>Ga0116217_10001152_pt1 | contig 26082 bp, 19 predicted proteins | sample Sb_taG_6_FD_89697 | JGI IMG/M metagenome (GOLD analysis project Ga0116217, IMG submission 89697) | Peat soil microbial communities from Weissenstadt, Germany - Sb_50d_4_PS metaG | ecosystem: Environmental > Terrestrial > Soil > Wetlands > Peat | place: Germany: Weissenstadt | collected 2010-09-21 | reverse complement strand
TCACCTACCCTGCCGGCACGGACAGCGGGCCGATTTCAAAGACATCTGTGACGCACTACATTAGATCGCCCGGCGAAGCTCTCGCGCCAGCCACGCCTCCGGCAATCGCCCCGGGGAGCCGTATATACTAATCTGCTTGTGTGGATCTACCAACGGAAATTCTCGACCAGCATGATGTTGCTGGTATCTTGGTCCAACTGTGCGTTGAGGATCCAGCGGCCGTCAGGGGAGACTGCGAAACCGGTGGAAGGCGGGCTCTCCAGCTTGGCAATCCGCGCTGTCTTGTGCGTGGCAAAGCTGAAGAATTCGATGGCCTTGGTGCTGGCGTCGTAGAAATAGATGCCCTCGGTCGTCAGGCCCCAGCTAAGCCAGCCCTCCTCCACGACCTGCTCAAGAACTCGGGTCTCTTCCCCGCCTTCCGCCGGAACCTTCCAAAGAGCGGACGCCTCCCCCTCGAACTTCTCGTAGTAGACGCTCTTGCCGTCGGGAGATTCGAAGGGTCTATAGCCCGCGCCACCCTGCTTCGTCACCTGCACCGCTTCGCCCCCCTCGGCGGGCCTCTTCCATACCTGAAGGGCGCCGGTCCTATCGGAAGTGAAATAAATCCATTTACCGTCCCTCGACCAGCTAACCATATCTTTCACGTTACGTGGCTGGCCGCCTTCCTCGCTCACGACGTACATGCCGGCACGGCCTTCAGGAGTGGCATAGAAAAGAATCTCTCGACCATCGGGAGACCAGACCGGCACGCCCACATGGGCGCCGCCAAAGGAAGTTAACTGCCGGGGATTCGAGCCGTCGCTGTCACAAACCCAAATCTCCCGACTTCCAGCCCGCGAAGAGACAAAGACGATCCTCTTTCCATCCGGCGAATATTGTGGGTCAATGTTGCCGCCCGTGGAGGCGATCAACTTCGTGGGTGGCGCGCTCCGGCCCGTCGTCCGGGGAACCTCATAACGCCAGATGTTTGTGTTCGCATCTGCCTGGGTGTATGCCAGACGCCGCCCATCGCGGGAAAGTGAGGGAAAGTAGGCGCCGCCCTGGCCCACAGGCAACGGCTCCGGTTGACCGCCGGAGGCTGCAACTTTCCACAGGCGGCCCTGGCCGCTGAGGCGATCTGAGGAAAAAACGATGTAGGCCCCGTCAGGAGTCCAGTCCAAGCCACGAATGATGACGTTGTCGAAGGTGAGGGGCTTCGGTTCTCCACCCGCAGTGCGCACAAGGAAGATGTCCCTGCCAAGTCCTTCAGCGGAGCGAAGGAAGGCCACCGTCTTCCCGTCCGGGGAGAAACGGGGATTAAGTTCCGCCTGTCCGGTGGAAGTGGTCAATTGACGCTTGTCATCGGGGTTGTCTGCGCCGACCAGGAAGAGGGTCCAGGTGTGCTTGTCGACATAGACCAAGTATTTGCCGTCCGGGGACCAGTCGAGAAACTCAGCCCAATCGTACCAAGACAGGCTCGGTGTGGGCAGCCTGTGCTCTGCGCCACCGAGGGCAGGAACAACGTAGATTCCCCCTTCATTCTTGCTGTTGTACCGGCAAAAGGCGATGTAGCGCCCGTCCGGCGACCACGCGGGGAAATTATCCTCGCCGGCGTCGGTGGTGAGCCGCAGCGGCTTCTCCGTGCCGATCAACTTGACGTAGATATCCCAGTTGTCCCCCTTCTCTCCGTCCCACGCGAAAGCGATTTGCTTGCCGTCGGGAGAAAAGCGAGCGTAGTTCTGGTGGCCTGGGAAGCTGGTGAGAGGAACGATGCGCATGGGCGGCCCGGCGACTTTCGAGTCGGGGCCGATATAGCGGAACCAGAGTGCACCGGCGACCAACGCCATGAGCGCGAGGCCAGCCAAAGCAATCGCTGCCCAGCGCCGTAGCGCCGGCGTCTCGCCGGCTGTGGTGCGGGCATCCTGCCCGCGCTTTTCTCGTCCGGCGCTGGGGCGAGACGCCCGCGCCACGCCGTGATTCCGTGTCCCGCTTTACGCGCTCGAGGTCGGCTTTCAGGTCGGCCGCCGTCTGGTAGCGCAGCTTGCGATCCTTTTCCAGCGCCTTGTTGATGATATGTTCCAACTCCGTCGGGCAGTCGGGATTCAGCCGCACCGCGGAGGTCGGCGGCTTGTGCAGGATCGCATCGAAGATGGTACCCGGCGAGTCGCCCGCGAAAGCTCGGCACCCGGTGGCCATCTCGTAGAGCACCACGCCAAAGCTGAACAGGTCCGTGCGCGGGTCCAACTTCTCGGCCCGCACCTGCTCGGGCGACATGTACTCGACCGTGCCGATCGCCATCCCCGTGCTGGTTAGCGATTCCTCCGCGGCAGCCGTCTCCTCGCCGCTACGGGCATGTTTCAAACCCGCCCCCACACCCGTCCATTTCGCCAAACCGAAGTCCAGAATCTTCGCCTGCCCGCGGCTGGTCACAAAGATGTTCGCCGGCTTGATGTCGCGATGAATGATGCCTTTGGCGTGCGCGGCATCGAGCGCGTCGGCAATCTGGATGGCGAGGTCAAGCAGTTCGTCCATCTTAAATGGCTTGCCAGCAATGCGATGCTTGAGGGTCTGCCCCTCCAGGTACTGCATGACGATGAAGGGTTCGCCCTCGTGCTCTCCGATCTCGTAAATCGTGCAGATATTCGGGTGGTCGAGTGCGGAGGCAGCTTGGGCCTCGCGCTGGAATCGTTCCAGAGCTTGCCGGTCCCGGGAGAATTCTGCCGACAGGAACTTCAAGGCCACGGCGCGCTTCAGCTTGCTGTCCTCGGCCTTATACACCACCCCCATGCCCCCGCCGCCCAGCCTCTCCAGGATGCGGTAATGGGAAACCGTCATGCCGAGCCTCTCCCGATAGCCCTCCGCGGCGCCGCCTGACAGCGACTCATCCTCGGCCAGGGCCTTCGCCGCGACTTCGAGGGCGGGTGACTCGAGTACGCTGGCGCCGTGCTCGCCCTCCGCCAACAAGGACTCGACCTCGTCGCGCAAGGCGGAATCGCCCCCACAGGCTTCCTCAAGGAAAGCCCCGCGCTGGCTCGCTGGCCGCTCCAGCGCCGCGTGGTACAACCGCTCGATTTCCTTCAGGCGATCACGCTCCATTGCGCCGCTCCCCCTAGCCTAACTGCCGACCTCTCCCTGCCAACGTCGCATCCAAATGCAGATTCTTCGCTTCGCTCAGAATGACGTGTCATCCTGAGCGAAGCGAAGGATCTGCTTTTCTTCGCGCGCCGCGAAGAGAAGACTCACCACAGAGCGCACAGAGACCACAGAGATAACAGGTCGTCTTTTCTCCGTGCCTCTGTGTCTCTGTGGTGAATCTTTTCCCGGCCATCCCTACGAATTCCCCTGCCGAAGTTCGCGTGCCAGCCACGCCTTGGCAAACTTCCAGTCGCGCATCACGGTCTCCGGCGATACTTTCAGCACCTCCGCTGTCTCTTCCACGCTCAGGCCGCCGAAGAAGCGCAAGTCGACTACCTGGCTTTTGCGCGGCTCGAGAGTCGCCAGCGCCGTCAGAGCATCATCGACTGCCAACAAATCCTTACTCCGTTCCTGTCCTGCCACCAGCCGCACATAGACTTCGTTGACCAAAGCCGTGGCCTGAAGTGTGTGGCCTGACCTCTCACGCGCCATGAACCGCCGCGCCACCCGCCGCAGTTCCGCGTAGACAAGAGGCGTCAGCTTCTCGAGCGATTGCTCGTCCCCTTCCCCCCACGCTCGCAATAGAACCGTGATGGCTTGTTTGGAAGGTGTGCGTCCGGACTGTTTATCGGGATGAGCCGGGAAGCCCGGAGACTCGGAGCTTGCCGCGACAGGAGAGCGCCTTTCAGCCATAACCCAGCCTCTTTCCTAGCGGACCCGAGCTGCCGTGCCAGTTTCTCGCCCAGTTTCTCGCTCCTGCCCGTGGAAGTCAAGCGTTCGATTCGAGGCGAGGAGGGGCGGCTACGGTAAGGATACGAGGTGCATTGATGAGCTTGCTTTTGATGTTCGGTACAGCTTACGGGCAGAGCGCGCCGGCGGCTCCGGCGACGGGAACGAGTACTCCACCGGCCGTCAGCCCTCAAGGGCGCGGCAGCTTGAAGATCACCCTGCGGATATATAACTATGGCGTCGCCCGCAGCACGCTCGTCCAGGCCGAAGGCAAGGCGACGGCGATCCTCAACCAGGTTGGACTCGAGGTGAGCTGGGTCGATTGCCCGGCGACCCCGGCGGAGTTCAACAGCTATCCCGCCTGCCAAGGCTTCTTAGGCACGACCGATTTCGCGGTCAAGATCCTGACCGCCGATGAGGCGGAACGGTTCCCCTCGCATCATGAAGCCCTCGGCCGAGCCCTGCCGTGCCCGGGAGACCAGGTGGGATGCTCCGCCTACATTTTCTACCGCAACGTTCTGGAGGTGGCAGCCGACGGTGTCGCCGACAAGTCGCAGGTGCTGGGCCACGCCGTGGTTCACGAGATCGGCCACCTGCTGCTGGGTCCTAATTCCCACACCGCCAGTGGAATTATGCGGGGGCGTTGGAACAAGCAGGATTTGGAGACCATCGCCAAGGGGCACTTGGCGTTCTCCGAACAGCAGGCGGAGCACATCCGCGAGGAAATACGGGAGCGGAGCAACATTCAACAAGTTCAGTTGGGAAATGGCCCGATGCAATAGAAGACAAGCGCGGAGCCGTGAGTTTCTGCGCCGCGCTCGAAGAAAAGCAGATCCTTCGCTTCGCTCTGCAGAAAGTCGGCGCGTAAGCCTTTTGGAATCAACGGTGGCTCAGACTCCCGGTCGCGCCGACTTTCTGCTCAGCAAGGGCAGCCCCGCGGCTGTCAATGCTCAGGATGACATGTCATTCTGAGCGAAGCGAAGAATCTGGATTTAGCTGCGGCTTTGCCACGCTGTGCTAAAATCGCTCTGCCGTTTCGGACAAACCGGCCATGCACACGCCAGAAGGCCTGACGATCGGGCACGCGGAGGAGAGTGATTACGACTGGTGCGCGCGCCTGATGGCGGGGAGCGAGCCCTGGATCACCTTGCGCCGCGGTCTCGACGGCTGTCACGCGGCGTTGCGCCGACCCGGAAGCGAACTGTTTGTGGCGCGCGAGCGCGGCGGCCCCGCCGGGTTCATCTTGATTCACCCCTACGGCTGCGCGGGCTCTCCTTATATCGCCAGCGTCGCGGTGGCGGAGGGCGCGCGGGGGCGAGGCATTGGAACTCAACTGGTCGCCTTCGCGGAACGGCAAATGACGGGGCGGCGCTTTATTTTTCTTTGCGTTTCTTCGTTTAACCTGCGCGCTCAGGAGCTTTACCGCCGCCTCGGCTACTGGCGCGTGGGCGAGATGCCGGACTACGTCGTCGAGGGCCACTCCGAAATCCTGCTATGCAAAAGGCTTCCGTGAACCACTCCCCAGCCGCCCCCGGCCCGGGACAGGTATCCGCCGATGCGGCGGGGGGCCGGCTGGTGTTCCTGCTCGCCCTGACCGCCTCGGTAGGCTATATATGTAGGGTTGACCTCACCGTGGTGGCCCCGCGCCTGATGGCGGAGCTGAACCTTTCTCAACTCCAAATGGGCAAGGTCTTCAGCGCTTTCCTGCTGGGCTACACCCTGTTCCAGGTGCCGTCCGGCTGGCTGGCCGGCCGGGCGTCCACGCGGCGCCTGTTTGGAGTCTTGGCGCTCGGCTGGGCGGCGATCACCTGCGCGCACGGCGTAGTGGGCAAGACCTGGTTCGGCCTTTCGATCGGCGCACTGCCTCTGCTGCTGGGTTTGCGCTTTGTGCTCGGCATCCTGGCATCGCCCACCTACCCGGCCGCCGGGCGGGCGATTTCGCTGGCTCTGCCTGCCGAGCGGCAGGGCAGCGCCAACGGCATGGTGCTGGGGAGCATCGGGATCGGCTCGGCGGCGGCGCCGCCCCTGCTCGGCTTCGTCGCCCTGCATTGGGGATGGCGCGCGGCGCTCGAGCTGGTGGCGCTGCTCGCCGCTCTGGTGGGGCTGCTCTGGTGGCGGTCAGCCCCGCGGGTGCAAGCGGCGAGTGCCGCTCGAACGCCATCCAAGGGCACGGGGGCTGCGGCCGGCAAATCACCGCTGCGACTGCGCAGCTTCTGGTTCCTGACGGCGAGCTATAGTCTGCAAGGCTACGTGGGGTACGTGTTTGTGTTCTGGTTCTTCCTGTATCTCGTCCAGGTCCGCCGTTTCGAACTCCTTCGGGCCGCGTGGTTGACCACGCTTCCCTGGATCGCCAGCCTTGTCGTCATTCCGCTCGGGGGCGTGGTCTCAGACCGGGCCGTCAGACGCTGGGGTTCGACGTGGGGGCGCAGGAGCCTGCCCCTGCCGGCGCTGATCCTCGCAGCAGGCGCGCTCCTGCTCGGGGCCCGTACCGGCAGCGCGTGGCTGGCCGCGTTGAGCCTGACTGTGGCGACGGCGCTCGTCCTCGCTACCGAAGGCCCTTATTGGGCTTCGATGACTCAGCTTTCCGGCCCGCAGAGCGGCATCGGGGGTGGGGTGATGAATTTTGGCAGTAATCTGGGCGGCCTCGTCTCGCCGGTCCTCACTCCATGGCTGGCAGCACGCTTGGGCTGGGAATCGGCTCTCGGCCTGGCCGCGCTGATCGCCGTCGTGGGGGCGATCCTGTGGATGGGCGTCAGCATTGACACGGGTGCGGTAAGCGAGTCCGCTACGGTGCGATAGAAACGAGCGTGTGTCCGTGAACTGAAACACCGGAGATGCTTCGCTTGGCACTTGGCGAGACAAATAGTCCCACCGCACTGGTCCACCAAGGCCCGATTCGCGACGGGATGGACTCGTAGAATAGGCTTTCTTGGCGTTAGGAGCCGAACTAAGGCCCTCTCGGGGCTCGGGTAGGGGGTCAGTAGCCCCTATTTTGAGGACGCCCCATTTTTAGCGGCTTTCGTCCAGGCCCTCTCGAAATTTGCCCTTTCTTGGGCCGCTGAGGCACCTAGCCGAGATTTCTGACAATTCGACCGCTTTGAAATAGCGTGTTAGTCCGAGCGAGGCAATTCACATACGCGATCATCGGTTAGGTTGCCGCTCCTCGAGTAGGACTTCTACGACATCGATGTCAAGCTTCAGCGGCTTCGGCAAGCGAACGCGGTTTGGCGCCGGCGTGCCGGGCGCCGGTTTCCGGACCTTCAACCTCGCTGGCTCGCGGACAGGGACGATCAGTGCTGCCGGCGTGTCGCGATCGAGAACGGAGATCGTCTCCCCGGCGCGGACGGCGCGCAAGTACTCACTCAGCCGCGCCTTCAGCTCAGCGATGCGAACAATCCTCACGACCCTATTATGACCAGAGATAGTCAGGTCGGCAAGAAATTGCGAGCGCCTTCCACCGATGCGGCTGTTAACAGGGACGACCCATGGCCGGAGGCTACAGAAGCCTGCGGGGAGCAGTCATCCTACCGCCGCGGGTAGCGGCCCAAGGTCTGTAGTAGTCCGCGCTCGAGGATGCGCTCGGGCGCATTCATGCGAGGCAGGAGGACCGTCGCTGAACCGATACTTGAATTCGGTTCGATGGCCGCGCCGTGAATTCCGAAGTGGTCGGTCCAGCGGTCCCGCCTGGGATCGAAGATCCGAATTGCCTCCCCCGTGTGCGGTTCAATCGAGGCCACGTCGCTCCCTTTGCAGCGATTGCAGATCATACAAGCGTAGGCTAAGTTATCGAAGGACGACGAGCCGCCGTGCTTGCGACTGAGTATGTGGTCGACCTGGTGCGGGAAGCCGGTGTCTTCCTCGTGGATGAGGCAGTACTCGCAGCGCCGGCTCGCTCGCTGAGCCACTCTAGCTCGCAGCTCGCCGCTGATATCACTCGCCACGATACAGGATTTGGCGGGCGCGGGCCTTGGCCATCCTTAGGATGTGCTCTAAGTCCATGAAGTGGTCGAGTTCGGCCTTCTCCTCCAATGACAGAGTTCCGGATTTGTCCCGTTCGATCAACGCTTCCAGTCTCTGTTGCGCATCCGGCGCAGGACAGAAGTTGGCCACGGCCTCCGGAGTGGTTCCGGCGGCGATGAAATCGATAAGGTCGAGATACACCGGACTCGTAACACTCATTCTCGGCTTATTATACCTCAATCATGGCGTGAATTCAGAGTCCCTCGGGAATCTTCTTTACCGAGATGGCTTCGCCTGCGTAGAGCGTGGGCGCGCCGAGGGCGAAGGCGTCTTTGTTATAGGCCGTCACGTCGTTTTGAATGAGCTTGTTGAACTCCGCCAGGTGTTGCTCGAGCTCCTTGGTCAGTTCCGCTTTCTGATCCAGGGCCAACTGCGTGGGAGGCTCGCCATAGCCGAAGCCGCCGAAGCCGCCGAGGCCAGATAGCTTGCTATTGAACGCGGCCAGATAGTGAAGGTCGTCTTCCGAGCCGGGCTGGACCTCCGAATTATAGACGGAATCCTTGAGCGCGCGGAGCTTGCGGCCAAGCTGGGCCGATTTTCCCATGAGCGGCTGGAACTTCTTTTTCAAATCGTTGTCGTCGCTCGAGCGCACCAAGCCCTGGAAGGCGGTTAATGTCTTCTGCATTGCGTCCACGCGGTTGAGCATGGTGTTGAGTGCCGTCGCCGCGTTGCGCGCTTCCAGCGAGAAGCGCAGCGAGGCTCGGAAATTTTCCGGATCGATCTTGAGGTTGGGATCGGGCCGCACGCTGACATCGGCTTCCGCCTTGTGTTCGGCCACAGTGATGACCAGGTGATACTTGCCGGCCAGAACCTGCGGGCCGCGTCCGCGTCCGAAGAACTCCGCAAACTCGCTTTGTTCCTGTTGGCGCTCGAAGGTCAGGCGCTGCGGGCCGTCGTAACGCATCGACCAGACAAAGCGGTTGATCCCAGCTTTGGAAGGGCCGTGCTCGGTGGCCACCGGGTTGCCGTGTTCGTCGGTGATCACGATTTTCACCGGGCCTTCGCGCTGGCCTTCAGGGCCCTCGGCGCCGGATTGGCCGGCTTGACCTGCCTGCTCACCTTGTCCGCCCTGGCCTGCCGGTGCCGCGCCTCCGGGGCGACCGCCACCTCCGCCCCCGCCTCCCGCGGCGCCGCCCGGCCCTCCGGGGCCGCCACCGCGCCTTTGTTCAATCTCTTTCTTCAGGAAGTAATCGATCACGACTCCCTCGGGGGCGTTGGCGGTGGTGTAGTCCGAGGCCATGCCGAACATCCCGCCACGCCAATGATGAAAGAGCGTGCCAGGCGCGGTGCTGACCAGGTCGAAATCGCTGTCCTGGATTTTGGAGTTCATCTGCTCGAGCGGGCGAATGTCGTCCAGCACAAAGAGGCCGCGGCCGTGCGTGGCCACCACCAGGTCGTCGCCGGCCTTGACGAACTTCAGGTCGTAGATGGGCACGGTGGGGAAGTTGGCTTTGAGCGGCTGCCAATGCTCTCCCGCGTCCTGAGAATAAAACAAGCCGGTGTCTGTTCCGACCACCAGGAACCCGCGCTGGTTGGGATTCTCGCGGACCACGTGCGCGGGAGCGTCGGGGGGCAGGCCGCCGGCAATGGAGGTCCAGGTCTTGCCGTAATCGGCCGTCTTGTAAACATAGGGTTTAGGGTCGTCCAACTCGTGGGCATCGTAGGTGATGAAAGCCGTTCCCGGGTCAAACGGCGAGACCCCGACTTGGTAAACACGAGCCCACTCGGGCGCGCCTGCGGGGGAAACGTTAGCCCAGTTTTTGCCGCCGTCCCGCGTTACCTGCACTAGCCCATCGTCGGTGCCTACCCAGATTACTTTGGAGTCGGTAGGGGCCAGGGTGATGGTGAGGATGGTGTCGAAGCTCTCCGCGCCGCTGATGTCGTGCTGGACGGGGCCGCCTGCGATCTCCTGCTTGGATTTGTCGTTGCGCGTCAGGTCTCCGCCGAGGGGCGTCCAGTGCTTGCCGCCGTCCGTGGATTTGAAGACTACGTTGCCGCCCAAATAGACCTCGTTGGCATCGGTTTCAGAGACAGTAATGGGAGAAGTCCAGTTAAAGCGATACTTCAAGTCAGCAGGTTTAAGCTCCTCAACGCCTTCGAGGTACGGCCGGATATAACGCGTCAGGTGAGTCTTTTTCTCGAGGCGGTCGATGCTGCCGTTCTGCGAGTCGACGTAGATGACGCCCGGATCGCTGGGGGCAAACACCGCGTATTCGCCGTCGCCACCCGTCACCGTGTACCAATCGGAGGGGCCCACGGCCCGTCCGCCCAGGTTGCTGGAGGTTCCGCACCAGGCGCTGTTATCCTGCAAGCCGCCGCACAGCGAGTACGGAACCTCGCTGCTGGTCGAGACCATGTAGAACTGCTCAATGGGGATGTTATTCAGGAACCGCCAGGTCTTGCCGCCGTCGGTCGTCACATTGACGCCGCCGTCGTTGCCCTGAAACATCCGCTGCGGGTCCTTCGGGTCGATCCAGAGGGCGTGATGGTCGGAGTGGACGCCGCGGTCCGCGGTGTGCGAGGTCTTGCCGCCGTCATCAGACTCGACTAGGTTGAGTGACATGAAATAGATCTTGTTCTCGTTCTCCGGCGAGACCATGAGCCGGGAGAAGTAGAAGGGGCGAATATCGTAGGCGTGATTGTCGCTGACGTCTGTCCAGGTATCGCCCAGATCGATGGATTGCCAGAGCATGCCCCGCTTGGCCGCCACCAGCGCATAAACGTGATTGGGGTTGGTGGGCGCGACGGCCACCGCAATGCGGCCCAGCGGGCCATCCGGGAAACCTTGGGTCAACTTCTTCCACGTGTCGCCGCCGTCCGTTGACCGGTAGAGGCCGCTCCCCGGGCCGCCATCCACCAGCGTCCAGGGATAGCGCCGGAACTCCCACATCGCCGCAAACAGCACCTTGGCATTGTTGACCTGGATCGCCAGGTCCGCCGCGCCGGTCGAGTCATTGACGAACAACACCTTGTTCCAGGTCTTCCCGCCATCGCTCGAGCGAAACACGCCGCGGTCGGGATTGGGAGCCCAGGCGTGTCCGAGGGCCGCCACATAAACCACGTCGGAGTTGGTCGGGTCGACAATGATCTGGGAGATCTGTCCCACATTGCCCAAGCCGGCGAATCGCCAGGTGTGCCCGGCGTCGCCCGAGACGTACACGCCGCGACCGTCGATCACGTCGTTGCGGACTTTCGATTCACCCGTCCCCACCCAGACGATGCTTGGGTCGGAAGGCGCCAAAGCCAGGGCGCCAATCGATGCTGTGGCTTCGTGTTCGAAGATCGCCTTCCAGGTGATGCCCCCGTTTTCGGTCTTGAACACACCGCCTGCCGCCGCGCCCACGTAGTAAACGTTGGGGTTGCCGGGAATTCCGGCCACCGCAGCCACGCGGCCGCCACCCACGGCCGGACCCAGGTTACGAAACTCCAGGTTTTTGAAGACGTCCTTCTCCCTGGTGTCAGACTCCTGGGCAGGTGATTGCCCTGCCATTGACTGGCTGGAAGCCGCGATGGCCGCTGCCAACACCAACACCGTACCGAATCGGACTAATGCGCTTTTCATGGAAGTCCTCTCTGAAGCGAGTTCGGACAAGCCGTCATACTAGCACGAGGATTCAGGTCCGGGCGCGGATTTTTGCCGACCGGTGTTGAAGATGGCTCCCCTCCTCAGCGGGAGGAGGGGCGGGGGTGGTGGGTGCTGGCGTAGCGGTTGAACGAACCACCCCCAACCCGTCCTTAGCCAAGGAGGGGAGCCACTTTCTTTGCGAGCTTTGCGAACTTAGCGGCTTTGCGTGGAACCTGCTCGTCCTTAACTCGGCTAATTCACAAACTGTCAGGCTGTGAGCCAAATCCTGCCAAGCTTGTCCGATTTCGCATTCACTTGGGCGCGGCGGCATAACCAACTGAATATGTACCAGTTCGATAAGCCCTTGCCACCGGCAAGCGGGTCGCATATACTCTCGCGCCGCGACGTGCAAATCCGAATTACAAACAGTCCTGCACAGCGGCTTTCTGTGTTGGTCCTTTTGCGCGGCCAGTGGTGCAGCCGGCCACTAGGGACTGAAGAGGTGTATTGATTATGTCTCGGTTTTCGGTTTTTTGTGTGGCCGTGGCGATGTATGGGTGGCTGGGACTGACCGCCGGATTGGCCCAAGTGAACGTGTTGACCCAGCACAACGACAACTTTCGAACCGGGCAGAACATCAGCGAAACCGTGTTGACGCCTGCGAACGTGAACACCGGCAGTTTCGGCAAGCTGTTCTCCCAGACTGTTGACGGAGCCATCTATGCCCAGCCGCTTTATATGTCCGGTATAAACATCCCCGGCCAGGGCGTCCACAATATGGTTTACGTGGCCACCGAAAACGCCAGTGTTTACGCCTTCGATGCCGATAACAACCAGGGGGCGAACTCGAAGCCGCTCTGGACAGCGAGCTTTACCGACCCCGCAATGGGCATTACGGCGGTTCCCAGCTCTGATGAAGGCTGCGGCGACATCGCGCCGGAGATCGGGATCACCGGCACGCCGGTCATCGAACCCTCCACCAACACGCTCTACGTGGTGGCCAACACGAAGGAGAATGGAACCTACGTTCAGCGCCTGCACGCGCTCGACGTGACCACGGGCGCTGAGAAATTCGGGGGACCGGTGCAGATTCAGGCTACGTACGGCGGGCAGACGTTCAATGCGCTCGTCGAAAATCAGCGGCCGGGATTACTGCTCCAGGCCGGGGAGGTTTATATCGCCTGGGCTTCCCACTGCGATATGGGCCCATTCACCGGCTGGCTCATGGCGTACGACGCCTGGGCGCTAACCCGCATACACCTATGGACGGTCACGACCAATTACGGCTATGGGGGAGTGTGGATGGGAGGCACGGGATTGGCCGGGGACGGCCAAGGAAACATCTTCTTCGCCACCGGCAACGGCACTTTTGATGCCGACAGCGGCGGCTGCAATTACGGGGACTCCATCCTCAAAATGGGCATGGCGACAGGCAGAACGAAGTCGACCGTCAGCCGTAAATTCAGGGTAAAGGACTATTTCACGCCGGAGAACCAGAACTTCCTCAATGTGAATGACACAGACCTCGGCTCGGGAGGAGTGATACTCTTGCCGCCGCAACCCGGGACATCTAATCGACTGCTTGTCCAGAGCGGCAAAGAGGGCACGATTTTCCTGGCGAACCGCGACAACCTGGGCCATTACAATCCCAATTCCAACAACAATCTCCAGACACTTTACTTGACGGTAGGGGGAATCTACGGCGCGCCGGCCTATTGGAACTCCACCGTTTATTTTTGGGGAGTCGAGGACTATCTGAAGGCTTTCAGCATAACGAATGGAATGCTGTCGACGGCGCCTGTGGACAGTGGATCGGTCGTGATCGGCTATCCGACCACAACGCCGTCTGTATCGGCCAACGGCAATACCAACGGCATCGTGTGGGGCATCGATGCAAGCGCGTATAGTACTGGCGGTCCCGCGGTCCTGCGCGCCTTTGACGCCGTCAGCCTGGGCAACGAGCTTTACGATAGTAACCAGAATTCCGCGCGCGATAATCCCGGCGGCGCCGTACAATTCACCGTGCCCACCATTGTCAATGGCAAGGTGTACGTGGGAACCGCAAGCATGCTCAGCGTGTATGGGTTGCTGAATAATTAATCCCCTCTTTGTGCTACACTAGACTTCAGGTACCGGTTCCCGCAGTCTACGGCCCTGCGCTGACTTCGCGGGGGCAAGCGGCGGTGAATCTCAAGCGCGCCGAGCGGCGCGAATGCACTCTTTCCCAGGGCAGGACCATGAAGAACCTACGCATTCTGATCGTTGACGACCACGAAGTGGTCCGCCGGGGTTTGCTTGCCCTGCTGGGAACCCAGGCGGGCTGGGAAGTGGTTGGCGAAGCCGCCAACGGAACGGACGCCGTCAAAAAAGTAGCCCAGGTCAAGCCCGATGTCGTCGTCATGGACATCACCATGCCGGCGATGAGCGGTTTGGACGCAACCCGCCTGATCATGGAAACCGCTCCCCAAACCAAAGTGCTCATCTTCACCATGCATGATTCGGAACAGATGATGCAGACCGCCCTGGGGGCCGGAGCAAGAGGATATGTGCTGAAGTCGAAAGCGGCGAGTGATCTAATTGCCGCCATAAGAGCTTTGTCGAAGGACGAGATTCCTCTGATGTCGCGAACGGCCGGACAAACACCGAAAATTGTCTGACAGCCCGCCCACAGTGTGGCGAGATTACACTCCTGACGTTGCCGATCATTGCCCTGCCGGCCGGCACAGGCCGGTCCAGGGGAGGGTCCGATGGCTAGTTCGAATTCCAGCAAGTCGGCGGCTGAGCATTCACAGCCAGCAAGAAGAAGACGTCCCCAGACTAAGTCGGTTCCCGTCGTCGGCGTAGGAGCATCGGCAGGCGGGCTGGAAGCCTTCCAGCAGCTCCTCAACCATTTGCCGGCCACCACCGGCATGGCCTTCGTGTTTGTGCAGCACCTGGCGCCCCGGCATGAAAGCATGCTGACGGAGCTGCTCTCGAGGAGCACCAAGATCCCCGTCCAGGAGGTCAAGGACGGAATGAAGGTGGCGCCGGACCACATCTACGTGATTCCTCCCAACAGCAATATGGTGATCTCGGACGGCGTGCTTCACCTCATGCCGCGCCGCGAAACCGGTTTGCAGCACATGCCCATTGACTCTTTTCTGGCTTCGCTGGCGGAGGACCGCAAGGGCCAGGCTATCGGCGTGATTCTCTCCGGCACGGCATCGGACGGAACTCAGGGGCTGAAAGCCATCAAAGCAGAGGGCGGGATCACCTTCGCACAAGATGAGAAGACGGCGAAGTACGACGGCATGCCGCGCAGCGCCATTGCCGCCGGCTGCGTGGACTTCATCCTGCCGCCGGAGGGTATCGCGAAGGAGCTGGCCAGAATCGGCCGCCACCCCTACCTTATCCAAACCATGTCCCCGGAGGCGGACGAAACTCTGGCGGCCGGCGACGACGAAATCAACCAGGTCCTGGCGCTGGTGCGCGGCTTGAGCGGCGACGACTTCACCTGGTACAAGCAGAACACCATCAAGCGGCGGATCAAGCGGCGCATGGTCCTGCAAAAGATGGATAAGCTGCCCCAGTATCTCCGATACTTGCGCGGCAACAACCAGGAATTGAAGGAACTGTATCAGGACTTTCTGATTAACGTGACCGGCTTTTTCCGCGACCGGGAAACTTACCAGGCGCTTAAGAAGAAAGTGCTCCCCGTGCTTCTGAAGAACCGTCCCGCGGACTCTCCGCTGCGGTTCTGGGTCCCCGGCTGTTCAACCGGTGAAGAAGCCTACTCGATTGCCATTTGTGCCCTGGAATTCCTGAGCGCCGCAAAGAGCAATATCCCCATCCAGATTTTCGGCACCGACATCAGCGAAGCAGCCATCGAGAAAGCCCGCGCCGGAAACTACCCGCAGAGCATCAACGCGGGCGTCTCGCCCGAACGACTGCGTCGTTTTTTCGCCCCTGCGCAGGAAGGTTATCGGATCGCCAAGTCAATTCGGGACGCTTGTATTTTCGCGCGCCACAACGTGCTCCAGGATCCTCCTTTCTCAAGGTTAGACGTGATCAGTTGCCGGAATCTTCTCATCTACTTCGAGCTGGCCGCGCAAAAAAAGGTAATCCCAGTCTTCGGTTACGCCCTTCGCACTCCAGGCTTTCTGATTCTGGGCCCCTCCGAGAATCTCAGTGGTTTTTCGGACCTGTTTACGTCTGTCGACAAGAAATTTAAAGTCTATGTGAAGAACCCGAGCAGCCTCGTGCACGTGGGCCGGTATTGGATTCCTAACCTGACGTGGGAAAAAGCTCAGCCGGCGAAGAGGAGTGCCGAGCCGACGCCGGCCTTCGACGTGCAGAAAGAAGTCGAACGTCTCCTCTTGACGGAGTACGGGCCGCCGGGAGTTGTAGTAACCGGCGATTTGGGCATTATCCAATTCATCGGCCGCATGGGCAGTTTTCTGGAGCCCGCGCCCGGGCGAGCCAGCCTGAACCTGGCGAAGCTGATCCAGGGGGCCCTCTCCCTGGACATCCGCAGCCTCATCCATGCGGCCAGGAAGCAGGACGCGCCGGTCATTCGGGAAGGCGTCCGCACCAAGAGCAATGGCCGCTACCGCACGATTACTCTGGAAGTGGTGCCGATTAAAGGCGCCGGCGCGGGCGAGTCCTATTTCCTGGTGCTTTTCCGCGAGGGAGCGCCGGACGGTCATAGAAAGCCCGCCCTGATGGAAGCTAAAGGAGCCAGGCGCAAAGCCGAAGAAGCAGAGGTCAGCCGGCTGACGAAAGAGCTCGAGTACACGCGCGCCCATGTGCAGTCGATCATGGAAGAGCAAGAGGCTTCGAATGAGGAATTGCGCTCCGCCAACGAGGAAATCCAGTCCAGCAACGAAGAGCTGCAAAGCACCAACGAGGAAATGGAGACCGCCAAGGAAGAGCTGCAATCCTCGAACGAAGAACTGACCACGCTGAATGAAGAGCTGCAAAACCGCAATACCGAACTGAGCACGCTCAACAACGATCTTAATAACCTGGTGAACAGCATCAACATCCCTGTGGTGATGCTCTCCAAAGACCTCCGCGTGAGGCGCTATACGCCGGCGGCGGAGAAGGCACTGAACCTGATCCCCTCCGATATCGGCCGGCCGATTACGGACCTGAAGCCCAACATTGACATCCCCAACCTGGAGAGCCTGGTGGCCCAATCTGTTGCGACCATGAGCCTCAAGGAACTGGAGGTGCAGGACCGGTACGGCCATTGGTATTCGCTGCGCATTCGCCCTTACAAGACGGACCAGAATGTCGTTGAGGGAGCGGTGTTGGCCCTGATGGACATCGACGCGCTGAAAATGGAGGTGAAGGAACTGCACCTCTACGCGGAGTCCATCGTCGAGACGCTGCGCCAACCCCTGATCGTGCTGGACGGCAGTCTGCGCGTGGTGACCACCAACGCTGCCTTTTACGAGACGTTCAAGGCGTCTAAGGAGAAAACCGAAGGCCGATTTATCTACTCTCTTGGCGATGGCCAGTGGAATATCCCGGCGCTGCGAGAACTCCTGGAACGAATTCTGCCCGCGCAGGCCACTTTCGAGGGATTCGAGGTGAGACACAAATTCCCCGACATCGGGGAACGGACCATGCTGCTGAATGGCCGGCAAATTCTCACGCGCAAGGGCGGCGCGCCGCTCATCCTGCTGGCGATCGAGGATATCACGGAGCGCAAGAAGGCGGAGGAGGCCCTGCGGGTCTTGCCGGTGCGGCTGGTGGATTCGCAGGAGGAAGAACGGCGGCGCATCGCCCGCGAGTTGCATGACAGCACGGGGCAGACCATGGCCGCGCTGACCTTGAACCTCAGCGTGCTGGACGGAAAGGCCGATTGCTTTGACGATCGGGGCCGGGCCGCCCTGCACGACAGTCTGAATCTGGCCAGCCAGGTCTCCGAGGAGTTGCGGAATATGTCCTACGTCCTGCATCCCCCGGCGCTCGACGAGATGGGCCTGGAAGGCGCCTTGCGGTGGTATGTGGATAACTTCGTGAAGCGAACCAAGCTGGAAGTCGAACTGGTGCTCCCCCGCCGGCTGCCTCATTTGCCGGAACCGGCTCGGCTGACGGCATTTCGTTTAGTTCAGGAAGCCCTTACCAACGCCCACCGCCATTCCGGGAGCAAGACGGTCAAGGTGGTGGTGGCGCAGGGTGACAGCGCGCTGACCCTCGAGGTGACCGATGAAGGCAGCGGTATTCCGCCGGGTCATGTAAAGGGGTTGGGCCTGCTGAGCATGCGGGAGCGCGTCGCCCAGTTGGGAGGACGGCTGGAAATCAACTCCGGCGACGGGGGCACTTCCATCAAGGCGGTCCTGCCCATTACGACTACGACGGAATCGGTAATCCCTTGATCACCCGGAAGGTGTCGCGGGCGATCAGAAGTTCCTCGTTGGTCGGAATAACGAAGATTCGGACGCGGCTGGAGGCCGCGGAGATTTCCTTCGACTTGCCAATGGCCTCCTGGTTCCGGGCCGGGTCGATCTCATAACCCAGTTCCGCCAGTCCCTGGCAGGTTTTCTCGCGCACCAGCGGCGCGTTCTCACCGATGCCTCCCGTGAAAACCAGGCCGTCGACGTGGCCCAGCACGGCCGTGTAGGCGCCAATGTACTTCCGCAAGCGATAGCAGAACGAGTCGATCGCCGTTTCCGCCTGCGTGTCGCCTTTTGCCGCCGCGTCGATCAGCTCCCGCATGTCGTTCGAGTCTCCCGAAATGCCGTACAGGCCGCTGAACCTATTTAATAGCGTAGATACATCGTGAATGGTTAATTCATCTTTTGACATTAGATAGAGAATGATGGACGGGTCGAGGTCGCCGCAGCGGGTGCCCATCAGCAATCCCTCGAGCGGCGTGAAACCCATCGAGGTGTCAACCGACTGGCCTTTCTCGATGGCTGTAATCGAACAGCCGTTGCCCAGGTGAGCCGTAATCAGGTTGGCCTCGTCTTTGCGCTTGCCCAGCAACTGCCGGCAATAGAACGCCACATAACGATGCGAGGTGCTGTGGAAGCCGTAGCGCCGGATTCTGTAACGCCGGTAATAGGAATAGGGCAGACCGTAGAGATAAGCCTTGGGAGGCATGGTGTGATGAAACGCCGTGTCAAACACCGCGACTTGGGGGACCTGGGGGAAGACTTTTCGCGCTACAAGATATCCACGCAGGTTGTGGGGATTGTGCAGGGGGGCCAGTTCGCTGCACTGCTGGATGACCTTCTCCACTTCCTCGTCGATCATGACCGACGCCGAATAGCGCTCACCGCCATGCACCACGCGATGTCCCACCGCCTCGATCTGTGAAATGTCACCCAGCGCCTCAGCTTCCTTCAGAGCTTGAACGCAGCGCATAAGAGCCGTCTGGTAGTCCAGCATTTCCCCCCTTAGGCTCTGGGCAGGGTTGGGCGGCACGGCCAGATGCAACACCGCTTCGTCGGTTCCGATCTTTTCGACGCTCCCCTTGGCAATACAACGGTCCGCGTTCGCCGCGATCATCTCCACGCTGGTCTCGATCAGTTGGAACTTGATTGACGAGCTGCCGCAGTTGAGCACCAGGATTTTCATAATCAACCTGCCTTTTCCTTTAGATCAGAATGCCATCGGCATGCCGTGTTCTGCAACCGGATTCCCGGCGAGGCGCCTTTGCGCAAAATGCGCGACCGGCGGACCAACCTCGGTTGTCATCCTGAGCGTAGCGAAGGATCGCTGCAGTTCGCCCCGTCCCGTATGTCCACGCAACTGCGGAGATCCTTCGCTACGCTCAGGATGACAGGCTCTAGGCTTCTCGAGTATTTTGCCAAAGTGAGGCCCTACCGCACACCGCCGATTTGTGTTTTCCCGCGAAACTCGTAAAGGTATAATCCTGTATCGTAAGAGAGTCATTTCAGAAACACGGGTGTAGAGGACGTTCACTTCTCAGGTTGCGTCAGGCATTCGCCGATATCGTAGGGAGGGGCCTGGGGCGCATCTTTCCAACCCGGACCGGCCGGAACGAGACGGCCGGGGTTATCTCGGCCGGGAGCAATAGGCGGAAGAGATTGAGGGGAAATTCACCATGACGAACGGGTCTCGAATCAAACCGTGGCGTGCCGGCGTAGTTAGCTTCATCGTGTCGCTGGCTTGCGCAGCGACGTTGTTGGCCGGCGGCCCTAACAGCCAGGGAAAGATTCTGGCGGGGTTCTTCGAAGAATGGAGCATTTATTACGCCAATTACAACATCGCTGATCTCCAGAACAACGGGGTCGCCAACCGGCTCTCGCACTTCATCTACGCCTTTGCCAATGTGTCGGCAGACTCGTCCAACCCGTCGTCGGACGCATGCACCATTGCTGACACTTGGGCTGATTACGAAACTCCCAACCTTCCTCCCGTTGGCAATATCGCGGATAAAGGGCCGCTTTACGGCAACTTCGCGGAAATCCTGAAGCTCAAACAACTTCATCCCCGTCTGCGAACCCTGATTTCTCTCGGCGGCGCGGGTGCGACGAACACCATGGCTTTCTCGATCGCAGCCAGCACGCAGGCGGGCCGCCGGGCGCTTGCCTCCTCATGCCTCAACATGTTCATCACCGGCAACGTAGCCAGCGGCGTCAGCGCTCCGGGCCTCTTCGATGGGATTCACATCGACTGGGAATTCCCCACGGCGACCGACACGCAGAACTTCACGCTCTTGTTGCAGGAATTCCGCAAGCAACTGAACGAGCTGGGGAAGGCCAACGGCAAATACTACGAACTCTCCTTCGACGGGCCGGCAGGCGACCAGAATTATTCCAACATCGACCTCGCAACGACGGCGAAACTGGTGGATTTCATCACCATCGATGGCTACAACTACAATGGGACCCGGGAAAACGTTGCCCATCACGCTTCACGGCTCTTCGATTCCTGGAAAGACCCTGAATTCGGCGAGGGTCTCTGCATTGCCTGTACCGTGAACGCTTACCTGGCCGCCGGCGTGCCCCCCTCCAAGTACGTCATGGGCGTGCCCCTGTATGGAGCGGGATGGACCGGCATTCCGAACGTGAATCATGGCCTCTATCAAACTTCGACGGATACGACGGAAGATTCGCGGCCGGCGCCGGTTCTGCTGGCGAACGGAAGCGGCTTGTGCACGGACACCACCGGCAGCACTCCCGGATGCGACGCCTTGTTGACTGCGGGCGCGGCCACCTATTCCACGCTTTCAACCCTCACCGCCAACGGGTACAGCCGCTACTTCGACCCGGTCAGCGTTGCGGCGTGGCTCTACGACCCCACCACGGGAACCTTCTGGTCCTATGATGATCGCTTCACGGCGGCCCTGAAGACGGTTTACGTTCAGACGCGCTTACCGGGCGGACTGGGCGGGAATTTTGTGTGGGCCCTCAAAGACGATGACGCCAACGGAACCATGGTGAAGACGCTGGCTGTCGGGCTCGGACGCTGAGCTATCCTCAATCGGTCACCCTTCGTTTCGCTCTGTGTGGTGCGGGCGTCCCGCCCGCTGTGGCAGGGGCATTCCTTCGCAGTGCTCAGGACAGGCTTTGCCCGCGACAGCGGGCGGGACGCCCGCACCACAGCGCCGGGCCGGCGCTACCCTTTCTTGTTGGCAGGGCTCAGGCCTTCGATCGGCCAGGCGAAATCTCGGAACTCACCAGTGTAATCTAAGCTGCCGGCGGCAATGGGCTTTTCAGGCTCTACCGCAATTCCCGCCTTGCGCACCCGCGCCAGGACCTCGGCTTCGTGAATCCGCGAGGCATCGTATTCGACCACCACAAACGAGCCATCAATGGAAAGTCCTCGGATGCCATAAACCGTCGAGAGTGTGTGCAGGCGCTCAAAGTCCTGGGGAGACAATTCCCGCTGTAGCTGATAACGCGTGGTCAAGAATGTCATGGGTGAACCTCGATGGGAGAGTTCTTTGTCCGTGGTCCGTCGTCCGTGGTCAGTTGTCCTTGGTAACAAGGCATTTTCCTATTCGTGATTTTCCCCCCTGATGCCCCGCTACAGCCGCGGAAGGGACCAAGTGTGGGGGCAACGGACGACTGACAACGGACCACGGACCACGGACAACTGACTACGGACCGACTTCCCGCCTACAGTTGCAGCCTGCGCAACCGCAGCGCGTTGCTGATGACGGAGACGGAACTGAACGTCATGGCCGCGGCCGCGACCATGGGGCTCAGAAGCAGGCCCAGGAACGGATAAAGCACTCCCGCCGCCAACGGCACTCCCAGACTATTGTAAGCCAGCGCGAAGAAAAGGTTCTGACGGATATTACGCATGGTGCCTTTACTCAGGCGGCGCGCCCGCACGATGCCGCGCAGATCTCCTTTCACCAGCGTGATACCGGCGCTCTCGATGGCCACATCCGTTCCGGTTCCCATGGCGATGCCAACCTGCGCCAGCGCCAAGGAGGGGGCGTCGTTCACGCCGTCTCCGGCCATGGCCACCACGCGCCCTTCCGCCTGAAGCCGCTGGATGACTTTGCCCTTCGCTTCCGGCAGAACCTCTCCTTCAACTTCATCGATGCCCAGTTCTCGCGCCACGGCCATGGCGGTTCGGCGCGTATCGCCGGTCAGCATCACAACTCGGATGCCGTCCTGCTGCAGCGCCCGCAAGGCTTCCGGGGCAGACGGTTTGATGGGATCGGTCACCGCCAGCAAACCACACGCAACCCCATCGACGGCCACGAAGACCACAGTCTGGCCCTCGGCGCGCAGCTCGCCGGCTTGGGCGTCCAGTGCGGCCAAGTCGATCTTCAGCCTCTCGAACAACCGGTGGTTTCCAAGCGCCACAGATTTGCCCTCGACCTCGCCCGTCACGCCTTCGCCAGAGATCGAACGGAATTCCCGAGCCTCGCCGAGCACGAGTTCTCTTTCCAGCGCCCTGGCCACGATGGCCGCGGCCAGCGGGTGTTCGCTCCCCCGCTCGAGAGTTGCGGCCAGGCGAAGCACTTCCGCCACGTCCCACCCGGGCTGAGGCTGAACCGAGGCAAGGCGCGGTTTACCCTCCGTCAGCGTGCCGGTCTTGTCCACCACCAGCGTGTCTACTTTTTCGAGGACCTCGAGCGCCTCGGCGTTCTTGATCAACACGCCCGCCTGCGCACCACGGCCCGTCCCCACCATAATCGACATCGGCGTGGCAAGCCCCAGCGCGCACGGGCAGGCGATGATGAGCACGGCCACCGCGTTCACCAGCGCATAGGCGAACCGCGGTGGCGGGCCCACGGCTGCCCAGATGACAAAGGTGAGCACGGAAATTAAAACTACCGCCGGAACAAAATAGGAAGAGACCACGTCCGCCAGCCGCTGGATGGGCGCGCGGCTTCGCTGCGCCTCGGAGACGAGTCGCACAATGTGCGCCAGCAGGGTGTCGCTGCCGACGCGCTCCGCCCGCATCAGAAAGCTCCCCGAGCCGTTCACCGTCCCGCCCGTCACCCGGTCCCCAGCCTTCTTTTCGACCGGGATGGGCTCGCCGGTCACCAGCGATTCGTCAATCGAACTCGAGCCTTCAACGATTGCGCCATCCGTCGCCACCTTTTCTCCGGGGCGGACGCGCACCCGGTCTCCCACGGCCAGGCGGTCGAGCGGCACGTCTTCCTCGCTGCCGTCGTCGCGCACCACGCGCGCCGTCTTGGGCGCAAGTCCTAACAGTCCCCGGATCGCACTACTCGTCTGGGCTCGGGCGCGAAGCTCCAGCACCTGGCCCAGAAGCACCAGGGTGGTGATCACGGCCGATGCTTCGAAGTACACCGGAACCTCTCCCCCCGCGCCGCGAAACGACTGCGGAAAGCTGCCGGGAGTGAGAACCGCGGCCAGGCTGTAAACATAGGCGGTGCCCGTGCCTAGGGCGATCAGGGTAAACATGTTCAGGTGGCGATTGACGAGCGAGGCCCAGCCGCGCTCAAAGAACGGCCAGCCGCCCCAAAGGACTACCGGCGAGGCTAGCGCGAATTGCGCCAGGCTGAGCAGGCGCGCGGAAAAGACGTGCTGGAGCGGCTGTTTCGGAATCATGTCCGACATCTCGAGGAGAAACACGGGAAGCGTCAAGGCCAGGCACACCCAGAATCGACGGGTCATCAAAACCAATTCAGGATTTGCTTCCTCCGCCAGCGCCACCGTGCGGGGCTCCAGAGCCATGCCGCAAATGGGGCAAGTTCCAGGCCCGTCGCGCACCACCTCGGGGTGCATGGGACAGACATACTCGGTGCGGGTGGCAGAGGCTGCGGCCGTGAGCGGCTCAAGCGCCATCCCGCATTTCGGACACGCGCCAGGGGCTTGCTTTCGCACCTCGGGATGCATCGGGCAGGTGTAGATCGCAGTTGCCTCCGCACCGTAGGGCCGAACGGCGTCCGGCCCCGGGCGAGCGCCGCTCGCCCCTACGCCGGAGCTCAGATATTGATTTGGATTGGCGCGGAAGTTCTCCAGGCAGGAAGGGTTGCAGAAAAAGTATTCTTTACCTTCGTGGACGTAACTGCCCACTGCATCCTCGCTACTGATCTCCATTCCGCATACGGGATCGAGCACGGTGGCGCTTGCCGGCGCCTGCTGGCTCGGCCGCTCGCCGCCGCTTCGGTCATCAGCTTGGTTCCCCACAGCCTCAATCTAGCACATGTCAACTGCGGATAGCGTGGACCAGCCGCAGCGACGAGAAATGGAAGGCAGCGCTGGGGGCGGACTGTGCTATGACCGCGGGCGATCCGCCGAAACCGCCCTTCGGGAAAACTGTGCGATAATAGGAGCCAGGAGGTGGCATGAAACTGCTTATTACTATTTACCCGGACGAGGACGGCGTTTTCATTGCTGAATGCCCATCCATTCCCGGCTGCGTGAGTCAGGGCAAAACCGAAGAGGAAGCAGAGGAAAACATCCGCGAAGCCATCAAAGAATGCCTTGAAGTTCGGGCCGCACACAACCTCCCTCTGACGGTCACCACGCGTGAAGTGGAAGTTGTAAGCTGATGCCGCCCGTTCCATTGCTCCGGCCTCGAGATGTCATTCGAGCTTTCCAAAGACTAGGCTGGGAAGTGGCCCGCCAGCGGGGCAGCCATATCATTCTCATCAAGACTGGCCACATCGCCTCACTTTCAATCCCTGATCATCCTCAGGTTGCGCGCGGAACGCTGCGTGCACTGATCGCGAAAGCGAGATTAACCCTCAGTGAGTTCCTCGATGCAGCCGGCAAGTGACGCGGGTGTGTGTGGCCTGAGGGCGCACTCACGGACTTTTGTCAACACTGGCTCTCCCCTCTCTTCGCGAATGACCTGAGCGGGCGGAACCCGAGGATTGACCGGTGAGAGGTTGGCCAAGTGAGCCAGTACTTTCTTCAGGGTGGGCCTCTTGCCGACACGGCGAATCTCACGGCCGCCCCTGTCGGCGAGTGACTCGCCCTTAAACGTTTGCTGCGCCTTTATCTTGCGGCGCACGGTGTCAGGCAGATGGCGAATTTTGTCGCCGGTAGGCATGTAAACAGCCTGGCGCAGACCCCTGTGGTTTGGGGTCTGCGATTTCCCGAGTTGACTTGCGGGAGCGCCGGCTAGGCAACAAACGAGCGGCGCACCTAACGAACAGGTGCGCGCAACGATTGGCCGGGGGCGCTTTCTCGGCGTCGGCCGGCCAAGGCAAGCTCGCTGCTTATTATCTCGCGCCGTGCAATTTCCGGAACGCCGCAAGGCACTTCTCTGCCGTCTCCATCTCCGGGTAGTCGCTGCCCTCCTGCTCGATCAGGTAGTACTCGATTCCACCCGTTGTTTCAGCGGCAGCAAAGAGCTTCTTCCACGGTGCCACCCCTTCGCCTGTCAGCACTTTGTATCCCCGCTGGGGAGACCAATCCTTGACATGCATGGAGCGGATGCGGCCGGGGTTTTGCTTGATCCAGGCCACAGGGTCGCCGCCCGCCTCAAGACACGTCCCCACATCCAATTGCAGCATGATATCTTTGTCCAGCGTCGCGGAAAGCACTTCCATGGGTCTCCGCCCTTCGGCGGGGCGCCATTCGGCATCATGGTTGTGATAGCCCGCGTGCAGGCCTTGGCGTTTCATGGTGTCGTCGGCCCTATTCAGGGTCTCCGCCACACGTTTGTAGTCATCCAGGCTCCTCAATTCGCCGGGGCTAGCCAGCACCACGTAGCGGCTTCCAAGCGTTTTATTGAGGTCCATCGCTTTGCCAAGGCCCTCCGGGGTAAACGAATTCAAGCCATTATGAGTCGAGTAGCAATGGATGCCGAGTTCATCCAGTTCGGCGCGCACTTTGCCGGCATAATCGGTTGTCCAGTCGTAGTAAGGCGCGTAGAATTCCACGCACTGGTAACCCATGCGCGCCACGCCGCGAACGGTTCCCATCAGGTCTTTGTTCAGATCGTCGCGCACCGAGTAGAGTTCCAAACCCACCGGAATAGATTTCGAAGCTGACGCGGCCGCCACCAGCGGCGCCGCCGCCATAGCACCAAGAAAGGTACGACGTGAAATGATATTTGTGTTCATGATGGGCGAATCTTATCACATAATGTTGCACCAAGGAGAACGACTATGACAAACAACGATTCACGATTTTTCGGCCGTCGTGCCATGGCGAAGAGCAGCCTGCTTGGTGGCGCGTCGTTGCTTTTCGGCGCGCAGGCGACAGCGCGGGCGCAGGTTCCGCCCACGACAAGGGAACACATGAGCGTGC
>Ga0116217_10001151_pt1 | contig 26091 bp, 15 predicted proteins | sample Sb_taG_6_FD_89697 | JGI IMG/M metagenome (GOLD analysis project Ga0116217, IMG submission 89697) | Peat soil microbial communities from Weissenstadt, Germany - Sb_50d_4_PS metaG | ecosystem: Environmental > Terrestrial > Soil > Wetlands > Peat | place: Germany: Weissenstadt | collected 2010-09-21 | reverse complement strand
TGAGCGCAGACTTCATGATCCTTCGGCTCACCACTGTGCATGAAAATGGCTCTTTGGAGGTAACTCCTGTATTTTCAACAAAAGCTTCCGCCATTTTCATAGCAGCGAAGGATCCCTGCAGTTCTTCGTAAATCGGTGAACCATAAGAAACTGCCGGGATCCTTCGCTGCGCTCAGGATGCCAGGCGTCGATTCTTTCACAGGTTCGGTGCCTCGCCCCCACCCCCTCGGTGCCTGCCAGCGCGTTGTCAAACGATGGGGGGGCGATTTTTCGGGTTGACATCTTACCCTAAATATCTATACTTGGGTTATATGTCTACCCAAAAGCGAAAAGACCGGCTGGAACTCCTGCAAGGAACGCTGGATCTGCTGATCCTGCGCACCCTCATTTTCGGCCACCAACACGGCCAGGGCATCGCGCACGCCATCCACCAGACAACCGAAGACGAACTGCTGGTCGAGCACGGGGCCCTTTATCCCGCGCTCCAGCGCCTGGAAGAGCGGGGTTGGATTTCGGCGGAGTGGGGGACCTCCACGAATAACCGCAAGGCTCGCTTCTACAAGCTCACTCCGGCTGGCCGAAAACAACTCGTCAAAGAGACCACCAGGTGGCGCAGGCTGGCTGCGGCCATCGGGCGGGTGTTGGGACCTGAAGCCAGCGAGGGCTGAGCCAAGTTCAAGCGAAAACGAGTCAGAATCCCCGTCATTACGAGCGTGGAAATGATTCCTCTCCTTGGTAAGCAGGGGTTAGGGGTGGTTGGTCGCGCTGTGCTGCCGGCACCCACCACCCCTGCCCCTGCTCCCGCTGAGGATGGGAGTCATTTTATGGCTGTTACGCATGCCTGTTGGCGGACGAGCACCCCGAAAGCCTGAAAATGCGCAGGGCGCCATGGAGTGCGGCAGCGAAGCTGCAGCCGTGGAATTCGAGCGAACGGCGGTAGCCGCCGCTACCGCACTGCAACGTACGTGCCCTCGTCTCCCCTTGAATCGCTGCGCGTTACCGAGGGATTGCGCATGCGTCCCCAATCCGTCGATAAGGGAGGTCGAGGGCGGTAGGGCCCATGGCCTCGCGCCTCTATGCCGCAGGCGGCTGGACCCGGGCGGTGTAGGGGTAGGGCTTGCCCTACCCTCGTCAGGACCAGCAGAAACGCGGGGACGGCAAGCCGCCCCCCTACGGCGGGCCGGTTATCGACGGATTGGGCGCATGCGTCGAGCCGCCTTGCAATTGAGCTGGGTTGGGTATATTCTGAACAAGTTCAGGCGGCACTATAAGAATCCTGTTTCTTGCGTCAACTCGCGTCGGGTCTATCCAGCGGTCTAACTAACGAGGTGAAAACATGAAGAAGTGTGTGCTGAGTTATGTCTGCCCGATCGCCTTTGTGATTCTTTCCTGCTCCCCCGCCCTGTTCGCTCAGGCTGTGGGATCCATCACTGGAACTGTCACCGACCCCACCGGCGCTGTGGTGGCGGGCGCCAAGGTCACGGCCACCCGTGTTGACACGGGAGTTTCACAATCCACGGTAACCACGGGCACCGGATCCTACACGCTCCCGCGTTTGGACGTGGGGACTTATAACGTGGTTTGCGAGTCCACCGGCTTCAAGACTGGGACTGCGGCCGGAATTACTTTGGACGTCAGCCAGACCCGGTCTGTGGATTTCACCCTCGTGGTGTCGGGTGTGACCCAAAATGTGGAAGTGACTGCGGCCCCACCGTTACTGAACACCACGAACGCCACGTTAGCCCAGGTGGTGTCCACCGAGCAGGTGGAAAACCTTCCCCTGAATGGCCGGAACATTGAGGGCCTGATGACCATGCAGCCCGGCGTCGTGGGATACACCGGCAACATGGGCTGGATGAGCAACGAGCTGGCAGGCAACGGCAATCGAGGCGAGACATCCGTAGGGACTTTGGACGGCGCCGACACGACTGACGCGGAGATGGGCACCCTCCAGTTCACCAATTTCAACCTCGACGCCATTGCTGAATTCAAAGTCCAGCAGAACAATTACTCCGCCCAATACGGGCAGGGCGCCGGCACCATCACGCAAATCGTGAGCAAGTCCGGCACCAATCAGTTCCACGGGAGCCTCTTTGAATTTGCCCGTAACAGCGCTTTTGACGCGCGAAACTTCTTTGGCAGCACGGTGGCGCCTTTCCGCCGGAACGAATTCGGCGGCACATTTGGCGGACCCATCAAGAAGGATAAGACTTTCTTCTTTGTGCAATATGCGGGCCTGCGTCAGCGGCTGGGCGAACCGAACAACGCCGCCGTTCCCACCGCAGCACAAAGAACGGGTGAGGTGACGATCCCGGACCCGAGTTCGACGTCGGCGACCCCACCGCCGGATGACCTTCAGGTCCCGCTTAATCCCGTGGCCCAGAGCGTCCTCGGCCGTTACCCGCTCCCCAACAACCCGGGTGGACAATACGGGGCTAACACCTATACTTTCCAGTTTTCCCAACCGATCAACGACGATCAGTGGTCGTCGCGTTTGGATCATCATTTTACCTCCAGCGACACCTTTTTCGCGCGCGCATCTTACGTCAACCACATCATTAAGGATACTGACGCCTTTGCTGCCGTACTGGGAGGGTCCAATTTCTCCACCAGCAACATCGGCGACGCGCGGAACTACGCCGTGGGCGAGACGCACATCTTCTCTCCCACTTTCCTGAACAACTTCACCTTTACCCTGAACCGCGGGATTGAAGGTGTGCCGGAAGCGCCCGCCGAGTACACCACAACCCAGACCTGCTTCAACGACGGCAGCCTGAATTGCTGGGGGCCTGACACCTTTGAGACCAAATACGTGACCACGGTCTTCGACCCGCTGGACGTTGTCAATTGGACCAAGGGTCGCCATTCCTTTGCCTTCGGCGGAGAGTACCGGCGCGAATGGGACAACGGCACCGGCGTCACCGGTACAGGCCCCAGCGGCCAATACATCTTCAATAAAGGGACACTCCTGCCCGCGGCCATTCCTTCAACCAATGGCGGCACGTCCCTGCCGGTGGGCTACGCCAGCCCCAGCGGGCTGATCAGCTTCATGGAGGGCGCCGATGTCCAATATGAACGCGCGACTACGGTGCCGGGTTTTGGACCTCCAGGAGCCGGAGGTGGCGGCGTGTGGTGGGGTCTGCGCCGGTGGACCATGGCGGCGTTCGCGCAGGACGACATCAAAGTCACGCGCAGACTGACCGTGAACGTCGGCCTGCGCTACGAGTACACTTCCGTTCCCTGGGAAGTCGGCAACCGTATGGCGCGCCCTGAAGACCAGGGCAATCTCTACGGAACGTTTGTAGTGAACCCCAACCCCTTGTGGAAGGCGGACTATATCGCAGGCAACTTTGGCCCTCGTATCGGCATAGCGGCTGACCTGGGAAAGAAGACCACCTTCCGCGGCGGCTTCGGGATCTTCACCAACATGATTCCCACGGTTTATCCCGACCAGGACCTGGTGAATTTTCCCCTGGCTAGTGAGAACTATATACTCAACGCGCCGTATTCCCTTACTCCATTCTCGGTTGCACTTCCTGTGCTGACGAGCACATCCGGGCAGCCGATCGCGGCCAACGGAAATACCAAGACCATTCCCAAGAACACTCCGGTGAACCTTGCTCCCTACGCTGCGATCCTGGGTAACCTTTTCGTGGACGATCCGTCGGACGCCATGAGAAACGGATATACGATGAACGGCAATGTCACTTTGGAGCACGAGTTTCCCGGGAACGTCGCGGTTTCCGCTGCTTACGTTGCCAACATCGGCGTGTCTCTTTACAACCAGTGGTATCCCAATGCGTATGGCGGGGCCGAACCCCAGTACACCCCCTACAGCAACATCACTCCCGGCCTCGGAGAAATGCAGGTTTTCTACAACGGCGGCCACTCCAGCTACCATGCCCTGCAAGCTCAGGCGCGCAAGATTTCCCCGTCGCATCACATTCAGTTCCAGGCCAATTACACCTGGGCGAAGGATATGACGGATGCCGACTCCGTATGGAACACCGGAGCCACAAATATGCAGGATCCGCACTGCCTCAAGTGCGAGTACGCTCCCGCTGCTTACAATATCGTCAACCGGTTCGTGGCCAATTTTGAGTACGACGTGCCCTTTGCCCATTGGCAGGCGCTCTCGCACGTTCCCAAACGGCTCACGGACGGCTGGCAGACCCTGGGCATTTTCCAGGCACAGACCGGATACCCCTTCACGGTGGGCTCGCCCTACGGAACCGTCCAGTACGGGAATGGCGGCAGTAACCGGCCGGTCTACCTGCAAAAGGCAACCCTCAATCCGAGCGAGCGCACCAGCACGCAGTTCTTCTCGAATGCTGTCATTGGGAGTAATAACGGGGTGGGGACAGGCTACTTCTCTATACCTACAGTCATCAGTCCGGTAGCCGGCGTGGGCGGGGTTATGCCCGGTCCGGGAACCCTGGGCCGAGATACGTTTACAGCTCCGGGGTGGTATAACCTGGATTTCTCGGTCATCAAGGACACGCACATCACCGAGACGAAGATGGTGCAGTTCCGTGCCGAGTTCTTCAACATCTTCAATACGGCAACGTTTGGAGCGCCCGTTTCGACCGTCGGAAATCCAGGCTTCGGAACTACCGGCTATACCGCCACTGCCGAACGGGAGATTCAGCTCGGGTTGAGATTTGTCTTTTAGTATGTTGTCCGGGCTGATTCCTTGTGATGGGGATGGTGGCGCATACATCGACTTCAATGTATGCGCCACCCCCAGATTACGAGTTATCTTCTAGGATTCGAAGCGGGATTACGGGAATTTGAGGCTAGAGGAACGTAACTCGATGTAGAGACTGCACGCCGGGATGTGCGCGACCCGAAGCCGGGTGTGTGGTACGGCTTCGGCCGCGACGCCGGAGCGTACGCACACATACCCCTCGAGCCTGAATCGAACCCTGGCGCGGTCAGTTACGATTCACGCGTGAGCGGTGCGCGGTAGTGCTTGGAGATCTTGTAACGTGCGCGCAGCTCGCCGGTGGTTTGCCAGAATCGCCAGCAGCGATGCTCGTCCGATTTTTTCGCATTGTACGGAGCAGAGTGAAATGGCGTTGAGGGGACGGACGAAGTCGTGCAGGCGGCGCTGGTACTCTCGAATGACGTTGAGCCCGTCGCCTTTTGAGAGGGCCCACGACCAATCGGTAACCCAGCGCATAACTGTTCCGTGCAAATGCAAGGGGCTGCGTTGGAGCGGATCGCCTGCTCTCAAAAGTTCATTGAGGCAATCCGGAGCTGTTAGAAACACCAAGCGCCCGCTGTGCAAGAACACGTCCGGCCTTAAGCCATTCTCGCTCAGGCCGCGCGCAATATTATTCAGGAAGGTCGGGTCGGCGACGACGACAACCTGTTGTCCGATTTCCAACCCTGGCACTACGAATTGTATGATTTCATGCAGGCCCTTTTCTTTTCGTACTAGTAAACGGCATGGGTCGGCTTGGGCCATGAGCCCCACATGATCGATAGTTGCTGCTCCCATACCCCCTATCTTCATCGAAATGTCACAGGGATGTCAACAAGACAACTTGGCGCAGCGACGAAGTGTCATTTAAGACATTATGTCCTTTCGCCGTCCTTTCGCTCCCCTGCACTTGCTTTCTTCTGTCTTCATTTGACCCCTCGGTTGTCGATGGTGACGTCGTCGTTATGAGCTGTCATGGCGCGGGCGCGGAGGGTCTGGTCCCTTCGAAAGTTGACTGATGGCAGGAAGCAAATGCTGCGCCCGGTGGGGCTTGACGGAGCACAATCCGGCGCCCCAACGGAGGCTAACCCATTGGTAAACACTGTGTGGCGATCGGAGTAACCCTTCCTGTTTTCCCCTTGCAAGCTTTCTTGGCAATCTCCTAATGTTAGTTTTAGGTCTGAGTTTGCAAACGTGCGTAGCGGTCATGGTCTGGCGAGTCCCCGGCCTCAAACGAAGTCAATCGCAATTAACGAACTGGAGTAAGTGCGTCAAGGCGCGGAGCGCGCCATGAGCGAAATAGGTGTGTCGGCTGGTGAAGAAGTGGAATACAAAGAACTAAACGACAGCGGAGAATCGCCGTTGATTTCCTCGCGACCCTCGCCCACATCTGAGGAGGCGCGGAATGCCGAAGCCCTGCTGGCTCTCGACATGGAGGCCGGATCCGACTATCTGCTGGAATTGACTGTGCACAATCTGAGGCAGCTAGGCCAAGCCCCTCACCAGGCCTTCTTGCAGAGACTGCTGAGGGGGCTTACCAGCATCGAGGTCAGTGAGAAGGAGAGCATCGTCCATTGGGAGAGAATCCTGGGACGCCGAAATGAGCTGGCGGAAAAACTCGGCCGCCAGGTCTTCCTCAGGACAGCGGCCGTGGATTACTTTGGTGAATTACACCTCTTGCGGAAGCCCATTCTGCTCGAGTACGAGGAACTCGAAAAGCTGCGCCACAACGCCGCCACGGACCCGTTGACAGGCCTCAAAAACCGCCGCACGTTCGAAGAGCATCTGGGTCGAGAGATTAACCGTGCCGCGCGTTACGGGACTTCGTTTGGGTTGCTCCTGTTGGATCTGCGCAGGTTCAAGCGCGCGAACGACAGGTACGGGCATGCAGTCGGCGACGAGATCCTGCGCAGCGTGGCTCGCGCCAGCGCCGAGACCATCCGTGGCTCTGATGTTTCCTGCCGAATTGGCGGCGATGAGTTTGCCATCCTTCTCCCACAAGCCGATCGGCCGAGCGTCGAAGCCTCTGCCGAGCGGATCGCGCGAAAGTTCGAATCTCATGCCGGGCCTCTGGCCCCCGAAACTCCAGTGGGGGTCGACTACGGCATCGCCATTTTCCCTGAAGACGGCGAAGAGGCGGCCAAGCTGTTCCAAGCCGCGGATAAGAACCTATACCACGGCAAACGGAATGCGGTTCGACCGGTTGAGCAGCCCGCTCCCGCAGCCTCGGGCTCCCCGCCCGAACCCGGCGGGGCGCCGCATCAACCTGACGGCGGACCGCACACCTCCGGTGAAGGCTTAGCAGGCCGCTCCGACCGGCTTCCTGACTACACCGGCGCGGCCGAGAACACTCAGCTTCCCGACGGATTCCAGGACCGCCGCCGGCACGAACGGATCCCGGTGGAAGGAGCCCGGCGGCTAGGCTTGATTCGTCTTCCGAGGCGGACCAAGTTCGTTACGGTCGTCGACGTGAGCCGCGAAGGTGTCGGCTTACTCGTGGATGACTTTGAGGTGCCTGAGACTTTTTCGGCCCTTATACACGTTCCATTCCTGCCTGATTCTGAGCTTACCTTGCATCGAGCCTACAGTTGCCCGGTTCTGAACGGGAAAAAGCGTGTGGGGTGTTCGTTCACACCGCTTTCCGAGCAGGCTGCCGCTTAGTCTTCCGGCGCCAATCGACCGTACGTTCCAGCCCCACTTGAAAACTCACTTTGGGCTCGAAGCGCAAGAAGTGTTGAGCCTTTTCAATCCCGGCCTGAGAATGGCGCACGTCGCCCCTCCGCGGGCTCGCGTAGATCGGCTCTATTGTGTAGCCTACTACGGAGGAAAGACAGCGGAGGAGTTCGTGGAGCGTGAAGCGCCCTCCGGTGCCGATGTTAAATGTCATGCCGCAAACGCCCTCCGCGAAGCAGGCGAGCAGGTTGGCCTCCACCACGTTGTCGACATAAGTAAAGTCGCGCGATTGCTCTCCGTCGCCGTGCACCTCCGGGCGGCTGCCCTCGAGCGCCGCCTCGATAAAGCGCGAGATGACCGCTGAATAGGGGGAGTTGGGATCCTGGCGCGGGCCGAACACATTGAAGTAACGAAGGGAAACAGCAGGCAAGCCGTAAATCCGATGGAAGATCGCGCCGTACTTCTCTCCCGCGAGTTTTGTGACCGCGTAAGGGGAGAGGGGATTCTCCGGCATAGTCTCGAGCTTGGGCAACGTCTCGCTGTCTCCATAGACGGAGGATGAGCTGGCGAATACAAACCGCTTCACCCGGGCATCCCGAGCCGCCACCAGCATGTTCAGCGTGGCTGTGACGTTCGCCCTATGGCTGACGGCCGGGCGTTCCACGGAACGCTGGACTGAGGGGATTGCGGCCTGGTGAAGCACATACTCGACTCCTCGCACGCAGGCTTTCGAGACCGCGAGTTCGGCGAGGTCGCCTTCAATCAGTTCGATGCGCTCGAGGCAGTCTTCGAGATTGTGCCTCGACCCCGTGCTGAAATCATCCACCACCCTGACCGCGTGGCCGTCACTTAGGAGTCGACGGACCAGCGTCGAGCCGATGAACCCTGCGCCGCCGGTCACGAGAAAGCTTGCCATGCGACCTCGATTCACATTTAGTAGAGAGCTTTTGGCGTCGCCTCGGCTGCCAGCTTGCCCAGCGGATCGAGCACCTGCCGCGCGCCGCGGGCCATCAAGTTAAGCTCCGTAGTGGATTGAAAGAAAAGGAAACCCTGTTCCATGTACTTTTGCATGAGGCTCTCATCCATGGCCGGCGCGCCCAGGATCTTGTTGTGAGCCTGCCCGGCGGCGACGACCTTTTTCAATGCTTCTTGCACCTTGGGATGGTCCACCTGGCCGCGGTAGCCCATCGAGAACGACAGGTCGCTGGTGCCTACAAAGATCACATCGACACCCGGCGTGGCGGCAATCGCGTCGATCTCATCCACGGCCCGCGCCTCTTCCACTATCACCACCACCAAAACGTTCTGGTCGGCAAAATCAAAGTAGTTCTCAGCACCCGCCCAACGAAATTTCGCCAGGCCCGCCCCGGAACCGCGCCGGCCCTGCGGCGGATACTTGCACGCCGCCACAGCCTGGCGCGCCAGCTCCGGCGTGCTGGTGAAGGGAAACATGACGCCCAGCACGCCCGCGTCGAGCACGCGCTTGGCGGTCCAGATTTCGTTGACGGGGACTCGCGCGAAGGGAAGAGCCTTCAGCCCGCGCGTGGCCAGGACCATGTTGCGCAAGCTCTCGAGCGTAATGGGGCTGTGCTCCATCTCGATCCACAGGAAGTCAAACCCGAGGCTAGCGGCCTGCGCGGCGATTTCGGCGCTCCCCACCGTGAGGGTAATTCCCACCGCCGGTTTCCCCTCGCGCAGCAGTTTCTTCACAGGGTTTTCCCACCCCTCTTGCGGGCTCGTGTTCTTAGTCGGCATCAAGACTCTCCTTTGTCCGGTCGACACGTATCAAGAGTTCTTAGTCTACCGTATCTTGGTCTTCCCGGCGACCCTGAACCCCTGGCGCCTCCGTATCCTCATGGCGCAGAGGGGCCTGGCGTTGAGACGTAAAGGAGAGGTCGCAAATTCCTCCGCCCCCGGAAACGTCGCGGCCTCGCCCTGCCGCGCATCATGCGCTCCTTGAGGCGGCTACAATTCGCCGAGAATCTCACAAGCTAAATGAATTCCGGGTAAATAGCTAGCGCTTGGTCGTGCTAATAAGTGTAATTATTCTGAGTGCTGGATGGGCGGGGGTCTACAGGCTGCGGAAAAACGCGTTTTGAATGTCATCCTGAGGAGCCTGAGGCGACGAAGGATCCCCGTAGTTCGATGAAACTGCAACTGCCGGGATTCTTCGCTTCGCCCAGAATGACAACGTTCAAGGGTCTTTCCGCAGCCTGTGAAGCCCCGCCCTCCCGGCGCCAAACGAATAAAAACGCTCACTTTTGCAAGTAAGAGCTAGCTGTATAGCCCAAATTGCAACAACCGGGACGGTGTGAGGCCCGTTTTTTCAGTGAGCAACGTCCGGACCTTTGTGGGGCGCTACCTTTTTCATCAGGAACATGAAGGGAATAACGATCAGAATGACCACCCCCATCAGCCAGAAATCATCAAGAAAGGCCAGCATGGTGGAATGGCGCATCAACAATCCATAGGCCAGGCCTTGCGCCTGGTGAGCGGCCATGGCAGGGTCCGATCCCCGCGCGGTCAGCATCTGGCTGGCGCCGCCCAGCATCGCGCGGTAGGCGGTGTCGAGGGGAGTCATATGGCCCACCAGCACGGCTTGATGGTACTGGGCGCGCCGCGCGAGCATGGTGACCACGCCCGCGATGCCCACGCTTCCGCCGATGTTGCGTGCCAGATTGATGATCCCGGTGGCGTTGTTGATCTTCTCTTTGGGAACGAAATAGAAGGCCATAACGTTGATGGGCACGAAGAGGAAGGCCATTCCCGCCGATTGATAAATCCGCGCTGTCATCGCAGTGCGAAAATCCACCTCAAGGTTGAAGGACGCCATGTGAAAGAGCGAGAGCGACAGGACCGCCAGTCCAAAAACCACCAGCCAGCGCGACTCAATGTGAGTCAGCAGCTTTCCCACCACCGGCAGCAGAATGACCACCAGGATTCCTCCCGGGGATAGCACCAGCCCGCTCAGAAGCGCCGTGTACCCCAGCAGAGTCTGGAGGAAAATCGGAAGCAGCGCGGTGCTGCCGTAGAGCACCACCCCCAGCATAAACATGGTCATGGTAGCGATAAGAAAATTGCGCTCCTTGAGAAGGTGGAAATCCACCGCCGGGTCCTTCTGGCTGAGTTCCCAGAGGACGGCGCCCACGAGGCCTACCACCGTCACCACGGCGCACCAGATGATAAAGTTCGAGCCGAACCAATCTTCGCGCTCGCCCTTATCGAGGACTACCTGTAGGAAGCCCAATCCGACACTCAACAGGCCGATGCCAATGTAATCAATCCGGGCCCCCTCGCGAAGGCTTTTCCGCACCAGGTAGGGCGGGTCGAAGACAAGAAAAAGCGTAAGCACGAGCGAGATGATGCCAACCGGAATGTTGATGAGGAAAATCCAGCGCCAACTGTAGCTGTCGGTAATCCAGCCGCCCAGCGTGGGGCCGATGATGGGCGCGAGTACCACCCCCATCCCGAAGACCGCCATGGCCATGCCGCGCTTTTCCTTCGGGAAGCTCTCCAGCAGGATGGCCTGCGAGATGGGCTGCAACGCGCCGCCGCCCGCGCCTTGCAGAATCCGGAAGAACACCAGCAGGGGCAGACTGGGGGCAAGCCCGCAGAGCAGGGAACTCAGCGTAAAGATGACCACGCAAGCCATGTAGAACCGCTTGCGTCCGAAGATCGAGGAGAACCACCCGGTGAGCGGCAACACGATGGCGTTCGAAACCAGGTAGGAGGTGAGAACCCACGTGCTTTCGTCAACCCCAGCCGAAAGATTGCCGGCAATGTGCGGCAACGCTACATTGGCCACGCTGGTGTCCAGGACTTCCATGAAAATCGCCAGCATGACGGTGAAAGCAATCAACCAGGGATGCGTTTCACCGTTTTGCCGCGCTCGAGCTAGAAGAGTTCGCATATGAAGACCATGGGCGGCACAGACCCGATTACGAAGACCTGCAATTCTTTAGATCGGCACAACACCCAGCTAAGGCTACCCTAAAGGCCCGGCGAGTGGTAGAGACGAATTGTCGTTGTATTACTAAGGGGGATTTTCTTCGCGGTCCTCGAAGAAAAGCAGATCCTTCGCTTCGCGAAGGATGACATGTCATTCTGAGCGAAGCGAAGAATCCCCGCAGTGGGCTTTCTGGTCGCTTTAAGCGCCATGAACTGCAGAGATTCTTCGCTCCGATCAGAATGACAGCCATAAGAGGTGCGGTCGATGACTCACGGGCGCGACCGATTGGAACGGAGTTCGTCGTATAATCCTGCTTCACGTTCACGGAGGCCAACTGTGATACAAAGAGGCATGGCCCTGCTTTTTGCTGCGACCCTGTTCACCTCGGGCGCCGCGGCGCAGTCCGCGCCGGATCCGCCCGTCTTCTCTAACGCTGAGATTCGGAAGATTCTCGTTGAGCGCATCGACACCTCGCACCGGGGAGTGGGGATTGTGGTGGGAATTATCGAGCCCAGGGGACGCCGGATTGTGGCTTACGGCGGCGTTAACCAGGGAGACACACGGCCGCTCAACGGAGACACCATCTTCGAAATCGGCTCGGCAACCAAGGTCTTCACATCGCTTTTGCTTGCCGACATGGTTCGGCGCGGTGAGGTCGCCTTATCAGATCCGGTGGCCAAATATCTACCTGCCGAGGTCAAGGTGCCGGAACGCGGCGGGCGCGTTATCACCCTGCTGGACCTCTCCACGCACACGTCGGGCCTGCCGCGCCTACCTACCAATCTCAGGCCCCAGGATTCGGCTAACCCGTACGTGGATTACACGGCGGAGCAACTCTACCGGTTTCTTTCGAGCTACGAATTGCCGCGCGACATAGGCTCCGAGTTCGAGTATTCGAATCTGGGAGCCGGGCTTTTGGGATTTGCCTTGGCCCGGCGCGCGGGCATGGGCTACGAGGAACTGGTGCGTAAGCGCATCACCGGGCCGCTCGGGATGAAGAGCACGGGTATTACCCTGACGCCGGAAATGAAGGCGCGCCTTGCAGCAGGGCACAATTCCGAGCTTAAAGCGGTACCCAATTGGGATTTCGATGCACTCGCCGGTTGCGGCGCCCTGCGGTCGGATGCCAACGACCTGCTCACATTTCTTGCCGCCAACCTGGGCTACATCAAATCGCCCCTGGCGTCCGCCATGGCTTCGATGCGCGCGGTCCGCCGGGCGACAGGGTCTGCCAGTCTGGGCGAGATCGGCCTCGGGTGGTTAATGGTCAAGCCTTCGAGCTACGAGATCGTCTGGCACAATGGCGGGACGGGAGGCTACCGGTCGTTCATCGGATTCGTGCCCAGCACGCGTGTTGGAGTCGTCGTCCTGTCCAACACGTTTACAGCAACCGGCGTCGACGACATCGGAATGCACCTGTTGGACTCGCATGCGCCGCTGATGCCGCCCCCGAAAGAGCACAAAGAGATCGCCGTCGATCCGAAGCTCTTGGACGCCTACGTGGGCCGATATCAACTGGCGCCGAATTTCGTTCTGACCATTACGCGTGAGGGCGATAACCTCTTCGTACAGGCCACCAGCCAGCCCAAGTTGCAGATTTTTCCAGAAAGCGCGCTCGAGTTTTTCCTCAAAGCCGTCGATGCCCAAATCACCTTCGAAACCGACAGCACCGGCCGCGCCTCGAGCCTCGTCCTGCACCAGAACGGCGCGAATATGCCGGGGAAGCGGATTCAGTGACCGTCGGCCTTGGCCTTATTGACTCGACAGCCCTCTCCCTCGGGGAGAGGGTGTCGCGCTGCGGCGCTTTCATCAGCCGGAGCGTGACGGGTGAGGGGTATCGTGTTCGGTTTTATGACTTCTTCCCCGAAGGTCGCCCACTCGAAAGTGCCCCTTCGGGACATCCGAGACCCCACACCGCGGGGGTCTGCGCCATCCGCCGAGGGGGGAGTCAAGCACGCTACGGATGCGGCTTGGGGTTCCAGAAATCGGGTGCGAGGGACGCGATAGCCTCCGGCACGCTGCTCAGTTCCGGCACAACGCGGTAGAGAATGTACTCCACGCCAGCCACTGTGTCGGCGTTTGCCTTTTGGAATTTCTCCAAGCCCTCATCACCCAGCATCGACCCCATGGAAGGCGCGTGATCCAATTCGCCCAAGGAAGTCATCAGCCGGGAGATGTGATAAGTGAAGGGGCTGCCGCCCGCCGCCATCTGTGACACCCAACGCATCCCGGCCATGTTGCTCTTTTGCGCGGCAGCATTGATTTCTTTCAGCTCTGCTTCAAACTCAGCTTCGTGCCCTGGACGCACACGCACGATAACACTCCGAATCCAGTGGGTCTTAGCGATCACCTGCGCGTAAGCAGCCAGGTCGGCAGGCGGGTTATAGGACAGGTCCCAGCGCCGCTGGCGAATTTCGGTACGCGAACTCTCCAGTGTGCCGCCGAATTGTTGAAACAGCGCCTGCGCACCTGCCTCGCCATAGGCTTTGACGATCGCACTCCCGAAAACCGCCGAACTCTTCTCGACATCGCCGAAGGCCGCTCGCGAGCTGCTGAAGATCACTGTGTTCTGCTCGCCATATTCGACCTCGAGGGCGATCCAGATGTCGCCGTTGTTGCGGCGATTCGCCTCGGCGATCTTCCTGCCAACCGCATCGAATTCCGCTCGCTTGTCCGGCTTGACTCTGGCAACGTACACATCCAAGTATCCACCCTGCTGCCCCAAACCCACCGCAGCCGTAACCACGAGGAACAGCAGTACACCACACGCTTTTCGCAACATTCTCCCCTCCAAAATGAACAGTTGTAATTGGATCTCTGAAACTACCCGTCTCTTTTCACTGTACCGGCGAAAGAATCGCATGTCAATGCAGGGAGGCGCACTCCAATCCGTCGATAACCGCCCTGCCGTAGGGGGACGGCTTGCCGTCCCCGCATTTCTGCTGACGCCGACGAGGGCAGGGCAAGCCCCATAGGCGTTTACTTCACCGCCAGTAGCGATGTACGTCCCGACGACCGCTAATACAGGCCCGGAGGGCCGTCAGAGAGTAGCCCACGGCGTGAGCCGTGGGACCGGGGCGCAACCCGTGGTTATCTGAGCCCCGGAGGGGCGGCAGAGACTCCTGCGTTATCTCTGTCGCCCCTTCCGGGGCTGTGAATATCAACGCGCCGTGGGCTACTTTCTGCCGCCGCTCCGCGGCTCTGGAAGTCGCTGCACCTTAAGTGAACGCTTGTGGGGCAGACCCCACCCCTGCACCGCCCGGGTCCAGCCGCATGCGGCGCAAAGGCGAACAAAAAACACTGAGTCATAGCTGAAAATCAGTCAAGAACGCCCGAATTTGCGGTATTGTAGTCCAAAGGACCAAGCGCCGAAAAGGGAAGAACGATGTCCTGGTTTGAATGGCTAATCATCGGGTCAATTGCCTTGCTAGCCGGAGCCGCGATCGGGGCGTGGAAACAGTCGGGAGGTTACTACTGGAGTAAGTACATTCTCAGCGCGTGGAAAAGGAGTTCTACGGAAGCTGCCGTCGCATCCAAGGCGGTCCTCGTGACGCCGCAGCGCGCCCAGCGGTATGCCACGCAGGAATCCGCCGCCCCTCTGGCGGGCGTGACCACCCGAGACCGTTTCTTCGAGTCGCTGGAGAGTGAGTGGCGGCGATCATCCCACACCGGCGGTCATTTCTGCCTGGCGATCTTGGATCTCGACAGGTTCAAACAGCTCAATGACCGCGGAGGGCGGAGGGAACGCGAAAAAGTGCTGGCGAAAGTCGCCGCCCTGCTCAGCGCCAAATCAAGGGATTCCAATATCGTGGCGCGGCACGGAGGCAATGAATTCGCGATCCTGATGCCAGGGACCAACACGCTGCAGGCGGAGATTTTGGGAGAGAGGCTGCGGACGGTACTCGAAACGGATGAACTCTTGCGCCTCTGCGAGGTGACGGTAAGCATTGGCATCGCGGCTTTCCCCGACCACGGGGGCACGGGCGAAGAGATACTCAAGGTGGCGGAGTCCGGTGTGCGCCTGGCTGGAAAATGTGGAGGGAATTGCGTCAAAGTGGCTTGGCCGAGCCCTGAGCCGGAAGAGGCGGAACGAGACAAGCGGCTGCTCGAGACGTGTCTCCAAGCAGCGGAGAAGGGAATCTTGCACGCCCCGAGAGAGCTCAGTAGAGGCACACCGTCAACCCCTCCTGATACGGGAAGGGGCGACTCCCCGGCTTCTCGGACGAGGCCAACGACAGCAGCTTCAACCGCCTCTCAAGGCGAGGCAAAAACGGATTCTCTTCTGAGCACCCTCACTGCCCTCGCTTTCGCTGAGCAAGCAAGAGGGCCGCACAGGAAAGACCATGCTCAGGTGGTCTCGAGACTCGCGGCACAGATGGCCCTTAAGGCGGGGTTGACGGACGCGGAGGTTGAGGAGATTCGGCTGGCGGGCCTGGTTCACGATATCGGGAAGATCTACGTGCCGGAATATGTGCTCAGGAAACCCACCCTGCTCACGGCGCAGGAGTTCGAGATTATGAAGAGCCATGCGGCTTGGGGCGCCAAGATGGTGGAACTTTTACGGGCGAAAGGGATTGAGCGCATCGTGCTTCACCATCACGAGCGCTATGACGGCAAGGGTTATCCGGCCGGGCTGGCCGGAGATCAGATTCCACTGGGAGCACGAATGGTGGCGGTGGTGGAGTCTTTCCACAATATGGTTGCCGACCTGCGCTACAAAAGCGCCCGCACTTTCGAAGATGCACTTGTCGAGTTGCGCCGTTGCTCCGGGACGCAGTTCGATCCTCAGGTCGTTTCGACGTTCCTCGAATGGGTCGAAATGCAGGTGGATTCCGCCTCGCGCAACGCAGACTGATTGGCAGTGGCGGCGACTCAGCCCATGAATGACTACCTGGGGCAGGCATCGGCCCGTTGGCGGGTAGTCTGAACTACTGAGGGTTCCATAATATGGTGACGGATTAACCTCCTCACTCGTCCGTCGGCTGACGCATACCCTGTCCCCGAAGAGGGCGAGGGGCATAAACTCGGGTTATTTCTCCCCTTGCCCCCTTGGGGGAGAGGGGTCGGGGGCATAGGCGCTAGAATAGGCCCGATCGGGTTTTGGAGCCCGCCGAGGCGGGCGCAAGAATGTGGCCCACGGCGACAGCCGTGGGGAGAAAGCAGAGCCGATGCACCTGAAAAGCCCCGGCAGGGGCGACAGAGCTGTCTTGATGACCGCAGATCTTCTGTCGCCACTACGTGGCTCTGCGTGCTTTCTGTGTGCAGTGATCCCACGGCTAGCGCCGTGGGCCACATTCTTGCGCCGCTGATGCGGCTAGGCGCGGGGTGACGGGCTTATTCTAGCGCCTATAGGGGTCGGGGGTGAGGGGGTGATGTCACTTGACGCTGCAATCCTCTGTGGGCAGTGAACCGTGAGCTATCGGGGCTCCGGAACGGCCTGAACATTCCGCGGGCGGTCTATGGCTGCGGAAGACGCCTCAGTCGGTTCTTCTACGATTTCCACTGCAAGTGCGGTTACTCGCAGGACTCTGTACTTGCCGGCGAACAACTCGCCCTCGTGCACAAGAAACACCTGATCCTGAAATGCGACGATTGCCTCTTTCTCTCCCCCTGCCTTTTCCACGTATCCAATAGGAGTGACCGAGGAGCCATTAGCACCCAAATCCGGCGCGGCCGCGGCAAATGCCGGAGCGATGGCAGGCTGGAGGTTCTCAGGTGGTGCGGGGCGGACTTGAGTTCCCGCATAATCAGCCAGCGGCTCCGCTTGGAGCGACGCTTCGGACTGCGATTGCGCATTGTCCGCGGGAGGAGCCTGCGGTTGCTGGAGTTGAGCGACATCGGTCCCATTTTCCGTGGCGGGCGAGGCCGCATCAGGCGCCGAAGCGGCCGCCGAAGGCTGATCCGCCTCGGGCACGGCAGCCTCTGGTGGATTGGATGGCGGCGCCGCCAGGGCCATTTCCAGTTCGGCCGGGGAAGGAGCCGGAATGTGGAAGTTCTTCATAAAATCCTTGGTCTCTTCGATCAGACCAATGTGTTGCCCCTCGGCAACAATGGCCTCGACCTTCCCATCCGCTCTCTCGACGTAGCCCAAATCCGCCGCCCGTGGCGGCGCTGGTGAGTTGATGGCCGAGGCTGAAATGGGGCCGGGTTCGCTGCTGGCTGAACGCGCAGCCTGCGCGGCCCGGTACTTCGCTTTGGCCCACTCTCCAAAGGGAGCAGATACGTCGTTTTGCTCTGCCTGAGCCGCGTTCGACGGCTTGGGATGTTCGGTTGCCTTGCGGGCCGCTTGTGCAGTTTCAGCGCTGACTCGGAACTTGGCTTTGGCCCATCCCGCGCCGGGTTCCGACTGCGCGCCCTGGCTGATTTGTACGGCAGCCTGCTTTTGCGGAGGGCTCGGATGATGCACGAGCTTCGCAACTGAGGGGGAATTATTCGCCTCCTTGCCTGGCGCCTCCAGCACAACTTGCACCTTGCTCATTCGATCGATGTAATCTTCCCCCAGCGTTGCCTTGCCCAGTCCGACCGGGATGGCCTCGGTCTTCCCGGCCAGCTTAGCGCTGGCCTCGGGATTGGTCCTGTCTTCCGCAGATGCCATTGTTGACGCTGAAGGCGACGACGTTGCCGGCGAGGGCGATGGCAACTCGCCCCCGGTCCGCAAGGCGATCAAGTCATTGTTGGTGAACATTCGAGGCTTTTTCGCAGACTTCGCGCGCTGGGCCTTGAGTTGGCGCGCCACATCACCGAGCGGCGCCGAACCCGTCCACTTCTGCTGTTGCGCTAATCCACTTTCCAGACTTAGAGCAATTCCGGCTGTCAATAAACCTGCGGTTAGACCCTTCATCGCTGAATTCTCCCTTGCCGGCGAGCCCGTAGTGTCCTAGTTTCGGCGTAGCGCCCCGACCTGTCGGGGCATCTGCCGACCCTTCGCTCCGCTCAGGGCAGGCTCTAAAGGTCGGCGCCACCAGTCAAATTAGGACATTACCGGCCAGCCACCGGTCTTCCTAATTTACCCTGTTAGACGCACGGAATCAACGTTAGGTTTGAATCTTTTGGGCCGCAGCATCCCACACGGCGATGCTCTGTTGATAGTAGGAGGCATTAGCCATGTGGCAGGCGATGGCCGTATTGTTTCCAAAGACGCAGTCCTCCACCACCGGCTTGCGGCTGCGCACGGCGTCGAAGAAATTCTGCATATGGATTCCCCACGGGTCATGCCCGGCAGGGTTCTTGTAGACCACGGGTTGTGGTTTCTCTTTGGGCAGTTGGGCATCATGCTCGAGGTGCCACTGCTTCTCGTACGCCTCGCGCATGGCCTGCGGATAACCTTGTTGATACCACCCCGGGTCGTGATCCATGCCGTCCTGCGGAGTCAGGGTCAATGATTCTCCTTCCGGACCGCCATTCACCTCCAGCAGGCCGCGCGTGCCGTAGAACTTTGTGCCCTGGTTGAACTCGCAAGTGAGCATGAGTTTGATGATCACCTTGAAGTTCGGGTAGTCGTAGAGCACGTGGTGAACGTCCGGCGCTTCACGCCCGTCTTCCTTGAACACGTAGAGCGCGCCGACGGCAAGGGCCCGTTGGGGCGGCGCTGTAACCCCCGCGGCGAGGTGCATCCCGGTGAGCAGGTGAACCATCAGGTCGCCCGCCACGCCTGTCCCATAAGCCCGGTAACTTCGCCAGCGCGCAAAACGGATGGGGTCGAACGGAAGCTTCGGCGTGTTCCCCAGCCAAGTGTCCCAATCCAGGTTTTCAGGTGAGAGGCCCGGCGGCGGCATCCAACTTGCCCACGCGCCGTTCGGCGTGTTGCGTCCTGTGGAAGCCTCAATGGTGTGAAGGTCCCCGATGGCTCCCTGCGCAATCAGTTCCTTGGCTTTGATGAATGTCCAGGAGCTGGCGGATTGGGCGCCGATCTCGACGATCCGCTTGTTCTCTTCCGCCGCCCGGATCATTTCGAAGCCCTCACTGACTTCGTGGGACATGGGCTTCTCGGAGTAGACGTCTTTGCCGGCCTTGCAGCAGTCCACAAGAATTTGCTTGTGCCAGTGGTCCGGAGTGGCGTTAATGATGCAATCGATCTCTTTATCATCCAGCAGGTCCTGGTAGCGGCGCGTGACCTTGATGGGCTTGCCGACGATCTCCCGCGCCAGCGTATGCCGGCCATCCCACAGATCACACGCCGCCACGCACTCGACGCCTTTGTGGAAAATCGCGTTACGCAGTAAGCCCGCGCCCTCCTCGCCAACTCCGATAATGCCGATGCGTATCCTGTCGCTCGGAGCAGCCGCCGTGTTCTGGGCGTAGCCAGTGGGTGGGTCAACCAGAATGGTTTTGGCCGCGAGCGTGGCGCCCGCTGCGCCTCCGGTTCGCCTCATAAAATCACGCCGGGATATGTATTCCGTCATAGGAAAAGCCTCCAGTTAGATAAATCCGGTGAAATCTCAAGCGCCTAATCGTAGTTTCCAATCTGGTGAAGCGCAAGAGACAATGAAGAGCGCCCGACAGAGTTCATAGGGTACGCCGTGGGATGAGCCCTGAAAGGGCGACCTACCAAAGCCCAGGCCAACGGCCCATGGGCGTTAACCTAATACCTCGACGGACGCCAATGCAGGCCCGGAGGGCCTACAGAGAGCAGCCCACGGCGTAAGCCGTGGGATCGAGGAGCGGCCGCGGGTTGTATGAGCCCCGGAGGGGCGGCAGATCCCCGGCACTGTCTCTGTCGCCCCTCCGGGGCTGCGGATATGATTGCCGTACGGGGGTCCCACGGCTTGCGCCGTGGGCTTCTTTCTGGCGCCGCTCCGCGGCTCCCGTAGCCCTCGCGTCTTGAGGTTAACGCATTTGGGCCGTTAGCCTGGGCTGCGGTAGATCGCCCCTTCGGGGCTGACAACTTCAGTCAGCCGCGCCGGCCGCGTTCACCAGTTCCTCGATGGCCGGCGCGATAGCGTTCATCAGTTCATGCGGCGGCTGAGGCGACATCATCGCGACGAGGAGATTCGTGCCGGCTTCGGCGACTTTGCGGTGCCTCGCGACGAGGGCTTTCTGCTTCTCCAACCACGCGGCGCTGGGAGGTTGCTTCGATTCCCACATCGTCAGCGCTTCCAAGCCTGCTTCGGCGAGCTCCCTCAAATCCTGTGAAGCGGGAATAACCTCCTGGAGCATCGCGGAGTCACGGGCGACAGCTTGAAATTGCGAGTCATTGTCGCGCCATCGGACGAGCTGCGAGCGCACTTGGCGGCGCAGTTCTTCCGATTCCCGGCCAGACGCAAGCATCTGGTGCACAGAGGAGCGAAAATTCCAGGCCACCAGGCTCTCCGCCGGAAGCGCATCCACGAAGCGGTGCGTCACGACGGTATTGTCCATGCCCTTCCCGGAAGCCATAGCGGCTTGCAAGCGGGGATTAAAGCGGGCGAGGTTTTTAAGCGGCTCCACGGTTTCCGCCAGGGTCGAGAGGGGCAGAACGCTGTGGTCGCCCGCCAGCCGTTCGAGCATCAGCGTTTCGTTAGCGTGTTGCCGGAGGCCGAGTCGCTCGAGGTCCGCGTCAAGGGCTGCCATCCGGCGATAAAGCGAATCGGCGTCTTTGACATCACGGGGCGACCAAAGGCGCTCGGCAATGGCCGCAACTCGCGGCCAGACCATGAACTCTTCTTTCTCATCCCACACGAACTCGGACCACATGCAGGCAATCCCGCCTGCGACCAGCTTGTCTTCTTCCGGGGTCAGGGGTGGGCTGTCGGAGGCTACGTTGTCTTCCGACACATAGCCGGCGAAGGGCGTGCCCTTCACCAGCTTCAGCGCTTCCGGAGGGAGTCCGTCTGCGCGAGAGTCGAAAGGATCCACCGCGTAGTAAGCGGCTGCCGTGAGGCCGTGGTCGAGATAATAACCGGCGGAGACCAGGGTGGTGTGCCCCTCGGCTGCTGACCGCTCGACCATCTTGGAGCTCCGCCAAGCCTGAATCACGATGTCCTTGGCAAGGTTCGGCCGCAATACCTCATCCCAGCCGATCATGGTCTTGCCGTGTTGGGCGAGAATCTTGCGCACTCGTTCGGTGAAATAACCCTGCAGTTGGTGCTTGTCTTTGAGTCCCCGCTGCTTCATGAACGCCTGAATCCGGGGATTCCGTGACCACTGCGCGCCATTGACCTCGTCGCCGCCGGCGTGGAAATACGGGTCGGGAAAGAGCGCGCCGATTTCGCCCAGGAGTCGATCGAGGAACTGATAGGTCTCCTCGCGTGTCGGATCGATGGTGGCGTGCGTGTTGTTGCGGTCGGGGCCGAGCGCGTAAGGTCCGGGCATTGCGGCCAGTCGCGGGTAGGCGGCCAGCATGGCTTTCGAGTGTCCCGGCATCTCGATCTCCGGCACGACGCGAATACCGCGATGGCGCGCGTAATCCACCAACTCGCGCATTTCCTTTTGCGTGTAATACTGCCCACCCGATCCCAGCTCCTGAAGCCGCGGGTAGACCTTGCTTTCGAGGCGGAAGCCTTCCGCGTCGCTCAAGTGCAGCTCGAGGACGTTCATCTTAACCAGTTCCATGGCGTCGAGGTTGCGCTCGAGTGTCTCGACACTCAGGAAATGGCGGGCGACGTCCAGCATCAGCCCGCGCCAGGCAAATCGTGGCTGATCCCTTATTTCCACGGCGGGGGCGCGAACGCCGGCGGAATCGACTTGCACAAGTTGGAGAAACGTCGCCATCCCTCGCAGTACGCCGGTCGGGCCGTGGGCGCGCAGTTCCGCGCCTGCGGTGGCGATTCGCAGTGTATAGGACTCATCCGCCTGGGGAGTAAGAAAATGCGGATCGGCGGCATCGCAGAAAATACGCAGACTGGCCGCCTGCCCATCACCCACAGGCTCCAGAGCGAGCTTCAGGCCGGTCTTGGCGCTTAAATTCCTGGCCAGTCGGCCGGCGGCGTTCCGAAGCAGGGGGTCGTCGCGGTTGAGCGCGATGCGGAACGATGGGCCAATAACCAGGAAACCCTGACCGGAGCTGATCTCGGAAGGCATGGGCAGAACGTGCACGGGCCCCTCCGCACTCGCCTGCAGAGCGGCTATGGTCATTGTGCACACAAGCATAATGGACTTGGTTAACATGAGTCTATTCGTGAACATGTCTGATGCGCCACCATTCTCCCCGCAACACTATACACCAAGACGCCCAGGCCCGCGGGTGGCGGATACGTCCCGACGCATTCTGTCGGGATGCATGCGCTCCGAAACGACGAAGCGCAAACATGCCAAAGGACGGTGCGTCTCCGCCACCCGCGAGGGCTACGAAAGCCGCGGAGCGGCGCCAGAAAGTAGCCCACGGCGTAAGCCGTGGGACCCCGTGGGTGTTCATATCTGCAGCCCCGGAGGGGCGACAGAGACGGTGCCACACGATCTGTCGCCCCTCCGGGGCTGAGACAACCCGGGGCCGCCCCTCGATCCCACGGCTTGCGCCATGGGCTACTCTCTGTCGGCCCTCCGGGCCTCTGGAAGCGGCCAGTGAGTGCTACGCAGCGCGAGCTGAGCCATTGGGTTAACGCCTATGGGACGGTGCGGCGTGGTACCAAGACTTCGGTGCTATTGGACGGTTCCGTGGGGCTCTTTATACTGGCTCCGTCATTGGCCCGGTCGGGCCTTGGGCCGGGCAATACAGTTCCGGGTATACGTGAGTTTCCTGAGAGAGTGGCAGCCTGACTGAGGAAAGAATGTTCCTCGCTGGACTAATTCTAGTCGTATCGACGGCGCTGTCTGCCTTCTATTTATTCGTCACTGTCCAGCGTATACTGCGTACTATCATTCGCCGGAAGTAATTTCACTTCACTATCCAATGCCGTAACATCGTGTTGGCGATTTCGCGCCGACCTTCAGTCCGGCAAATGCCCCGCGATCTTGGCCGGGGCCTCATCTAATCATAAGTTTCGTTGTGCCGATGGGAGAAGAAGTGGACAATCGACACAGGTAGGAGGCCCAAATCGGAAATCCCGGGCAGGTACCCTTGTACCATAGACGTGGGCGTGGGACCGTCGTAATCTGCTCACCGGGGCGTTAGTGTGCCTGAATCATCGCAAATGACGCCAGGCACCAAGAAGTCGGACCGCTCATTGAGGTACTCGCCTTCGACCCGGATAAACCCGGGCTCTCCTACTCCCTCAACTTCCCGTGAGCGGCGGATGGCAGGCCAACAACCGTGACCACCGGAGTGAGAGCGGTGATTTCATTTCCGCACGCTTCCGGTCTCCACACGACTTGGATTGAAGCGGGCAAGGAACAGAACCGTCTTATCCAGCGCCCGACGCGGTGCGCTGGTGGTTCCCGTAGTGGCGTGCCAAACAATCTCAAGAGGTTCACTGCCGAACTAGCCTGCTACCTCGCCATAACCCTTCTCAATAGTCTCAGCATATTGGCTTCCACCGCAGCGACACCCGGCGTGGGCCTACCGCCCTTGACGACTGTCAAGCAAATCCTGCAACTGAGCCGATCGGAGGCTGTTAAGAACTACCCCGTCCGGCTCCGCGCCGTAGTGACTTATTACTATGGCGGAGCGCCGCCAGACCTTTTCCTGCACGACTCCACGGGAGGGGTATGGGTGGACCTTCCCGGGGGTATGCCGGCGCTCGACCCCGGCGACGTCATTGAGATGGAGGGGGTAAGCGAGCAGCCTGACTTTGCCCCTCAGATTGGCCAGCCACGCTGGCGCGTGGTGGGGACCAGCGCTCTGCCGGCGGCGCCTCGTGTAGCCTATGGCCAGATGGCCTCAACTCACGAGGACGGGCAATGGGTCGAGGTTCAGGGAATTGTCCGGACAGCCGGCATCGACCCGGAGTCTAAAAACCTGTTTCTCGATGTCGGCATGGAAGGGGGACTGATTACGGCCCAGATCCCCAATTTCAAGCTGCAGGACGCGCAGCGCCTGATTGACTCCGAGGTTCTCCTCCGTGGCAACTGTGGAGCCGTTCGGAACGCCCTGAATCAGCAGATCGGCCTGATGCTTTATGTGCCTAGCCTTGCCCAGGTCCGGGCTCTCGGACCTGCTCCCCCGGAGGCTTTTTCGCTGCCGCCGCGCCCGCTTGCGGAATTGCAGCAATTCGCCCTCGATCAGCCAACCGGCCATCGCGTTCATGTGCGGGGTGTTGTAGCCTTTCACGAGCCGGACGGTACGACGTACCTGGCCGATCCCACGGGCGGATTCAGCATGCAAAGCAAACAGCAGACACCCCTCAATCCCGGTGACCGGATAAATGTGCTGGGCTTCCTCGGCGTGGTGGATCGCCATCCCGTGCTGGAAGACTCTACCTTCCAGGTGGCGAGCACGGGACGCGCTCCCGACCCGGTCACGATTTCGCCGGCGCAGGCGCTACAGGGCCAGTTTGACTCGGAGTTGGTGAAGATGCAGGGAGTCCTGGGGCAGATTGCTCTAACCCCGAATGAAACGGTTCTGGTTCTGCGCCAGGGGACGATCATGTTTACGGCCGTTTCAAAAACCCCGGTACCGTCGGCCGAATTGGAGTTGCTCGGTGAGGGCACGCTCCTTCAGGTGACGGGCGTCTGCGTTGTCGACAGCGATTCGAGCGGAGCACCCACATCGTTCATGATTCGTTTTCATGCTCCCGATGGAGTTGTTGTCCTTCGGAGGCCGTCCTGGTGGACCCTCGAACGCGCCCTCGAAGCGCTCGGAAGCACGATGCTGGTTGTTGTGGCTGCCGCCGCGTGGGTGCTGGTTCTGAGGCGGCGGGTGAAGCGTCAGACGAACATCATTCGCCAGCGGTACGAGCGTCAGGCTGCCCTGGAGGAGCAATACGCCGAGGCGCAGCGGCTCGCTCATGTGGGGAGCTGGGAAGAGGAGGTACAAGGCCAGAAGACGACCTGGTCAGAAGAGACTTTTCGGATTCTTGACTATCAAATGGGCGAGGTTTCGCCGAGCCGGGAAGCGTTCATGGCGAGAGTTCACCCGGATGACCGAGAGTTGGTTCGCAAGATTATCGAGGAAGCGCTCGCAGGGAGCTTTTCGGCGAAGGAGTTTCGTGTTCGACGCCCAGGTGGAGAAGAACGCTTCGTGATCACTGCCGTACGGGTGGTCACTGACACCCACGCCCGCCCCATCCGCATCTTCGGCGCGCTCCAGGATATCACTGAGCGCAAGCGCGTAGAGCGGAGCCTCGAGGAGCGTACCGCCTACCTAAACGCTCTGGTGGAAAACAGCCCGGTCGCCATCGTCGTCGTCGATTCGGACACCCGAGTGCAGATGTGCAATCCGGCCTTCGAGGGCCTGTTTCAATACCGGCGAGAAGAAATTGTCGGCGCTGAGCTGAATCCGCTGATTGCACCTGGGGAACTGCTGCATGAAGCCAGCCGGGTTAGCACTCAGGTCGAGAAAGAAGGGCAACACGTTCAGATTACCACCCGACGCCGCCGCAAAGACGGGTCGCTCGTCGAGGTCGAACTTTATGGAGTCCCGCTCAAAGTGGCGGGGAAGCTGGTTGGGGTTTATGGCCTTTACCTGGATATCACGGACAGGAAGAATGCGGAAGCGGAGTTGCACAAAGCCAAAGAGGCTGCTGAAGCTGCCAACCGCGCCAAAAGCGAGTTTCTGGCCAACATGAGTCACGAGATCCGGACGCCCATGAACGGAGTGCTCGTGGCAACGCAACTTGCGCTGGATACCGACTTGAACCCTGAGCAGCGCGAGTATCTGGGTATGGCTAAAACGTCGGCGGAGACCCTGCTGAGTATCCTTGACGACATTCTGGACTACTCCAAAATCGAAGCGGGCAAGCTCGATCTCGAT
>Ga0116217_10001147_pt1 | contig 26152 bp, 21 predicted proteins | sample Sb_taG_6_FD_89697 | JGI IMG/M metagenome (GOLD analysis project Ga0116217, IMG submission 89697) | Peat soil microbial communities from Weissenstadt, Germany - Sb_50d_4_PS metaG | ecosystem: Environmental > Terrestrial > Soil > Wetlands > Peat | place: Germany: Weissenstadt | collected 2010-09-21 | reverse complement strand
GCGCCGCAGGCGGGTGCGGTGAAGACGCGGCTGGTGCCTCCCCTCGACGCAGAGGAGGCTGCGATGCTGAACATTTGCTTCCTACAGGACGTGACGGGCTGTATCGCAACGCTAACTTCGGGGAGCGTCCATGGCTATGTGTCGTACACGCCTGCGGGGCATGAGTACGCGTTTAACGGGCTGCTGCCGACGGGATTCGGTTTGCTACCTCAGCGGGGGGCACATCTTGGCGAGCGGCTTTTGCATGCAACAGAAGATTTTCTCGCGGCGGGCTACGAGGCCGTCTGCCTGATCAATTCCGACAGCCCGACGCTGCCCAGTGCGCTCCTGCGGCAGGCCATGGACGCGCTGACACTCGCCGGGAACCGCCTCGTACTAGGCAAGGCGATCGACGGCGGGTACTACCTGATTGGCTTGAGAAAGGCTCATCGCCGGCTCTTCGAGGACATTACTTGGAGCAGCAGCGCGGTGTTCCATCAGACCTTGGACCGTGCGGCGGAACTCGGGCTCGACGTCCAACTCTTGCCTGCTTGGTACGACGTGGATGATCTCGAATCGCTGCGCTGGCTATGCGAAGAGCTGTTCGCTGGGAATGGCAGGCACAACCCTGAAAATCTGGCTGCACATCATGCGCCGCATACCCGTAACTACCTGCGCGCGCTAATCGAAAAGAGGGGCCGTCACAAGCTGGGGCTGGAATGGCCGGCGGTTGGAGCGACGTGATGTCGCCGGGCGCGAGAAAACTCGCGGTCCTGGTGCTTCTAGGCTGCCTCCTGCTCCTGCTCAACCGAGTGGGCTTGCATCTGCAACGCCAGAACAATCTTCCATGGTTCGTGGGGACTGTGCTCGCCCAGGGCCTGGCCTACCTTACGGGTGTGCGCCTGGTGCTGACAGGTAGAAAAGCGCCCGGAGTCTTGCTCGCAGTCCTGCTGTTCGCGGCCCTGCTGCGGATCAGTATTCTGTTTGCGCCCCCCTATCTCTCGGATGATATTTACCGCTACGTCTGGGATGGCCGAGTGCAGGCAGCCGGCATCAATCCTTATCGTTTCGTCCCCGACAGCCCCGAGCTGGAGGCGTTGCAGGATGATCGCATTTATCCTCGGATCAATCGCAGCGACTATGCGCCGACCATCTACCCGCCAGTCGCGCAGGCCATTTTTTTGGGCGCGACGCGGGTCAGCGAATCCATCACGTGGATGAAAACCGTGATGGTCGGCTTCGAAGCGCTGGCCGTCTGGATGCTGGTCCGGTTGCTGGTCTCGTTCAAACTGCCCGCCGAACGGGTGTTGATCTATGCGTGGAATCCGCTGACCGTCTGGGAATTTGCAGGAAGTGGGCATATCGACGCCGCTGCTATCGCGTTTCTGGTCCTCGCGCTGTGGGCGCGAAGGCGTAACCTGCCGGCGCTCACCGGCATCACATTGGCGGGCGCAACCCTCGCCAAGTTCTATCCCGCAGTCATCTTTCCGGCGCTCTACCGGCGGTGGGATTGGAAGATGCCGGCTGGCTTTGCAGGAACCGTGGTATTGGGATACCTGCCCTACGCGAAGGTAGGGCTGCGGGTGCTGGGTTTTCTCCCAGGCTATATTGAGGAGGAAGGTCTGAAGAGCGGGGAGCGATTCTACGTCTGGACGCTGCTGCAGAAGGCGTGGCCGGTCTCCTGGTTCGACGGTGTCTGGTATGTGGCCCTCTTGGCGCTAGTGCTGCTCGCGGTCGCGGCGTGGCTGACGGTCAGCAAGCAGCGCGGTGAGGGAGACTTCCTTGTGCACGCGACCGTGCTGGCGGCGCTCTGCAGCGTCCTGTTCTCGCCCCATTATCCCTGGTACTTCGCCTGGCTCCTTCCCCTGTTGGTTTTCGTGCCCTATCTCCCCATGCTGTACGTGACCGTGGCTGGGTTCATACTCTATGAAAGCAGGTTGCAGGAGACTCCGGAGTCGCTATTTCGCGACAACACTTTGTTGTATTTGCCGTTTGTTGTGCTGATGGCTGCTGAGTGGCTGCGGAAGCGCCGGCAATCACCGTCGCTTACGGCCGTGAATATTGCCCACCGGGCGGAGGACCCCAATGCAAGGTGAATCGCGCGTCGAAACCCGGTCGCCTGATCCGCGCTACTTTGAGCAGACTGGTCCCGAACTGAAGATCCTGGTTGACTCCGATCCGGTCTGCCTCTACCTGGAAACAACCAACCGCTGCAACCTGCCCTGCACCACGTGCCCCCGCACCTTCGAAGAGCTGGAACCCCCGGCCGATATGAGCTGGGAGTTGTTCACGAAGATCGTGGATCAATACCCCAAGATCGCGCGCGTCGTCCTGCACGGCATTGGGGAACCGCTGATGGTGCGCAACCTGCCACGCATGGTGCGCTATCTCAAGGCGCGCGGCACTTACGTCCTGTTCAACACCAACGGCACATTGCTGAACGCTCGCAAAGGCCGGGAGCTGATCGAGGCAGGGCTGGACGAGTTGCGGGTATCGCTGGACGCGGCCGAGCCTTCGGCGTTCAAGATCGTGCGCGGGTTGGACAGCTTCGACCGCATTGTTGCCAATGTGCGCTCTTTCATCGCGCTGCAACGGGAGATGAACGTCACCGCACCACGCGTATCCCTGTGGCTCACCGGCCTGAAAGACACGGTGAAGCAGCTCCCCGCGTTCGTGAAAGTGGCGCACCAGATCGGAGTGCCCGAGGTTTACCTGCAGCGGCTGGTGTACTTCCCCGGCGGTCAAGGATTGGCGCGTCCGGAATCATCGTTGTTTGAGAGTCTCACGGCTGAGGAGGACTGCCTCATCCGGGAGGCGGAGGAACTGGCGGCCTCGCTGGGGGTCGGCTTCAACGCATCGGGAGCTACCGAACCCGGGACCAGCCTGAAAAAGAAAGACGCCACGCAGCCGTGGTCGCTGTGCCGGCGCCCGTGGACGCTAATGTACTTTACGGCACACGGGCGTGCGTTACCCTGTTGCATCGCCCCCTTCTCGCTGCGCGGTTACGACAGCTTCACCCTGGGCGGTGCTACCCAGCAGACCCTGGCCGAAATCTGGAATGGAGCCAAGTACCAGGAGTTCCGCCGCGCTTTGCAGACCCCCCAGCCGCCTCCTTCGTGCGCCAACTGTGGCTTGCGCTGGAGTCTATGATCGGCGTGTCTCCGGAATATTTCTACGAAGCTACAGCCGGAAAAGGCCACAAGCCTTGGGTTTCCGTTATCATTCCGGCGCTGAACGAGGAAGAGCCCATCGCCGATGTCGTGTTCGCCATCCCACGAAACATAATTGACGAGATCATTGTCGTCGACAACGGCAGCACCGACCGTACTGCCGAACGCGCCAGGGCCGCGGGCGCTCGCGTCGTCCACGAACCACGGCGAGGCTACGGGCGTGCCTGCCGCGCTGGTATGCGGGCAGTGTGGCCGCAGTCCGAGGTGCTGATCTTTCTTGACGGAGATGGCAGCGACTGTCCCGAGATGATGCCGCGCCTGCTCGCGCCCATCCTAGATGGATCGTACGATTTTGTGATCGGCTCGCGCACGCGAGGGCGCCGCGAAACAGGAAGCATGAACCTATCGCAGTTGCTCGCGGGCTGGGCGGCTGGTTCGATTTTGAGACTCCTCTACAGAGTGCGATTCACGGACATGTGCCCCTTCCGTGCTATCCGGCGCGAAGTCCTGGAAAAGCTGGGCATGCGCGAGGAAACCTATGGCTGGAACCTCGAAATGCAGATCCGGGCTGCACGTGCGGAGGTGCGCATTCTCGAAGTGCCGGTGGACCATCGCCGGAGGGCGGGCGGCAAATCCAAGGTTTCCGGCACAGTGACCGGGACTATTCGCGCAGGAACTCGCATCCTGTTCACTCTCTTACGGGTGGTGTGGCCCGGCAAGGGCGGCTAGCGGAGCTCGAAAACCAGGAAGTAGTCCTCATCGTCCGATTTCACAAAGTTGAATTCACCAGCCAACTTGTAGCCCGCTTCCGTGGCTTCTCGCACCACGGCGTCCCGCCTTACGCCATGATCTTCGCCATTGCCGTTGCGATCGATGATGCCAATACGCGCTTTCGGCCGGAGCGCCTTGCGCAAGCTCTTCAGCAGCGCAACCGGTTCGGCAACTTCGTGGTACGTCTTCAGAAGTAGGACGGCATCGATGCTTTCTACAGGCAGCAGAGGGTCCTCCGGCTTGCTAAGAATGGTGCGCACATTGCCTATGCCCTCGCGGATCACGCGATCCTGAATATAGCGGACGGCTTCAGGATTGATATCAACGGCATAGACGAGACCTGCCGCTGTCACCCGCCGAGCGGCGCGGACAGAGAACCATCCCGAGCCGGCCCCTATATCCGCGACGGTTTTTCCCTGAACAATGCCCAGGATGTCCATCACCCGTTCGACCTGCAGCTTCTGGTCACGGTCCTTGTACTCGAAGATCGAGAGGTCGTCGGTGTATGGCTTGCTTGTTTTGCGCTGCTGAACTTGTTCGCCTGAGGCGGCAGACGCTTGTGGCGGAATCGCAGTAGCGGGCGTAAGCCCCAGCGAAAGGAAAAGGTACCCGGCGATCGCCAGCAACCGTCTGGAATAGGGAAATCGCATGAGCCGCTTCAACACATCCTGCTGCCAGCGAACTGCCTGGTCATTCTAATCGCGCGCCATCACGATGGTGGTGCACGCGCTCTCGCCTTTGGGAAGGTCACGAGCCGGGGCCATGCGGATCTCCAGTTGTTGCACTTCTCCGCGGATAATCGGACAGTAGAAATCGGGCTGATGGAGAGCGTTTTGTATACGGCGCCGCCCGGCGCATCCGCCGTAACAAGACTCGAGATAAACACAGGGGCGGCAGGCCTCGGGTATGGAGCGCGCCTCAACGAAGGGTGGGGTTTCCACTACGCCGGTGCGGAGCGAGAGCACAAGTGAGAGGGGTTCCCCTGCTCCCGGCCAGTACACGCAAGGCTGGGTGGTGGCGCGGGGAGTAACCCGCACGGTACTCACCCCGCATCCGCCGGCCCTCGGAGGCAGCCCCGCCATAGCACGAACCAGCGGCTCCCCGATGGCGATCACATCGGTTTCCGCAAACAGTCGGCGAAAGCCCTGCCAATACTCCTCGTAACTCAAGGCATAGAGGTCGGAGCGCACGGCCTGGTAGACGTTGACCCGCAGCGGCGCTGGGTAGCGCTTGACCACGCGCGCCACCTCGGCCAGGCGCAGATAGTTCGCCTTCATCATCACGGCGATGAAGGTGACTGGAATCCCAAGGCGGATACAACGCACCGCCTGCTCATGGATGAGGGCCCAATTGCCCGCACCGCGCTGCGCGTCTTGCTCCGCCGCGGTCGGATAATCCAGAGAGAACTCAACGTCGTGAAAAGCACGGAGTTCGTCCTCGTCAAGCACGGCCGCGCTATGACCATTCGAGGTGATCGTTAGCTTCACCGGCCGAGTCCGGAGGTAAGCCAAGATCTCACGGAACTGCGGGTGCATTCCGTTCTCGCCGGTACCCAGATTGACGGAGCGGACGGGCAGGCTTGCCATTACGGATCGCACTTGCTCGAGGCTCAGCCGGTCGATCCGTGCCGGATCGCGGTAGCAGAACGAACAAGCGAGGTTGCACTCGTTAGTCAGCCCGAGCCCAAGTGCGAATCCGCCCGTTCCAACGGGCCGGACCAACGCCGTCTCGGGGGCGGCCCGTGTCATCGTCCCGCCTCCTTGCTCAACGCGCTGGAGCTGCGAGCAATCACTTGGACGTAGCGCGCAATCGCAGCGAACTCCGGCCGTGCTCCAAGTGTCAGCTCCAATTCGAACACTTGCCGGTACGCTTCGTCTGTCAGATTCTCCAGACCCAAGTAATCGAAAAACACCCGGACTCCGCGTTCGGCGACAACTTCCAGGCCGGTGCGGGCCAGCATGTCGTGAACGTCCGCGGGGGCAAATACGCGAACCGGCTCGCCGAAAAGCGAATCCACCACTGTTTCCGCGGAAAGATTGGCGGTGGCGAGTGCCCAGTCGCCCGACTTGATGGCTGCTCTCAGCACCTCTCCAGCACGGCTGCGCACCAACACGGAAACCAGGGCGTCGTTCCGCAGCACACGAGCGATATCGCGAACAGTCCTGGCAGGTTCCTCAACGTACTCCAAAAGATTGTGGCAAACGACGACGTCGAAGGAGTCGCCTGCGAAGAGTTCAGCTAACTGGCTTGCATCGGCGTGACGGAAGGAAATGTGCGCCGCCACTCCGCCGGCTTCGGCCTGCTGCTGTGCGATCCCCAGCATCTCTTCCGAGTTGTCCAGCAGAACGACCTCAAAGTCCATCCGTGCCAGCTGCACACTCGCAAAACCGGTCCCACCGCCCACATCAAGCGCGCGCCGCTTCGATGGGTTGCGGGGCAAGGAGCGGCGCAGGTTTTCCCACGCCAGCTCGGAACGCAGCCTGCCCGCAGGCATCTTCAGGTAAGCGGCGTATTTGTCCGCCTCTTGGAACCGCGAAGTATCCAGCATCCGCATCTCAAACTCCCACGGCACGGCCAGACACGTGATCTCCGCATCCGACAAATTCAGCGGTGGCAAATACCGGCTTCATGCCACCAGGTTCGAGAGCCGCGTGCGCCAGCTCTCGGCGATGGCAGACGACTCCTCGTGACGCATAAGCGCGTCTAACCCGAGGCTGCGCCCGGGCCGGTAGGCGATGAACATGATCTGGATCACGACCAGGAAAAAGTAGGTCCATGGCCATTCCGACTCCGAACGGTAGAGCCCCAACCAAAGATTGATCGCCATGAGAGCGCCGATGAAACCCCCTAGTCTTGTGAACAGGCCCAGCATCAGGAACATCGCCACCAGCACCTCGCCGGCATACACCTGCGGGGCAAAGAAGTAGAAGTGGGGCAGGACGATCTTCTTTACGAAATCCGCCTGCGGGACCAGGGATGCGTACTGGGCCATTTGCTCCATCCAGTAGCGCAGTCCGCCCGAGCCGTCGGGCTGATCGGTGTAGGTCGGCGGCAGCTTCCACAAGGACTGCTGCCACCACAGAGCGCCAATGAACAACCGTGAAAGCCAGTTCCATGCGTGGAGTGCAGAACGCTGCCGGGGATCGCGCCGGTAGTTGAAGTAAGCAATGCCAATGCTGGCCACCAGCAGCAGCCAGAACACCACTGTGGTCCAGCCGCCCGTCGTTAGAAACGATAGTGTATCCGAGAACGGATTTACTCTCATGCGCCGACCTCCCGATGCGAATCGCCTGACGAGGACATTGCCCACAACCAGCCCTCGTGCCCCGAACTGGCCATCAGAAGCACGAGGAGATAAAAAGTTTCGTTTCCGCGTCCAGCAGTTTCATTTCGTCGGCCAGATTTTGTGGAGAGCGATGGTCCATAATGGCGCGTCTGCACTCTAAATCGGGAGTTTCGGGTCCTAGCGTTTTCAATCTACACCGTGACCACGCTATCCGCGCCGGCCAGCAGGGCGACGATGTCGTTCATCCCGCCCACTTCTCCCACCGCGACCTTGTCCACCAGCTGAAAGTGCTCCAGGCAGGTCCGGCACGCAACCAGGCGTACCCCCATTCCCTGAAGCAGCCTGAGACCTAGCAACGCAGACGAGCCTTCGCAAACCAGCTTAACTCCATTGGTGTAGAAGCAGATGCATGCCGGCCGGACGGCCTGGCTTTCGAATGCATGCAGGAACCGATCGAACATTTCCACGCCGAACTGGCGGTCGGTAGGGTCCACACGGCCGAGGCCTTCTTGGGTCACCAGCACCACAAGCTTTTTCATCGAGCCCTCTTCCTCCCGCGTCGGGACGCCGATTCTACCCGATGGCTGACCTCCTTGCCCAACAAGCGGGGGCCGAGAGACTTAAGAACGGTCTTTCGTAGCTCCCGCACTTCAATCCTCGCTGTGTCAGTTCCGCGCAAGGCATCTCCCTTCATCACTCCCTTGATCTTCCGACCTGCTCGACTACACACTCAGCATTGGGCGTGCCGAGAAATGCCGACTTGTTGAATTCCGAGGATCTCGACCTCAGTTCCGTCCACAGTCCCATTCACGTGCCGACCGTTGGATTCGTAGGTTGCTGTGAAGTACGGGCCTCGCGATTGTCTCAGCAGGCCGGCCCCCCCGGGGTGTTGCACCAGATGCTCTCTGATCGCCTTGAATTAAATTTGGCGAAAAGGCTTGGTGTGGCTCGGTTGGACGTAGGGGGAGCAGAACCGGTGACTGCCGTCCTTGTCCAAGCTGACTGACTACCATGGGTCGGGATTGGGTTTCTGGCCCAAGCCGGCGCCGCAGAAAAGTCCGGATTGCAGCAAGCGAACCAACTCCGCAAGGAAATTGACGACAGGACTGTCAAGCCTATCTCAACGTAAGAACCCCAGCGGCTACGCCGGGGTTCCCCGATTCCGCTTGGATCGTGCCCTACTTATGGACCGGCATACTCCTGCACGATCTTGTAGACCTCCATCATGTGGCTATCTTTGTTCATCGCGGCCATCATCTTGACCTTCTTGCCGGCGTGTGACTTCACCATGTCTTGGTTGGCGATGTTGGAGACGCTGCCCTTGCTGTCGATAAAGACCACGTCGCCCTCGGTTGCGGTACAGGCCTTGTCGCAGGTGTTCTTGCCTGCGTCCGGTTTGACGCACTTAGAGTTGCAAAGCCAGCCGGTCATGGCTTTGCCTTTGCCTTCGTCTTTCTTCATCTCGTCGGCATAGCCCAGGATCCCTAAAACCAAAACGACTACGAACAGCCACGCCATTCGTTTCATGTCTTTCCTCCTCGTAAGCTCACTGGAGCCCGTCGATGAGAGTCGGTTGGGCGGAAAAGGTTACAACCGTAGGCAAGAAGATCGAAACCCAGGGGATAACCCTGCGAGTGAGGGCGGGAGATGCGGTGAACTCGGTCCCCCCGGCCGGCGGAACCTTTCCGAGCAACGAACATTTCTGATAACCGCGCATCGGCCAGATCACTTCATCTCCCGCTTCGTGTGGTGGGGTTCGTGGGCGTTGGGATGCAGGACTCGATCATTAGTTACATGGCTGTCGGGAATTCTTGGACGGCCCGCGCTTTGTAACCAACGCTCCACACGGGCATCCCATGGCCGAGATGCGAATCACTTCACAGGGCGGGACGCCGGCGGAGGCGGGTAAGCCCCAGGCGACAGCGAGACTACAGCCGGCGCGGCCACTCCAACCGATGTTCGCAGCCCTGCGCGCGCACTGGCCCGAGTACATGATGGAAGCCGCCGAACTGGGCGTATTCATGGTGTTGGCGTGCTTGTTCACGGTGGTGCTTGAACATCCTGCGTCGGCCATCCGGAACGCCGTACCGAGCGTACTGTTTCGGAGGGTGCTCATCGGGTTGGCGATGGGACTGACTGCGATCACCATTATTTATTCACCTTGGGGAAGGCGGTCGGGCGCGCACTTTAACCCATCGGTCACGCTGACTTTTTTGCGCCTGGGGAAAGTCGCGCCTTGGGATGCGGCGTTTTACGTTGCGGCACAATTCGGGGGCGGCGTTGCCGGCGTCATGCTGGCCGCCGCTTTGCTGGGCAGCGCCGTCGCCGATGGCGCGGTGCGTTACGCCGCCACCGTGCCTGGTCCCTGGGGCACTCCCATTGCATTCATCGCCGAGCTGACGATCTCGTTCGTGCTGATGACCGCGGTTCTGAACTCGTCGAACTCGCCGCGCGTGGCGCGGTTCACCGGCGTGATTGCCGGAACGCTGGTGGCGACGTTTATCATCCTGGAGGTGCCGTTTTCGGGGATGAGCATGAACCCGGCGCGAACCTTCGGCTCGGCGTTGCCGGGGCGCGCCTGGGATGCGCTGTGGATCTACTTCACGGCGCCGCCGCTCGGCATGCTGCTGGCTTCAGAGTTCTACGTACGCACTCGCGGCTTCGGTGCAGTCGTCTGCGCCAAACTCCATCACCACAGCAACCAGCGTTGCATCTTCAATTGCGGTTATGCCGCAACAAACATCAGTGCATCGATGCCGGGCCCCACCAATCCACCACTTTCCTTAAAGGAGATTTAGCTGTGAGCAAGAGAATCGGAATCGCCATTGCTGTGATCGTGCTGGGCGGAATCGCCTGGTACGCTTTTCGCCCGGAGCGGTTGTTCGTCAACCAGAAGGTGAACGAGAGTTTGCCGACCGCCCAGGCCGCCTCAACCTCTAACCCGCTCGCCGCGGGAATGTTCCACGACGGCGCGCACAAGACCAGCGGCAACGCCGCCGTCTACCAGGGCCAGGACGGCAAGCGTATCCTGCGCCTCACCAACTTTGAAACCTCGAACGGTCCTGACGTCCACGTGTACCTGGTGGCCGCCGCGGACGCACTCGATAGCCAGACCGTGACCTCGGCGGGCTTCATCGATCTCGGGTCGATCAAGGGCAATGTCGGCGACCAGAACTATGACCTGCCCGCCGACGCTGATCTCGCCCAGTACCGCGCCGCGACTGTGTGGTGTAAGCGGTTCTCGGTGAACTTCGGCACGGCGCCCCTGGGCGGCGGCAACACGGCGTCGCAGACGCTGCGTGCTTCCGGCCAGTTCGAGTCGGGCGCGCACAAGACCACCGGCCTCGCCATGATCCACGAGCTTCCCGGCGGCAAGCGCATCCTGCGCTTGAGCGATTTCGAGACCTCGAACGGTCCGGACGTGCAGGTGTACCTGGTGAAGGCCGGTGGCTCCAAGCCAGAAGCCGCCGTGAAGAAGGGCGACTTCGCCAACGTCGGTGCGCTGAAGGGCAACATCGGCGACCAGAACTACGAGATCCCCGCGAACATCGAACTGGCGAAGTACGACAGCGTCACCGTGTGGTGCCGCCGTTTCGGCGTCAACTTCGGAACCGCAACCCTTAAACCGGCGGATCAGGCGACGACCGCCATGATGAGGTAGAGCGATGGTCTCCGCGAACCACTATGACGTGATCATCATCGGAACCGGGGCGGGCGGCGGCACGCTGGCCTACCGCCTGGCCCCGTCCGGCAAGCGCATCCTGTTGCTGGAGCGCGGAGACTATGTACCCCGCGAGAAGGACAACTGGAGCACCCGCGCTGTCAACCTGGAAGCCAGGTACAACACCAAGGAATCCTGGTACGACAAGGACGGCAAGGCGCTCCACCCGCACACCAATTACTACGTCGGCGGGAACACCAAGTTCTACGGCGCGGCGCTATTCCGGTTGCGCAAGGAGGACTTCGGCGAGCTGCGCCACCATGGCGGTGTCTCGCCGGCGTGGCCGATCTCCTACGACGAGCTGGAACCTTATTATCTCGAGGCCGAGCGCTTGTACCAGGTGCACGGCACGCGCGACGAGGACCCGACCGAGCCTCGGGCGAGCGGTCCGTATCCGTATCCGGCGGTCAGCCACGAGCCGCGCATCCAGCAACTCAGCGACGACTTTGAGCAGGCCGGGCTCAAGCCCTTCCACGTGCCCATGGGTGTCATGCTGGACGAGAAAAACCCGCGCAAGAGCCGCTGCATTCGCTGCTCAACTTGCGACGGCCATCCCTGTCTGGTGCTGGCCAAGTCTGACGCGCAGGTGGTTTGCGTGGATCCGGCACTGGAGCATCCGAACGTCGAACTGCTAACCGGCGCCTACGTCTCGCGGCTGGAGACGAGTGCGTCCGGGCGCGAGATCACCAAGGTCATCGTCGAACACGACGGCAAGACCGAGGAATTCTCCGCCGGCATCGTCGTCTCTTCGTGCGGCGCCATCAATTCCGCGGCGCTATTGCTGCGTTCGGCCAACGACTACCACCCGCGTGGGCTGGCCAACGGCTCCGACGTGGTCGGGCGGCACTACATGGGCCACGTCAATTCCGTGCTGATGGCCATCTCCAAGTGCCCCAATCCCACCGTCTTCCAGAAGACGCTGGCGGTTAACGATTACTACTTCGGGTCGAACGACTGGGAGTATCCGATGGGCCACATCTCTTTCGTCGGCAAACTTGACGCCGACACGCTGCGTGCGGGAGCGCCGGCGATCGCTCCGGGATGGACGCTGGAGCTGATGGCCACACACTCGCTGGACTTCTGGCTCACGTCGGAAGACCTGCCCGACGCGAATAACCGCGTCACGCTCAATCGCAACGGCGAGATCGTGCTGAGCTACACGCCCAACAATCTCGAAGGACACAAAAGGCTGCAAGCGAAGCTCAAGCAAGCGATGAAGCAGCAGAATTGCAGCATCCACGGACACGAGTGCCACCAGGGCTTGTTCTCTCGCAGCCTTTATTTAGGGCAGAAGATCCCGCTGGCCGGTGTCGCGCACCAGAACGGCACCATCCGCTTCGGACGCGACCCCGAGACTTCAGCGCTCGATCCCAACTGCAAAGCGCACGAGGTGGACAACCTGTACGTGGTGGATGCCAGCTTCTTCCCTTCATCCGGAGCGGTGAACCCGGCGCTGACCATCATGGCCAACGCCCTGCGTGTGGGCGACCACCTGCTGGAGCGGCTGGCGGCGCGATCCATCGAGGTGAGAGTCGAGCCCAAGGTCACCGCATGAAGCGTTTCTTCCAAACACGTGCTGCGGGCCTGCTCATCGCGCTGGTTGTTTTGTCCAGCGCGGTCCAGGCCCAGCAGCTCCGGGCCACGCGCGTCGAGACCGCTGGTTTCACCGTCTCCGACATGAATCGGTCAATCGACTTCTACACGCGTGTACTCCATTTTCAAAAGGTCAGCGACCGGCGTACCCCTAGCGGCAACGCCCGCGGGGTGCAAATGCAGCTCGGCGAAGAGCAGATCGAACTGACGCAATATAACGCCAAGGGCCGGCCCTTCCCCGCCGATTCGCACGGTAACGACCACTGGTTCCAGCACGTGGCGATCGTCGTTAGCGACATGCAGAAGGCTTACGCCGTGCTGCGGCAGAACCGCGTGCGCCACGCCTCCAGCGTGCCGCAGCGTCTGCCGAACTGGAACACGAACGCTGCCGGCATCGAGGCGTTCTACTTCCGCGATCCGGATGGCCACTATCTGGAGCTGATTCATTTCCCTCCGGGAAAAGGTGACCCCAAGTGGCAGCAACCGACAGGGGAGCTGTTCCTCGGGATCGATCACACGGCGATTGTCGTCGCGGATACCGATCAGAGCCTTCGCTTTTATCGTGACCTGCTCGGGCTGCACATTGCCGGAGAGAGCGAAAACTATGGCGTCGAACAGGAACACCTGAACGGAGTCTTCGCTGCCCACCTGCGGATCACTTCGCTGCGAACTGAACAGGGGCCCGGGATCGAGTTGCTGGAATACCTCGCGCCTACTGACGGCCGCGAGACTCCCAGCGACCTCCGCGCCAACGACATCGCCCACTGGGAGACGCGGGTGGAGTTCAACGACAACAGCAGGCAGGCGTGGGAGGCATTGCGGGCGGCCCAGGTCACGCTGGTCTCTCCCAAGCCCTTCCCGGGCCTTGATGAGACGGTCGAGTTCCTGGCCCAGGACCCCGACCGGCACGTGATCGTGTTCCACTGCGCGAAACCGAATAGCATCTCGCGCATCACATCCGCGGTGGAGGGGGAACGGTAATGACGCCAGAGCAGCAACGCCTGGATGAATCGCTCGAGCGCACGAAACACTGGAAGCGCTGGGGACCTTACCTGAGCGAGCGCGCCTGGGGCACGGTCCGCGAGGACTACAGCCCGAACGGGACCGCCTGGGAGTACTTCCCTCACGACCACGCACGGTCGCGGGCCTACCGCTGGAATGAAGACGGCATTGCCGGCATCTGCGACCGTCACCAGTACGTCTGCTTCGCCCTGGCGCTGTGGAACGGGCGCGATCCCATCCTGAAAGAGCGGATCTTCGGTCTCACGGGCAACGAAGGCAACCACGGCGAGGACGTCAAGGAATACTACTTTTACCTCGACAGCACGCCGACTCACTCCTACATGAAGTTTCTGTACAAGTATCCGCAGCGCGAGTTCCCCTATTCGGACCTGGTGAATGAGAACCGCCGCCGCAGCAAGCAGGATCCGGAATACGAGTTGCTCGACACCGGCATCTTCGACGAGGATCGCTATTTCGACGTGTTCGTGGAGTACGCGAAGGCCGACGTCGAGGACATCCTCATTCGCATCACTGTCGCTAACCGCGGGCCGGAGCCTGCGCGCGTGCGACTGCTGCCTACGGTCTGGTTCCGCAACACATGGTCCTGGGGCTATGACGAACCGCGGCCTATCCTCAAGCGTTCGGGACCAGGCGCCATCGAACTGCAGCACCCAGCCCTGGGCCAGCGGTGGCTCTATTCCGAAGGCTCCCCGGAGCTGCTGTTCACCGAGAACGAGACAAATTTCCGTCGCCTGTTCGGCACAGACGGTCCTTCCCCCTACGCAAAGGATGGGATTAACGAGTACGTGGTTCACGGTCAGCGTGACGCGGTCAATCCCGCACAGGTGGGGACGAAGGCCGCCGCCGACTGTGATCTTCTTCTGGCGCCGGGGGAAAGCCGCACCATCCGCTTGCGACTGACGGATAAGCAGCCCTCCACGACCACCACGGTCTTCGGTCCTGATTTCGACCGAAGTTTCGAGCGGCGCAAGCGTGAGGCCGACGAGTTCTACTCCGAAGTCATCCCGCACGACCTGACGCCGGACGCGAAGAACGTCATGCACCAGGCCTGCGCCGGCATGCTCTGGTCCAAGCAGTTCTATCACTACGTGGTGGAGCCGTGGCTGGATGGTGATCCCGCGTTTCCTCCTCCGCCTCCCGAGCGGGAGTACGGACGCAACCACCAGTGGACGCACCTCCACAACGCCGACGTGATCTCCATGCCCGACAAGTGGGAATACCCGTGGTACGCGGCGTGGGACCTGGCGTTCCACTGCGTGCCGCTGGCGCTGGTGGATTGCGATTTTGCCAAGGAACAGCTCACGCTCCTGCTGCGCGAGTGGTACATGCACCCGAACGGGCAGCTTCCCGCCTACGAGTGGGCGTTCGGCGACGTCAATCCGCCGGTGCACGCTTGGGCGGCGTGGCGCGTGTACAAGATTGAGAAGAAGCGCCGCGGCCAAGGGGACCGCGCCTTCCTGGAACGCGTCTTCCACAAGCTACTCTTGAACTTCACCTGGTGGGTGAACCGCAAGGACGCCGAAGGGATGAACATCTTCCAGGGCGGGTTCCTGGGTCTGGACAACATTGGGGTGTTCGACCGCAGCGCCATGCTGCCCACTGGCGGTCATCTCGAACAGTCCGACGGCACCAGTTGGATGGCGATGTACACGCTGAACCTGCTGGCCATCGCCCTGGAGCTGGCGCGCGAGAACCCCGCCTACGAGGACGTGGCCAGCAAGTTCTGGGAGCACTTCATCTACATCGCGCACGCCATGAACCACCTCGGCCACAACGGCATGGGATTGTGGAACGAAGAAGACGGTTTCTACTACGACGGCCTGCACCTGCCCGATGGCACCAACACCCCCATGAAGGTGCGCTCGATGGTGGGCTTGATCCCGCTGTTCGCGGTCGAGACCCTGGAACCGGAGCTTCTCAATCGCCTGCCTGCATTCCGGCGCCGGCTGGAGTGGTTCATCGACAACCGTCCTGACCTGACGAAGAACGTAGCCTGCATGCGCACCGCGGGAAGAGGGGAGCGGCGGCTGCTCTCGATCGTGGGCGAGAAAAAGTTGCGGCGGATCCTGCAATTGATGCTGGACGAAACGGAGTTTCTCTCCCCGCACGGGATTCGGGCCGTTTCCCGCTACCACCGCGAGCACCCATACGCCCTGAACGTAAACGGCTCCGAGCACCGCGTTGACTATGACCCGGCGGAGTCTAGAACCGGGTTATTCGGTGGAAATTCCAACTGGCGCGGGCCGGTGTGGTTCCCGTTGAACTATCTGCTCATCGAGTCTCTACAGAAGTTCCATCACTACCTTGGGGAAAAGTTCAAGGTGGAGTGTCCCACCGGCTCCGGACGGTATTTGACGCTATGGGAAGTCGCGCAGGAACTTTCCCGCCGCTTGAACAGCACTTTCCTGTGCGATCAGCAGGGACGCCGGCCAGTGTATGGCGAGTGGGAGAAGTTCCAGACCGACCCGCACTGGCGCGACCTGATCCTGTTCTTCGAGTACTTCCACGGCGATACAGGCCGGGGAGTGGGCGCCAATCACCAGACCGGCTGGACCGGGCTTGTCGCCAAGATGCTGCAACAGAGCGGCGAACGTAAAAGCGTGACCGTCGGTGCGGTCCAGGCCGCTACCCGATAAAAGGAGAGTAAGGAATGAAGGCCATCGCAGTGTTCCCAGGTAAGCCCGGCAGCGCGCATCTGGCCGATCTGCCAAAACCATCGGTCAGCGATGTGCCCAACGGCCGTGGCGTGCTGGTGAAGGTGCTCCGCGTAGGCGTGGACGGCACCGACAAAGAGATCAACGCTGCCGAATACGGCGCGGCGCCTCCCGGGTACGACTTCCTGGTGATCGGCCACGAAGGCTTCGGGCAAGTGGTCGAGGTAGGCGCGAATGTCACCGAACTGAAGCCAGGCGACTACGTGGTGGCGACGGTACGGCGTCCGGGGTCGAGCATCTATGACCAGATCGGCACTTACGACATGACCACCGACGACATCTACTACGAACGCGGCATCAACCTGCGCCACGGCTTCCTCACCGAGTACTACGTGGACGACGTTGAGTACATCGTGAAAGTGCCGCAGGGACTGCGGAACGTCGGCGTGCTGCTCGAACCGTTCACGGTAGTCGAGAAGGGCGTCGCGCAGGCATACGAGATCCAGCGGCGCTTGCGCGTGTGGCATCCCAAGCGCGCGGCCGTGATGGGAGCGGGCACCATCGGATTGCTGGCTACGCTGGCGTTGCGGCTGCGTGGCATCGACGTGACCACCTTTGCCCTTGCCCCGAAACCCAATCCGAATGCGGATCTGGTGGAGGCGCTCGGCGCACGTTATCTCTCGACCAGGGAAACGCCGATCAAGGATGGCGCGCAGAAGTTCGGGCCCTTCGATCTGATATTCGAAGCCACGGGCGCCTCCTCGGTCGTGTTCGAGAGTATGCAAGCGCTGGGTAAGAACGGGGTGCTGGTGCTTTCCAGCGTCACTGGCGGTGATCGCATGATCGAAGTGCCGGCCGACCGCATCAACCTCGATTTTGTCCTCGGCAACAAGGTGATGGTGGGCACGGTGAACGCCAACCGCGAGTACTTCGAGTCCGGCGTGCGCGACATGTCGCAGGCGGAAGAAGAATATCCGGGATGGCTGGGGCACCTGCTTACGCATCCGGTAGCAGGTCTGGACAACTTCCAGGAACTCTTCGAGAAGCTCTCGGGCGCAAAGGGCGCGATCAAGGTGTACTGCGAAGTCGCAGCAATGGAGAAGGAGCAGTCATGGAACGTCGCACGCGCGTCGTGATCCTGGGCGGCGGGTTCGGCGGCCTGTATGTGGCGCTGGAGCTCGAGAAGACCCTGGCCCGCGATCCGGAAGCGGAGATTACGCTCATTAACCGGGAGAACTTCTTCCTGTTCACGCCCATGCTGCACGAAGTGGCGGCCAGCGACCTGGACCTGACCAACATCGTCAATCCGGTGCGCAAGCTGCTGCGGCGCGTGACCTTCTTCGCCGGTGACGTGGAGCGGATCAATCTTGAACGCAAGACTGTCCAAGTGTCGCACGGATTCGATCATCACCACCATGAAATGCTCTACGACCATCTGGTGATCGCGCTGGGCTCCATCACCAACTTCTACAACCTGCCGGGCCTGAAAGAGCGCGCTCTGACCATGAAGTCACTGGGAGACGCGATCCATCTGCGGAATCGGCTCATCGCGCACTTGGAAGAAGCGGACACGGAATGCTGCGCCGACGTGCGCGAGCCACTGATGACCTTCGTGGTGGCTGGCGGCGGTTTTGCGGGAGTTGAGACCATCGCCGGCATCAACGACTTCGTCCATCACGCTCTGCGGTTCTATCCAAACCTGAAGAACATGGACCTGCGGATGGTGCTTGTGCATCCCGGGCCGGTGATCCTGCCGGAGCTGGGCGACAAGCTGGGCGCCTATGCGCAAAAGAAACTCGCCGAGCGCGGTGTGGACATCCGCGTGAACACCAAAGTGACCGGGGTCACAGAAAACGGAGTCGAGCTGAGCGACGGCAGCTTTCTCTGCTCCAAGACCCTCATCTGGACCGCAGGCACTTCGCCCAATCCGCTGCTGGCAGCGCTCCCATGCCCCAAGGACCGCGGCCGCGTGCTGGTGGACGAGACCTTGGAGGTTAAGGGCTGGCCGGGCGTGTGGGCGTTGGGGGATTGTGCTCTCGTGCCCGACATCCGCACTGGTAAGTACTGTCCCCCAACGGCGCAGCACGCGTTGCGCGAGGGCCGTGTTCTCGCGCGGAACATCACCGCCTCCGTGCGCGGCGGCACCAAGAAGAAGTTTTCGTTTGCCACCATCGGACAACTGGCAGCCATCGGCCGCAGGACAGGTGTCGCGAATGTCCTCGGCTTCAACTTCTCCGGATTCATCGCCTGGTGGCTGTGGCGGACCATCTACCTGAGCAAGCTGCCACGTTTCGAGAAGAAGCTGCGGGTTGCCCTGGACTGGACACTCGACCTCGTGTTCTCGAAGGATTTCGTGCAATACCTCACCTTCCGCGCTCCCAGCGTGTCAGAGGAAGAAGGCGCTGAGCCGGTGCGGATCGCAGAGACCGCCGTCGCGAGAGGTGCAAGATGATCAGCTTCGGCCCGGATACCTGTCGAGACCTGGGCGCAGCCCTCGATCGCGAATGGCTGGAGACGAATGGGCTAGGAGGGTTTGCTTCCTCCACCATCGCGGGGCTCAACACGCGGCGTTACCACGGCATGCTGGTAGCCGCGACCAAGCCGCCGGTCGGCCGGATGGTCCTGCTGTCGAAGCTGGAAGAAACCCTGATCATCGGCGGCAAGAGCTTCGAGCTCTCGACCAACCAGTATCCCGGCGTGATCCACCCGCAAGGCTACCAGTACCAGACGCGCTTCCGTCTCGACCCATTTCCTGTGTTCACATACCAGGTGGAGGGCGTCGAGATCGAAAAATCCGTATTCATGGTGCAAGGCGAAAATACAACCGTCGTGCAGTACCAACTGAAGACGCCTCACACCTCGGTCCGGCTGGACGTGCGACCGCTGATCGCCTTCCGCGATTATCACAATACGACGCATGAGAACGGCGGATTGGACCCGACCGTCTCAGCCGATCCGGGCCTGGCCAGTGTGGCGCCTTATCATGGGCTGCCGCGGCTTTATCTGGCGTACGAGGCCGACGCCGTCGAGACGACTGGCCAGTGGTATCGCAATTTCGAGTATCGCGTCGAGCAGGAGCGCGGCCTGGATTATCGCGAGGACTTGTTCAATCCGCTAGTGCTTCGTTTCGAACTTGGCGTGCGCTCGTCCGCCGCGATCATCGCCTCCACTGAACATCACGATGTCCGCGAGGCCTCGCGCCTCCGCAAGGGCGAGATCGTGCGCCGCACTGCCATTGCCGATGCCGCGCCGGTGAAGGATGAACTGTTGCGCTCGCTGGTCACCGCCGCCGACCAGTTCATCGTGGCTCGCGGAGAGCAGAAAACCGTCATCGCCGGCTACCACTGGTTCAGCGACTGGGGCCGCGACACCATGATCGCGCTTCCAGGGCTGACGCTGGTGACGGGCCGCTTCGATGTGGCGCGCAGCATCCTGTTGGAGTTCTCCAAACACGTGGACCAGGGCATGCTGCCCAACCGCTTCCCCGATGCTGGCGAGCAGCCGGAATACAACACCGTGGACGGCACGCTGTGGTACTTCGAGGCGATCCGCGCCTACGTTGACTACACCGGCGACTACGAGTTCGTCCGCAAGCATCTCTACGACGTGCTCACCGAGATCATCACCTGGCACGTGCGCGGCACGCGCTATGGCATTCGCGTGGACGACAGCGGGCTGCTGGCATCGGGTGTGCCCGGCGTGCAGCTTACCTGGATGGACGCCAAGGTCGGCGATTGGGTCGTCACCCCGCGCTACGGCAAGCCGGTCGAGATCCAGGCGCTCTGGTACAACGCCCTGCGCACCATGGAGGACTGCGCTGCCCGCTTCGGCGACTCCGCGGGCCAGAAGCGCTTTGCCAAGATGGCGACGGTGGCGCGCTGGAGCTTCAACCGCCTGTTCTGGAACGAGAATGCCGGATGTCTCTACGACGTGGTGAACGGCGGGCCTCCGGATGCATCGATTCGACCGAACCAGGTGCTGGCGGTCAGCCTACATCACGGGATGCTTTCGCCGGAACGCGCCCGCGCTGTGGTGGACGTGGTAGCTCGCGAACTCCTGACGCCCTATGGCCTGCGCACACTGGCTCCTGGCGACTCGCGCTACGTCGGCCACTACGGCGGCGACCAGTATGCGCGCGATTCCGCCTACCACCAGGGCACGGTGTGGCCGTGGTTGTTAGGAACATTCCTCTCCGCGTACGTCAAGGTGAATGGCGGGACAGAGGAAGCCCGCATGCAGGCGGCGAAGTGGCTGGAGCCGTTCCGCAAGCATCTGCGCGAAGCCGGCCTGGGCCAGGTGTAGGAGATCCTGGACGGCGATCTGTCGCACCGTCCGCGGGGCTGCATCGCGCAGGCGTGGAGCGTGGCCGAACTGCTGCGCGCCGCGGTGGAAGAGGTGTTTGTCGTGAAGCCGGTGGAAAAGGCGACCGCTTCTGAGCCGGCGGTGAGGAGAATCGCTTCTTCGGCTTAGGGTGTTTGCCGGCAACGCTTTTGCCATCTCTTCAGTTCGGCGCAGGAAAGAGGCATTCTGCACCCCGGTTTGATACGATGGCGGAAACCTCATCCGTACAGGGAGACTGCGAGTGGGGGCTCCAGTACCCGAGAACGAGCAGGGGCGCCGCGACGCGCTTCGTCGCTACGCCATTCTGGACACTGCGCCGGAAGCGGCCTTCGACCGCGTGGCCGAGCTGGCTGCCAGCATCTGCGCCGCGCCCATCGCGCTGGTGAGCCTGATCGATTCCGACCGCCAGTGGCTCAAGTCGAAGGTCGGTCTTACCCTGAGCGATACCCCGCGAGACGTCGCCTTCTGTGCCCATGCCATCGTTGAGCGAGATCTGTTCGTGGTTTCCGACGCCGCTGCCGACGAACGCTTCGCCACGAATCCCCTGGTCACCGCGCCTCCGAAGATTCGCTTCTATGCTGGCGCTCCCCTGATCACACCCGATGGATTCGCTGTGGGAACGCTGTGCGTGCTCGATCATGTTCCGCGTCAATTGAGCGACCAGCAGCAGCAAGCGCTGCGGGTGCTGAGCTCTCAACTGGTGGCGCAGCTTGAGTTGCGCAAGACCAAGGATGATCTCAGCCGCGCACAAACCGACGCGTCTTCGGCGGGCGAAGCTCTGCGGGCCAGCGAAGAATTCAAGAGCCGCCTGGTCGCCTGCAGCCGCGACTGCATCAAGGTGCTCGACCTCGAGGGCCGTCTGCTGTTCATGAACGAAGGCGGCATGGAAGTGCTCGAGATCTGCGACATCGCGCCGTTTCTGAACAGTTCCTGGGTCGAGTTTTGGGGAGACACGGACCACCAATCGGCGCAAGTCGCCGTGGAAGCGGCTCGGAACGGCCGGATAGGCCGGTTCACGGGATACTTCGAGACCGTTGCAACCAGGCAGCCCCGCTGGTGGGACGTGGTGGTAAGTCCGATCCGCGACGCCGAAGGCAAACCGGAAAAGCTGCTAGCAGTCTCACGCGATGTCACCGCGCAGACGCAGAGCGAACGGGCCTTGAGGGATGCGCATCAGTTCAACCAGGAGATTATCGAGTGCGCCGCCGAAGGCATCATCGTCTACGATCCCGAGCTGCGTTATCGCGTCTGGAATCCCTTCATGGAGCAGTTGACCGGCCGGCATGCGAAGGAAGTGCTGGGACAATCCGCGCTCGAGTTGTTCCCCTTCCTGCGTGAGAACGGGATGGAGGTCGCATTGCGGCGTGCCTTGCAGGGCGAGACGGTGCAAATCCCAGATGTGATGATACGGATGCCCAGGACCGGCCGCGACGTCTGGGAATCGTGTACCTATGCCCCGCACCGGGATGCGCAGGGCAACATCGTAGGCGTGATCGCGATGGTGCGCGACGTGACCGAACGGCGCCTCGCCGAGGAAACCTTCCGACTGATCGTAGTGGGCACAGCCTCGACCACGGGCAGCGATTTCTTCCAGAGTCTGGTGCGGCACATGGCCACGGCCCTGCGGGTGCGGTACGCTTTTGTCACCGCGTGCGACGATCAGAAGCACGCCCGCTCTTTGGCTTACTGGAAAGGCGACGGGTTCGGCGAGAATTTTGAGTTCGACATCGCCGATACTCCGTGCGAAAAGGTGCTGCACGGGGAGGTCAGCCATTACGAGCGGGGGTTGCAAGCATTGTTCCCGCTCGATACCGCCCTGGTCGACATGCAGGCGGAAAGCTATCTCGGCGTTCCCATGCTGGACCGCGCCAGCCGGGTGATCGGCCATATCGCGTTGCTGGACGACAAACCCATGGAGGCCAATTCGCGCTCCACCGACTTGCTGAAGATCTTCGCTTCCCGTGCGGCGGCCGAATTGAAACGTCAGAAGGCCGAAGATGAACTGCAGGCCGCGCTCGAACAGGTGCGGATGCTGCAGAAAAAACTGGAAGCCGAGAACGTCTATCTGCAGGAAGAGATCCGGCACGAACATAACTTCGAGGAGATCGTGGGCAAGAGCCCGGCGCTGCTGGAGGTGCTGCGCAAGGTGGAGACGGTGGCGCCCACCGATTCCACGGTGCTGATCCTGGGCGAGACCGGTTCCGGGAAGGAGTTGATCGCCCGCGCCCTCCACAGCCGCAGCGCGCGCAAGCACCGTCCGCTGGTGAAGCTCAACTGTGGCGCCATCCCCACCGGACTGGTGGAGAGCGAACTCTTTGGCCACATGAAGGGCGCCTTCACCGGGGCGCTGGAGCGGCGTGTGGGCCGATTCGAACTGGCCGACGGCGGCACGCTCTTCCTCGACGAGGTCAGCGAACTACCGCTGGACACACAGGTCAAGCTGCTGCGGGTGCTGCAGGAGCATGAGTTCGAGCCGCTGGGTTCCAGCCGTACCGTCCGGGTGAATGTGCGGATCATCGCCGCCAGCAACCGCGACCTGGAAAAGGCAGTGCAGGAGGGCCGCTTCCGCGCCGACCTTTACTATCGCCTGAACGTCCTGCCCATGACCCTGCCGCCACTCAGGCAGCGGCGCTCCGACATTCCCATCTTGACTTCATTCTTCGTGGACCGCTTCAGCCGCCAGTTCGGCAAACACACCACAGGCGTTTCCCAGGATTCCATTGATTTGCTGTCGCGCTACGACTGGCCGGGGAACATACGCGAGTTGCAGAACGTCATCGAGCGCGCCGTGGTGCTGTCGCCTGGTCCACTGTTGAAGCTGGGGCGCGACCTGCTGCCGGTGACCGGCCCAGCCTCTATGCAGGAATCAGAAATCTCTCCTGCCTCCGGCAACGGCGGGGATGGCGCAGAAGGCAAACTCCAGCACGCATCTCTTGAGGAAGTCGAAAAGCGGCATATCTTGGAAGTATTGAAGCAAGCTGGCTGGGTGATCGAGGGACCCCACGGCGCCGCCAAGATCCTGGATCTCCACCCCAACACCCTGCGTAGTCGTATGAAGAAGCTTGGAATCGAACGCTCCTCGGTAGCCTGAATCCCCACGACATGTCGTAGCCACGAAGCCCGCCCCTGCCGGTTCCACGAAATACCGTGGCTCAAAGTCCGCGGTGCGCGATAACCAGCCCTTGGAATCAATGACATAGCCAACCGCATTTACTCGTCATCTCTGGCCCTGCTCGTGCCATACCCACGGTCGGGTGGGGGGAACAGCACAGTGTTGAGGATCTCAGACGTTTCGGATTCAGGCGAGGGCAAGCGGTTGCAGGTCGAGGGCTGGCTGGTCGGGCCATGGGTCGAAGAACTACGCCGGTTGAGCGATCAGGCACTGGCGGAGTCTGGGAACCTGAGCCTCGATCTCGAAAAGCTCCGGTATGTGGATTCGAGCGGTGTCGCCCTGCTCCGGAACCTGGCAAGCCGGAACGTGACGCACCTCAACTGCTCGCCTTTCATTCAGCAGCAATTGAAGGAGGCAAACCCATGTCGATGAACCGCGAAAATGTGCTGTATCCGGTCGACGATCCTGGCTGCGTTAACGATGGTGCGACCACGATGCAGATGCCGGCCAACGGCGCCGAGAGCCGCTTGATTGAGCGGGTGCGGAGGGGAGACAACGAAGCGTTCTACGAGTTGGTTCACCCGCACGAGCGCAGCGTCTTTCTGGCCGCGCTGTCGATTCTGCGCAACGAGTCGGACGCGGAGGAAGTCGCGCAGGAAGCCATCCTGAAGGCCTTCCGGAACCTGGGGCGCTTCCGTGGCGAAGCCAAGTTCAGCACCTGGCTGATTCAGATCACCATCAATGAAGCGAAGATGAGGGTGCGCAAGGGTCGCCTGTACCTTTACGACTCGCTGGAAAATGGCCGCCACAGCGACGACGGCGATTACATGCCCAAGGACTTTGCCGACTGGCGCGAGATCCCGTCGCAGGCTCTGGACCGCAAAGAACTGCGGCAGGCGCTGGCCCAGGCGCTGGCATCACTGCCGGAGAAGTATCGCAGCGTGCTCGTGCTGCGCGATGTCCAGCAGCTCAGCATTCACGAAACTGCGCAGGCGCTGGGAATATCCGAGGCCAACGTCAAGACCAGGTTGTCACGCGCGCGGCTGCAGATGCGCGACGCCCTGGCGCCAGGGTGGACGGGATCGTGGAACCGGAGCGCGGCAAGGCAGGCAAGTGCGAGTGGCACGCAACCAACAAGGACGTGAACGCCAGCCTCAGGCTTCTCGCGCGAGTTTGTTTCGCAAGCGCTGGCTGAAGCCCTCCGGCAACTCGAAACTACGGCCGTCACCGATCAGCCGGATGACATTGCGGGTGCCGTCATAGATGGCCGTGCAGTGGCGGCAGTTCGCCAAGTGCTCCGCAATCTCCCTGCGAAGCTCGGGCCAGATGTCCTGGTCGATGTAGCCTGACAGCTCCCGGATCGCTTCTCTGCAACTGATCTCCATTACGCCCCCAGTTTGATACCCTTTTATGCCCGGGCAGGCAAAGCCTTTACTTGCGGACCTTAATTCGATTCCCATTCGAGCGAAAGGTTACAGCGGAGAGATCGACGGTGAAACCCGTCAAACGCGAGTCGCCCATGCCTAACATCGCGGGCTGCAACTATGCCCAGCGTCCCCTTCAGTCCCCAGCCCTGCTCCAGCAAAACAAACCAAAGGCGAGTACGCCAAGCTGAACTGAAAGATGGCCGAGATGCCCTGCTATTACTTGGAAAATGGCGTTGCGCCACATCGGCGAAGGGAAGCGAATAGCATGTACACGGGAAAAATGTGGCTGTAATCCTATGAATCTAAATAGGTTGGAATGGGGTGGGCGGTGGGATTCGCACCGTTCGAGGGTGTTGTCGTCCAACAAGTTATTGATTTCCCGTGTCGCACAATTCGCCAAAATAGCACATTCCGCGCTTCGCATGTACGCGGTTATGTACACGGAGCGCTCGCGTTTCGGCGGCCCACTGACCAGAACACGGAGAAAGTCTCATTATCCCTGGACTAAAAACGGGGGGCAGGTCAGTTATGTACACGGAGGCCTCGGCCATTCTTGAGCCAGCTCCGTTTCCAAGGTCTCGTCCGGGCGCGATAGCGATCACCGCGTGAATTGGAATCTGGTTGGGGACAGGAATGCCTGGAGTTCGATTCCCCTCCCGGCACAAATTAAGTAATGTAGTTTCAATAACATAGAGAATCTTACGTTCCTAGTTTTGCTAAGAACTCAGTCCCGACAAATTACGGGTGGCCTCTACTTTTTCAAGGGGCTGATACAACCTCAGAGGATAGCGCCTGGACAGGCCAACATCTTGCAGCTCACCGGCCGACTGCCTCGGCGGGTTAGTTCTGTCTCCCTGGAATCAACACGAGCAGTCCAATGCCGCCCACTACGGCAAAGGCTGCCGTGCTGGCCGACTGATTCCCGGCCGATGATCTTCACACGTAGTCAAATAGGGTCATAAAACCGAAATCCATGTGCAACTGCTGGTGGCAGTGGAACAGGGTCAGCCCCGGGTTATCGGCAACGAAATCCACGGCGGCCTCCTGGTATCCTCCAAGCATGACCACGTCTTTC
>Ga0116217_10001138_pt1 | contig 26243 bp, 24 predicted proteins | sample Sb_taG_6_FD_89697 | JGI IMG/M metagenome (GOLD analysis project Ga0116217, IMG submission 89697) | Peat soil microbial communities from Weissenstadt, Germany - Sb_50d_4_PS metaG | ecosystem: Environmental > Terrestrial > Soil > Wetlands > Peat | place: Germany: Weissenstadt | collected 2010-09-21 | reverse complement strand
TGACATTGTTCTGCACGAACAGGACGAAGGGAGGTGCAACCGGGTCCTCCATTCGCAGCACCCACTCCGGGCGACACGGGCCGGCGCAGCGCCAGCGTTCGCGACCGGTCGCCCCATCCACCCCTTGGGCCAGGTTCGCGTAGCGTACTACCACAATCGTGCGCTCCCCTTCGCCCAGCACGTCCATAACGTCGTACTCTCTATCGGGCATCATCCAATCCCAGCGCTGGTGTTCGCCGACGGAGCGGCTGTGCGGCGGAGGGGAACGTACATTCTGGCCAGCGATTCTCTGTCGCTGCCATAGGACGCGGCCGTCTTTTCCCGAGACCGCCACGTTGCCGGACATATTGACGACATTGACAATCCCGTCCCCATCGATATCCTCCGCCGGCAGCCAATTATTGCCCACCCGCCGCCAGGCCTCCGGCGTCATGCCGTGGAGGGTGGACAGCGAGCCATCCGCGCCGGACGCCAGCAGGTCGGGGATGCCGTCGCCGTCAAGGTCGGCCTGTTGCGGGGTCGGGAAGTCGCCCAGGACTTGGCCCAACCGCCCGCTTCCGGCGGACAGGACGAAGGTGTGGTCTCTGTTTCCGAACCTGTCCGCCAATACCGGGACGAGAAGATGCGGCCAGCCGTCCGCGCCCGGCTGGTCCCACCAGGCCAGCGGGCCGAGAGCATTGCTACCCGAGAAGGGATGCGACCAGCGCCACAGCGGCCGGCCGTCATGCCCCGATAATGCCTCCACGAACAACCGCGCCTCGCTCCTGAAATGCGGCCTGAAGCGTGAGGCCACGAAGACTTCCCGCCAGCCATCGCCGTCGAGGTCCGGCCCGATCGTGACCCGCACCGAGTGCTCGACCTGCACCGAACGCTCTACCCGGGCTTCTTTATCGGGGAGGCCCTCGAGGATCTCGTTGATCTCGATGATTGGGAAGCGGTACAGCCAGCGGCGTTCGCCGTTGGCCCCGTCGAGCACCTCGATGGCGGCCGTGTTCATAGACCATGTCGGCGCGACGTAGAGCAGAATCACTTCCGACTTGCCGTCGCCGTCGAGGTCCGCCACGACGGGGGCCTCCCCGATGTTGGGCAGTGAGGAGACCCGGGCCGCGTTCACGACTTTCTGCCAGATCGGCTTGCCCGTTTGGAGGGAGACGGCCGCGACGGTCATCTCGTCGTTGGTGCCCGTTCTCACGGCGTCCCCCCAGCCGATCCCCGGTTTCCCATCGGACACGAGCCACTGCGCCAGCAGAACGCCGGGCTCGCGCGGGTCGCCGAAGAGGCCGAACCGCGGGGCCGTCTTCTCACCGGAGTCTGCGGGGCTGCCGATGATCGACGTGAGATCGTGCGTCCAGAGCGGCTTCCCCGTGCGCAGGTCCAGGCCGATCAGTCGGCGGTTCGCCACCAGGGCCACGACCGGCCGACCCTCCACGTCGATTACCGACACCGCGTATCCCAGGGATTCGAGTGGCGAGGTGCTGCTTCGCCGCCCGAGTGAGTACGGCCAGCGCCGCTGGCCGGTGCGGACGTTGATCGCCTCGAGCCATTCTTCCGGCTCACCGGCGGCGCCCACGTACACCTCGCCTTCCGTGGCAAACGTGGCGATCAGGTGGGGAACGCCGTCGATCGGTACGACGATCGGCTCGGCAATGACCTTGCCCCGCCGCAGGTTGGACTGGTCCCTCGGGAAGGGAGCAGCCTGAGCCTCCTCAATGCCGGGCGGCAGGGTCGGGCGCGCTCGGTGCCACCAGAGGAGGCGCCCCGTCTTGCCCGAGACGGCCAGCAGCGACGGCGAGGAGCGGCTGGCCCAGATCAGCAGCCGATCTCCATCGACGACGGGAGCGGGTTGCACGAGCCACGGGCGCTGACCGCCGTCCCGCGCCAGTACCTGAGACCAGTCGAACTCCGGCCGCCGGCCAACTTCCGACTCGCCGAGTGGCCCGGGCCCCCAGTCCTTGACCGGCTCCAGAGTCGCCCCGCTCAACCGCCGCAGGCCGGTCTTACCGACGAGAACGACGTCGGCTCGCCCGCCCGCATCGATCGCCTCGGCGAACTCGTCCTTGAGTCGCAGCGGCTCCCACAACCGCCGCGGCTTGGGGGAGAGCTCGTAGTAGTGCTCGTCCCCCGGTTGGACCAGCAGCCGGTAGGTTTCGCCGCGCGCCTGGGGCGCCGACAGGCAGAGGTCGAAGTCGCCGGCGGGCAGCATCACACGTGCCGAGTCCACCAGCCCGGGGGTGGCGGTCAGGAATGGCTCGATGACCGGGCGCCCCTCGTCGTCCAGCACCTCCACGCGGAACGGCAGGCCGTCGCTGCTGACGTCCAGGCTACCCATCTGCGATTCCGCGTACCCGTTCCAGCCGACGATGCCGCTGACCAGGAGCAGGGCCGAGGCCGTCGCCGTCAGGACGATCAGCACCGCGCCGCGCCGCTGCGTCTGTGTCCAGCGCAGCGCCCGCTCCGCCAGCCCCGGTCGCCGGGCCTTGATCGGCCGTCCTTCGAGCAAGGCGCCCAGGTCGTCGGCCAGATCCTGCGCGCTGGCGTAGCGGCGGACCGGCTCTTTCTGGAGACATTTGAGGATGATCGTCTCCAGATCGCGGCCGACCGCCGGATTGAGCAGCCGCGGCGGCGCCGGCTCCGCCTCCAGCACCTGCAACAGCGTGTCCAGGGGCGTCGCCGCCCGGAACGGCGGCCGGCCCGTCACCAATTCGTACAGCACCGCCCCCAAGGAATACACGTCGCTGGCCGGGCCCATCGCTCCGCGGTCCGCCGATGCCTGTTCCGGCGGCATGTAGCTGGGCGTGCCGACCACGGCGCCGGTGGCGGTGAGGGCGTTCTCCCCGGGCTGACACCCGGGGCTCGCCATGCGCTTGGCCAGGCCGAAGTCGGTCACGCGCGGTTGGCCGAAGCTGTCGATGAGCACGTTGGACGGCTTGAGGTCGCGGTGCAGGACACCGCGCTGGTGGGCGTACTGGATGGCCTCGGCGACGGTGCGGACCCAGCGAGCAGCCTGCTCCGGCGGCAGCGGATTGTCGCGGACGAGGTCGGCGAGGCTGCGGCCCTCGACAAAGTCCATGCTGAAGTAGTGCTGCCCGTCATGCGCGCCGACCTCGTGGATGGCGACGATGTTCGGGTGTTGCAGCGCCGCCGCGGTCTGTGCTTCCAGGCGGAAACGCTTGACATCGTCCTCGCCGGCGAGTTGGCCGGAGAGGATCATCTTGAGCGCCACGATGCGGTTGAGCGATACCTGCCGCGCGCGGTACACAACGCCCATGCCGCCGCGGGCGATCTCCTCCAGCAACTCGTAGTCGCCGAAATAGCGCACCGTGCCGAGCAGCGGAGGAGAGGAGGGCGCCTCGCCGGGGGCGAGGGTCGGGGCGTCTGCTGGGGCAGGCGGCGTAGCAAGGCGTTGCGCCTGATCGTGGCCGGCGAAGAACGAGCGCAGTTCGTCGGCCAGGTTGGGGTGCCGCGCCAGCAATTCGCCCCGGTCGGGAGCCTGCCCGGCGTCCACCGCCCGCAGGTAATCGGCGATGATGGCATCGACCCGCGCGGAGTCATCGAGCGAGGGGGGCTCAGACATGCTCTCCTCCGGGTCGGGCGAACGGGGCTCTACTGAGATAGCCGTCAAACGCGCCGACCCTGGGCGCGCGAAAGTGCCTCTCGCCTTACAGCGTACCGCTTGCCTTCTGGCGGCGGAATAGCCGCGCTACGGACCTCCACACAGCCGATCAAAGGGTGTCCTTGCGAAACCGTCCAGGAGCCGCCGAGCAAAGACAGGCCAGCCACGATACCAGGGCCCGGGCGTCCAGACGGAGAGCGTCGCCGCCTTGAAGTTGATCTTCACCGTGAGCCCCGCCCGCCGGAACGCGCTCATGCCGACCAGCGGGAACAGGTTCGTCCTGCGGCGCGGGAAGCGGGCGTAGAACGGGAGTCCAGGGTTCAGGAGCAGAGGGAAAGGCGATTGGCGCAGCGCGGGGATGTTGCTCACCAGCCAGAGGGATGCCCGGCGGATCGGCAACTCCTCAACTGCGTCGTTGGCCAAGCGGGCGATTGCTTTCGCGGAGTGCAGTTTCCTCGGATCGGCCAGATCGAGTCCGGCCCTTTCGAGATGGAAGCGCCAGGCCATGGCGTCGGGCGCACAACCCGTGTCGAACTTCCACGGTCTGCACGGGGCGTCTGTCGGCGGCTCGGGCAGACCGGCTTCAGTCAGCATGGCAGGCAGGAGCGGGTACCATGCCAACGTTTGCCTTCCCGCGCTGGAGACGATCCTGTGTTGGAGCGGCAAGTGATCGATGAACAGTGGCACGGCGTCGGACCACTTTCTGAGTGTGGGCGAAGCCGTTCAATCGAACGGGTAGGGGCTATCAAACTCGTAGGGCGGCTCCGGCTCGATGCAGAGGACGATGTACTCTCGGCCATCGAGGCCCCGGCGGTCGAGTTGTTGATAAAGTTCCGGGGGCGTCTTGGCAAAGCCGATCTGCCGATCACCGTGGTAGGCGACCCACTGGCCAGGTCGCTCCGCCATCAGCCGCGGCAGGTCGCGCCGAAACGTCTCCAGGGCCAGCCGGCCAAGGGCCGGATTCGGCTCGGCCCCGACGGCCTCGCGCTGTGCTTGCTCGCTCATCGACCAACTCCTCGCCTTTCGGCCAGCGAACCTTTGTTCGGCCCCGCCACAAGCCACCTTTATGCTACCCTTCGGCTTCCCGTCGGGCAAGGCGACCTGCACAAGCCACCTCCACGCTGCGTTTCGGCGTCCCGACCAGCAAGGCGATCGTCATAGGTCGCTCACATCGACGGTAAAGTGCATATGAAAGATTACCCAGAGAATTCCGACCGAGGCGGCGGCAAAGGCCAGGTGCAGGAGCCAGCGGCGCCACCAGCGCCAGCCGCGAAACACCCCAATGAGGCCAAGCGCGAGCCAGGCGGTCGAGAGCAGGAGCAAGAGGGCGCCACGCCAACGCATGTCTGGCCCGGGGTGAGGATTGCTGGGAAAAATACCGATGTTGCTTGACCATAACAACGCCACCACGGCCACCTCCAGGTACGGGATGAGGATGTGGAGGATGCGCCAGGATCTCGCCGGTCGCCGCAAGAGGTGTCCGGCCACCAAGGTCTGACAGATGCCTGCTGGCACAAGCACAAGCGAGGCGAGAAGCCCTTGCCAGATCCCACGGAACGAGCCGGCAAAAAGATCGGCGACAATCTTTGACTCCAGGGCTTTGGCCCGCTCCTTTTCGTCCACCGCACGCAGGTCGGGATACCTGCGGAGGACTTCCTCCTGACGCCAAATGGGGTCAGAGTCTTCCCGGATAGCGAAGCCGTTGGTGAGTAAATCCACGTCTCGCCGGACGACCGCCTCCTCGTAACTCCATGTGGTGATTGGACCAGTGATGATGAAGAATGCGGTTAGCGCTGCCACCAGGGTGGTTAGCCCGCCCGCACTGATGTCGGCCCAGCGATCGCGGGGGCGCACACAAAGGGCGATGAGAAGGCCAAGCGCCAGCTGGAACGGGACTATCACAATCAAGAGGGCCAAAATCCCAAGCGGGAACTGCCAGGACTGCGCGAGGTCCTCTGGCCATCTGGGAGTATGCGAAAAGGGCCAGGGCGGGTTCACACCCGGGAAGTTCCGGTAGCCGAATGCTATAACCCCGTGCCGGTTGAGAACGTGTCCCACGAACCCTGGGAGGCCGGTCACGATGCCAAACGCCACACCAAGGCCGACGACCCAGGCGGCCGATCGCATGTTCTTCCGCAGCCACCACCATACCACGACCGGCGTGCTACGGGGGCGGACACTCAGCGGCTCGCCGGCCAACCAGTGCTCCAGGTCATCCGCCAGGGCGGCTGCGGAGGCGTAGCGCTCGCCCGGCTCCTTGCACAGGCACTTCAGGCAGACCGCCGCCAGGTCGGCATCCAGGCGCGGGTTGATGGCCCGTGGCGACTCCGGCTCCTTCTCCAACACCTGAAGAATGGTGTCGAGGGGTGTCTCGCCCCCGGAACGGCGGCCGCCCGGTGAGCAACTCGTAGAGGATCGCCCCCAGCGCGTACACGTCACACGCCGTCGTGAGTCCCTTCTTGCCGGCGGCCTGCTCGGGAGGCATGTAGCTCGGCGTCCCGACGATGGCCCCGGGATTGGTCAGGCTGCTGTCACCCCCGACGCGCTTGGCAAGGCCGAAGTCCGTGACGTAGGGCGTGCCGGCGGCGTCGAGCAGCACGTTCGCCGGCTTCAGGTCACGATGCAGGATGCCGCGCTGGTGTGCGAAGTGAACCGCGCGGGCCACCGTCGCCATTAACCGCGCGGCCGCGCGCGGGTCGCCAGTGAGCCGTGTCACCTGCCCCGCGAGGCTGCCGCCGTCGATGCGCTTCATGCTGAAATACTGCTGTCCCTGGTGCTCGCCGACCTCGTAGATGGGCACGATGTTCGGGTGGTCGAGGTTCGCGGCGCTCTCCGCCTCGGTGCGAAAGCGCTGCACGTCGGTCGGGGAGGCGAATTCTCCGGACAGGATCATCTTGAGTGCGACAACGCGATTCAGCGACACCTGCCGGGCCTTGAAGACGACGCCCATGCCGCCACGGGCGATCTCCTCCAGCAGCTCGTAGTCGCCGAAATAGCGCACTGTCGTGCCGACCGGCGGCGCGGCCGCTGGTGCGCCGGGTGCGAGCGTCGGTGCCTCACTCGGCGCGGCTGCCTGCGGCGGGGCGAGTCGCGCTGCCGCGTCGTGGTCGGCGAAGAACGAGCGCAGCTCGTCCGCCAGGTTGGGGTGGCGAGCCAGCAACTCGTCGCGGTCGAACGGCCGTCAGGCGTCGGCCGCCCGCAGGCACTCCGCAATGATCTCATTGACGCGCTCCTCGCGCGACGGCTCGTTCGCTTCACGGGTCATGATTCACTCCGCATCACGCAGCGTTTCCCGCAACTGTTTCAGCCCGCGCTTGAGCAACCCGGCCACCGCCGGGGGCGTACGGCCGAGTCGGTCGCTGATCTCGTCCAGCGACAACCCTTCGTAGTAGCGCAGCACCACCGCCTCGCGGTTCGCCTCCGGCAGCTGCGCCAGCGCAGCGGCCACGCGCACCGCTTCCTCGTGCCGCACGGCATCCGCGCTGGGCGATGCCTGATCCGCCGCCAGCCACGACCCCAGGCGCATGCTCGACTGCTCCAATTCCTGCTCCAACGAGCGCTCGCGCGCGGCGTCGCGCTTGTCGCGGCCGAAGTGACGCAGGGCGTCGGCGAGGTTAAAGGCCAATATCTGCCGCAGCCAGGCGGCGCGCTCGGCGTCGGTCGTGCCGCGGAACTGCTGGCGCTTGCGATGCGCTTCGAGCAATGTCTGCTGCACTACGTCGGACGGCTCCAACTTCCCCCGCGCCTGCCGGCCGAGCTGGTGTCGAGCCAGCAACAGCAGGTAGTGCCGGAACCGTTCGAGGGCGGCGTCGGCTTCGAGCGGAGGGCTCATCGCGACTCCTACGGGAATAGCCGTCATGCGGGCGCGGGCGGGGCGCGCCGGCGTTCGCCTTATTCGGTGATTGCGAGCCACGGTCCCACCCAATATCATCGGGGCTCGCCGCGGATGCCAGGAGAATCCCCATGCGTATCGCCGTCGCCGGCTTCATGCACGAGTCGAACACCTTCAACCCGCTGCGCACCGACCGCGCTGCCTTTGCCGCCCAGAGCCTCACCTTCGGGCCCGCCCTGCTCGACGAGTGGCGCGACGCCCACCACGAGGTCGGCGGCTTCCTCGAAGCGGCGGCCGTGGAGGGCTTCGAGCCGGTGCCCATCCTCATGGCCTGGGCGACGCCGTCCGGCCCCGTCACCGACGACGTCTTCGACGAGATCACCCGGGCGCTCATCGACGGCGTGCGCCGCGAGCGGCCCGACGGCCTGCTGCTGGCGCTGCACGGGGCGATGGTCGCCGAATCGCATCTCGACGCCGACGGCGAGGTGCTGGCCCGGTTGCGCCAGGCGCTGGGGGCGGACTTCCCCATCGTCGTCACGCTCGATCTGCACGGCAATCTGTCGCAGCGGCTGATCGACGGCTGCACGGCGTCGGTGGCCTATCGCACCAATCCGCACGTCGATCAGCGCGAGTGCGGCCGGCGGGCGGCCCGGTTGCTGGTGCGGACCCTGCGCGGAGAAGTGCGGCCGTGCGTGGCCGTGGCCAAACCGCCGCTGATCGTCAACATCATGGTGCAGGACACGTCACAACAGCCGTTGAAATCGTTCATGGACGAGGTGCGCGCCCTGGAGACTCGGCCCGGCATCCTCGCGGCGAGCTTGCTGCCCGGCTTCGCCTACGCCGACGTGGCGCAGATGGGGCCGTCTGTCGTCGTCGTGGCCGACGGCGACCCGGCGCTCGCCCGGCGCGAAGCCGATCGACTGGGAGAGATGCTCTGGGAGGCGCGCGAGCGTCTCACCCGCCAGCTGCCGGACGCGGCGACGGCCGTGGGGCAGGCCGTGAAGGCGGAGCGGCTGCCGGTGGTGCTGGTCGATACGGGGGACAACGTCGGCGGCGGCTCGGCGGCGGACGGCACCGTCCTGCTCGCCGAGATGCTGCGCCAGGGCGCCACCGACGGCGTCGTCTGCCTGTACGCCCCGGAGGAGGTGCGGCTCTGTGCGGCGGCGGCGGTCGGATCCCAGGTGACGCTGACGGTGGGCGGCAAGGTTGATCGGCGGCACGGCGAGCCGCTGACGCTGACCGGCCGGATGCGCCTGCTGCACGACGGCACCTACGTCGAACCGGCGGTGCGGCACGGCGGCAAGCGCGTCAACCACATGGGGCTGACGGCGCTGGTGGAGGTGGAGGGCCGCAACCTGCTGGTGCTGACCTCGCTGCGGCATCCGCCGTTCAGTCTGGGGCAGCTGACGTGCCTGGGCATCCGGCCGGACCGGCAGCGCCTGCTCGTGGTGAAGGCGGCCATCGCCTACAAGGCAGCGTACCAACCCGTCGCCGGGACAATCATCGAAGTGGACACGCCGGGCCTCACCGCGGTCAACCCGGAGCGCTTCGAGTACCGCCACATCCGCAGGCCGATGTACCCGCTGCGCTGACGCCGGTCCGGTCTGCCGGGCCGGACCTTTGCTCTTCATCCTCAGCTTAACCACTCCTCCCCGCCTCGTCGGCCGCTACGGTCCATTCGGAACATCTGTCAAAATCGTCCCGGTCCGCGACCGATAGTACTGAACGACAAGTTGCCGGGGTCCGCTTCGTCGGAGCGGCCGGCGCTGCCGGTATCGCCCGCCCAGACGGCCGGCTGAACCTGGTGAGGACTGCATATGGTCTACCCCCTGCTGCGCCTGTACGTGGGCGGCGTCTTTGGGTCGGCCCTGGCGTTGGGCTGCGGCCAGGCCCATTGGCCCTATCTGTCGGGGACCGTGACGGTCCCCGCGCCGCAGATGTCTAACGAAACGCCGCATGACCCGGCGCCTGTCGCCCGCGCTGCGGCTCCTCATCCTGCGGAGGTGAAGGTCCTGGAGGTCCTGCCCGCGGCCGGCGCGAGCGAAGAACAGGAGGTCCGCGAGGGGCGGGTGGTCTCCGCGCCCGTAGCGGTGCCGCCCGGGGTCGTGGGCGGGGTTCGGGAAGAGGCAGAGACTCAGGCAACGGCCTACGGGCACGCCCCGGACTACCGCTGGTTGACTGGGGAATTACGCTACTCCCCGGCGCGCGGCGCCTGGTGCCTCCGTTACGCACCCGAGGACGAGGAAGACCGGCACGGCGGCAGCGTCACCCTCGTCGGTGCCGGCGCGATGACCGGACTCCAACCCGGGGAGGCGGTTCGTGTCGAAGGGGAGATGATCGATCCCGAAACACGTGAGCCGAGTCCCCCCTACCGGGTCCACGGCCTGCGGCCGCTGCCACGGGCTGAGTTGCCGCCCAGCTTGTTGGGGTTCGCCGGCATCGCGCGGCCGGCACAAGAGGGAGGTGATGAGGAATAGGCAGAGGCGGCATTTCGCGAGCAAAGCTGCTCAAGACGGGCGGGGTAGGTTGCCGAAATAGGTAGGCAGCGACAGGGGGAACGGATGCCCCGCCGGGAGTGAGCCCGGTGAGGGATGCGGAGACATCCCTCGTACCAACTGGATGGCGCGGGCTGTCGGGCCAGCGGGGTCGGCGGAGACCGGCCCACCGACCACGGCTCCGAGCCGAAGTTCGACCCTAGGGAGGATAACTCGTGAATGCTGCTTTCTTGCTCATGACGACGGCGTGGATTGCTGGAGCCGATAATGTGGCGATGCCCGCGACGCCCGCCGCCCCGGTCTACTCCGTCGGCACCGGCGGTTGTGGCCCGGGGGGTTGTGGCCCCGGCGGTTGCGGCATCGGCGGCTGCGGCATCGGCGCCTGCGGCGCTTGCGGCGGGTGCTGTGACACTTACTCCGGCGAGAGCGAAGGCTTCTTCTCGAAGCTGAAGGCCCGCTTCCATCACACCAGCTACGAAACCGACTGCGGCTGCTGTGGCGGCTGCGGCAGCCCGTGCGACACCTGCGACACCGGCCACGGCGGCGGCCTGCTCGACAAGTTGCGCGGCCTGTTCCACCACAGCAGTTACGAGGCCGACTGCGGCTGCTGCGACGGCGGCTGCGGCCCCGTGTACGGCAACGGCTCCGTCGTCGGCGGCCCCGGCGGCGCGATCAGCCCCATCCCGAGTGGCTCGATGCCGAAGGCCGAGCCCCTCGGCCCGCCGAAGGAGCTCAAGAAGCTGCCCAACGGCGATGAGAAGAAGGAGCCCACAAAGGAAAAGAAGGATCCCGAAAAGGAAAAGAAGGATCCCGAAAAGGAAAAGAAGAACGGCAACGTCCAGCTGATCCCGCAACCGGTCGATGCCCCGGAGTTGGACATCGCCCCGACCTCCGGCAAGAGCCCGTTCTAACCCCCGACTGCCCCCCGCCGTCCCCCCGTATCGCCCCGGCCCCGCGCCACTCCCCCAGTGCCGCGGGGCCGTCGCCGTTTGCCCCCGGCGATCAGCGCCTGTCATTCCAGGCGGCGCTCGCGTATTTCCCCACGACCAATTCCTCGATCCGCCGCGGCTCGTCGTCCTGCCAACCCGCGGCGACGAGCTGCCAGCGCGTTTGTTCGACGAAGGCCCTCCGGATGGCGGCGGTCGTCTCCTCGATGCCGAGGTGCAGGGCCGTCAGCTCACGGATGCCGGGCAGCTCGGGCGCGAATGGGCTTTGGGCCAGCAGGAGGCCGCCGTGCTGCATCAGCGCCCCGCGGTGCTTGCGCTGGGCGCTGCCGGCGACCTTGGCCGCGCCGATCAGCAGGTCGCCCGCGCTGAGGTGGCGGAAGCAGAGCGGGGTGTCGCGGTGCGCGTCGGGCAGCTGGTGCAGCCGGGTGGCCACGCCGAGCCGGGCGAGACCCGCACCGATGATGCGGTGCATCCGCCGCAGCCAGGGCTCGCCATCCTGCCACGCCGCCCCCGCGGGCAGGGCGAGGCAGTAGGTGATCTCGTGGTGGTGGACCAGCATCATCCCCCCGGACGGCCGGCGGACGTACGGCAGGTGGGGACGGCGGACGGCGTGTCCTTGAAAGTAGCCGAGACTCACGGTCGGCCCGGCCCAGCCGTAGAAGCGCAGCGAGGCGGCGCCGGCGCCGGCCGCCTCAAGGAGCACCTCGTCGGCCGCCATGTTGTGCGGGCCGTCGGCGACGGCGAAGGGGAGCAGACGGCAGACGGTCGTGGACATGGTTCGATAGCCGCTTGCGGCTTCGCAGGGCATGCGAAGCCGCAAGCGGCGAGTGTTAGGACTTCCAGCGCAGCAGCGGCTCCTTGGCCGCCTTGACCTCGTCGGGGCGGCTGATGCCGAGCGTGTGCGGCGCCTCGTGCAGGAAGTCGGCGTCCTCCTCGCGGATGCGCAGAAGGGCGTCGGCGAAGCGGTCCAGCGTTTCCTTGCTCTCCGTCTCGGTCGGCTCGATCATCAGCGCCTCGGGCACGACGAGTGGGAAGTAAACCGTCGGCGCGTGATAGCCGAAATCGAGGAGGCGCTTGGCAATGTCCATGGCGCTGATGCGCCGCTCCCGGCGCAGGCCGCGGGCGCTGGCGACGAACTCGTGCATGCAACGGTCGCCGTGCGGCACCTCGTAGGCGTGCTTGATGCGGCTGAGCAGGTAGTTGGCGTTGAGCACCGCCTGTTCGCTGACCTGGCGCAGTCCGTTCGGGCCCAGCGTGCGGATGTAGAAGTAGCCGCGCAGAAGGATGCCGACGTTGCCGAAGAAGCTGCGCACCCGGCCGATCGACTTCGGCCGCTCGTAATCGAGGCGGAAGTGGTCGCCGTCCCGGAGCACGACGGGGGCCGGCAGGAACGGCTCCAGGCGGCGGCGCACCGCGATGGGCCCGGCCCCGGGGCCGCCGGCGCCGTGCGGGCCGGTGAAGGTCTTGTGGACGTTGTAATGCATCATGTCGGCGCCGAAGTCGCCCGGCCGGGTGATCCCCAGGATGGCGTTCATGTTGGCGCCGTCGAGGTACACCAAACCACCCCGCGCGTGGATCAACTCCGTAATGGTTGCGATCTGCCCCTCGAACAGGCCGAGGGTGTTCGGGTTGGTAATCATGAAGACGGCCGTGCGCTCGTCGAGCTTGGCGCGCAGGTCGTCGAGATCGACCAGGCCGCGGGCGTTGCTCTTGACGGTGACGGCGTCGAAGCCGGCGATGGCGGCGCTGGCCGGGTTGGTGCCGTGGGCGCTGTCGGGGATGAGGACGCGCGTGCGCGGCTCGCCGCGGTCGCGGAAGTAGGCGGCGGCCACCAGCAGCGCCGTCAATTCGCCCTGCGCCCCGGCGGCGGGCTGCAGCGACACCGCGTCGAGGCCGGCGATCTCGGCGAGGATGTTCTGCAACTCCCAGAGGATTTGCAGCATCCCCTGGCACGACTCGTCGGACTGCAGTGGGTGCAGGTTGGCCAGGCCGGGCAGGGCGGCCAGGCGCTCGTGCCGCTTGGGGTTGTACTTCATCGTACACGACCCCAGCGGGTAGAAATTGGTGTCGATCGACATGTTCCGCGTCGAGAGGTTGACGAAGTGACGGACCAGGTCGATCTCGCCTACCTCCGGCAGCGGCGGCGCGGCGTCGGCGAGGGTGTCGCGCGGCAGCAGGTCGCCGGTGGCCGGCACGTCGCACTCCGGCAGGCGATGGCAGCGCCGGCCGGCGTGGCTGATCTCGAAGAGCAGTTCGGTGGATTGCAGTTTGTCCATTGTCACTACCGATTGAGTTCGCGACGCGCTTCTCGAAGAACCGCGAACTGGGTTTGCCATGCTGTCGCCAACCCGTCGATTTCAGCACGGGTGCGCTTCTCCGTTACAGCGACGTTGATGCAATCGTTGAGCGCCGGATACCAACGCCCAAGGTGAAGACCTGCGTGGTAGCCGACATTCAGCAGGAATGACAGTAGGTTCGGCTTGAAATCGGAAACCGCGTGTGTGAACTCATTGAAGAACGGTCGGTTGAAGCGCAAGCGCAGTCCCGCCTTCTGCGTCAGTTGCTCAGCGGCATAGTGCGCCTTGCGCAGGCACAATTCCGCCGTCTCCTTCAACCCCTGCGGTCCCAGGGCGGCCAGGTACACCGTCGCCCGCAGCGCCAGCAGTCCCTGGTTGGTGCAGATGTTGCTCGTCGCCTTCTCGCGGCGGATGTGCTGCTCGCGCGTCTGCATCGTCAGCACCCAGCAGCGCTTGCCGTTGCGATCGGTCGTCTGGCCGACGAGGCGACCGGGAATCTTGCGGACGAACTCCTCGCGGCAGGCCATCAGGCCAAGGACCGGGCCGCCGTAGCTCATCGGCGTGCCCAGACACTGGCCCTCCGCTACCGCGATGTCGGCCGTGTACTGCCCCGGTCGCTTGAGCAGTCCCAGGCTGATCGGGTAGAAGCTGACGACGAACAGCGCTCCCCGGGCGTGGGCGGCGTCGGCCAGCGCCTGCGGCTCTTCGAGGCAGCCGAAGAAGTTCGGGTGCTGCGCCACCACGCAAATCGTGTCGTCATCGACGGCGCGCCTCAGGTCGTCCGGGTCGAGGAAGCCGTCGGGCGCGGGCAGCGTCTGAACATGCACGTCGAGGTCGGCGAGGTAGGTGGCGAGCACCTGGCGGTATTCCGGATGCACGCTCTCGGGTATGAGGACCTTGCGTCGCTTCGGGTTGACGTTCATCGCCATGATGACGGCCTCGGCGACGGCGCTGCCGCCCTCGTAGAGGCTGGCGTTGGCGACGTCGAGGCCGGTGAGCTGGCAGACGAGCGTCTGGAACTCGAAGAACGCCTGCAGGCTGCCCTGGCTGGCCTCCGCCTGGTAGGGCGTGTAGGCGGTGTAGTATTCGCTGCGGCCGGCGACCGCATCGACCACGGCGGGGATGAAGTGGTCGTAGCTGCCGCCGCCGAGGAAGCAGACGGTCCTGTCGGCCGACTGGTTCGCCGCCGCCAGCGCCTGGACGTGCTGCGTCAGTTCCATCTCGGACAGGGCGCGCGGCACGTCGAGCGGGCGCCCGAGGCGCACGGCGCCGGGCACCTGCCGGAAGAGGTCTTCGACCGACTTGACCCCGATCTTGTCCAGCATGGCGCGCTGGTCTTCGGGGGTGTTGAGGATGTACAAACCGACCTCCTGCGAATCGTCGTGGACTGAGGCGGACTCACGCCATTGTTACCCGCCGCCCGGTGGGTTCTGCACGCGCGGCAGGACGTGCTGCCGGACCCAGACGCGGAAGGCCTTGATCACGGCGACCTCCCCAGACCCTGAAGTTTCTTCGATGAATCGAGCGAAGTCGGCGAGCGGGAGTGCGGGGAAGTTGAGGCTCTCCTCGGACTCCTCGTACTGACCGTCGGGGCGCAAGCGGTGACAATGGAAGGCGTCGCCATCGTAGCGCCATACCTCGGGGACGCCGAGAGCAGCGTAGACTCCCAGGCGGTCCAGCGCGCTGCGCGTCCCCTCGACCTCCAGCGCCAGGTCGGGCGGCGGGTCGCTCGGCAGGTCGATGCGCTCCCGCAGGCCGAGCATGCGCGCCACGTTCCGGACGTAAAACGACTCGTCCGCCTCCAGCCCGCGTTCCGCGTCCTCCCGACGCAGGGTCGTCGAGCCGGCCCCCTGGAGTTCGAGACACAACTCCTCGCACAACACGGGGAGAAGGACGCGCACGCGCCCCTTCCACCACTCGTGGTCATAAAGCGGAGCCATGATCTCGAGCACCCCCCGGTCGTAGGTGAGGAAGATGCGGTGGTTGCCGACGCCCTGGAGGAAATGCTCGTAGGCCGGCCAATCGATGTCGTTCAGCACCACACTCCGCCCGGGGGCAGGTCGCAGCGTCCCGTTGACTGACGTCGTTCGGATCCCCTCGGTCGCGGTCGTCATGTTCCGGTCCTCTCTCGGTGCGAAGCCACAAGCGGCGGGAATCAGTGTGCCCCTTCAGCGATCTGCTTCTGGTATTTCTCCAGTGTCATCAGGTGATCGAACTTTGTCCCCGGCGCCACCTTGATCTTCAGCAGCCAGCCCTTGCCGTAAGGGTCGGCGGTGATCAGGCTCGTGTCGCCCTTGACCTTGTCGTTGACCGCGGCCACCTTGCCCTCGACCGGCGAAAACAGGTCGCTGACGGCCTTCACCGACTCGATCTCGCCGAAGCGGTCGCCGACGGCGAGGCGCGTGCCGGCGTCCTTCAGGTCGATGTAGACGATGTCGGTCAGTTGATCGACGGCGAACTGGGTGATGCCAACGGTGCAGACGTCGCCGTCCAGGCTCGCCCATTCGTGCGATTCGTTGTAGCGAAGCGATTTCGGGTCCATATATCCTCCTGATCGTTTAGCGGCGGGTCGCAGACCCGCGGGTCTGCGACCCGCCGCTAAACAGGTCATTTCGCTCGTCGGTAGAACGGCAGCGACACCACCTTCGCCGGCGCCGCCTTGCCGCGGACGTCCACTTCACACGCCGTGCCGGCCGCGGCCAGGGCCGGCTCGACGTAGGCCATCGCGACCGCCTTCTCCAATGTCGGCGAGAAGGTGCCGCTCGTCACCCGGCCGACCTCGGCGCCGCCGCTCAGCACCGCCGACCCTTCGCGGCCGATGCGCTTCCCCTCCAACTCCAGGCCGACCCGCACCCGCAACGAAGGGTCGTCCTTCCGCCGCAGCAGGGCTTCGCGGCCGACGAAGTCGCCCTTGGCCGGCTTGACCGCCCAGCCGAGTCCCGCCTGGAACGGGTCGATCTCCTCGCCGAGTTCGTGGCCGTACAGCGGCATCGCGGCCTCCAGGCGCAGCGTGTCGCGCGCCCCGAGTCCGCACGGCCTGGCGCCGCGGCCGATCAGCTCCTCCCACAGCGTCACCGCCTCGTCGGCGGCCACGAAGAACTCGAAGCCGTCCTCGCCGGTGTAGCCGGTCCGGCTCACCACGCAGGCCTTGCCGCGGTAGCGCGTCGGCACCGCGAAGTAATACCTGAGCTGCGACGCATCCGCCTCGACGAGCCCACGGCACAGCTCCACCGCCTTCGGCCCTTGCACCGCCACCATCGCCGTCGTCAGCGTCTGATCGACCATCTGCACGTCGCGGCCGGCGCGGTGGCTCTCGATCCAGGCGACGATCTTTTCCCGGTTCGCCGCGTTGACGACCATCGCCCAACCGTAGGGCCAGCGGTAAACGAGGACGTCGTCGCGGATGCCGCCCCGTTCGTTGCAGACCAGGCCGTAACGAACCTGGCCGTCCTTCATGGTCGCCGTGTCGTTGGTGAAGACGTGTTGGATCAGGTCGAGCGCTCCCGCGCCGCCGAAGGAGAGCCGGCCCATATGACTGACGTCGAACAACCCGGCGGCGCTGCGGACGGCGGTGTGCTCCTCGGTGATGGTCGTGTACTGGATCGGCATGTCCCAGCCGCCGAAGTCGACCATCCGCGCCCCGCGCGAAATGTGCCAATCGTAAAGGGGAGTGCGCATCGGTCGCCTCGCGCCCGGGGAAGTCCATCAGAGTGGCGGACAGTCTAGGCAGCCAGGGCAATCCGTTCAAGGCGGACTGCCGGCCCCTGAAGATATGGTACGAGTCGTGCGAAGGGGAGGGGAGAGCCGACGACGGTTAACAACGCTGTCTTCGCCGCTTGCGGCTTCGCAATCGTTCCTGCGAAGCCGCAAGCGGCAAGAGGGTTTTTCAGACAGTTTCTAGCGTGCGGGCTTCAACCGTGACACCGGCTTGAGGAAGTCCCACTCCCCCGGGTGGGAGGGCGGCGGCGGCGGCGCGGCGGCTTCCTCCACGACCTCGACCTGTGACGCCACCACGGCCAGCTCGCGCGTCAGCATTTCCACGCTCTGCGGGTGCGACGGCGAGCCGAAGTGCCACCGGTCGGTCTCGTGGACGTTCTCTGCACGGTCCATCCAGGCCCCGTTCCAGATGCAGCCGCTCGCCAGGATGTTGATGATCCGGGCCGCGTTCTCCGGCTGGTCGTACGCCTCGTTGTGCAGCGTATTGCCGCCGAAGTAGACGAGTAGATCGATGGGGATGCCGTCGGCCTTCGCCGAGTTGGCCAAATAGCGCACCATGTTCGCCCCAAAGCTGAAGCCGACCAGCACAAAGCGGGCGCTGGGATCCTCGGCATGGACGCGGCGAATCTCCTTGTCGAACGTCAGCGTGTGGTACATCTGACCGTAATAGGTCTTGTGAAAGCCCAGCGTCTGGACGTAGTCGCGCAAGCCGGCCAGGTTCGCCCAGTCGAAGGGATCCATGCCGTGGACGATGAAGATGTAGACGTGTTGACGGCAGCAGGGCGGGTAGGCCTTGCAGACCGTGTGGACCTCGGGCGGAGGAGGCTCGATGGGGTGCAATCCCCAGATGCAACCGGAGCCGCTCAGGCAGCCGACGGCCACCAGGCAGAAGATGACAATCCGGGGCCAACGGAGTTGCACGTTCATGCGACACAGTCTCCCGGCGCCGGACACAGCCGGCGGCGGGCCGCGCGCCGCCGCGCGCCTACCTTGCCCGATCGCCCCGACTTGCCCGGTCCAGCATCCTTGCGGACCTTGCGTCTGCCTCTTTTTTCGACGCGAGGTGCGGGGGGTCTGGATCGCAAAGGGAAGCGCGGCAGGTGCCGAGGACCGCGGAGGATCGGGACGTGACGGCAGGACGGAAGATGCGGAGGAGGCGGAGAATGACGGCTGACCCTAGCGGCCGCTTGCGGCTTAGCGGAAGCCTGGAATACGCTAAGCCGCAAGCGGCTGGCGCTACAGACACTTACCCTTCCGACGCCGGCGCGGTCGGAGCTGGACTTTCCGCGCTGTCGGGACTCTCTTTGTGGGTGATCTTCTTCTGGAGGGTGTTGCGGTTGATTCCGAGCCGAAGGGCCGCCTTCACCACGACGTTGCGCTCGATGGCCATCACCTGGTCGAGCAATTCCTTCTCGACCCCGCGCACCACGCGGTCGTAGAGGTTTCGGTCCTCGGGGGGCACCGCCAGGATACCGGCGCGCACCACCTGTTGGATCAGCCCGTCGAGGTCGCTGCCCCGGCCGCGGATCGGCTTCCAGCGCTTCAGCGAGCGGTCCGGCGGCGCCAGCAGGTCGGCGGTCAGTGGCCGGCCGTTGGACAGGACCACCGCCCGCTCGATGCAGTTCTCCAGCTCGCGCACGTTGCCGGGCCAGTCGTGGGACAACAGCACCTTTTCCAGGGCCGGCGTCAGGTCCGGCGGGTCGCGGCGGTTCTCCTCGCTGTAGCGCGCCAGGAAGTGTCGCGCCAGCGCCGAGATGTCCTCGCGCCGCTCGCGCAGCGGCGGCAGGTAGATCGGCACGACGTTGAGGCGGTAGTACAGGTCGTCGCGGAACCGCCCGGCCGCGATCTCGTCTTCGAGAAATTGGTTAGTGGCCGCGATGACCCGGGTGTTGACGCGGATGGTGCGGCTCTCGCCGACGCGCTCGAACTCGTGTTCTTGCAGGACCCGCAGCAGCTTCACCTGGAGCTTCGGGCTGATGGTGGAGATTTCGTCGAGGAAGATCGTCCCCATGTGGGCCGCCTCGAACCGCCCGGTCTTGTTCTCAATGGCCCCAGTGAACGCCCCCTTGATGTGGCCGAACAGTTCCGACTCCAGGAGACTTTCGCTGAGCGCCCCGCAGTTGACGCGGACGTAAGGCCCCTCGTTCCTCGGCCCCTGTTGGTGGATGGCGCGGGCGATGACTTCCTTGCCGGTGCCCGTCTCCCCGACGAGCAAGACACTGGCGCTGGTCGGGCCGACGAGGCGCGTGAGGCGGTAAACCTCGCGCATGGCGGGACTGTCCCCCACGATTCCCGGGAGCTGGGCGTCCAGCGCAGTTTTGGTCTCTACCTCCGGTTTCATGCTTCAACCCGAACGGCAATTGTACAGAACACGGGCACCAGTGACCGTGCCACACTAGTTCTAGGCCGTTCCGCGCTCAAGTGCCAGGAACACAGGTCGGATTTCCGATTCAGAATGCCGTGTCCCGCGGCAGGGATGATGAAGGAGTGGGAAAAGTGATTCGTCCGGACGAGGCGACTTACGCCAGGTCTGCCGCGCTTTGGGGCAGTGTTTTGCCGCGCCTGGCCAGGAGAGCCCCGAGCCGGTCGGCGGACAGGCGCGGCTCGTCCATCAGAAGGCTGTCCATTTCCTTGAGAACGAGGTTGCCCAGGTCATCCCCGGTCCAGCCCAGCTCGAGCAGTCGCCGACCGACGTGTTCGAGGCAACGGTCGCGCAGTTTCGCCGTCTGCCGCGAGACGTTGCCCTCGTGGACGCCGAGGAGCCGGGCCACCTCACGCTGGCTGAGGCGGTAGCGCAGGCGCAGCCCGAGAATGAGCAGTTCGCCGTCGCCCACCTCCCCCAGCCATTCCCGGGCGGCGAGGCGGAACTCCTCGTGCCAGCGGCCGTCGCCCTCCTGGGCCAACGGCAGGTCGTGCTCGTCGAGGTCGTCCTCGGGGAGCGCTTGCAGGCCGCGCCCCTGGCGCAGGTCGGAGATGTGCTTGTTCTGGAAGACGCGGATGAGCCAGGGGACGAGCGGGCGCTGGCCGTCGTAGCGGGCGAGGATGGGGGTCGAGCCGGCCTTCTCGCCGGCCAGGAGGAAGCCCCAGAACTCGCTGACGGCGTTGTCCTGCCGCAACTCGTCGCGCGGGAAGAGGCGCACGGCCCGGGCGCGCAGGGCATCAACCAGCAGGCAATCGGCCCGGCTGGCACGAGCGGCGAAGAGACACTCCCACGCCCGCGATTGGCCTTCCAGACAGGCGCAGCAGAGGAACCAGTCCACCGAATAGAGGTTGTCGAGGAAGGCGAGCCAGTCGGCCGACCCGCCGGCCTTGGCCCGCTTGGCCGCGTAGAGGGTGAAGGCGCGGCGGAGATGGCGCTCGAACACCGCAGGAGGTAGGGCGAGGGCCGGCAGCTGCAGGCGGCAGAAGTGGTACAGCAGCCGCGTCCGCGCGTCACCGTTACTGGTCGGGGAGCCGTTGCTCATGGCGGAGACCCGATCTTCGTTTAGAAGCGGTTTCAAGACGTGGGGCAGGCCGCCGGCCTGCCCCACGTTCTCAAACCGCTTCTAAACCGTTACTTTTGTGGCACAAACACCAGCACTTCAACGCGCGCCGGCGGCAGTTTAGTATCCTTCTCCTCGCCGGGATAGGGGTCGGTGCCAAGGCCCAGGGGCGTCACCTCACGCCACGTCACCCAGCCGGCTTTCTGGATCGAGTGATGTTCCTTCAGGTAGTTGGCCACCGCGGTGCTCTGCGACTCCGTGAGGGTTCGCGCCAGCGCGTGGTCGCCAGCTGCCTTGGGATCGGCACAGGCGACGACGACCAGGTCTGCGCCGTTATGCTTGAGGCTCCCCTTGAACTTGTCGGCGACCCCGTCGAGCCGCTGCTTCCCCGGGGCCGTCAGCGCCGACCGCCCCGGCTCGAACAGCTCGCTCTCGGTGAAAACGGTCCGCACGCGCTCGCAGTCGGGCCGGACCAGCAACGCCCGCGGATCCTTGTCCTTGTCGCGGATGATGGGCAGCTTGCGGACGGCGTCGCTGGTCTTGCCGAACGAATCCGCCGCGTCGCCGACCTGCCTCATCGAGGTGCGCGCCTGCTCCAGGGTCGGCACCACTTCCCTGCTCATCGTCTCCTTGAGGTCGCCGAGCACCTCGGCCAGCTCCATCGACGGCCGCGAAGCCAGCACGGCGTTGTCGGCCACCGGCGTGCCCTTGTCGGTGCCGGGGTGAATCTCGATGACCTTGCCGCCGATGAGGCCGTCGCCGACGATCTGCACGACGGCGTCGGAGCGGATCAGCGAGCGCATCTTGCCGTCGATGCGCAGGCGCAGCACGACGTCGCCGCCGGGGGTGACCGGCTGATCGATGCCAACGACCTGGCCGACGTTGATCCCCTGGACGCGGACGCGCGTCCCCTCCTCGACCCCCTGGATCCCCTTGAAGCCGGCGCGCACGTGGAAGCTATCGCCGGCGAACCACGTGCGGCTGCCGACCAGGAAGAGGCCGGCGCCGCCGAGTCCGAGGCCGAGCAAGACCACGGCTCCGAGCAGCACCGCCTGCCAGCGTGAGAGTGAGCGAGACACGAGAGCCTCCCCGTCGTTGGGTGGTGGGCGCGAGCGTCTTCATTATAATATCAGGACGAGGCGGAGGCGTGCGGAATTCGCGCCGGGCGGGTTGACGGCGGCGACGGCGTTCCCTATCCTGATTTTTTCTCCGCTGACAACCGCATTCCGCATACCGATAGGGGACGAGGACTTACATGGTTCGCAAGAAGCTCGGACGGGGTCGGAAGAACCGCTGCCGGTTCTGCACGAAGGACGGCTGCCCGCGGCCGGCCTTCGTCGATTACAAGGACGTGCAAACCTTGAAGAAGCTCTGTACCAGCCAGGGCAAGCTGTTCAGCCGCAAGCGCAGCGGCAACTGCGCCGCCTTCCAGCGCGCCGTCAAGGACGCCGTCAAGCGGGCGCGCTTCATGGCGCTGATGCCGTACGTCGGCGAGTAACCGCACGTGTCATCGTTTAGCGGCCGCCCTCGGGGCGGCGCTCCATAAGAGCGCCGCCCCGAGGGCGGCCGCTAAACGTTTCTTTTACTCTCCCGCGGCTACTGCTATACTCCGCGGAGAGGGAGGGCGCACCATGTCTGCTCCGATCGAGGATTCCGAGCGGAAAGCCTTCTTTGAAGGGCTCGCCGCTGACTTTGCCGCTCTGAAGGCCGAAGAGCGGCCCGAGCGGGGGCCCGGGACGGCACACGGAGAAGGACCCATGCGAGACCGCTTCCCGGAAATCTGCCAGCTGGGCGTCGAGGAGAAGCTGCAACTCGTTCAAGACCTCTGGGACGACATCGCAGATCATCACGCTGACGAGATTCCCATTCCGGAGTGGGTGTGGGAGGAAGTGGAGCGGCGGCACGAAAAGTACCTCGCGGACCCGACCAGTGGGTTGACCTGGGCACAAGTGGAAGCATCAATCCTCGCCCGCCATGCCCGCAAGACCGACGATCCAACCTGACGCCGCCCATCGTCGCTCCCCTCCGCATGTGCTAGGATGATCCCGACCCGCGGCGCGCGAACGCCCGCCCCGTCCGTCGTGTCCGCGCTGTGGATGCACCCAATCGTAGGGGTGTTCCACCTTCCCTTTCGACGGAGACCTCCTCCCATGCTCACCCTGCGCCTCCCCGATGGCTCCACCAAGCAGTACGCCGAAGGCACCCGGCCGCGCGACGTGGCCGAGTCGATCGGCAAGCGCCTCGCCCAGGCCGCCGTCGCCGCCAAGGTCGATGGCGCGATCGTCGATCTCGACCGCGAGATCCCGCCCGGCGAGCACTCCTTCCAGGTGCTGACCGAGAAGGACGCCGACGCCCTCGAAGTGCTGCGGCACAGCTCGGCCCACGTCATGGCCCGCGCCGTCATGCGCCTCTTCCCCGGCACCCAGCTCGCCTTCGGCCCGGCCCTGGAGAACGGCTTCTACTACGACATCGACTCGCCAATCCCGATCCGCGAAGAGGACTTCCCGCGCCTCGAGGAGGAGATGCGCAAGATCATCAAGGAAGCCGAGCCGTTCGAGCGCTTCGAGCGCCCCACCGCGGAGGCGCGCGGGCTGGTGCAGGACCTCGGTCAGGGCTACAAGGTCGAGCACATCGACGACGACCTGAAGCAGTATCCCTCTCTCAGCTTCTACCGCCAGGGCGAGTTCATCGACCTGTGCCGCGGGCCGCACATTCCCCACGCCGGCAAGGTCGGTGCGATCAAGCTGCTGTCGATCGCCGGCGCCTACTGGAAGAATGACGCCAACCGCAAGCAGCTCCAGCGCCTATACGGCACCGCCTTCTTCAACCAGAAGGACCTCGACGCCTACCTGAAGCAGCTGGAGGAGGCGAAGAAGCGCGACCACCGCGTCCTGGGCAAGCAGTTGCGCCTGTTCACTATCAGCCAGCTGGCCGGCAGCGGCCTGATCCTGTGGATGCCGAAAGGGGCCACCGTCCGCGGGCTGCTCGAGACCTTCATCAAGGAGGAGCTGCTGAAGCGCGGCTACTCGCCGGTGTACACTCCGCACATCGGCCGGCTCGAGCTGTACCGCACCAGCGGCCACTTCCCCTACTACCGCGATGCCCAGTATCCGCCGATGTTCGCCCACCCGGCGGGTTCGGCCCTCGACCTGGCGCAGCACCGCCTGGCGTCCGGCGTGCTAACCGAGGCCAAGGAACAGGAGATGGTCAACTTCATGAAGCTGACCCAGTTCCACGTCCCCGGCTACGCCGAGGCGCCGACCCAGCAGGCCAAGCTCGCCGCCGTCGCCGACTACGTCCGCGGCGTTCTCAAGGCGATGGACGTGAAGGTGCCGGACTTCGACAAGGCTAAGGATGCCCAGGAACAGGGCGACGCGCTCATGGGATGGCTGAAGGAGCAGGAAGGCTACCTCCTCAAGCCGATGAACTGTCCGCACCACATCCAGATCTACAAGGCCGAGCCGCGCAGCTACCGGGACTTGCCGGTGCGCCTGGCCGAGTTCGGCACCGTCTACCGCTACGAGCAGACCGGCGAGCTGTCGGGCATGACCCGCGTGCGCGGCTTCACCCAGGACGACGCCCACCTGTTCGTCACCCCGGAGCAGATCGAGGCGGAGGTCGGGGCCAACGTCGATCTGGTGCTGTTCGTGCTGTCGAGCCTGGGGCTGAACGACTACCGGGTGCGCGTCGGCCAGCGCGACCCCCAAAGCGGCAAGTACGTCGGCGTCGCCGAGGACTGGGACAAGGCGGAGAAGACGCTCATCGAGCTGGTCAAGAGCCGCGGCATGAATTACACCGCGGAGCCGGGCGAGGCGGCGTTCTACGGGCCGAAGATCGACTTCGTGGTGCGCGACTGCATCGGCCGCGAGTGGCAACTCGGCACCGTGCAACTCGACTACAATCTGCCGAAGCGCTTCGAGCTGGAGTACACCGGGGCCGACAACCACCCGCACCGGCCGGTGATGATCCACCGCGCCCCGTTCGGCTCGATGGAGCGCTTCATGGGCATCCTGATCGAGCACTTTGCCGGGGCCTTCCCGCTGTGGCTGGCGCCGGAGCAAGTACGCGTGCTGCCGATCAGCGAGAAGTTCACCGACTACGGCAAGAAGGTCGAGGCCGAGCTGCGGGCGGCGGGCTTCCGGGCCACGGGCGACTACCGGCCGGAGAAGATTGGCGCCAAGATCCGCGAGGCGCAGCTGGAGAAGATTCCGTACATGCTCGTCGTCGGCGAGAAGGAGCAGGCGGCGGGGACGGTGGCGGTGCGCGACCGGGTGGACGGCGACCTGGGGGCGATGTCGCTGGCGCAGGTCGTGGCGCGGCTGAAAGAGGAGGTCGAGAAGAAGACGATCCGTCAGGTGAGCACCGCGACGGCCGGGTTGAGCGAGAGCGGGGCGAAGTACGGGGCGTGAGAGCTGGCTTGCCGTTTCGCGCTCGCCCTGCCCTTGGCGGGGCGAGCGCGACCGGGTTATACTCGCCGACTCAGTTCCCCAGGAGGGACCCATGTCCACGCTAACGACGACTAAACCGATGACCGCGGTGGAATTCTCCGAATGGGTGAACCGTCCGGAGAACGCGAACAGGTGGTTCGAGCTGGTGCGAGGGGAGGTGATCGAATTGCCGCCGCCGATGAAACGACACGGGTTCGTCGCCCTCAACGTCGGCCGGATTCTCGGCAATTACACCTTCCAGTGCGGCAAGGGGTACGTCACCGGCAATGACTCCGGCGTCATCCTGGAGCGCGACTCGGACACGATGTGCGATCCCGACGTCGTAGCCTACGAGGACGCCGACAAGTTCGACGACCTGCACCCCAAGTACGGCGAGGTGCCCCCGGTCCTCGCGGTGGAAGTGCTTTCGCCGGGTGATCGCTGGAGTCGGGTGACGCACAAGATCAACGATTACCTGAAGAACGGCGTGGCCCTGATCTGGCTGGTCGATCCGCAGCATCGCGACGTGACGGTGTACCGGACCGGTCGCGAGCCTCAGACGTTCGAGGGGAATCAGGAGGTCAGCGGCGAGGACGTGCTTCCCGGTTTCCGCTGTGTCGTCGCGGAGTTCTTCCTCCTGCCCGGCGAGGCGGTCGCCAACGCGGCCCCGGGGAGCAGTTAATTCGATCTGGTTGCCCCAGCCCCGCGGGCGGTTTCGTCCGCGTCGGTTCGCGCCTTGGCGGCCAGGTACTCGGCCTCGGCCGCCTCGGGCGAGATTTCCACAACTTTGCCGTCGCGCCAGATGATGAGCGGTATTCCGAATCGCTTGTGTTCGGCGATGACCGTACCGACGGCATCGCGGAGGGCTTGAAGGGCTTCCTCACGAAGTGGGCCTTGGGGGACGGCGCTGCCGTTCGGGTTCATGGTTCTTCTCCTGCTTGCAGGAAGCGCTGAAAGGCTTCCGCATCCAATATAGTCGGAACGTCGGCGCGCGCGAATGCGATGTCACGGGGGTGGAGCCCCGAATTGTCGTAGACGGTCCAGAAGTCCGTCAACGAGCGGTAGACGTGCAGGAAGTTCGCGATGCCGCGCCGGTATCGTCGCCGCACGTCGTCTTCCGGGACGTTGTGCCCGCCCTGCCGGACGCGATCAGCGACCCGCCCGACGTTCATGTCCGGGCTCGGCAGCCACAGGAAATAGAGGTACACCTTGTACCCCTGCTCCCTCACCCGGCGCAGGAGGCGTTCGTAAGTTTTCCCCGACAGCGTCGTCTCGAAGGCGAAACTCGCCCGTTGGTCGGTCAGTCGCTGAATTTCCGGGGCGTAACCGCCCGTCCGCTACGGTGCCAAGGCGAAGAAGGCCTCACCGGCGACGAGGTCACGGTGAGGATAGAGGCGCTCCACTTCCCGCTCGATGCGCTGCTCCTGGAACGC
>Ga0116217_10001131_pt1 | contig 26347 bp, 20 predicted proteins | sample Sb_taG_6_FD_89697 | JGI IMG/M metagenome (GOLD analysis project Ga0116217, IMG submission 89697) | Peat soil microbial communities from Weissenstadt, Germany - Sb_50d_4_PS metaG | ecosystem: Environmental > Terrestrial > Soil > Wetlands > Peat | place: Germany: Weissenstadt | collected 2010-09-21 | reverse complement strand
TGGAAGGGGCGCAGAAAATCGTCCAGCGCAGGCATCGGTTCGCCCGGCGCGAGAGGGACTCGCTTTGTTGTCTTCATACCTCATTATACGCACGTCCACCCCAGATGACAAAGCCGTATTAACCGCCGTTGGGTCGGCATCGACATCACGCACCTTGCCATCACGCTCATACGCAACCGACTGCGGACGGCGTTCGGCAAGGCCATCGACAAGACGTTTCAGGTAGTGGGAGAGCCACGATCCCTATTCGACGCTACGGCGCTTGCCCAAGAGAATCGCTTTCAATTCCAGTGGTGGGCGCTCAGCCTTGTCGATGCCTGCCCTGCCCGGGCCGATCAGAAGAAGGGCAAGGACAAGGGCATCGACGGCCGCCTGTATTTCTTCGATGAGGCGAAGACCGACAAGGCGAAGCAGATCATCTTCAGCGTGAAGTCGGGCGCCGTGAAACCAGCCGATGTACGTGACCTGCGTGGCGTCATCGAGCGGGAGAGGGCGGCCGTAGGGGTGTTCATCACCCTGGAAGACCCTACGCTCGAGATGGAGAAGGAAGCCGCCCAAGCCGCGTTTTACGTCTCACCGTTCAATAGCAAGAAGACACCCCGTTTGCAAGTTATCACCGTAGCAGACTTGCTCGCTGGGCAGCGCCCGCAACTCCCACCGAATGGCCAGACGGTAGCGCTGCCGGTCGCCCCAAAGGCGAAACGGCCAAAGCCGAAACAAGGCGAATTCTTCCCGGCCGATGAGTCTGTAGAATAACCACGGTCTGCCATTCCGGTAGTCGCCGTTTCGTGTCAACCTGCCCTTCCAACGAAACCGGGCGACATGAAACGAAACGGCGATTCGTTGCAGCGTTACGTTGCAAAGCCAAAGCCTCCCTTTGCTTGAAATGAAACGAAATCGGAGATGTGCGCCGCGCGCTCCGCCCCTCCTGTCTCTTTCTCGTCTGTCCCCCCTCCAACTGCCGCAGCTGCCGTCGCGCCCGTTGCCTTCCTTCTCCGATGCGAACCCCTCCGAAGCCGTCTCGAACGACTGGAAAGCCGCCGAGGGGGCGGATGGACGTGGGGTGAGCCGCGAGCAGCCAGCATCACGATGCTTGCCAGCACGTCGGGGGATCGGCCCGGCGAGTTGGCGAGGCGGTCGGGGGGCTCACGTCGGCCTCCTGTCGATCGGGTTGACACCCGATCGGCAGATCGTCTTGTCTCCGCTCAACTCGTATCGGAGCACCAAATGCCACGCCTCGCGCTCGCTGTCCGCCTCGCCGATCTTCCGCCAGGGGGAGCCGGGGTTGGAGCGATACCAACACGTCCAGAGTAAGGTGGCTCTGGTTGTCACACTCATGCCGCTCTCTTGCTGTTCAATCGCGGCGGATCAGTCGCCGGCCCAGGTGCGGCCGACTTTCACCTCGACTTCGACCGGGATTGGGTCGATCAGGGGTGTCATTGCATCCACCATAGCCCGGGTAAGCCAGACCTCGACCGCCTCGGCCTGGCCGGTATCGCACTCCACAACGATCTCGTCATGCACCACCAGCACGGGGATGGCACCCGAGACTTCTCGCCGCCGCTCCCACAGCAGGGCCAGGGCCAATTTCAGCCCGTCAGCTCCCGTCCCCCGAACAGGGGTGTTTAACTTCTCCGTGTAACGTTCTATGTTAGTGCGGCGCCGGCCCGCCAAAGTTCGGGTGTCGATCGGCCTCCTGGACATTGAGTTGTGCCAGCGCCGCAGACCGGGATACGCCTTGAAGAATGCCTCTCGGTAGCGTCCAGCCTCTTCTTCAGTCAGGTGTAAGTCGTACTGCGCCAGGGCATAGGCCCGGAACCCCTTGACACCCATGCCGTAGAGCAAACCGAAGTTGATAGCCTTGGCCAGTTGCCGCTGCTCCTTGGTCACCTCCGCCACACCAAGGACGTGTCGGGAGGTTAGCGCGTGAAGGTCTTCGTGCGCCTGGTAAGCGGCCAGCATCGCACTGTCACCAGACACCTTGGCTGCGATGCGCAGCTCGATCTGTGAGTAATCCGCCTTCACCAGGACGCGACATGGTGGAGCAATAAAGCAGCGGCGGTAACGCTTGTCTCTTGGTAAGTTCTGGAGGTTGGGCTTCTTGCAGGCCATTCTTCCGCTGTCAGCTCCGAGCTGTTGCCACCCAGCATAAATCCGCCCGCCGTGCAGCGCCTCCCCCAACCATTCGCGGCCGTAGGTCGTGGCCAGCTTGTGCGCCGATCGGTACTTGCGCAGCAGCGCGGCCAGTGGGTGATCGACACCGGCCAGGGCGTCATCGTCGGTGCTGTTGAGCGTGTATCCCAGGAGTAGGAGAGCTTCCTGGACCTGATTGGGACTGTCCCACTCGAACGCCCCGATCTTAGTCAGGTAGTTGGGGCGGGCTGGGGCTGCTTCGTCCAGGTCACAAGCCAACCCCTCAGCCTCCGCTGCCGCTTCGTCGGCCAACGCGCCCCAGGCTTCGAGGTCGAAGCCGACGCCGGCGGAAGCCGCCCACGTCATGCCGGGCAGACAGCGATTCTCAATGTCTGCCACCTTCCCCATACCGGCCTCGCGGACCTGAGTGTCGAGGCGGTCGTACAGCAGCAGCAGCACCTCGGCGTCGAGGGCCGCGTAATGCAGCTGCTCAGCGGTCAGCGAGCCGGACCAGTCGCTCTTCTGCTCGGTCTTGTCCAGGGTTCGGCCCAACTCCCGGGTGACGGTCTCCTCCAGGCCGTGGAAGCCCTTGGGGCGGCGGGTGCCGTGCAGCAACCGGGACAGGAGCATGGTGTCGGCCACGGGGCCGGGCTCGAAGCCCAGTGGCCGGAGGAATGCCAGGTCGAACAGGCCGTTGTGGAAGACGAGGGGCCGCTCCGACAGCACATCCCACAGTGGCGACGGGTCCACGGCGAGGCAGTCGATAAGCCAGGTTCCGCGGTCGGTCGCCAAGGAGAGGAGCCGCACCTTGCCGTCGAGGGGGCTCAGGCCGGTCGTCTCGGTGTCCACCCCTACGCGCACCGACTCGTCGAGGGCCTGGAGCACAGCCGGCAACTCGGCCGCGTCCCGTACCAGTCGGCAAGAGGCGCCTCCCTCCTCCACGCTCTCCAAGTCTTGTCCGACAAAACCTCCTGAACCCCGGGCGAGTGATTGGCCGCCCCCGTTGCCCGTCAGACCACCCTCCGGGGCGGTCGAATCCTCGATCCGACACCCGACAAAACCGACAGAACCACCAGCCGCCGCGACCGCTGAAGGACCGTTTCCGCGTGTAACCCCATTGTTTTCGGGGGTTTCTGGGTGTTGGGGCGGCACTGGCCCTTCGCGCGTCCCCGGGGGTTTTGTCGGACGTTGGGACGGCCTCGGAGGCGTTTCGTCGGGCGGCCTGTCCGAACCGTCCGCCCCCCACGATCCGTCGTCGTCGTGGGTTCTGTCGGTTTTGTCGGGTGTCGGATGCAGGAGAAAGAGTGCTGATGGCCGGCCACGCTGGGGGCCAGACGGGATGTGAACCCATTGCCCATGCCCAGCCGTTACAAGGGTGTCGAGGACGCCCTCGGCGTGAGCGGCGCTGGGGTACTTCCGGCTGTTGGACTTCTGCAACTCGCGGGGAGTGATGCGGCCGCCACGGGACCGGATGAACTCCACCAGTCGCCGCTCCTCGCGCTGGTCGGTCGTCTCGTCCAGCATGGCGTAGACGCGCTCGGCTTCGGCGGCGAACCACCGGGCCAGCACAATGCCCGCCTCCATGCTGGCCAACCCTACCGGATCGGAGGCGTCGGGGCCGTCCAGTTCGTCCTGCCCGTCCCGGGGGAGGTTGGTGACGACGTGGTGCAGAAGGGCGAACCGGGCCGCATAAGCTTCCAGCTTGCCGAAGGCAGACGCCAGATCCCCCTCAACGGCCGCCTGGACCGCTCCCCACTCGTTGTAGAAGCGCACCCAGGCTTCCTTGGCCTCCGGGGTCAGCCGCAGCACGAACGGCACCGGGTCGCCGTCGTCGTCCTGGTCCATGCGCAAGTCGAGCAGTTTGCGGATGGTGTCCTCGTAAGCCTGCTTGACCTCGGGGGCCACTTCCGCGTCGGACCACTTCTTCGACACTTTGGGCGGCATCGCCAGTAGCAGACGGGCTCCCAGACCAGCCTCTCGGTGCTCCGGCGTCAGGGCGCGGGTAAGCGTGCCCGGCTGGATGCCGCCGGTGACCGAGGCGGCCGCCTTGGGGACGATGATTGTACGGCGGTCGCCGGTCTTGCGGTCGTACATCAGCGTGCCAGCGTGGTGCAGTTCCAGCCAGTTCGGAACGTCGCTGCCGCCACTGTTGCCCTTGTAGCGGGCGAAAGAATACAACCAACTGGACAGTTCGTCACGGGCAACCAGGACGCCCCGGGGGTTGTCCTCCAGCACCTCGGACAGCTTCTCGATCGTGATGTCCGACACCATCACGCGCGGGCAAACAGGCTCCTGGGGCTTTTCCAGGCCGTCGGTCGATTGGCCGTTCTTCTCCCGTTCCTTCTTGTCGCGGTCATAAGTCGCTTTGGTCTCCTCGTACTCATCCATCTTCTGCCTGAACTCTTTGAGGAGTCGTATCTGCACCTTGATGACCGGGTTGACGGCTACCTTGTACCCGGGCGACTTCAGCGTACTACTATCCCCAACGGTGCCGGTCCAGACGACGCTCGGCTCGCGCCAATCCCCCTTGAGGCGAATGACGCGGGTGTTGCCGATGAGGGAGGCGAGAACGGCCAGACCCGGCAGAGCGATGAACGCGGGGTCACAGCCGATGGATTTGGCGCCTTGCTCGGCGAGGGCGCGCAGAGGCTCGGGCAGAGCGTGCAGGGGAAACGGTTGATAGGGGGCGACCTGTCGGCGGGCGGGGGGCGTCTTCCCCTGGGGCAGGCCGAGCCAGCGGCAGACCTGCGCCACGACCTTCTTGCCATCGCCGCGCAGGTTCTCGGCCACGGTCGGCCAGCCGGTGACATTCTCGCCGGCCCCCAGCTTCGCGGCGGTGTCCTAGACGGCCCGAAGCTTGGCCTCGACATCGCCCGTCTGGGCGGTCTCGTAGACGGCCCGGAGCAAGCCTTCGGTCTTCTCGGTGGTCCACCCGGCCCGGAGTAGACCGCCGGCCAGCGCCAGGGCCAACTCATGCCGACAGCCCTTCGCCGGCCAGTGCCGGGCCAGGAGCGCCGCCGCAGCCACCTGGCAGCAGGCAACGCGCAGTTCGTCCCGGGAGACGCGGACCGGATCGTTGAAGACGTGCCAGACCAAGGGCTCGCCGGACGGGTGGATTGAGGGGGGCACGACGGTCTGCCCGCCCGTCGAGCGCAACTCCAGCAGCAGCAACTTGTCGTCGTCGCCCGCGGGGCCATCCCCGGTGTAATAGCCCTTGTCGGGGTCCTTGAACTTGGCCGACGCCTTCGCCGGCGGGTCGGCCACGATGAACCAGTAGTGCGACTTTGGCTTGCCGGGGCGGCCGTGAATCCAACCCCTCGGCGGGAGGTGGGCGGCAGCGCGGACAGCCTCGACGCTATCGAGGTCAACGTCCACCAGACCCCCGGAGGGGGCGCCGAGCAGGAGGCCAACGTTGAGATGTTCTCCCTCGGGGAAGAGCCTCGGGAGTTCTTCGGTTGTAGGTCGCAAGTCCTCCCAGTGCTCCAGCACGGCCCCCTTCTTCCGAAACGGGATCGGGATCGGCAGGAAGCCCTTCGCCAGGTAGTAGGGGGCGGCCTCCCAGGTGTGCGCGAATGCGTGGCCAGAGTGGGCCGTATTCACTGCTGGCCTCCTTCCAGGAGGCGCAACAGGGCAGAGCGTCCGACGTGCGGAGGACGGTCACCGAGACCATCGGCCAACCGGGGGTCGCGGCCCACCGCACACCATGTCGCCCACCAAATCGACCAGCCGATGCGATCGCCGCGTGCGGGGTGAGGGGGCAGCGGCAGCACGGCCTTGCCGGCGCGGGGAATTGCGGTCATAATGGACTACACTTCGTTCGTGTCGCCGGATACGCGACTTGGCGCCCCTGGGGAGTCGTGACCCTGGGGGCGTCGCGTTTTTCGGCCTTTTCTCTCCGTTCTGGCCTTTTAACCTGTCCTCAATCTGGGTAGTAATCGACCTGTCCCGTCCGACGTCTCCGCCGTGGCGTGGGCTTGGGTGGTGTCGCGGCCTGATGTCCACGCTCAAAGTCTGCCAACGCCTCGGGAGTGATGACGTAGCGCGGTTTGCCGCAGCGGCTTGAGGCGGTGTTGATGGCTGCCAACTCTCCGGAGCGAATCCAGGTGCGGACTTTGTCTGGGGATACCCGGTAGCGTTGGGCTACGTCGTGGACGGTCAGACCACGAGACGGTGGGGGCATGATGGTGTCAGCGGGCACCCGACACCTCCTTGGCCAGTGTCCGCTTGACCGTGGTGTCGGCGCGTGATTGGCGCGCCTCTTCTGCATCGCGTACGACCTGGGATACCCTGAGCAAGCGCCGCAGTGCCTTCAGCTCGCGCTCGCAGTTGGCGATCCGCTCGCGGATGCACTCGGGGGGAGGAAGAGTGAGTAGATCCATGCCAGCATCGTAGAGTCAGGCATGGTCTCAATAGTGCAGGGATAGTGCAAGTTTTGCTGGGGCGCGGTCAGCGCGCGGATGGCGTCGTGGCTTTCAGCAGGTCAAGCCCGCGCGGTGTGATGGTGTAGCCTCCCTTCTTGCCGCGTGGAAGTGCCACCAGGCCATCAGAGAGTAGGTGCGGCATCCGACTGGATATGGTGCGGCGACTGACGCGGGGCTTTGTCCGAGCCTCGATCTGGTCTTGATTCAGCCGGTAGTTCGGCCGCTCCGCCAACGCCCGGAGGATAGACAGGTCTTCCTCATCGACGGACGGGCTCACGTCAGGGACTTTGTTCTCCGCGTGCCTCGTGGCGCTTTGCCATTTGGTGTCGTGTCCCTCTCCGATCGATCGCGCCCACTCCCGCAACGCCGCCACCGCTTGCCCGAATTCCTCGGGGCGTGCCGGCCGTTCCGGCGGTGCAGGGCATCGCCAGTTGAATCGCTCCTGGATGACTGTCGCGTGCTTCCACAGGCGTAGCACGGTGGGAGCCGCGCTTCGGTCTACGCGCGTGCCGCCACTCTCCAAGATGTTCATGGCAAAGGGTAAGGCGAGTGCCGCCTCGCACTGTTTCGCCAGGTCGCCTACTTCCTGTGTGGTCGGACTAACTCCACCGCGGGGGGGCCCGGTATCAGGCGGCGTAGGGTCGGATAGATGCTCCGCGGTGGACACCAGCGTGTACTCCATTGGCGGGCCGGCGCCAGCCGATCTGTCGGTGATGGAGTAACCTTCGACAGACCGGCCGGCGCCTGATGACCGCGAGCGTCCCCACAGTCTTTGCCCAGCCAACATTCTACCAGACGATTAGGGCTTCGCTGCGCCGTCGTGAGAGACCGTTCCCTCCGCCTGCTGGCCATCGGCGAGTTTCGCGCTCTCGGCCAGCAGGAACAGCCACGCGCGCACATGATCAGCGACAGCCTTGAGCCGCTCGTCGTCGATGCCCTCGCGGTAGACGCTGCTCATGTGCGCTACTTCATGGCCCATGATGTAGTCGGCTGCCGGCTGGTCCTTGGCGCCGTCGGCGACGGTTCGGAAGGTGTGCCTGAGCGTGTAGAACCCGAGCCGGTGGCGGCCGTTGATCGCCAGGCGCTTGAGCAACTTCATCATTTCGCGGACGATGGCGCTGGTGGCGGCGGGCTTCGACCAGCCGGCGCCGTGGTAGGTGATGAACACCAGCGCGGCGTCGGCGGCGTCCTTGGGGTCGCGGCGCCGGGCCAGCGCCTCCCGGATCGCCTGGACGGTTTCTGGCCACAGAGGGCAGCGGCGCGGCATCCCGGTCTTCGGCCGCGGGTAGTCGATCATGCCCGCGTCCAGGTCCAGGGCGGAGAGGGGCAGGTTGCCGATGTCGGCGTTGCCGAGTCCGCAGTTGATGCCCAGCAGCAGCATCGCGCGCATTTGCACGTTGGCCGCGCCGATCAGCCGGCGAATCTCTTCTGCGGTGAACAGTCGTGGGCCCTTGCTGGCGCGGTCGATGCGCATCGTCTTTTTCGACGGCCCCTTGAATGACGGGCCGAAGCGCACGGGCCGGTCGATCAGGCCGGCTTCATAGGCGTGCCTGAACACGGCGCGGACGCAGACGACCATCACCCCCAGCGTCGCCGGCCCCCACTTCATCGCCATCTTGTTCCGCAGCCCGGCGAAGTCCTTGGGGTCCAGGTCGGCCACGAGCCGCGTCTTGCCCGCGTGCGCGATCAGTTCGTCGGCGGCGCGGCGGTAGCCGGCGAACGTGTGCGGGGACAGTTCGCCGGAGTCCACCAGTGCGGCCTTCGCGTTCAAGAAGGCGTTGGCCGCGTCCTTCACGGTCAGGGCCTCGGGGTCGGGTCGGGGGGTGCGGCCGGAGTGCAGCTCGTCGCGCTGTTGCAAGTATTTCGCCAGGGCGGCGTCGGGATCGGCCCAGGGGCCGAAGTAGTGCAGCTTGCCGCGAATCTTCTTGCACCAGTAGCCGGCGGGGTGGGGGGTCAGCGGGAAGTCAGGGTACGGCTTGGCGGGCTTGGTTGGCTTGCCTGGGGCGGGGGTCGGGGTAGAATCGGCTTCGGACATGATGACGCTCCCTTACGATGGTGTCACTGTGTTCCCGGCCGGCCCGCGTCAACGGGCCGGCCACTTCCCTGATTGTAGTGGTTGTAAAAACGGTTGTAAAGGGTGGATGGAGGCAACGAGCGGACATGACCTCCCCTGATTGCCACTTTTGCCGCAAGTTGGTCTCCCTGCACGAGTTACCACCAGAGGACGTGGTCTGGCAGTTCCCGTGCTCGCTGGCGCTGCTGGGGCCGTGGCAGTTCTATCACGGCTACTGCGTCCTGGTGGCCCGCACCCACGCCACCGAGCTGAGCCGACTGGACGACACCGAGCGCCGCGCTTACCTCGAAGAAATGTGCCTGCTGGCCCGCGCCATCGAAGAGTGTTTTCGCCCCCACAAACTGAATTATGAGTTGCTTGGTAACCAGGTGCCGCACCTGCACTGGCACCTCTTCCCGCGCTCCGCGGATGACCCGGAGGCGCTGAAGCCGGTGTGGCTGGCGCTGGACCGGGCCGAGCGCGACGAGGCCGAGCGGCGCCGCCTCACCGCCGGGCCGCTGGGCCGGGCGGCGACGGCGGCGGCGCTGCGGCAAACGCTGACCCGTTTAACCGCCCCGCGCTCGTAGTGACCGCATTTAGGCGGTCAGGTCAGAATCGGACCCGATAAATCGGGTCACTACGAGCGCGCGGCGCGTTGAGAGGAACATGACCCCGCTCCGCATCGGCACCCGCGGCAGCAAGCTGGCCCTGTGGCAGGCGAACCACGTCGCCGAGCGCCTGCGCCCCCTGACCGCGCCTCGTCCCGTCGAGTTGGTCGTCATCGCCACCGCCGGCGATCAGGTGCGCGACGTGCCCCTGGCCCAGATCGGCGGTGAGGGCGTCTTCACCAAGGAAATCCAGCGCGCCCTGCTCGACGGCAGCGTGGACGTCGCGGTGCATTCCCTCAAGGACCTGCCGACGATCCCTGTCGAAGGGCTGGTGCTGGCCGCGGTGCCGGAGCGCGGGCCCACGGGCGACGTGTTCGTGTCGGAGAAGCACCGGCGTTTCGACGACCTGCCGCGGGGGGCGGTGCTGGCGACGAGCAGCCTGCGGCGGCGGGCACAGGCACTGCACCGGCGACCCGACCTGAAACTGATCGACATCCGCGGCAACGTCGAGACGCGCCTGCGGAAGCTGCACGAAACCGGCATCGACGCCACCCTCCTCGCCGAGGCCGGCCTCGTGCGGCTGGGATTGGCTACGGCCATTACCGAGGTGCTCGACCCGGATTGGATGCTGCCCGCGGTCGGACAGGGGGCGCTCGGCCTGGAGTGCCGGGCCGACGACCGAGAGACGCTCGGCCTGGTGGAACGACTGAATCACCTGCCGACGCGGCGCGCGGTGCTGGCCGAGCGCGAGATGCTGCGCGCCCTCGGCGGCGGCTGTCAGGTGCCGATGGGAGCGGTGTGCCGGATCGCCGGCGATGTGCTGGTGCTTCGCGGCGCCGTGGTCCGGGCGAACGGAACTCAGCGCGTCGAGGCCGAGTTGAGCGGGCTGGCGGACGACCCCGAGGGGATCGGCCGGCGCGTGGCCGGGGAGTTGCTGGCGCGGGGGGCGGGCAAGCTGTTATAGGCGGAGGCGAACCATGGAACTGCTCTACTTCGCCTGTCTCGTGCGGCTGCATGGTTCGGACACCTTTGTCGTCTGGTACCAGGACGAGCGTGACGGCTTCGTCCGTCGCCCCGATGGCCGGCTGCTCGCGGCAGATTCGATCGGAAGCCTCGCCGTTGCGGCGGCCGGGATGGGTCTGCAACTCGTCCCGCATGACGTGGTCGAGTATGACTTCGACAGACTCCGGAGTTGGTGCCGGCAGCCGAGTGCCGCAGGGATCGACTACTCGGCCTTCCTGAATGCCTGGAACTTCTTCGATGACCTGGCCGGGCTGCACGACAATCCGGGCACCGCATACGCCCGACTTAGCCGGGGTGCCGGTCGGGGCTACGACAAGCTGTTCTGGGGGAGTAACCTCCCGAGTGTCACACCTCCCGGGGAGTGGTTCACCCCCTCATGGGGAGCGGATGAACTGGACAGCATTCGCCGGGTGCTGGAGGCTGGCCTCGGGCTGGTGCAAGGTGAGTTGCTGGGGCGGGACAGTTTCACGACATGATCCCGTGTTTGGCGGCCCGCAACAGGTCACGCAGCACCGGCTCCTCGGGCGTGTGAAGGAGGTCGATAGGCCGCTTGCCGCCCAGGACGGCGTTCGGCGTCTGTTTCCACGCCTCCGCGTCGGGGACCACTTCGGCGATGAGCCGTTCGATGTCGGCCGTTTCGTCCGGATCGCGCTGGAGGAGCTGAGATGGCAATGCAGAGGACATAAGGTGACTCACTTTCAGCGTGGGGCGGACGAGCCTTCTTCCAGCATCCTAATTGCGCGGGGGCGATGGGCCAAGATGAGTTCCCTTGTCCCGTTCGCCCTGTTGTTCCTCGCGGTCATTACCCCTGGCACGCCAACCGCCGACGTCACGTCGGCTGACCTGTATCAGCGCACGCTGCGCGGCACCGCCTGGGTCATCACTCCCGCCAAGGGCAAGGGCACCGGCTGGGTCATCGAACGCGGCCGCAAACTGCTCGTCACGAACTTCCACGTCGTCGCCGATCACGACAGCGTCGATGTCCTCTTCCCCGTCCGTCGCGATGGCCGGCTCGTCACCGAGCGCACTTACTACACCGAAAACCTCCGCGAGCTGCAACGGACCGGCCGCGCCGTCTCGGGGCGCGTGCGCCGCACGGACCCCGCCCGCGACCTGGCCCTGGTCGAACTGGACTCGATCCCCGACGACGTGCGCGAGCTGAAGCTGGCCGCCGCGAAGCCGCTGCCGGGTGAGGAAATCCATGCGATCGGCAATCGCCGCGACGTCGATCAGCTCTGGAGCCACACGTCGGGTTACGTCCGGCAGACATTTCGCACCGACGAAGGGTATTTCTGGCACGGGCGGCAACTGGCGAAGGGCGCGGGCGCCGTCCTCGCCGAGTCGCCGATCAACGAGGGCGACAGCGGCGGACCGGTGGTCAACCGCCGCGGCGAGGTCGTCGGCGTGGCGTCGGCCGTGCGCTGGCAGACGCGCCTGGCCAGCCTGTGCATCGACGCCGAGGAATTGCGCGCCTTCGTCAAGCTGCCGGACGCCGCCGAGAAGGCGGCCGAGCCGACCGGCGGGGCCGAGGTCTACCGCAAGGCCCTGCGCTCGCTGGCCGTGGTGAAGACCAGTGCGTCGAACGGCCGCGGCAGCGCCTGGGTGCTGGACCGCGGCCGCAAACTGCTCGTCACCAGCGCCGCCCCGGTCGGCACGCCCGACTTCGTGGACGTGATCTTCCCCTTCAGCAAGGACGGGCGGACGGTGGCCGAGGCGACGTACTACCGCGACAACCTGCGCAGCCTCCGCGACAGCGGTCACGCCCGGCGCGCCCGGGTGCTGGCGCGCGACGCCGGCCGCAACCTGGCGCTGCTGGAGGTCGATGCCCTGCCCGACGAGACGGCCGACTTGCCGCTGGCCGACGAGCCCCCGGACCCCGGCGAGCACCTGCACGCGCTGGGCAACCCCAACAGCGTCGAGGCGCTCTGGGTCTACGCCGCGGGCAGCGTCCGCCAGCTCGGCCGGACCAAGCTCGATTCGGCGGAGGAGGCGAAAGAGGTGCGCGTGATCGTGGCCCAGCTGCCGCTGAGCGATGGCGACAGCGGCGGCCCGGTACTCGACGACCGCGGCCGCCTCGTCGGCGTCGTCACCGGCAAGGACGCGCCGCAGCAGCTCGTCGCCTATCTCCTTGACGTGGGCGAAGTCAAGGCGTTCCTCGACGCCACCCGGCCGATGCGCGAGCCGCGCGGCGCCGACGAATTGCTGCGCCGCGCCGCCGTCTACGTCCGCCTCCGCCTGTGGCAGCGGGCCCTCGCCGATGGCGACGCGGCGCTGAAAAGCGATCCCAAAAACGTCGCCGCGCTGGTCGAACGCGCCCACGCCCGCCTGATGATGGGCGATGCGGACCGGGCCATCGCCGATTGTGACGCGGCGCTCAAAATGGACCCGAAAAGTGTCGCCGCTCACGTTCGCCGTGCCGCCGCCCTGAATCGCAAGGGGGAGCCGGGCCGGGCCATCACCGAGTGCGACGCGGCGCTCGCGATCGACCCGAAGAGCGCGGACGCCTGCAGCGTTCGGGGCGACGCCCGCCGGCGGAAAGGCGACCTGGATGGCGCCCTCGCCGATCTCGATGAGGCAATCTGGCTCGACGCGAACCTGGCGCCGGCCTACCTCACGCGCGGACTGGTTCGGGCGGCACGGGGAGAGCACGAGAAGGCCGCCGCCGACCTGGCGCGGGCCGCTTCCCTCGCGCCGAACGACCCGACGGCGTGGCGGGCCCTGGCCGAAGCGCTGCGGAAGAAGGGGGACGAGGCCGCGGCCAAACGCGCCGACGAGCGCGCCCGGCAGGCGGAAGAGGACACCCAGCCGCCGGAGAAGTCGAGCCGGCCACGGTAAGCGAGGCGGACTGCGCAAGACCGGCGCGGCCGGAACGTCTGGAGTTGATCGGCAAAGGCGGTCGATACTATACGCGCGGCATCGTCGGCAAATCAGGACGGGCAAGACCTCGCAGGAGGGAGCGGTAAGCCATGTCGATCCACCGGCGGAGCGGATTGCTGTCGCGCGAAGGGCTCGCCTGCCTCCTTGGCCTGTTCGCCCTCTGCCCAGTCGCCCGCGCACAGCCCGCCGAGACGGTCGCGGCACCGGTGCCGGTCATGACCCTGGAAGCCGCCGTCCACTACGCCCTGGAGAACAACCCCGCGCTGGCGGCGCTGCGGCAACAGCACGGCATCGCCGCCGCCCGAGTGGTCATCGCCGACACGTATCCGTTCAATCCGATTCTGGAGAACCGCATCCAGGGCGCCGAAGGGCCCCACTCGGCGGGGATCACCAACCGTGTCCCGCTGGAGCACATTCTCGTGTGGGAGGTGGAGTGGCGCCACCAGGGCCACTTCCGGCGGGAAGGGGCGGCCGCCGCCCTGTCGCGGACCGACTGGGAGATCGCCTACCAGGAGCAGACCCTCGCCATCCAGGTCATCCGCGCCTACGTCACTCTCCTGTATCGCCAGGAAAAGCTACGACTGATCGAGGAAACGGTGAGCTTCAACCAGCGCCTGGTGGATGACCTGCGCAAGCTAGTAGTCGCCGGCCGCCCGCCCGCCGACCAGATCGTGGCCGAAACCGAGGTGCTAGACACCCTCGACCTGGTCGGGGCCGCCCAGGAAGCAGTGACGGCCGCCCGCCAGGATCTGTACCGGGCGCTGGGCATCGTGACCGGGCCCTTCGAGATCGAGGGCTCGCTGGAGCTGCCGCCGACGCCCTGGGATCCGGCCGCGCTGACGGAGCTGGCCGTCACCCGCCGCGCCGACCTGCAGGCGCGGCGCCAGGCCGTTGCGGAGGCCGAGGCCAACCTGCACCTCGTGACCGCCAATCGCTTCGGCAACCCCAGCGTCGGGCCGGCCTATACCTACGACCCGACGGGCGTCAACTTCATCGGCGCCCAGATCAACCTACCGCTGCCGCTGGTCAACACCCACCGCGGCGACATTCTCGAAGCCCGGGCCGAGAAGGCACAGGCGGCCTTTCTCTTACGGCAGGCCGACGTCAACGTCCGCCAGGACGTGGCCTCGGCACTGGCCCGCCTGGACGCGGCCGAGCGGCGGACGGGAGTGATTCGCAGCAAGATCCTCCCGCAATTGCGGGAGGCCCTGGACAGCCTGCAAAAGTCGTTCATGGCGGGGAGGCAGGGCGCCGACCTGCCGCGGCTCATTGACGTCCGCCGCAAAGTGCTGCGGGCGCGCGACAGCTACCTCGACGCCCTGTGGTCGGGCCGGCAGGCGCGGGCCGATCTGCTCGCCGCCATCGGCGAGCCGGTCCTGGGCCTCTGCACGCCGCTCCCGCAACCCTGAGGTTAGCCGCGCCGCCGCTTGCGGCTTCGCGATCGTGCTAAGCCGCAAGCGGCGCAGATGCTGTCACTGCTTCGCCTGGTACACCCGGATCTCCGGCCCTTCCTTGCCCTCCTGGCGCGGCACCGCCAGGTAGAGGCGCCCCGTCTCGGCGACGTAGAGACAGGTTCTCGCCCCCTTTGGCGTATCCAGTTTCTCCACCACCTTGTAAGTGTCGGCGTCCTGCTGCTCGATCACGACCAGGGCGCCCTCGCCACAGGAGGCGTAGAGCCGCTTGCTCTTGGCGTCGTGGAACAGGTCATCGACGTCTCCGGGGATGTGTACCGTGGCGATTTCCTTGCCGTTCTCGGTATCGATGACCACGACCATCGGCTCCTTGTGGCAGCCGACGAAGACGCGGTGGTTCGCCTCGTCCAGGGCCACGGGGTGGCCGCCGGCGGCCGACTTGATCGCGTGGGTGGTCACGACCTCGTTCTTGTCGGTGTCGATGACGACGAGCTGACTCGGCGACGGCGTCACGAGGTAGAGCCGGGGACGCTTGATCTCGCTGGCGAAGCCCTCGGCGGCGGCCGGCAGCTTGATGTCCGCCTTCTTGGCGAACGTCTTGGGGTCGATGACGCCCAGCGCCTTCTCCGCGTGGGCCACGTAGACGACCTTCGCGACCGGGTTGTAGCGGACGTTGTCGGCGTCGTCCTTGAAGTTGATGGTTTTCAGGATCTTGTACTTCTCGCCGTCGAAGGCGTTGCAGAGCCCGTTGCTGCCGAGGCCGACGAAGACCCGGTCCAGGTCCGGGACGTAAGCGATCCCCTGGATGGCGGTCTGGTTTGGCTTCTGCTCGAGCAGCTTGCCTTCCTTCAGGTCCACGATGTCGAGGGTGTTGTTGGTCTTGTTGGCCACGAACAGGCGCTCGCGCTTGGCGTCGAGGGCCAGGTGGTCGAGGCCGCCGGCCTTTCCCTTGAGCTGGATCGTCTGCACCAACTCCAACTCGGCCGCCGGGACGGCCAGCGCGAACACCAGGGCCGCGAGCGGCGCGGCCCAAGAGACGTTCTTCATGCCTTGGCTCCTTGGAAGAGGCTCGGGGTTACACCTTCACGGGCTGCGGCACGGCCGGGGTGACGGCCGGCGCCGACGACGGGGCCGGCGCGGCCTTGCGCCGCTCCAGCACCAGGTAGCCGACCGGGATCACCATGCGCGTGAAGAGCATGTTCGCCGTCAACCCGCCGATGACCATGATCGCCAGCGGTTGCTGCATCTGCGCCCCCGGCCCGATGCCCAGCGCCAGCGGGAACAGGCCGAGGATCGCCGCCAGGCTCGTCATCAAGATCGGCCGGAAGCGCGTCCGCCCAGCCAGGAGCAGGGCCGGCCGCAGCTCCATGCCCTCCTGGCGCAGCTGTTGGATGTACTCCACCAATAAGATACCGTTTTTCATGTCCAGGCCGATGAGCAGGATGGCCCCCATGTAGCTCGACACGTTGAGCGGCGTGTTCGTCAGCCACAGGGCGAACAGGCCGCTAACCAGCGACAGCGGCTGCGTCAAGAAGATCAGCAGCGGCAGCACCACGGAGCGGAACTGAAACGCCAGCATGATGAAGACGAGCAGGATCGCCACGACCATGACGACGAGCAGGCTCTTGAACGCCTCCTGCTGGCGGACGTAATGGCCGCCCATGTCCCAGCGGTAGCCGGGCGGCAGCGTCACGTCGTGGGTCATCCAGTCGCGGATGTCGGCGACGACGGCGCCGAGGCCGGCCTCCTCCTCGTTCATTTCGGAGGTCACGAAGATGGCCGGCTGCTGGTTCTCGCGCCACTGCTCGTCGGGCGTGCGCACCGGCTTGACCTCGCCCAGGGCGTACAGGGGCACGGCCCGCGCCGGCCCCGCCAGCGTGGCGACCCCGGGCGTGCCGGCCGGCGGCGAGGGCAGCTTCGTCTCGGGCAGGAGGATCCACTGGCTGAGGACGCGCTCGCGGTCGAAGTGGCCGGCCCCCGGCGAGCCCGGCTCGGCGCCGAAGCGGATCGTGTCGGGGTAGCGGACCCGGACGCCGGTGATCCGCAGCGACGACTCCGGCACCTGCGAGGCCAGCTGTCCCTGGAAGATCGCCTTGAGCTGCCGCACGACGCCGTCGGGTTTCAACCCCAGCTTGTCCGCGTAGACGCCGTCGAGGTGGATCAGCAGGTCGGGGTTGCCCTCGCGGACGTTGCTGTTGACCTCCTTGATGCCACGGCCCTGGCCCTTCTTCTCCAGGATCTCGCCGACCTCCAAGGCCAGGGTACGCAGCCGGCGGTGGTCGGGGCCGTAGATCTTGACCTCGACCGGCTTGTTGGCGCCCGACAGATCGTTCAGCTCGTCTTCCATGATCTGAATCGTCTCGATCTTCAGCTGGTGCTCGGCGAAGCTGTCCTTGACCTCGTCCTCGACCTCATCCATCACCTTCCTCAGCGGCCGGCGCCGGTAGCGGGCGCGGATCGCCTCCTTCTCGCGCTCGACGGTCTTGCCCTCGGCCTTCAACTGCTTCTCCAAATCCTCCAGCGGCGGCCGAACGGGCTTGCGGAGCAGGCTGATCGGGTCATTCTCGGCGGGCCGAAGCACCACCTGGATGTCGCCGCGGCTGGTCTGGGTGGCGAACAGCCCGTTCTCGGCACCGGTGCGGCGGACGTAGGTCTGGACGTCGGGGTTCTTCGACAGGACCTTCTCGACCTCGCGGGCCTTCTTCTCGGCCTCCGCGAGCGGGGTGCCGGCCGGCGCCCAGTAATCGAAGACAAAGGCCCCCTCGTCCATCGACGGCATCAGGCCGGTTTGCAGCCCCGGGACCAGCGGCGCGGGGGGCGGCTGGCCCTCCATGCGCTTCGCCCGCGGGTCGGGGATTCCCGTGTAGAGCAGGACGCCGAGCCCGACCGCCGCCAGCGACAGGGCCAGCGTCACCCACGGGAAGCGCAGGGCGACGCCCAGCACGATCTCGTACAGGTGGGCGACGAAGCGGTAGATCGGTCCCGGCGGCGGCATCGGTTTGCCGGCCAGGAACTTCGCCGCGAAGACCGGCACCAGCGTCAGGCTGATGACCATCGACACCAGCACGGCGATCGACAGCGACCAGCTCAGCGCCGCGAAGAACTGGCCGTAGACGCCGACGATGAACGCCAGCGGCACGAAGACCAGCACCGTCGTCAGCGTCGAACCGATGACCGCGCCGGTGATCTCACCGGAGGCGGCGTCCACGGGGTCGGGCCCGGTGCCCAATTGCTGACCGGGCAGGGGCACGGGCACGGGCACGGGGACTGATCCCGTGCCCGTGCCCGTGCCCCTGCCCGTGCCCGTGCCCGTGCCCGATTGCTGACCGGGCACGGGCAGGGGCACGGGCACGGGGACTGATCCCGTGCCCGTGCCCGTGCCCGATTGCTGACCGGGCACGGGGTGAGGCGACAGGTGCCGGGCGATGTTTTCGATCACCACGACCGTGTCATCGATGATGAGGCCGATGGCGACGGCGAGGCCGCCCAGCGACATCAGGTTGAGCGTCTCGCCGGACCAGTGCAGGAAGAGGAAGGTGATGGCCAGCGTCACCGGGATCGCCAGGGCCGAGATCAGCGTCGCCCGCCAGCTGCGCAGGAACGCCAGCAGGATCAGGATGCTGAACAAGCCGCCGATCAGGATGGCGTCGCGGACATTGTCCACCGCCGTCTCAACGAAGGTCGCCTGGTCGTAGACGATCGTCGCCTGGATGTTGCGCGGCGTTGGCTTGTGGGGATCGTCCGGCGGCAGCGTCAGGCCCCTCTTCCGCAGCAGGTCGGCGATGTCGCGGGAGATGGTGACGGTGTTGCCGCCCAGCCGGCGGAAGACGGTGATGACCACGGCGTCGCGCTGGTCGTAACCCATCGACATGACCCGGTCCTGGTGTAGGATCTTGACGTCGGTCACGTCGCGCACCCGCACCGGTTGGTCCTTGCGGGTCGTCAGGATCAGGTCGCCGACCTGGCGGGCCTTTTCGGCCTGGTTGCGGACGATGATCTGGTAGGCGAGCGGCTGACTCTCGACGCGGCCGACCGGCTGCATGGGGGTGAGCTGACCGATCTGGTCGGCGAGGTCGGCGGCGGACAGGCCGGCGCCCAGGAGGTCGTCCGGACGGGCGATCACCTCGATCTCGCGCACGTCGCCGCCGGCCACGTTGGCGTAGAGCACGTCCGGCACGTTCTTGATCAGCGGTGCCAGCTGGTAGAAGGCGTAGTCGCGGAGTTGGGCCGGGTTGTCGCCGCCGGTCAGCACCAGCGAGATGATGGGGAAGACCGACGGCGTCATCTGCTCGACGGTCAATTCGGTGTCGGGCGGCAGGTCGGAGCGGCGAGAGCTGATGCGGTTCCAGGTGAGCTGCTCGGCCCGGCGCATGTCGGTGCCGGGGTTGAAATCGATGGATAGCTCGCTGCCGCCGCGGATCGTCTTGGAGCGCACCTGGGCGACGCCGATGACGGTGCTGACGGCCTCTTCGAGGGGGCGCGTGACCTTGACGTCCATGGTGGCGACGTCGCGGTCGGGCACCTTGGCGACCACGGCGATGCGCGGGAAGGTCACCTCGGGGTAGACGCTGCTCGGCATGCGCGTGGCGCTGTAGATGCCGCCGCCGGTCAGCAGGGCACAGGTCAGGACCACCGCGCCGAGGTAGGGCCGCGCTTTGGAGGCTAGGTTGAGCATCGCAGTGCCCGAAAATCCCACGGGCTTGCCCCGTGGTTCGTTAGGCTTGTTGCTACGGAGGGAAGGGGAAAAGCTTCTTCTTTCCTCCTCTCCCCTGTAGCGACGAGCGTGAAGCACCACGGCACAAGGCCGTGGCATCCTTAGTCGTCTTCCACTTCCAGCTTCACCTTGTCGTCGGTCTGCAAGCCCTGGCCGTTCTTGACGACGAATTGTTGGTCCTTGACCTCGCCCTGCCACTTCGTCTTCGTCTTCGCCTCGGTGTCCGGGTCGGTGAGGCTGACGATCTCGACCTGATGCAAGATACGGTCATGCACGCCGAGTTCCGCCTGGAGGCGGCGCGCGCGGTAGACCGTCTCGTCCTCGCCCGTCTTCGGGTTTTTCTCGATCTTGCTCTCGACGATGACCACGGTCGGCGTCTCCTCGTCTTCATTCACCGCCGTCTCGGGCAGAGCGAGGCATTCCTTGCCGGGTTGGGTCAGGACGCGAAGGCGCAGGACGCGGTTGGAGCGGAGGTGGGCAACCTTGTTGTCGAAGCGCACCTTGACGGCGAAGTTGCCGGTCTCCGGCTCGGCCTGCTCGGCGATGTACTCGATTCGGCCCGTCGCCTCCGGCTCCTTCTCGGCAGCCGGATCCTTGTCGATGGGGCTCGACACCGCCTCCTGCCCAACCTTCAGCCGGCGCAGCAGCGCCGGCGGGACGAAACAGAGCACGTCGATCTGCTCGTCGAGATCGACGATTTCGGCGACGGTGCTGCCGACGGACAGGGTCTGGCCGGTCACGACCTGGATGCGGCCGAGCCGGCCGGAGATCGGGGCGGCCAGCGTGAGGAGCCTCAGCTGGGTGCGCAGGGCGGCCTCGTCATTGGCGCCGGCCAGCAACCGGCCGCTGGCCCCTTTGTGTTTGGACTGCGCGTCCTTCAGGGCGTAGTCGGCCTTCATGCGGTCCACCGGGGACACCAGCGGCGTGCGGCTGCCGGACGGCCGGTTGTCTTCTTCCTCCTTGAGCTTGCGCAGGCGCTCGACCTCGCTGGTGGCCAGCTCGACCGCGTACTGGGCCTGCCGCTCCTCCTCGAGCAGCACGTCGCGGGTGGCCTCGGCCTTGGCCAGGTTCGCCTGGGCCACGGAGGGGTCGAGCTGGACGAGGACGGTCCCCTTGTCAAGCTGCTGGCCTTCCGCGACCGGCTTACTCCCGGAATCGCCGAGGACCGACACCACCCGCCCCTCGACCGGGGCGCTGACGCGGGCAACTCGCTCGGGCAGGGGCGTCGTGGTGCCGACCAGCTCGGTCCACTCCTCGAGGGAGTTCCCAGACGCCCCCTGCCACTTGACGGTGGCGGGCGGCGGCGGCGGCTCGGGGGGGGGCGGCTGACGACACCCGAGGCACAGGGAAAGGAGGAGGCAACCGAGGGACAGGCACCTCATCGAGCGGGCCACCATGATCCGACTCCAGGGGATTACGGCCGAAGGGGCGTTACACTTCGGCTCAGTCTACGGCATCGTCCACAGAGCGCCCGAACTCGCGCGCCTTGCGAGCAGGATTAAACACCGATGGGGGCAACGATATCTGCGCCGGTCTGATTCCCGAGCGAGGGAATACGGGCGAAGTCCATCGCGGGGCGCACGACTTATCGACTTTGTCGGCGGCGCCATCTTTCCGGGGTCAGTCGGCATGGAGCCGGATTGGACTCCCGCCGCACGCCGGCCGGCAACCTACTTGTCCTTCTTCTCTTCCTCGCGGACCTTCCCCTCCGGGTCGAAGACGACCTCGAGCTTCTTCTCGACGGTGACGAGGAACACCGTCGCCGTCGAGGGCAGTGTACCCGGGCGGGCTAAGACGACGATGAAGCGAAGATAAGCTTTTCCTTATCGACGGCGTGATTCCTACGACCACGACGACGGAACGCGCCGATCACGGCAGCGACGACAGCGGCACGATGTAAGGGGAAATGGGGTCCGAGGTTGTTGACGAGCTTGGTATCCGCCGTCACGAGGTCGCAGCCTTCTTGCTCGGCCAGGGCGACGTAGAGGCAGTAGACCCCCGCCCACATCTGCGAGGCGATCTCGAAGGCGCGGGTGATGAGGTCGGGGTACGAGGGAAACAGCCGCGGGGGAGTCGAAAGGACGTCGGTGAGGAGGATCGAGCCCTGGGGGGGCGTGATGATCCCCTTCCGTTCGGCCCTGACGAGGGAGTGGCCGACTTCGGCGGTGAAGACGTCGGGGGCGAGGAGTTCGACCAGTGCATGGCGGAAGTGGTCCCGCAGGCGGCGGGCCTTGTCCGAGTCGGCTTCCGGCAAGACCCATTTCAACGCCACGCAGGAGTCGAGCAGGCGCTTCGTGCTTCTTCGCGGGTCTCGCGGACCAGGTCCACGGCGACGTCAAGGACGCCGTGCTTGCGGAGGATTTCTTGTCGCACTTGCTCGGACCGCTCGGCGATGCGGCGCAGCAGCTCGCGGGCCTTGACCCCGCCCGCGGCGGCCTGGCGGGTGGCTTCCTTCAGATCCGCGAGGAGGTCGGGGGGGATCGCACTGGGGTTGTTCTCGATGGTAGCCATACGCTTATTGTCCCGAAGCGGCCGTTGCTGTCAATGCCCATGCGTCTGGTCGTGCCACAAAAGCGACCGCACAATCATGAGGGCCGAAAGGGGACGCGGCTCGAATCGTGCGCACTCACGGATTCGTACGATTCGAGCCGCGTCCCCTTCCGACTGTCAACGCCGTCGCGTCGGGGGCGGAGCCGCTTCTCGTCGTAGGGGCCGTCGCCGGCGGCTAGCAGCCCGTTGAAAAAGGCATCCAGAAGCTGAAGCTCGATCAATCATGCTCGCAGGAAATTCACTTGACCTTGAGCTTTGGAACGACTTTTTCAACGGGCTGCTAGGGAGTGAGACAACAACCTTGCCAACTCCAGCGCATCTTCCCTTCGGATACAACCAGGTTGTTGCCTGGCTTGTTGGAGGAACCCTGCCGCGACTGCTGGATTGCTGGCAAGTGCGTCTCGAGCCTGCCGGAGCAGTTGCCGGTACGGCGTCGAGTTGACCGCGGACGCCATGCTAGTGACCAGAGGAACGGGTTGCTTTGCGAACACGATCCTCCACAGCCGCAGCGTCTCATCATCGCTTCCCGAGAAGGCGCAGCGGCCGTCGGGGCTCCACGAAACTGAGGTTACGCCTTGCGTGTGCCCCTCGAAGGTGCGGAGGCACCTGCCGCTCGCCACCTCCCATAGTCGCTCCACGCTGTCCCATTCTTCCGCCCCCCTACTCGTCGTACGGTGCTCCCCTGAGAGGGCGTAGCGCCCATCGGAGCTCCACGATACTGAAGTCACCGTGTCCACGTGCCCCTTGAAGGTGCGCAGGCACTTGCCGCTGAACACATCCCACAGCCGCAAGGTTTTGTCCTCGCTCCCCGAGAGGGCGCAGCGGCCGTCAGGGCTCCAGGACACCGAGGTAATCCCGCTCGTGTGCCCCTCGAAGGTGCGGAGGCTCTCGCCGCTGGACACTTCCCACAGCCGGATCGTTTCGTCGCTGCTCCCCGAGAGAGCGAGGCGGCCGTCGGGACTCCACGAAACCGAGTTCACCGAGTCCGTGTGCCCCTCGAAGACGCGCAGGCACATCCCGCTGGACACATCCCACAGCCGCAGTGTCTTGTCCTTGCTCCCCGAGAGGGCGCAGTGGCCGTCAGGGCTCCAGGACACCGAGTTCACCGAGTCCACGTGTCCCTCGAAGATGCGGAGGCTCTCGTCGCTGAAAACCTCCCACAGCCGTAGCGTTTTGTCAGCACTCCCCGAGAGAATGTAGCGGCCGTCAGGGCTCCAGGACACCGAGTTCACCGTGTCCGTGTGCTCCTCGAAAGGACCGAACCACTCGCCGCTAGACACTTCCCACAGCCCCAGAGTGTCGTCCATACTTCCCGACAGGACGTAGCGGCCGTCGGGGCTCCATGACACCGAGGTTACACCGTTCGTGTGACCCTCGAAGGTGCGGGGAAGTCGCTCGGATGGGTCACCCAGGGATTGCGCCAGCACCAGCGCGGAGGTGACTTCCGCCCGGCCCGTGCCCGCCTCCGCCGCCTTGCTCAGCAATTCAACCGCTGCCTGCGCATCGCCGCGTTCCAGGTGAACCAGCCCCATCAAATAGTCCACACGAGCGGAATCGGCGGACGAGATGCGTACTTCCCGCAACTTCTGCAGCAGTTTCTGGTCCGTCATCCGCGCCGAGCGCCACTGGACGAGGCCCGAGTTGTAGGTGGCCTCGGGATGGTGCGGATCGACGTCGATGGCCTCTTGCCAGTTTTTTTCTGCTGCTTCTTGCTTCTTCAAGTCGATGAGCGACACGGCCCGGTTGTTGAAGCTGTCCGCCAGCAGGTCGTCCGGCTTCGGCTGCTCGCGTGGATAGGGCTGGCCGGTGGCCTGCCGGTACAGCAGTTGCAGTCCCGGCACCAGTTGAAGCATGTCATGTGGGCGGGCCGCTGGGTCGCGCTCAAAACAGCGCTGTAACAAGACCATCAGCCCATTTGGCATCTTCGGGATACACGGATCATCGGCCTCGCGCTTCAGGCCGACATGGGCCACGTTCCCAGCTGGCCACGCGATCTCGCCAAGGAACATCTCCAGGACTGAGACCGCCCACGACCACACATCCGTCCGCCGCGTCAGCTTCGGCCATTGCTCACGCGGCATCCCCGCCTTCTTCTTTGACGCGGTTTCCGCCTGCTCCGGCGAGCAATACGCCGGCGTCATTCCACCCCAGGTCGCGAGGAGCGTCTGCCCCGCCGGCTGTTGCTCATTCTCCTCAGAAGCAACCGCCCGGGCGCCAGCCAGCCCGAAGTCGGTGACCTTGGCGACGCCGTCCGCCGTCATCATGACGTTTAGCGGCTTGACGTCCTGGTGGATGAGGCCCAGCTCATGGACGTAGTGCAGCCCCCACGCCGTCTGGATGGCCACGTCCAGGATGCGCCCCAGTGCCGCCTTCGCCCCGCCCTCGTACAGTCGCTTGGAGGCGATCCACTCCTTGAGCGTACCGCCATCGACGTATTCGATGAAGACGCGCGGCACCCCGCCCAGCACGCGGACGTAGTGGCAGGCGACGATGTTCGGGTGCAGGCCGATCTTATCGACCCACTGCTCCGCTTCCGTCTTGAAGTTCTCGATGTCCCGAGCGCTCGCGGACTTCGCCGTCAGGACGGATTTCACGGCGAGGTCCTTGCGCCATTCGCGGTGGCGGACGAGGTTCACGCGGCCCATGCCGCCCTCGGCGTAGCCGTCTTTCGTCCCGGGGAGCTTGATGACCTCGTACAGGTCGAGGATGACGTCGCCCGGCTCCCAGTTGAGCGGAATGCCGTCCTCGCCGCGCGGCCTGTCCCTGGTATCGGCCGGCAGGGGAGGGGTCGCGTCCCCGGGAGGGAGCAGAGGGAACGAGTTGTTGCACTTCTTGCAGCGCCCCTTCTTGCTGCGCAGGGTGTCATCGACCTCGTAGCGTTTCTGGCAGTGCGGACAGGTGACAGCGAACTTCGGCATGGCAGCCTCCGACCGTGAGCCCCAGATATTCCCCGCGGCGGTGCGTCGTGAGCGCCCATCATCGCGCGCCGGCGTGTCCCCGTCCAGCGGCGACCGTCGCCGGGCCGGCGCTGGGCAATCCCTCTCGCTCACTTCTACCTTCGGGGTTACCGCAAAAGTGGGGGGAGGAATTGTCCCGATTCTCGGGGATCGTCACCGCGGAGGGTGAATGGGCTGAATGCCACGGGCTTGCCCCGTGGATCGTTACGTTCGCTGCTACAGTAACGTCTGGCCCCCGAATGCCACGGGCTTGCCCCGTGGATCGTTACGTTCGCTGCTACAGGAGAGGACAAACGAAAGTTCTTTCTCCCTTCCCCGCCCGTAGCCGCGAACGTGAACCTCCACGGGGCAAGCCCGTGGCATCCCCCAGGAAAGAGAAACCCTCGCGCCCTGGACCGGTAGCCGCGAACGTGAACCTCCACGGGGCAAGCCCGTGGCATCCCCCAGGAAAGGCGTGCCGCGCCGGGTCATTCCTCGGCAAAATCCCGGAGACGCCGGCCCAGGGCGATGGCGATGTCCGCGATCAAGTCCGTCTGAGGCTCGGTTTTCCCGGCCTCCAGGTTGGCGAGCACTTCCCGCGACACGCCGACCTTCGCGGCGAGCGCCACGGGGGTCAGGCCCGCCTCAAGCCGCATGGCCCGGATACGGCCGCCGAGGCGCCGGGCGCGCTCAACGGCCCGGTCAGCCAAATGGGCGCGGAATTCGGGGTCGGCGGTCGCGCGGATGCGGTCCCAGGGCACCTCGACCACGCTGTCACCGGCCGGCACCTCGATCACGTCGCCCGTCTCGCCGATCCGCATCCCGGCCCAATCCGGGGGGGGCAACGGCGCGGCGCGGCGTGCGACAGGAAGGACAGACTCCGTGGCGACGAGGAAGTGGTCGCCGTTCTCGAACGTCACGTCGAGCATCCCTTGCCGGTCAACGTGCCGGATGGACGCGAACCGCATGGCCGCCCGGTCCCAGTTCTTGTTCATCTTCCCCTCCTCTCCCGGGTTCAGCCGCTGCCAGGCCGCCATGAGGACATCGACGTTCGCCCGCAGGTAGCGGCGTGCCGCCCGCGGCAGGGCCTCCCCCACAATCACCACAAGGTCGGGCAGGCTGACCACGCTCGCATGGTCGTTCCCGCCCCAGTAGACGTGGCAGTGCGGGAGATGGTGCGGGTTGTCGTCGTTGGCGTAGACGTAGACCCGAAACGTGCCATTGTCCAGTATCCTCGGCATCGCCCGGTCCCCCGCCCCACAAACATGATACGCCTCACAAGGGCAGAGCACAAAGAGTCCTACCTCACCGCGTTGTGGCACGGTCTCCTGACCGTACCACCTCCGCCGACCGCAGGTCTCCAGGGACTCATCTCTGGCCCCACGGGTTCCGGGAGAGGGACAGGCTGCGGCCCTTTTCCGCGCCGCCATCCCCGCTTATGCTCACGGCTATCATCCACGCCGTTGCAGGAGCGTTGTGCCATGTCGCACGCCGACACTCTCCCCGCCGGGGACGGCCGTTTCCCAACCACCTCCTGGAGGTTCATCCGCGTGGTGCAGGATCGCGACCATCCCGAGCACCGGGACGCGGCCAACCGCTTCGTCACCCTCTACTGGAAGC
>Ga0116217_10001128_pt1 | contig 26425 bp, 26 predicted proteins | sample Sb_taG_6_FD_89697 | JGI IMG/M metagenome (GOLD analysis project Ga0116217, IMG submission 89697) | Peat soil microbial communities from Weissenstadt, Germany - Sb_50d_4_PS metaG | ecosystem: Environmental > Terrestrial > Soil > Wetlands > Peat | place: Germany: Weissenstadt | collected 2010-09-21 | reverse complement strand
GGTCGTTGGCGGGGCGGCGCAAGCCGCCCCGTTTGTTTTTGCAGCCTTCACCCGAGGAAAAAAGGAGGTTGGCTTAGGCGTGAGCTTTAGTACGTCGTTCCTTTGGGAACCTAACGAAGTTCGGATCCAGAAATGCCAGGAGGTCAATCATGGCATTCTGAACGGCAGCCAAACGCGGTCGTGCCTCGTCTAGTCGACTGGAGAACGACCGAACGTCATCGCAAAGGTTGTTGATTAACGCGCTTGGGTTTTCGTCAATCTCGTCGAGAAACGTGGCGTACCCCATGCACTCGCAACCTCTGGCACCTTCTCGGGTCATACGCTCCCCGATGGCACGCTGCTCGCCCGCGAAAACTCGAAAGAGCGGGCCAAATGAATCTGTCTGCCACAACGAGTAGATGTCGTCTTGCAAGCGCGTCATTTGTCTGGTTTGCGCATCTTCCCCCAGATCAATGTATTGGATTTCCCGTCGAATTATTTCCGTCCACGCGAAGTATTGTGCCACCACGAAGACGGTGTTGTTGACCACATAAGAACGCTCGCGCTCGTTCCCCCTGGTGTAATAGATTTCGATCAGGTTTTGCATCAGGATGTTGTACAGACGGCTCTGAAGGTCATAGGCAGAGCGGGCAAGTGGCTCTCGATAACGAAGAGACGACCTTTTCGCGTTCTTGTCGTCTATCTTCGGCAAGACGGAGATCCTGTAGCCCGGCGGTTACACGCGCGGACTTTACCTGACCCCAAATAGCGATGATCGCAGAGGAAAGGGCAACCGCTCCGGCTATAAGAGCGACGATAAGTTCGGGTTTCGCCATCTAATCGAAATAATCTGCGCTTTTAGTGAGGTCGCGAGCGACTGCCTACGTTCAACGATCCTCGCTCGGATATAGCGTAGGGTTGTCGCGGTGGGGTGTCAACGTTTTTGACTCTAGCTCTGAATGTTACCCTCAGGGCCGAGCGGGAGTTTCGGCCTATGCTGAGGATTTGTGAAGCATGAAAACCCTCGAAAATTGATGCGGAATAGCCGGGGCCACCCTCTATAACCGTGTCGGCGTTGTCAAGAGACACGTAGAGTGCCCGAGGTGGGCAGGGCCGTCGGGGCGGCGCTTGGTCGAAGAGTCCGGCCATCCGCCGAGGAACAGCAGATTCCTCACCGCCGAAGCGGTTCGGAATGACAAAGGGGTCGGGCGGTTCGGAATGACAAAGTCGTAGGTCCGGACGCAACTGGAATTATTTGTCATTCCGACCGAAGGGAGGAATCTGCTCGTTCGTCTGGATCGGCTCACCCCAATCAGCAGCCAAGTCTTCCCATGTGGGATTTGAGGGCTCAATCAATGCGACCTTCTTCTCGCGTCGCCACTTCTTGATCTCGGTTTCACGAGCGATGGCATTGTTCACGTACTGAAACGCCTCATAGTACACAAGCCGGTTGACCTTGTATCGTCGGGTAAAGCCGTCGACTTCCCCGGTTTTGTGCTGAATTATGCGAGGCATCAGGAAGCCAGTAACGCCGATGTAAAGCACGCGGCTTTTGCTGGCCAGGATGTATACGTAATATCGCTTTTCTCGCGGCACGAAGCAGATTCCTCCCTTCGGTCGGAATGACAATCGTTTTGTATTGTTTCCAGTACTACGCGGTTGGAGGGTCGTGGTCGGTGACGAGCGAACAGGCTGGGCACCATTGTTCCCATTTTGGGATGAAGGCGTTATTTTGCTGCTTATTTGATTGGCGTAGGGTGAGTTATGTGGGATAGTAAAATTGAGTTTAAAACTTTGAGCGCGGTCCTTTCTGGGCCGCGTTTTTAATTGGGGACGGTTTCTGGGCACAGGGAAGGGTTGGGTGGCGATCGCGAATAGCTTATGAAAAATAACGGAATGAAGATCAAGCATCCCAAGTTACGGGGTGAATGGGCGGAGATGTGTTTTATGACACGGGCGGCGGAGCATGGTTTGTGCGTGACCCGGCCTTGGGGGGAGATGTCGCGGTATGACTTTGCGGTGGAGTATAGGGGGCATTTTGTGCGGGTGCAGGTGAAGTCCACGATGTTTCTGGATCGCGGGGGCTACGTGGTTACGGTGCGCGGGTGGAGGGGGAAGTACACGGGCGATCCGTTTGATTTTGTGGCGGCGTATCTGATTCCGCTGGACCTTTGGTACATCCTTCCGGTCGAGAGTTTCAAGATGCACGGGACTGTCGGACTTTATCCGAAGCTGAAGAAGTCGAAGTATGGGCGGTATAAGGAGGCTTGGGATTTGCTGCGGGGTGGGGCACCTTTGGGCTCGGTGGATCGGATTGAGGCTTGCGCGATGGACTTCGGAGTGGCGCTCAGCACCAGCTTGGACGAAATACCGCTCGAAAGTTAAGTGCACGAGCCGGGGCCACTCCGTTGGGGATCTGTGTGGGATGAAAACCCCCGCCCCAGCGGAAAGCCTGGACGGAGCACCCTCGAACGTTAGTTTGCGTTAGCCAGGGCCAGGCTCCTGCGTTCCACCTTATCTTGCCCGGGGTATGAACATGGGTTGATGATTGTGTGCGTCAGGCGATATAGAACCCGTCTCCGTAGCCGCTAATCTGAACCGGCCGAAAACCTTGAGCCGATAGCTGGTCGAACGTCTGCTGGTATTGCTCGGAATCGAGCCGGTGCCGTGCCTGCCACGCGCCGGGCTTTGCCTGATACCAGATTGCAGCGTACCTTGCGATGCCGGTGTCGCTGTAACCATTCACCCAAACCAGCCGTTTCCCCGCGGCCTGCATCTGATCGAACTTCTGCTGATATTGAAGAGCGGTCATTGCGTGATGGGCTTCCCATTGAACGTTGTCGAGGCGCTGCCACAGGGCAGTGAACAGTACGTCGACGTTGACACGGTAGCCGCCTACCTGAACCGGAACGTAGCCCTGGGACGGCAGGTCCGAGAAAGTCTGCTGGAATTGGTCGCGGGATAAGCCATGACGCGCCACCCAGTCAGGTCCGTCCCGCAGTTCCCATATTCCGGCGTAGCGCGCCTGACCATCGATCGCATATCCGCTGATACTGATTGGCCGGTAGCCGACGGAAGCAAGCGAGTCGAAGACCGACTGATATTCGGCTGAAGTGAGATTGTGCCGCGCGACCCAGAGTGGGCCATCGACCTTCGACCATACGGTCGCAAAACGCGCGTCCCGTCCTTCGCTGTAGCCGCAAATGTGCAGGGGCCGGTAACCCTGCGGGCCCAGCGTATCCACAAGACCCTGGTAGGTGGCGCTGTCGATTCCGTGCCTCGCCACCCATGGCAGCTGATCCGGTTCCCAAATTGCGGCGAAGCGGGTGGAGAACCGGCTCAGTGTGAGCGGCTGCCCTAATCCGTCGGTGCCGTTCGCGTTATAGATATCGGAGAGGTTGAGATGGGCATCGATGCGAGCGCCGACCAAGGTGCCTGGTTGGACCGGCGCGGTTGAGGGCGCCACGAACATTTGCACGGTCATACCATTGTTTGCGAACCCGCCATTTACATCGTATCGGTTGCCATCGGCGTAGAAGGTGCCCAGCTTCGTGGGCTTGCCGGGATGGGCAAAGTCTTCGGAGCGACGAATCAGCAGGCGTGCTGTTCCGCCAGAGTACGTGACCCACCAGTTGCCTACCCAGCAAGCTTCGGCTTGAACGTAGGTCGAATCAAGGACATCCTTTATGAAGAAGCCGGATCCTATGGTGAACTGGGGGTCATTCGCATATTTAATTTCAATGAATCGATTCTCATTCCAGCTATTCTTGGCCTGAAACACTTGCCTGTTTCGATCAAAGCCAATCAGCAGCAACACATGCCCATCGCCGGAAGGGAGGGTAACATCGCAAACGACCTCGTGATAAGAGAGGAGTGTATTTTCCAGTTGGGTAATAGATGGATTCTTGGCAAGAGATCCCCAATCCGCGGCGCGATAACGACAATTTACGCGCGCCAGCAGTGGAATGTGCTGCTCACAGAATTCGAGCGCATCAAAGTCTTCCTGAGTTTTCAATGCATTCATACCTGAATAGCCGAGGGTGGTAAGAATGTCGAGAAGGGATTGCTGGGGTGTTATATACGGAGCGGAATCTCTAGCAGGAATGGCGCATTCCGTTAACTTTTCCACGATATCGCCAGAGCCCTGAAAGCCTGTCAGCGAGCTGTTATTTTCGATCGCCAAAGCCAAGCCGGCGCCATCGAGATTTAGTGCAAAGGCCTTTCCCATGTGAAAGGTGTATTCTTCCGACGCACCAATGATCACTCCGAACTTACGGCGATACGCTGCCTCCAGAGCAGCCACGCCAGCGAACGCCCAACAGGTGTTTCGGTCGCCCTGGTTCTGAAAGGGTGTCTGGTAGGGCGCCAGGCTAAATACGCCGTCGAAGAGGAGTGGCGGCACAACGACTGTGATGAGCTCAACCTTGCCGAGACGTACGGCGTTGGCGACCGCTGCATCGACCGAAGCTTGATGCACCGCCGAATCGAGAAGGGGCGGAACAAATGCTGGGTGCTTTTTTTTTGCCGGAGTCTCGAGCGCGGATGAAGCCGGCGGGCTGACATGACGTTTTTTAGGGGGCATAAATCCACCTCAGCAATGGGATAGGATCCTGCGAAAGCTAGTTGTGCTGCGTTGAAAAACTGGCTGGATATTAGCTGTTCCCCATGTACGCCGGAAAAGGGGCCGCCATCCTCCGAGCGCGCGTACGAAATCCCCAGTGCGCTACAACCGGGAGAGGAGATAATAGCACAGGTGGGTGTAGCGGTCAGCTATCGTTTCCGCCGTAAGGCAGAACCAAACCGCAGCCAAAAAGCACCGTCCGAAATGGGCCTGGGGAATGTTTTTCTTTTACCTTGTGTTCTTCGCGTCTACGGTGTGTCGTAGTTAGAATCGAGTCGAAGAGAATTGAGCGCGGCCTTTCCGGGCCGCGTTTTTATTTGGGGACGGTTTCTTCAAGCGGGGAGGGAGCTACTAGCGAGTATCCGTGAAAAATAACGGAATGAAGATCAAGCGTCCCAACGAATCCGGTGAAGCCGGCCGTGATAAATCGGCGTTTGACCACGTCGCGCAGCATCTCATGCAAGTCGCGTCACAAGAGTGTTCTGACCCTCAGAAGAAACGCTGGTAGGATTGAAAGAGGGTCCGCTGGAAATGTTTTCCCGCGCCTATGCTCGCTGTTCGCGACAATCTCGCCGAATGCTTCAGCGCCTTGCGCGCTCACAAGCTGCGGGCCTCGCTCACCATGCTGGGGCTGACCATGGGTGTAGCCACGCTCATTACGGTCATGACCCTGGTGCAGGGCGCGAACGTGTATGTGGAACAAAAGATCGCCAACCTGGGCACTAATGTCTTCCAGGTCGCGCGCACTCCCTTCGCAGTCACCGATTTCAACATCGTCATCAAGGCGCTGAAGTACCGGAAGATTGAGCTCGACGACATGCAAGCCATCGCTGACCGATGCACGGCATGCGGAGAGGTGGGCGCCAGCGCGAGCGCTACGGTCCGCGTGCGCTACGGCGATAAAGAGGTGACGGACGTGAACCTCTCCGGCCAAACCGCGACCATGGCGGACATTGACACGCGCACCGTGGAACGCGGCCGCTACTTCACGCCTTCGGAGGCTGAACACCGTGCCAACGTCTGCTTGATCGGCGACACCCTGGTGCAGCAGTTATTTCTCGGCGAGGACCCCATGGGGAAGACCCTGCGCGTGGGCAACGATGAGTACACCGTGATCGGCACCATGGAGAAAATCGGCAGCGTGCTAGGCCAGGACCAGGACAACTTCGTGATGGTTCCGCTGTCGAATTTCTTGCGCATGCAGGGCGCACACACCAGCCTGATCATCAATGTGAAGACGAGCGCGGAGAAGTTTGAGCCGGGCCAGGACCAGGCCCAGCTTACGTTACGTGCACGGCGCCACCTTACACCGGACATGGAGAACGACTTCTTCATCGGCACCAAAGAAAGTTATATGGCTTTGTGGCGCAGCATCAGCTCGGCATTTTTTGCTGTGTTTATTATGGTGAGCGTGATCTCGGTGGTGGTCGGCGGAATCGTCATCATGAACGTGATGCTGGTGAGCGTGACGGCGCGGCGCCGGGAGATCGGCGTGCGCCTCGCGGTGGGCGCGACCAAGTTCGACATCGTGCAGCAGTTCATCGCCGAGAGCGTCACCATGTGTATTGCCGGGGGATTGGTTGGCATCGCGCTGGGATTTCTGGTCGCGCTGCTGCTGCGAGTGTTTACTCCCTTCCCCGCCTCGGTGCAGAGCTGGGTCGCGGTGCTGGGAGTGTTTCTCAGTTCCGCGGTGGGACTGTTTTTCGGAATCTATCCAGCATTTCGAGCGTCCCGGCTGGATCCTATCGTCGCCATGAGGTCTGACTGATGGCGATCATGACCGCTTCGCAGGCTCGGGAAAATTGTCTGGCTGCGCTGGAAACTCTGCGCTCGTCCAAGGTGCGCTCCGCGCTGACCGTCCTGGGGATCGTGATCGGCGTCTCCTCGGTGATTTCGATGGCGAGCATTATTCAGGGTCTGAACAAGTTTGTGCAGGATAAAGTGGAATCCCTGGGCTCGCGTACCTACTTTCTCTCACGATTTCCGCCGGGCTCGGATCCATCGCGCTGGCCAGCCAGCATCCGCACGCGCAGGTATTTTGAATACAACTACGCTGACTTTATCAAGCAAGCCGCTCCCGACGTGCAGATCGTGACCACAGTGGGCACGCGCGGATTTTTCTTCGGTGATTCCAACCTCATCACCAACGGAAACCGCAGTGTCGAGAAAGTCATCGTGCGTGGGGCGGAGCCGCAGTATACCGACGCGATTCCATTGTTCTCGGTGGGGCGCGGCCGCTTTATCAGCGCCTTCGATCAGGAACACGCGCGGCCCGTGGTGGTGCTGGGCGCAGCCATTAATGAATCCCTCTTTCCCAACACGGATGCGATCGGCAAGACGGTGCGGATCAACGGCGACCTATACGACGTAATCGGAATTTTTGAGCACGATGCAGGTCTGTTCGTCGGCCCCAGCGTGGACGCATTCGCCATCATCCCGCTCAGCAACTTCAAGAAGATGTATCCCGAGGCCAAGGAGCTGGTGATGGCTTTCACCGTCCCCGAGGGTGTGAGCCTGCAAACGGCGCAAGACGAGGTGATTCAGGCCATGCGCCGCCTACGGCACATTCCCGCCAGCAAGGAAAATGATTTCGAGTTGAGCTCGCCCGACTTCCTCAGCAATTTATGGAACCAGCTCACGGGGGCGCTAGTGATTCTGACCAGCATAATCAGTTCCATCGGACTGCTCGTGGGCGGGATTGGCGTGATGAATATCATGCTCATCTCGGTGACCGAGCGCACGCAGGAAATTGGCCTGCGCAAAGCCATCGGCGCCCGCCGCGTGGATATTCGCCTGCAGTTTTTACTGGAAGCCGTGGTCCTCACCCTGGTGGGCGGCACCATTGGCATTTTGATTGGGGCCGGCGTATCGACCCTCGTACGCACGTTCGTGCCTTCGATCCCCGCCACGCTGTCGTACTTGTGGGTATCGATCGGATTCACGATCTCCGTGGCAGTGGGCTTGTTCTTCGGTTTCTATCCCGCCAATCTTGCGGCCAACCTCGACCCCATTGTCTGCCTGCGATACGAGTAGGGCAACATCACTCCACGAACAGCCGTCCCCGAAGTCTACCGGCAACCGCACTAATCTACTCGATTGTGTTCAGTTGGATGTGTTGCAACTTCAGGGTTGCTGGCTGGTGACGTGAAAGAATCGCGAAATGATAACCCGACCCGCGATCTTCAAATGGCGGCAGACCGAATCTGGCCTCATTCTTTGTGCGGTCTGGTGGCATCTTCGCTATTCTCTCTCGCTGCGCGATGTTGAGGAACTGCTGGAGGAGCGCGGTCTCAATCTCGATCACACAACGGTTTGGCGCTGGGTGCAGTGTTACGGCCCTGATTTGGAGCAGCGGCTGCGACAACATCTCAAGCCGACCAACAAGTCTTGGCGAGTGGACGAAACCTACGTTCGCGTCAAGGGTCGCTGGTGCTACTTGTATCGGGCCATCGACTCCGCGGGCGCCGCCATCGATTTCTTGCGGTCAGCGTTCCGTGGCGCGGCTGCTGCCAAGCGGCTGTTTCGCAAGGCGCTCGGCGATCGTTCCCATCCCCAACCTCGAGTGATCAATACTGACCTGGCGCCGATATACAGCTCCGCGATTCCCGAGAGTAAGAAGGAAGGGACGCTGCGCAAGCGCTGTCGACACCGACCTGTGCAGTACTTGAACAACATTCTCGAACAGGATCATCGAGCCATCAAACGTCGAGTGAACGCCAAACAGGGTTTCCGAGAATTTCAGGCGGCCCGGCGAACGATTCAAGGCTACGAAGCAATCCACATGATCCGGAAGGGGCAGGTTCGATGGCTGGCAGGAGACAACCGTCTTCGCCAAATTCAGTTCATCGACGCCCTTTTCGATTTGGCAACCTGAGAACACAAGACTGACAGACGCTCGGCGGCAACCTTGTCTGCATTTGAAAGTTGCAACACTACCGCCCGCATCAGCAAGCTGGGCAACCGGCATATTCGCCGGGCCCTCTACATGCCCGCCCTCACCGCGACCCGTTTTGCTCCCCACCTGCGCGCCTTTTATTTGCATCTGCAAGCGCGGGGAAAATGCAAAATGGTGGCCCTGGTGGCCGTCATGCGCAAGCTGCTGCACGCCATTTTCGGCATGTTCAAGTACGACGCCCCCTCCGATGGCGCTAAGCTTTGCCCGGCTCCATCCCGGGCCGTGCTGTCGGAGGTCGCCTGTGCCGCTTAACCATCCCCAATCTCTTTTACTTATTAGGAAGGTTCTGACTTTGACTTTTCTTGCTTGCAATTCAACAGAGAATCTAAAGCGCGGACACATTTCAACGACTGAGCGGCCCGACTGAAGTCGGGTCCTCCCCAAAATCTGCGTGAAGCATACTTTTTCAGCAGCCTCTGAAGCCGTGCCCTTCCACGATGTCGTGCTGACTGCCCGGACGAGGCGTCCGGGGCTACGTGAGCAGGGCGGGAAACTCTGGGTGGAGAGTTTTTTCGCAGGCTGTGAAGCCGTGCCCTCGTCGTTCTTGGATTCTCTATACAGCAACGCGAAAAGTGCTATTAGGAAGGAGGCCAGCGGCGCCAAGCCGCTGGGACCTGGTTTTGGACTGCGCGGAACCATTTCCGGCCAAACCTCGTATAGGATTGCAGTGTGCACTGCCCGAACCCGACAACGACGGAAGCCGCGCTTCCGCGGGGGAGCGTCCGGAGGTTTCGCGTGTTGCGAGTTAGCGAACAGCTCAGGCGTCAGGGCACCGTGTTCCGCGATCCGGCGCTCGAAGCTCTGGCCGCATTACGTGCGCACAAGCTGCGTTCTGCGCTGACCCTGCTGGGTGTTACTTTGTCGGTGGCGGTGCTAATACTTGTGGTGTCGATTATCACCGGGGCGAACCTTTACATTCAGAATCGGGTTGCCAATCTCGGATCCAATGTCTGCCTGGTAATGCGTTTTCCCATCATCACCAATCAACAGGACTTTCTCAAAGCGATGCGTCGCAATCGGAATATCACTTGGGAGGACTTCGAAGCGCTGCATGACGGCATGCGGCTGCCTAGGGCTGTCGGCCTGGAAGTGCGAACCAACGGCAAGGTCCGCCTGGGAACACAGGCGTTGGACGACATTAATATCCGTGGGGTAACGGCCAACATCGCCGACATGGATGTGGAGGAACCCGAAACCGGCCGCTACATAACCGATGCGGACAATGAAGGCAGAGCGACGGTCACCTTCATCGGACAGGACGTTGCGACCAAGCTATTTCCCACGGTCGATCCCATCGGCAAGACGATCTACGTCGACGGCATGAGCTTCCAGGTGGTGGGCGTCGCCAAGCCGATCGGGACCGTCTTCGGACTATCCCAGGACAATTTCGTCTACCTCCCGATCCGGACGTTCTTGAAACGGTATGGCGAACACGGGCAGAGCCTGGATCTGGCCATCAACATACAGGCGCGAGGCCCGGAGTGGATGCGGGAGACCGAGGATGAAGCCCGCACTATGATGCGCGCCCGCCGCCACCTCGACCCCAAGGCGGATGACAATTTTGGCATTCTGGCGTCTGACACAATTATGGGCTTGTGGAAGAACCTGACCGGGGCTATCGCCGCAACCATGGTTGGAGTGGTTTCGGTGTTCCTGGTCATCGGCGGCGTGGTGATCATGAATGTGATGCTGGCCAGCGTGACCGAGCGCACCCGCGAGATTGGCGTGCGCAAATCGCTGGGAGCGCGCAGGCGCGATATTCTGATGCAGTTTTTGGTGGAATCCGCGGTCATGGCGGCGGTGGGGGGCGCGACCGGCATTGGCATTGCCTATCTTTTCTCCACGCTGGTGCGGGTGTTCACGCCGGTGCCATCGCAGGTGCCCATCGGGGCGGTGATTTTGTCGCTTGCGGTGTCGACGGCGGTGGGGTTGTTCTTTGGGTTGTATCCGGCGAACCGGGCTTCCAAGCTGGATCCGGTTGAGGCTTTGCGCTTTGAGGTTTAGAAGTTGGTTGAGGCGTTCTGCAAGAGGTTGCAACCGTGCGGATTGAAATCAGCGAAAGCACGCGGCTGGCATTTGATTCTCTTCGCCAGCATAAGACGCGGTCGCTGTTGACAGTATTGGGCGTGGTGATCGGAATCATGGCCATTGTGGCGGTAGCTTCGATCATGGTGGGCCTGGACCAGGATATTCGCGGATTTCTCGATCAATATGGCACCGACACGCTATTTGTGTTTCGCTATGACTTCGGTTTTCGAGTCACGCTCACCGCGGAAGAACGCAACCGCAAGCCGCTAAGCTATGAAGACACGATGGCGATCCGGGATGAGTGCCCGGACGTGAAGGATGTGACGGTGGAGGTCTCTCCCCGGATTGAACCGGGCCAGCCTTTCACCGTGGTGCCGGCGCGCTACAAACGGAACGAGGTCTACGGGATTCAGTTTACCGGCACCATTCCATCCTACGAATGGGTCTACAACGCGAATCCGGAAAGAGGGCGCTTTTTTAGCGAAGCGGAAAACCTGCATCACATGGACGTGGCGGTAATCGGTCACGACTTGGCGGAGGGACTCTTTCATGAGGAGGATCCGCTGGGCAAGTCCGTCGAGGTCGGAGGCGCTTTCTACCAAGTGGTGGGAGTGCTGGAGAAGCGTAAAGGCCAGTTCTTCAAAGATGAGTCGGCGGACCGAGTTGTGGTGGTGCCGTATGCGGCCTACCGCAAACACAATCCGCAAGACGACGAACACTTCATCGGCGCGCAAGCATTCCCCGGGAGAAAGTCGCAAGCGGAGGACGAAATCACCGGCCTGATGCGGCGGCGGCGAGCGGTTGCGATCAATAGGCCGAATAATTTCGCGATTTCCAGCTCGGAGGGGATTGCACGCCAATTCCGTCAGATCACGGGAGCGATTGCCATTGCGGTGGTGGTGATCAGTTCCATCGGACTGCTTATCGGCGGAGTGGGTGTGATGAACATCATGCTCATGTCGGTGACCGAGCGCACCCGTGAAATCGGAGTGCGCAAGGCCATCGGGGCGCGACGCCGGGACATCATCCGCCAGTTCCTCACCGAAGCCATTACCCTGACGGGCACGGGTGGAATCATCGGTGTGACGCTGGGAGCGGGAATCAGTTTTCTGATTAACAAGCTCTTGCCGAAACTGCCTTCGGCGGTGCCGCTCTGGGCGGTCATTGCCGCGGTTACGGCTTCGATGAGCGTTGGCCTGTTCTTTGGCATTTATCCTGCGATGAAAGCCTCGCGACTGGATCCGGTGGAGGCGCTGCGCTATGAGTGAACGATTGGCTCGGCTTCGGCAAAATCCCAGTCCCTCATCGTGCTTCTCGCCCCAATGGCGCCTAAAATACAGGAGATCCTGCGCGCTCGCAGGTACCATCGAACGTGACGTTCATGCCGCTACACTTCATATTGTCGTCCGTGACGGGTGATGGTACGCGAAATTGCCATAGCGCCGCAACTGGGAAGGTGGCGATTTCCAGATGCAAACCCGACGTTTTTGAAACCGGCGAATGTACTGCTCGATCAACTGATACGAACTGCGCAACAGCTTCTGTACTTTGGGGTCTTGCGCAAGCCCCATGAGGTCAGACGCCTATTTTGTCTTCTTCCAGACAACGTCTTCGTTGTTCCGGCGGTCGATCATGGCATCCACTCTGCCTCTCTCGTCGCGCTGAAACAGGCGACGGCCTTCTACGCCCTTGAGAAAAAATATGTCCGGCGCCTCCGGGACGAGCAGGGCCTTAGCCCTGCCTACCCTCTGGGTAAACAAGTCCGCGCCCTCGGCGGTTACCGCCAATGTCGTCCCCGGCGCAAGCTCGTAGGTGCCCACGTAATCCGGGTATTTCTTCACATCTGGCTTTCCCGGCGCGGGATCCTCGTAGTACCGAAGCACTTGTTCGGCCACGATCTGCCATTCGCCGTTCCGCCGCACCCAGGTGTCGGTTTCGTGATATCGAGCTTTCAATTCCTGGCCGAAAATCGTTTCCGTTTCGTCCAGGTCGTAGCTCAAAATGGCGGTGTCGCCCAGAATGCGGCTCTGCGGGCTGACCACTTTGATGGACCCCGAATATCCTGGCGGCAGCGGAGATTGATCAGCGACGAAGGCCTTCTTGTCCATCCCCTGTCCTTTTTCATCAAAGATCATAGAGTCGTCGGCAAAGTACTTTTCAAACGGCTTCCGATCCCCGCTCGCCACCGCGTCCACAAGTACTTGTGTTCTTCGGACAAGCTCGTCTTGGGTGATGCTTTCACCACGGTTGTGAGAGCAGCTCACAGCCGCCATGATCATTGCAACCACAACGCACACCAGGGCCAACTTTGTCATGCTTCGTCTCCCTCAACTCGATCACATCTGCAAATGGTTCACAACACCAAGGGAAGCGTCCCCTCTTGCGCGGTTCGCTCCATTCGAGGCGCGGAGCCCGGTTTCCATAGCTTCACCCGGTGCGTCACTCGATAGGCCAACGGCCCGCCGTCTTCCCGCTCGTTGCGCTCAATCGGTCTCGGAATGCACACGGATTCAACCTCCAATTCCTCCACGGTGGCGCGCACCGTGGAATAGCCATGTCCGCCGAGGTCGATGAAAGAAAGGTGAGGGGCGACTTCGGGATTGGACTCCTTCAGCGCCAGCTGCAAATCGCCCGTTCTCTGTAGCGCGAGACTCGTCCGAACTCCGTGCATCAGCGAAAGATTCGCAGCGTTTTGGACCGCAGCGCCGGAACCAGGCTGGTAGAGGAAGACCGGTCTCAGGGGATCATCTTTGGGCAACCCGTATTCGAAGGCTTCAAAGATACCCGGCGCCGAAATCGATCCGGTAATGAACTCGACGCCCACGGGATCGAAGCCTTTGGGTGGTAGCGAGGTGGACAACACACCTGCGGTAAAAGCGTGACGATCGCCGGCAAGCGTGGCAAAGCCTCCGATGCCTTCCTTCCGCACGAAATCCAGAATCTCCGCGCGCTCGGCGCGATACGCGGACCAGTCGTCGTCCTCGACCAACGCGTAACCGCCGGTCGGCCACTTCGGTCCCACTCCCGATGGCAAATTATGAAAGTCGATACGCCAGTCGATCATGGCCACCGTATTGCCCCAGAGCTTCCAGGGAGCGGTGGAGGTTCGCAGCCGCTCCAGGAACCAAGCCTTTTGTTCGGCTCCCGGCATCGATTGGGCAGGCGCGCTCTTGCGCGGATTGGGATGCACGGCTCCATCGAATTCGATCTTGTCCGGCGGATGCCCGCCGGAAAACGTGCGCCCGGCATCAAGGATTTCCACAATGTCGGCTGGAACTCCATCGGGAAATCCTTTGGGCACAAAGGGAGCAAATTCTGGCCAATCTCCCAGCGGTTCCGAGCGAAACGTGCGGTTGTCGGTAAGGATCAACTCCACGTTGCGACCCCATTTAAGCGTGCGATAGAGCTTCAGGCTGTTGATTACCGCGAGGTTTCCCGTCTCCAAGCCCAGTCCGCTATCGTCGAATTCGCGGATCGGCGTGTCTTTGACCGCGGGCGGCACGAACCTGTCTGTGCCGGCCGAATTCGGTTTGATCACCCGTGCTGGTTGGTACTCGAACCACACCTGGCAAGCGGCGAGCTTCCGCGTTTGTGCGGGGAGAACTCCAGAGCCGAAATTCTCCTGTGTCTGCCAACCTTTCCATGAAAACTCATGATTGTCCCACATGCAGACGAAGGGAAAATGAGCGCGCGCGTCCTGGAGATCGGGATCGAGCAGATAGGCGCGATACAGTGCCCGGTAGTCGTCCACTGTGGTCGGTACGTGGAAGTCCCGATGCTTTTCGCCGTTGGCGTAGCGCACGATGTCGCGCAACTTGCGCGCGTACATGCCCTGCGGCCGATCCTCGGGATACCATACGACTTCATACACGAAATCGCCCAGGTGCAGCACAAATCCAAGCCGGTCTTCCGGCGATCTTCGTTCGTCTTCCCAGATCATCCGTCTGTAAGCCGTCGATGTGCCCTGCTGCACGTTTTGGCAACACACGAACGCGAAACGCACAGGCTTGCTGTCTTCATCCTTCGGGGCCGTAACCGTGCGGCCAATTCTGCTGCCGAACCCATGCTCGTCGGTAAAGCGGTACCAATAAACTTGTGCGGGCTTCAAACCGGCTGCCAGCACTCAGCATGTCCAGTCGGATGCTTCTGAGATGGATGCTTCCGCGGTGGCGACAACCCGAGTGAAACCCTCATCCTCGGCGACCTCCACGCTCAGTTTTTTCACCGTGTTGCTATCTTTTGGCGGACGGCGTGTCCACAGAAGGACGCTGTCACTCTCGGGGTCCCCGGATGCTACCCCCTCCGGATAGAAGTCCCGGCGTTCGTGCCATGGAACCTTGGAACGCGCCGCAGTGGGCTGGCCCCAGGCCGCGGCCGCACCCAGTGCAACTGCCATTTCCATGAACGACCGCCTGGTCATCGTCGTCATCGCTTCTTCCCCTCGAAACAGCGGTGCGTCTCAAGCACTCTTATTTGCTTTCTCCCGCCAGGCAACTTGAAACCTCGAAACGTGTTCCAACCAGAGTGAATCACCATGCCGACCCTGTCTTGAACCTATTTGACCTGGCAGAGCCGGGATAGCAGGGGAATTCTCCTTGCCGCGGTGATGTTTTCGCCTTACGATTCCAACGTGTCCACACTGGTCGATGGCCCGCAGTTTCGCCGCGTCACGCCTGGGATAGAGACCTTGCCTAGCAGTTTCAGCTTGCCCAGGCATCGCCATTTGCGCGCCTATGCGACCGTCGTGCTGGCAGGCAGCTTTGAGGAATCAGGATACGTGGGCCGCATACGCGCCACCGCGGGCGATGTGCTGATCCATCCCTCCCTGGATTGCCACGCCAATCAGATGATCTCTGCCGGGGTCACGCTGATCAGGCTGGATTGGCCGGATACCAGCGGAATCGGCGGCCTTTATCATTTGGACGAAGTGGACGAATTGGCGCGAACTTCGGAAAGGGATGTGATTGAAGCGAGCCTTCTGCTGCAACACGCTCTCCGAAAAGAGTGCCTGCCTTCCCCGGGGCGGAGAAATGATTGGCCGGATCTGCTGCTGGTAGACTTGGCCAGGAATGCTGCAACCGAGATTGGTGCATGGGCGGAAGTGAACGGCCTGGCGCGGGAAACGGTCTCTCGAGGCTTCGCCGCCGCGTACGGGATCGCACCTTCGGTGTTACGGGCCGAATTGCGGGCCCGTGCGGCGTGGCTGCGCGTCACACGAGGCTCCGACTGCCTGTGCAGAATCGCAGTGGACACTGGCTTCGCCGACCAAGCCCATATGACGCGATGGATTCACCGCATCACCGGCGCCCCGCCCGCCGTTTGGCGCCGGAACTTTCTTTGACCCCACCACACCCACATTCCGATCCCCACCATAATCACTAAAGGCACAATCAACAAGCTTCCCTCCGGGCCTGCGGTTCCTCCGCTCCACTGCGGATTCCCCAACGGATGCGACGCCAGCAAGTGACCCTTTATTACCAAGCCGCTGTCGGGTGTTCCGTAGAAGTAGGATTGGCCCCAATCCCATCCAGCGTGGAAGCCGACTGCCCACCAGAGCGACTTGGTGTACCAGAGACTCAGGCAGAAAACGAGGCCAGCCAATCCGACCTCCGCTATCCCCAAGGCCGATTCACCATTATTGCCAACATGCCCCAGCGCGAACGCGATTGAGAGAAGCAATGCCGCCCACCAAAACCCGATTCCGCGCCAAAGGGTGTACTGAAGATAACCACGCAGCAGTGATTCCTCGAAGAAGCCCACCAGCAAGAAGACGAAGCCCCATGCCAGAGCGTACTTCCAAGCCATAAGACCGCGCAGCACCACCCCATCTACGACCAGAAACCCCGCCTTCCACAAGACTGCTACAAGCACAGACAAGCAGAGGAATCCCCAAAACACGCCAGCTACCAGCCGGACCTGCTTATGATCACCGGCGTAGCCGTAGGACAGCAAAGGCCGATTTTCAATTCGCCCCATCACCAACGTTGCTGCGGCAACCACCAGTACTTGGCAGGACTCCTGAAGGAATCCAAGGCTCAGGGGTATCGAGCCGGAGAGATCCAATGCGACGAAATGAGCGAGAGCCGAAAATACTACTGTCCGCAGGATCCAGAAAATCGCGGCGAAAATCAGAACGCTCCAGCCCGCGCGGATGCCTTGTTCGCCCACGAACACTCGCCCGAGCGCACTGCTCGATGGCCAGTAAGATGATTTCGAGTGGGGCAACGTCGTTTTGGATGTATTGCTCACCTTAGACCGAATCCGCCAGAGGCTGGCCACTGCAGGCATTCAATCCAGGCTGATTCACTGATCTTCTATCGTCAAATGCACATCTTTTAATTCTTTGATCTCATTGATCACAATCGCGCGGGTTCCCTTCCTCTCGTACACGATGCCGCTCGCCCGCACATATTTCCCCAGGAACGGCATAAGTATCGGCCGTTGATCGGTGTCGGGCATTTTGTCAGAGATCGGCAAATACAGGTCACCATCCTTAGTCAGAATGACCAGTGGTGAACCAGCTCGCGCACATGCCACCAAGCACTTCATGCTCAAGTGAGTCGCCGTTGCTTCGAGGTTCTGAATGGGACACGCAACATCCCGAACCAGGCCTTCGATTGTAGCCTTAGACTCATGCGCTGGAGCTTCCGTTTTTGGTGTGTCCTTTGCAGCTTGGGACAATGCAAGAACCGACATGCCGGTGCAAACAAGGAAACAAAGACCCAGAAATCCCTTCATCAACCTCTCCTTTACCTAGTGTTGGAAACGACCTACGAGTTCCCCGCTCGCCAGAACGTGCCCGTTCATTGCTTTTACCACCTGCTTCTTCGACGCTCCGGGTGGCAGGTTCAGCTTTGTATCGAGGGCATATAAAGTGAAAACGTAGTGATGAGTCCCCCTTGGCGGACATGGCCCCACATAGCCAATCCTGTCATAGTCATTGTGACCTTGGCGGGAGCTGTCCGGCAGTTGTTCCTGTTTCGGGGTATTTTCTGGCAGCTCGCGTTTGTCCGAAGGGATGTCGTAGAGCACCCAGTGCGTAAACTTAAAGCCGAACGGGGAGTCCTTGTCGAACACGATCAGCGCAAAACTCTGCGTATGCTCAGGAGGAGCACCCCACGATAGTTCCGGTGACGCGCCGTCTTGGTGGTCACAGGAAGAGCATGTTCTTGGGATCGTATCACCAGCGAAACTGCTGCTTCTCAATTCCAAGGAGGTTGCTTGTTGGCTAGCGGCCCGACTGCATCCAATTTGCGTCAGCGCTGTGAGCGCAGCCAAAAATCCAGCCCACAACGAAAAAAGGAAGACGCCGCGTGTCACGGAGGTCATGTCAGCCAGAACCTTGAATTTGATTTCAAAAATTGAGGTAGCCACGTCTTCTGACGTCCCGCACGAGCAATAAGTTAGCGCGACCGGAGACTATTCCCAGATCAGAGGCGTTCGGCTAGAGCCCACACCGCTCATTGTCTGAACTCCGCATTCTTCTGTCTTGAACGATTGTGACCTGCCGCGTAAGCGAACAAAAAAGTCGTAACCCACTTTCCCTAATTTTCATCGTTCTGCTTCGTGATCTTCTGAAGCCCTCACTTTTTCGTCCATATGCCGCCGCACCCGTTCCCATTCCGAGCGAACGATCATTTCCTTGATGGTGAACTTGGCTTCGTGTTTCGCATCATCAACCCGGACTGCAAGCTCGTTCTTTTGCAGACGGAAGTCGATGGTTTCAGCCAGCGGAATTAGCGAATTGGACATCTTTCCGACGATGACGTAGACGACGCTATCCGAGACCAGCGTATACTCCGGGCAGGGTTCCGGGCCCATCGCGTTCGATGGGCTGCCAAATGCCATCATGAATCCGTGCCCGGCGGCAATGCAGTCTCCCATGTGCATCCTCACCACTGTGCCGTGTTGATAGATTCCGATTTGCGCGGTCAGCAAACTCGGCAAACCGCACCACAAGAAAATCAGCAACCCTGCGCGTTTCATGGACCGTCCTCCGGATAAGCGCTACCTGAGCGGTGGTGGTAGTAATAGCCGCGGCGGCAGCGAAATTGCAGTTTGAGATTGTGGGTGGGGAGAATACGAGTCGAGTGAAACTCTGAATTGGACTTCGGCAACCTGTACGTTACTACGCGGGCGGAATGCAAATCGTCGATGACATCTTTGAAGATTGTGTTGGCGCCTTCGCTGATCCCGGCAAAGCGGCCGCCTGAATCATCGGCGATCCTGTGCAGGGTTTCGCTTCCATTTGACGGCTGCCCTGGTCCGCTGGCGTCGATGGCGTAAAGCTGGGCCTCGCTGGCCAGTATTTTTTCCATTGCTCCCTTGAATGCGACCTTGCTGATCGTGTCGTCACCGTCCGAGAACAAAATGATTACCGGCCAAACATCTGGCTGCCTGCGCTGGATGAGCAACTTCGCCGCGATTTCAAGAGCATCAAATAGCGGCGTCGCTCCCCCTTTGGGCACGGAAGCAAGGCGATCGCCGATAAACGAACTGCGACAATTTCCGGCGCAGACCAAGTGCGTTTCCATGCCACTGAATGACAGAACCGACAGGTAGTCGCCTGGGTTCCACGGCAACTGCGAAATCAATTGCAAAACAACCGTAGTCTCCTGTTCGAACTGCGGCAGAACTGATTCGCTGGAATCAACCAGCACGATGACGTCGAGTTTGGTTAGATCGGAGCGGGTGAAACTGCGGAAGTGTCGAATCACCAGCTCATCGTCGACGACGGCGAAGTCGTCCTTCTGAAGTCCTTCCACCGAGTGATTGCGTTCGTCCGTCGCGAAAAACACCAGACGCACTTCGGAAACCGTGCGGTGGTATGTGAGATTTGATTCCTCAGACTCCCTTGGCGTTGATTGACCATAAAGGAGGTTGTGGGCGCAGATCGGCGTGACTAGAAACAAGGGTAAGAGCAAACGACTGAGCCGACTGAGCATGGTTCCCAGAAACTTGGACATAGTAGAAGGGGGGCTACCGTGTGTCATCGGCACATGGCACGAACGATGTGAGGCCCTTCGTATTTAATTGGTGTTACCGAAGTTTGGAGAGGGTGCGAAGCAAACAGGGCGGTGTAAGCCTTATTTACACTAGTACGCGTGGAGCCTCGCGCAGGTTTAGCTTCCGGGTGCCAGCAGAGTTGTGCGCTTGGAGGATTGCTCTGCCGTTACTTTTCGGGATTACGTATCGCCCGGGTTGGCTTGGTTCGGGTGCTTGTCGGCTAGGTGGCGCTCGAATGCTTTTTCAAGTTTAGCCCGCAGGCGCTCTGGTGTGGGTTTTTCGGGATCACAATCGTCGAGCCGGGCAATCAGAACTACGCCGCAGGCGGAGCAGACCCCGGAAATATCGCGTTCGCTATTGGGGCCGATTTGGCGAACGTCGCTCAAAAAGACGGTGGCCCATCGCTTTCACCTGCTAGAGTGTGCCACTTGCCACTTGCGTAGTGTGTCTGAAACTTCAAACGCTGCGCTCTGGGTGGTTGGATTTCATTCAACCATTCCCAAACTTATACCCTTTATAGTTTAGATAAAAAGAGCCATCAGCGCAGTGACGGTTATCACGTTCTGACGTCCAGCGTGGGCGACAACTTGCAGTGGCAAAGGAGTAGCAAAATCGAAAGAAAACAACCCCGGAGCACTCGCCCCGGAGGTTGGCATCACGGTTCGTCCTATCAAGTTTTGTCGCCTCAGGCGGCAAACGTCTCGACGAAGTGCTCGCACAGTGTAGTCTCGAGGTTGTAGTAGTTGGTCACCACCGGCGTGGTCAGAAATGGTTTCAGGATATCAAACACTTTGGGATACCACTCTCTCTCATAGCGCTCGGCATCCTGCTTGGTTGTCCACAGGCTGATGTTAAACCACTTGTCCTCTTTCATCTTCTCCGGGAAAAAGGGCAGAATCTCCAAGAAGCCGGTCTGCTTCTTGAGGATGGGCAGCACTTGGTTCTTCATGACATTGACGAACTCTTCTTTCTTTTCCGCTTTCACTTCGAAATTCAGGATGCGTGCAAACATGGTAGTGCTCCTTTTCTTCTTGAGATAACAACGGGTGCGAAGCGGGGGCCCTCGGCCCAGAGAGGCTTAGTGTCTTCGAACGCCGGGAGCTCAGGCCGAGCGAACGTTACCATATCGCTCCGCCAAATGCAGTGACAAATGACTGCCATCGCAGTGCGCTACAGCACATAGCGTTGTGACCATCGCACCTTCGGGAAGGGTCGCCATTTGGATCGAGCTACGGTGCGAAGCAAAAACTGGCGGTAAGGAGTACACCGAAGACCAGCGCATGAGCCAGTTCGGTCCAGCCTAGCCGGCGGACCACGACGGGCTGAGGCCTTTTCGCAAACCAAACGAAGCCTCGAAACAAGACCGGGGCGAACGCGATCATCGTCAATTCTGGCAGCCAGTTGAAATAGTACGCAAGGGCCAGCATCCCACCGAGGAGCATCTTTCCGGTCAAGAAACTCCAACCCACCGTGAGCTTCTCGCTCAAGCCCGCGGCTCGCGCCCCGCGGATTCTCAGCCACACGAAGTGGATCTGGTTGGCAGCAAACAGCCAGTTGAGCAGCCACAGCGCCCATGCTTTCGCATCCAGCCGCCCTGTGGCCGCGCAGTACGCCCCGGGCGCGGTCGAAGTCAGGGCCAGCGCGCCCACCACTTCCGCCGCCACCCTCGTCGCTCGTCCCATTCTCCACAAAAACGTCTGCGCCGCAAACACAGCGCCGGCAATCATGCCAAGCCATATGAGATCGCGGTTCTTGCCTTGCCAGAAAAGCGCGCTCAGCGTGACCGTGGCGATCGGGACAAGCGGCAGAACGACGCGGCGCACAAGTTGGCGCTCCTGCCAAGTCTGGACTCGTACAGCGCCGGTCCCGAGCCAACTTTCGAGCGGCGTTCTCAGCCAAAACAGCGTCAGCACCGCCGTCGTCAACAGCACCACCGGGCCAACCCGTCCTCCGGCCTGCAAGCCAACCGCCGCACCCGTCACCAAGGGAATCAGCAACATTCCCCATGCCCCATGCTCGCGAGGCACAACCAGTGCACGCCGACGTTCCTTCTGCGGGATGGTGAGCCTGGATGTACTCTCAGCCGCACCAAAGTCAGCTCGTGGCGAGGAGGATATTTCTAGCTGTGGCCGGACCATCTGCATGGCTGTGGCAACTCCGCGACTAGATTCGCAAAGGCACTTTGGCGCTGCCGTGACCAAGGTCACCGTTTCTGGTGATCAGGGTCACGCCGGCTGGGAGGATACGAATATTTCCATCCATATGCCGGCTCGCTTTACACGCAAGCCGGTTCCGACGTAGATTTAGGGACCGATAGTTTTAAACAGTGGAAAAGCATGTCGCGACCTTCCTCTGATCACAAGCCGTCCGCGCCCACGCTCTCGGCCAAAACTATGGCTGAAGTCCTGCTCTCAAAGGACCTCCTGGAAACCCTTCCCGATGCCATCATCGCCGTCGATCGCGATGGAACCATGGTTCAAGTCAATTCCCAGGCACAAGAGCTATTCGGCTATGACCGCGACGAGTTGATTGGCCAGAAAATCGAAATGCTCGTACCCGAGAGCTATCGCCGCCAGCACCACCATCATCGTGAGAACTTCGCCGACGCGCCCAAGACGAGACGAATGGGAGCAAATTTAGAGCTCTACGGAAGACGGCGCAATGGCTCGGAATTCCCCGTGGAAATCAGTCTCAGCCCCGTCTCCACGGAGAAGGGAATGATCGTGCTGAGCGCGATCCGCGACATCAGCGATCGCAAAAGAATCGAAGAAGAACTGCGCCGAGCGAGTGAAGAACTGCATCGGAGGACGGTGGAGCAACTGGGAGAATACCGGTCGCGACTGGCCTCCATCGTCGATTCCTCCGAGGACGCCATCATTGGCAAAACCTTGGGCGGCATCATTACCAGTTGGAACAAAGGAGCCGAGCGCACCTATGGTTACGCGCCAGAAGAGGTGGTGGGAAAGCATATATCCCTGCTCACTCCCAATGATCGTACCGACGAAATCGCGGAAATTCTAAAGAAACTTGCCAGAGGTGAAAGCGTTGAGCAACATGAAGCGGTGCGAGTAACCAAGGACGGACGCCACCTGAACGTCTCTCTCTCCGTGTCTCCCTTGCGCGATGCCAGCGGCGACGTCGTAGGAGGGTCTGTGATCGCGCGCGACATCACCGCTCAGAAACGGGCGGAGGGCCAACTTCGTCAAGCCCAAAAAATGGATGCGATTGGCCGCCTTGCGGGAGGAGTCGCGCACGACTTTAACAATGTCCTGGCGATCATCAACGCCTGCGCCGAATTTCTGCGCGACCGCATTGATCCCGCCGCCGACTCATCGCTCTACGTCGACAACATCAAGAAGGCCATCGAGCGGGGCAGTTCATTGACCAAACAGCTACTGGCCTTCAGCCGGACCTCCGCTATCCAACCCCGTATCCTCGATTTGAACGAGCGCTTGAAGGATATCGGCAAGCTCCTGCGTCCGCTCATGGGAGACGATGTCGAGATTCTCATTGCGTCCAAATCGCCCTCCGCGGTGGTCGAGGCGGACCCCGGCCAACTCGACCAGATCGTAGTCAACCTCGCGGTGAACGCCCGCGATGCCATGCCGCGTGGCGGCAAGTTTATTCTCGAAACTGGCGCAGTCAGATTTGACGAGGCCTTCGCCGACCAGCATCAAACCATGGCTGCGGGAAAATACATCCTGCTCGCAGCCAGTGACACCGGCATCGGCATGGATGAAGCTACCATGTCGCGCATCTTCGAACCCTTCTTCACCACCAAAGAGGGTGGCAAAGGAACCGGTTTGGGCCTGGCCACCGTCTATGGCATTGTCAAGCAGAGCGCCGGGCACATCCTGGTCTACAGTGAACCGGGACACGGGACAACGTTTAAGATCTATCTTCCCAGCGCGGATCACAAAATCGGGGTCGGATCGAAATCGGAATCGGAGACCGTCAGTCCGAAACGGCAAGGGACGACGATCCTGCTCGTGGAAGACGACGACATCATGCGCGGCTTAACCCGCCAACTCCTCAAGGAACACGGCTATACGGTGATCGAAGCGAATGACGGAAAGTCCGCGCTCGACTGGGTCGAGTCTCATCCCGATGCCATCAATCTGTTATTAACCGACGTAGTGATGCGCCGCATGAGCGGTCCGGAATTGGTGGAGCGCCTGAGCGCCTCTCATCCTTCCCTGAAAGTCGTGTACATGTCAGGCTACACCGGTGAGCTGATAGCGGAGCGGGAAGTGTTGAAACGTGGCATAACCCTCCTCGAAAAGCCTTTCACCCGCACCGCTCTGTTGAACACCATCCACGCGACGCTGGGCTGAAAAAGTGCGGGGACGCACCCGTAGACCCTCGTGCGCTCGTCGGAATAAGCTTGACACGATTCGTGACAAAGCATACCGTCAAACCCATGTGGAGGGCAGGCCCGTGAATACGCGTGTCGTCCCACTCGTCGCCATAACCAACCGCTTGGTGATGGAGATCACACAGCGGTGTGTGAAAGCACGCACTTTAGGGCACCGACTTCGGTGGAAACCGGGCCCAGCCGCATCCCACAAAATCAAATCAACACACTTGTTTTGTTTCGGTTAGATGACGTCTGCTGTGGTTTTTGTCCCACCTCTAAAGAGTGGCGACGCAGTTGCCAAAGTACCTGTGAGCGGAGGCAATACATGGCCACACATATGGTAAACAATATCCAGAAACTGACCCCAGCTGACAAAACCTTTGGCGATCTTCCTCCAGCCGTAGCCGAGGCCTTGGAGCAAGAAGCCCTCACCACCACCTATCCCACGGGAGCCGTTTTGTTCGCCGAAGGCCAGTCTCCGCGCGGAGTGTTCATCGTCCGGCGCGGCCGGGTGAAGCTTTCCATTTGTGGCAGCGACGGCCGGACGCTGATCCTCCGCATTGTCGAGCGCGGATGCCCCATGGGCGTTGCCGCGGTAGTTTCCGGACGCCAGTATGAAGCCACCGCCGAGACCCAGGAGCCCTCCGAAGTCAGCTTCGTGCGGCAAAGCGATTTGCTGCGCCTCATGCGCCTGCACGGCGAGTTCGCCCTGTGGGTGACCTAGCACATCAGCCAGGATTACGCGTGTACCTGCCGCGAAATCCGCGACCTCATCCTTTCTGACTCCGCCAGCGAAAAGCTGGCTCGACTGATGGTGGGATGGCTCGATCAGAACACTGAATCCATAAATCCCAGCCAAGTGAAGCTGGCCCTGACTCACGAAGAAATTGGTCAGATGATCGGCACTTCGCGCGAGACCGTCAGCCGGCTTTTCGCGGGCTTCAAAAAACAGCGTCTTATCCAGCAAAACGGCTGCACCCTGGTGATCCCCAACCGGATTGCCTTGGAATCCCTCATCACAGCATAGAAAAAGCCGCTCCGGGGCCGGTCGTCCTCCACCGGCCCCCTCTGGCCGCCTCCGCACGACCGCGTGCGGGACCATTCCGCCTCGCTCCCATGCTCCGCCGACTTCCAAAGCCCTGCACAAAAGCTTACTCAGGTTTCCCAGTGTAGTGTGGTTCGCGGTGCACATCGGCATGGTCTTCTACGGACTCCAGGTGCGTGATGACTTCGGCGGGCATTCCCAACTCCGACGGCAGGCGTTCTTCCAGAATGGTTGCCAGGCGGTGAGCTTCGCTGACTGAGGTCAGGCGCGGAAACAACAAGTGCACTTCGATGATCTGGCGGTAGCCCGTGGTTCGGAAGCGTACACCATGGTACTGAATGGTCAGCTCCGAGCAGATCGCATCCAGTTTGTCGCGAATTTTTCGTCCCGCTTCCGGATCAGAATAGTCCAGCAGCCCAACCGCCGAACGCCAAACCAAATGCCCTCCGGACCAGAGAATATTTCCCGCCACCGCAATGGCCACCAGCGGATCGAACGGTTTCCAGTGCGTCAGCAGCACCAGCCCGAGTCCTCCCACCACCCCAAAGCTGGTCCAGCTATCGGTCAAGACGTGTTTGCCGTCGGCCTCCAGGATGAGCGAGTTGGTCCGCCGCCCGATCCGCAACAGATAATAACCAAGCCCCGCATTGAGCACTCCAGCCACCAGGATCAGCAATGCGCCGGTTCCCAGGTGCTCCAGCTGTAGTCCGCCGATCCACTTCCGGATCGACTCATAAAGAATTGCGATCGCGGCCACGACGATCATCGCACCTTCAAATCCAGCCGAGAAAAAGGTGATCCGCTCGTAACCGTAGAGAAATTGTGGGGAAGCCGACTTTGTGCTGAGCTGAAGACTAAAAGCAGCAAACCCCACGGCGATCACATGCACGACCGACTCGGCCGCGTCGGAAAAAATCGCAGCCGAATGCGTCATGAAATACACGGTGGTCTTACCGATCAGCATCGCCAACCCAAAGATCAGCGAAAGCCGCATGGCGAAGCGCGCATCGCGCAACTCCCGTTCGTCTCTCCGTGTCGCGGAGCTGCCCATGGCTTGCATAGCCACGCTGTGTATTCCTGGATCAGAAGTTTACTATCGGGCACATAGTCTCACGAAAATCACCCAAGAAGATGTGACATAGCTCACTCCGCCAGCGCCGCGGGTCTTGCTGATTCGGAACCAGCGATTCGGCGGTCCGGTCCGGCCCTTCGCGCTCTCGCTGCCCAGGCCGGTCCAGTCCCATCGTCATCCAGAATGAAAATCCCAGCTTGTACCTTGCTTCGTGGCCTGCGCTATCGTGTTTACTTCTACTCTGAAAGTGCCCGCGAGAGCGCCATCGTTTGGCGCCACGCCCTGCGGTGCCGACTGCCTTACGAGGGTAACGCCGTTCCCCGCCAGGTACCTGGCAGGGTCGCGCGAATCACATCCAGCAG
>Ga0116217_10001127_pt1 | contig 26426 bp, 7 predicted proteins | sample Sb_taG_6_FD_89697 | JGI IMG/M metagenome (GOLD analysis project Ga0116217, IMG submission 89697) | Peat soil microbial communities from Weissenstadt, Germany - Sb_50d_4_PS metaG | ecosystem: Environmental > Terrestrial > Soil > Wetlands > Peat | place: Germany: Weissenstadt | collected 2010-09-21 | reverse complement strand
GCCCCGGTACTCCGGGGAGAGGGGTCGGGGGTGAGGGGTTCTGAGCGAACAGGATTCATTGCATTCGTTGCGCGGCGCGGGATTCGTTGCGCGCCCCCGGCCGTGCGCAACGAATGCAATGAAGCGCCCCTCACCCCCGACCCCTCTCCCCGGAGTACCGGGGCGAGGGGAGGAGAACTGCCGCCGCCCCGAGGGCGGCCGCGAAACGGATCCGATCACCCATCGCGTGTTTCAGTGGGGCCGCGACGGCAATCTCTGGCCGAGCCAGCCGTGGGCGGCTATCAGGTCGCGGCTGTCCACCAGGCCGTCGCCGTTGATGTCGGCGAAGATGTTGTACGGCTGGCGCAGCGCCTGGGAGAGGGCCGCCAGGTCGGCCGCGTCCACCACGCCGTGCCCCAGCACGTCCCCGTACAGCACCCGGAACTGCTCGGTCAAGAGCGCCGCCCCGGCCAGGTGGTTGCCGGCCAGGTCCGTCAGGGTGCCCGTGTGCAGCGTGGCGGTGAAGATGCCCAGGGTGATGGGGGAGAGCTGCCAGGTCAGCGTGTTGGTCCCTCCACCGCTGAAGCCGGTGATCGGCAGCCCGGTGATGCTGGCGGCGCTGGCTCCCACGACCGCCTCGCTGAAGACGACCTGGACCCCGGTGATCCGCCAGGGCAGGTCGAAGCGCGTCGAGCCGATCAGGTTGTAGCTCTGCGAGCCGAACAGGACGCGGGCAGCGACCACGAACGGCGCTCGTGTGTCGATGGCGATGGTCGTGTCGGCGGCGAGCGAGCCGGCCGTTCCGGGCCCCGGCAGGGTCAGGTCGAGGGGGTCGCCTCCGTTGTAGGTGATGGTGCCGCCGTTGAGCGACAGGGCGCTCGCCGAGGTGTAGTCGAGGTGTGCGCTGTTCTCGCCGGGGGCCACGGTGTAGAGGAAAGTCAGGGTGTGGGTGCCGCTGCCGCCGGCGTAGACGGCGGTGCCGCCCGAGTTGAGCGTCAGCAGCGGCGAGCCGGTGACGTCCACCACGCCAGTGAAGTTGACGGTGATCGCGATGACCCGGCCGGCCGCGTAGCTGCCGTTCGGGGTGGTGGCACTCACGGTGCTGACGTCAGCAGCGCCGGCCAAGTCGGGCACAAGTCGGTTGGCGATGGGGGTGCCGAGGCCTGTGACCAGATCGTAGCCGACGCCCGCCGAGTAGTTCGTGTTGTTGCCGCTGCCGTTGCTGCCGGTCGTGATGTCGTGGAAGTCGTTGGCGTACGTCGTGGGGTCGTCGGCCAGCTGGTAGAGGGTCGGCAGCGTCTGGCTCGGGCCGTCGAGTGAGCCCAGGCCGTGCTCGGCCCGGATCTCGTCGGCGATGGCCACCAGGGCCGCCCAGGCGGGACAGGAGAAGCTGGTGCCGCCGATCTCGTTCCAGGGGGCGTCCGGGAAGTTGGTGTACGTGTCGTAGTAGGCGATGCCGGTGGCGGTATCGGCGTCGAAGGAGACGTCCGGGGCCTCGCGGAAGTTGTTGGTGTTGTTGACGTTGTCCTGGTAGGGCGGCTTCACCTGGAAGAGGCTGATGCCCCCGCCGCTGCCGCTCCAGCCGGACTCCGACAGGTAGTTGCCGTGGGCATCGAGGAACAGGCTCGTCCCGCCGACGGCCACGACGTCGGGGGAAAAGGCCGGCCAGCCGCCCGTGTTGCCGTTGTCGCTGCCCACGCTGTTCTGGCCGGTCGAGCCGGCGTCGCCGGTCGAGCCCAGGAATGTTACCCCGTAGCCCGGCGGGCTCTGGAAATCGGTACTGACGTTGCTCGAGATTTCGTTGTCGCTGAAGCTCATGCTGACGACCGTGGCCCCGGAATGCTGGCCGGCCCAGACGGCGGCCGCGTCCAGCAGGTCGCTGTCTGGCTCGTCAAAACCGCCGTCATTCGGCACGACAGTGGCCTCGACAAGGATGATCTTGGCCCCGGGGGCGAGGGCATGCACCCACTCCACGTCGAGGGCGATCTCGGCCTGGAAATTCGGGTCCATCAGGGGGAGCGGGGCGGCGTTGCCGTCCTGGTTGACCTTGGTGAAGAAGCCGGCCGGCTCGGGCAGGCCGAACTGCTTGTCGAAGCCGTGCAGGTCGCTGGCGAGGAAGGCGGTGTCCTGGGCCAGGGGCAGGTTGGGGTCGCGGCTGACGAAGTTGGGGTTATCCCCCGCGTCCACGATGGCGATGGTCTGGCCGGTCCCGTCCTGCAAGACGCCGCGGACCTTGATCTGGTCGATCCCGTACGCCTTCTTGATCTGGGCCGGCGTGAAGCCGACCGGGGTCGCGGACGCAATGTCGGGGTGTACCTGGTTGGCGTTGAGGACAATGAGGTTGGGGGGCAGGGCGCTGGACCCCGTGCTCAGGAGGTTCCGGCCTTCGAGCAACTCCACGTCCAGCCGGACCCGGACAGGACGGACCTTCGACAACGCCTGCCGGCGCCGGGAGCGGGTGAACTTGATCACGATGCGGTCCTCGGAGCAACAGCTCGTTAAGGGTGAACATGTGGAACTGTGGGAAGCCTGTCCCCCCGTTATAGCAGTTCGCGGCTCCCGCCGCCAAGGGAACACACCGCCGAGCCTCGCGCCATCAACTATGCCCCCCGCGGCGGAACCTGGCGCGAATAAGTAAGCGATTCCGTGCCCGCGGAAGGCGCCGCCGCCGTCACAACCGGTCGCGCGGGTGAGGAGCGGCCGGAAGAACCACTACACCCGGCGCGGGCGGACGGCTGTCGCCTCCCTCCGGGCGATCGGGGAGTTGTCAAGGCAACCCCAGGGAGAAAGACGCGGCCGTGCCTGGCACAAGCCGGCGCATCAGCAGACCCTGCAAGGATAGCGTTTACTGCCCTGCGCCGTGCCGCCCCGGCAGGTCTTGAGTCATTCCCTGTCGTTAAAGCCCGGAGCATTGTCCGAAATATCAACAAGAGCAGGCCGCCCGAGACCTGTGTGTTGCCGCGGGTGTCGGGATTCATCCCAGCTGCTTGCGGCTGCTCGCAAACACAGCAGCGACTGGATCCATCGGAAGGAGACCGCACGATGAGAAGATTCGTCAGGTTGGGAGTCGGTGTGATTGTCCTCGGGTGGTTCGGAGGAGCCGCCGCCTCGGCCGACCCCACCCTTCCCCCCATCCCCACGACCCCGGTGCCGGCCGCCGCGCCGGCCGCCCCCGCCAAACCGTTACCCGCGACGCCGCCCGCCCCCGCGACCCCGGCGCCAGCCGCGACCGCAACCGCAACCGACGACGTCAAGGCCCCGGCCGCGCCGGCCGACCCTGCCAAGCCGCCGGCCGCGGCGGCCCCCGTCTCCGTGACCCCGACGCCGCCCGCCCCCTCGCCGGCGGCCGTGGTCCTCGCACCCACCTCGGGTTGCTCAGGGGATCACGGGGCGATGGACTGCGCCCTGGCCGGGAAGGACTGTGACGCCACTCACTGGGAGTTCTTCGGCGGCGCCAGCCTGTACCTCCTGAAGCCGTACTTCGAGAGCAACACCGCCTATAGCACGACCAGCGGCATCGGCACCACCCACCCGTCGCGCACCGAGACCGATTTCAACTGGGACTTCGACGCGGCGCCGGCCGTTTTCCTGGGTATCGTGTCTCCCAGCGGCCTCGGTGTCCGCGCCGGCTGGTTTCACTTTGACGAGTCCTCGACCCCGCAGCACACGGGGCTGACCCCGGGCCTGGCGACCAGCAGCTTCATCGATCCGGCCCCCGGCGTGACCGGGCTGCCGGGCGCGGTCTTCGCGTCGCCCGGCGCGCTCCTCTCGGCGGGCGCCGGCAAGGACGTGCTCGACTTCAGTAGCAGCTTGAAAGTCCACAGCCTCGACCTGGAAGCGATGCAGGATTGGCACTTCGGCTGCTTCTCGCTGCTGGTGTCGGGTGGCGGCCGCTACCTTGAGGTGTCCCAGGAATACTCGGCCAACCTGAGGAACAGTGCCGTGTTCCCCGGCGTCGGCAGTGCCAGTGAGCTGCAGCACCTCGACTTCGCCCAGCGCTTCCAGGGTGGCGGGCCGACGCTGGCCGCCGAGGGTCGCTGGCAGGTGCGCAACAGTGGCCTGAGCCTGTTCGCGAACGCCCGCGCCTCGCTGCTCGTCGGCACGGCTCACCAGTCGAACAACCTGGTCGTGATGGTGAATGACCCGGCCGGCGTGGTGGGCGGAAGCGCGGCCGTCGCCTCGTCCGCCGACAGTCACCCCGAGCGCGTGCTGCCCGTGACCGAGATCGAACTGGGGTTCGAGTACAGGCGCTGTGTGGGCCGGGCGGAGCCGTTCTTCCGGGCGGCGGTCGTCGATAAGACCTATTTCGACGCCGGTAACGCCTCGCGCCAGGACGGCAATCTCAGCCTCTTCGGCGCCCAATTCACCTTCGGCGTGAAGTATTGAGCACTGGTCATTAGGAAGCCGCTTGCGGCTTAGCGGAAGCCTGGAATCCGCTAAGAAATCATTTCACCAATGGCGAGCGGCGCGGCGTCAGCCCACCGGTGAAGCCGAAACCGGCGGGCTGACGCCGCGCCGCTCGCCATTAGTCAAACAGTTTCTAAGCCGCAAGCGACCGGCCCGCCCAGTTATTTCTTCTCCTCCAGGCCGGCCAGGAGTTTTTTGAAGTCGTCTCGCGACCGGAGGGGCGCGAAGTCCTCCGCACTTTTCAACTGCTCCACGTCCTTGTAACCCAAGGTGATCGCCTGGCGCAGCAAGTCGAGCGCACGCTCGGCGTAGGTCTTCACCAACTCGTCGCGCTTCTCGGCGGCCAGCTTCGCATCCTTCCCGGCGACGCCGACGCAGCGGGCCAGGACGGCGGCGGCGGGGACGTGGTAGCCCTGCCAGCCGGCCGGCATCGCCTGGACCCACTCGGCCACGGCGGCGGCCGACGCGGCATGGTCATTCAGCTTGACCAGGGTCTGGGCCAGTGCCAGGTAATGGCTGCCCAGTTGCTGCCGAAAGCCGGGGTGCTGGGGGGTGATTTCCAGCGCGGCACGCTGGTGGCGCACGGCTTTCTCCAGGTACGGGCGCGCCTCCTTCAACTGCTTCCCCTCCAGCAGGAAGCGGGCCAGGCCGTGCTCGGTGACGGCGAGGTTGCTCTGGAACTCGGCGACCTTGGGGAAAGCGCCGGCCAACTTCTCGCGCAGCACCAGCAGGCGGCGCCAGCACTGTTCCACCTCCGCGGCGGGTTCCTTGGCGGCCGTCAGCAGGACGATCAGGTTCGAGTAAGGGACGGTCAGCTCCGCCGAGTACGCCAGCACGTCAGGATACGTCTTCTCCAGATCCTCCAAGATGTCTATGGCCCTTCGATAGCTCTGCGCCGCCCTGGGCACACGGTCGGCCTGAGCGTGCAGGACGCCCAGGTTGCCGTGATACTTGGCCAATTCCACGCGGTAGACGGGCGACGCCGGAAAGTCGGCGACCAGCTTCTCTTGCACCGTCAGCGCCTCGTCCCAGGCGTCTTCGGCGTCCTGGCGCCGGCCGGCCCCCGCCAGGAAGATCGCCAGTGCGTCGTAGCCGCGCGCCAGATCCTGCCGGTACACCGGCACGCCGGGCTGCTCGTTCTTCAGCGCTGTCAGCAAGCCCAGGCCCTTTCGCCATGCCTTCTCCGCCTCCTCCGGGCGGTTGGTGGCCCGGAGCAGGTCGCCAAGGTTATTGGAGGCGTTAGCCAGCAGGTGGCGGTAATCGGGGACTGGCGGGTACTCATCGGCCAGCTTTCCCGACAGTTCCACGGCCTCAAGATAAGCTTTCTCCGCCTCGGACGCCTTGGCGTTCCTCTGCCAGAACACACCCAGGTTGCTAAGGCCGCTGGCCAGATCCTTGCGATAGACGGGCGCCTTCGGGTAGCGCTCGGCCAGTTCGCGGCGCAGTTCCAGCGAGCGGAGGACGTGCTTGAGGCCCTCATCGGGCCGGCTGGTGGCCTGCAACAGGGCCGCGAGGTTCTGGAGCGTACTGGCCAGTTCCTGCTGGTAAGCGGGCACGTTGGCGTGATCGGCGACCAGCTTCTCCACGATCTCCAGGCCGCGGCGGTAAGCCTTCTCGGCGTCGGGCAGGCGGTTGCCGGTCTGCAGCAGGATGCCGCGGTTGTTGTAACTTGCGGCGACCTCGGCCCGGTAGTCCGGCACCCGGGGATAGTCGGCGGCCAGCTTCTCCAGGACATCGAGAGACTTCTCGTACGCTTTCTCCGCGTCGGCGCCGCGGCCGGCTGCCTGACGCACGAGGCCGAGGTCGTGGTAGCTGGCGGCCAACTCCTGCCGGTAAAGCGGCACCGTCGGGAAGTCGGCGACCAGCTGTTCGCGCAGCCGCTGCGACTCCCCGTAGGCTTTCTCCGCCTTTTTCGGTTGCGTGTCGCGCCAGAAATTGCCCAGGTGGTTGTAGGTGATGGCCAGCTCCTGCCGATAATCCGGCACGTCCGGATGATCGGCCGTCAGCTGTGCCAGCACGGTCTGAGCGTGTCCGAAGGCTTGCTCCGCGTCGCCCTGGCGCCCCGTGGCCCCCAGGAGCAGCCCCAGGTTGTTGTGACCGCGCGCCAGCTCCAGGCGGTAGACCGGCTCCGCCGACCCCTCGTTCAACTCGATGCGGAGCCGCAGCGTTTGCCGCAGGATCGGCTCCGCCTCGACGTAGCGCCCTGCGCCGAATAGCAGGATGCCGAGGTTGTTGGCGACGGCCGCCAGCTCCAGTCGGTCCTCCGCCTCGCCTTTCTCCTCGACCAACCCCTGCCGCAGGGCCAGGGCGGCGCGGAAGGCTTGCTCGGCCTCCGGGGTGCGGCGGGCGTCCCTGAGCAGGCTACCCCGGTGGTTCTCGCAGGTCGCCAGGTCGCGCCGGTAGCGCACCTCGCCCGGGGACTGGACCAGCAGGTCGGTGAGCGCCGTGCGGGCGCCGGCGTAGTCCTGCTCCGCCGCCTCCTGCTCGCCGAGCATCTTCCGGATGTCGCCGACGCGAAAGCGGGCGCGCGCAGTCTCCCAGCGCACCCCCGGGTCGTCGCCTTTTTCCTCCAAAAAGCGCTCGTAAAAGAGCATGGCTTTCGTCAGCAGTTCGCGGCGCAGCTTCTCCATGCGCGGCTCGTGGGCCAGTCGCTCCTGGCCGACCCCGGTCAGCATGGTATCGACCGCCAGGCGGGCCCGCTGGAAGTTCTCCTCGGCGCGGCGGAAGTTCTCCTCGGCGCGGCGGAAGTTCTCCTCGGCCTGCCGGTGTTCGTCCTCGGCGATGCGGCGCAACCGGGCCTCCTCCTGGGCCTGCCGCCGCTGGGATTCGCCGAACGCCAGACCGCCCGCCACCAGGCTGACGACGAACAGTGTACTCACGACGGCCAGGGCGGCGGCGACCGGCCGGCGGCGGGCCCACTTCCAGGCCCGTTCCCAGGTGGGCGTCGGCCGGGCCAGGATCGGTTCCCCATCCAGGTAGCGCCGCAAATCGTCCGCCAGGGCGCCGGCGGTGGCGTAGCGCTTCGGGGCTTCCTTGTTCAGGCACTTCAGGCAGATCGTTTCGAGGTCGCGCGGCACCTTGGCGAGCAGCCGGCTGGGGTAGACCGGCTCCTGGGTGCGCACTTGCTCCAGCGTGTCCCAGACGGTCGCCCCCTTGAACGGCGGCCGGCCCACCAGCAGCTCGTAGAGGATGGCGCCCAGCGCGTAGATATCGACGGCCGGGCCGAGCTCCTTGGTGCGGCCCTCCGCCTGCTCGGGCGGCATGTAGCTGGGGGTGCCCATGATGGCCCCGGTCCGCGTCTGGCCGTCCTCCTCGTCGAGCTTCTTGGCCAGGCCGAAGTCGGTCACCTTGGGGGTGCCGTCGGCCGTCAGCATGATGTTCGGCGGCTTGAGGTCGCGGTGAACGATCTGCCGCTGGTGGGCGTAATCCATCGCCTGGGCCAGCTTGTGCAGCAGTTCGGCCGCCTGCCGGAAGGGCAGGGGGTTGCCGGCGAGCTTCTTGTCCAACGGGCCGCCGTCCACGAACTCCAGGGCGAAGAACGGCCTGCCCTCCCATTTGTTGATCTCGTAAATCTGCACGATGTACGGGTGCTGCAGCTTGGCCACCGCCTCGGCCTCGAGGCGGAAGCGGGCCAGGTCGGCCTCGCCGGCGTAACTCCCCGACAGGATCATCTTCAGGGCGACCAGGCGGTTCAGGCCGACCTGGCGGGCCTTGAAGACCACACCCATGCCGCCCCGGCCCAGCTCGCCGAGGATCGTGTAGCCGGGGATCGCCGGGCCGCTGCCCGGGCCGGCGTACGCCGGCTGCGTGCGTGGCTTCCGTGGGGCGTCTTCTTCCGTGTCGAGCCCCCCCGGGGCGCGCTGGGTGGTCCCCCTCGGCCGGTGTCGTCCGGTCTCACCCTCGGCACGGTCTGCCTCGGTGCCCCTTCCCGGCTCCTCCGGTCGGGTGGCGCCGCCGGAGGAAAGCGCCTCGGTCGCCTCCGGGGCAGAGGAAGCTGGGGCGCGGCCGAACGAGCGGGCCGTGGGGTCGAGCGTGACGTCCGTGGCCGAGATCGCCTGGGATGGGGCCTTGGAGAGCCGGTCGGTCAGCGGGAGGGTGGAACCGGAGGGGTCCGCCGGAACCTGGCTTGCCGAGTCCGCCCGCGCGGGCCGCAGGGAGGGCGGCAAGGTCTCCTCGGGCGCGTCGGCACGGTCGTCGGGCGATGCCTCCGCGACGGTGGCGCCCTGAGAGTCTCCCCGCTGGGGCGGGAGGGACAGCGGTAGCGTCGGTTCGGGGCCGGTCCCGGCAGCCGTCGGCGTCGGGCCTCCCTTCTTCGTGGGGGGCAGCGCCAGGGTTTGGTCCACCGCGTCGGCCGGCGCGAGGGCGGGGGTCGGCCTCACGGCGGGCGGCGCCAGCGTCTCCTGCGAAGGGTCGGCCGGCGCGACACTGGGCGCGGCGGCGCGCGGGGGCGGCGCCAGGGTGGCATCGGTACTGGAAACCCTCGTCGGCGCGGCCGGCAGGCTACCGGCGCCGCAAACCGGGCAGGCGGCCGACTGAGCCTCGGCCAGCGGCTCCCAGTGATGGCCCTTCGGGCAGCAAAGCATTTGCGGCACGGATTACTCCTTCGTCGCAGTGGCTAGCCACTAGCCACTAGCCACCAGCCACTATTTACTAGCCACTAGCCACTAGCCACTAGGCACGACCTGGCCCCCCCGCCGGAGGCGACATCCATGCTATCTATTTCCGTCACCAACGAGCGACAACGCCAGCAGTTCGACCACCCGGCCGGCCCCTTCGAGTTCGGGCGGGGCGTCCAGGGCGAGATCCCCCGTTTCGTGATCGACGACGGCTTCGTTTCCCGCGACCAGCTCCGCATCGAAGAGCTGCCCCTTGGGCACATCCGACTGAAGAACCTCAGCGCCAGAAACCCCGTCATCCTGGCCGACGGCAGCGACATCCCGGCCAACCAGAGCCGAGAGGTGGCGCTCCCCGTCTCGGTCACAGTGGGCGAAACCGTGATCGCCATCGCGCACAAGCCCGCGCCCGCGCCACCCCCACCCCCCCGCGAGACCGACACGCCGGCCGTGCCGCCCCGGCCGCGCATCACCGACGTCACCTGGCCGCTGCCGGCCCTGAAGTCGGAAGCGGCGGTCGCCGGCATGGCGAAGGAACTCTTCGCCGCCGACGGCTACCTGTCGATCCAACCCGTCCGCTGCCAGGACCAGCCGCGCCTCCTCCCCGGCCTGGGCGAGACGGGCGACATCCTTTCCCCGGCCACGCTGGCGCGCTGGATGGAGTCGGTGCTGGCCCTGCAGCGCTCCGACGCCGGCCCCACGGAATTCTACTCGCAGGCCGCGCAGTCGATGGTCGAGATGATCGGCCTGGACGTCGGCCTGGTCCTGCTGCACGGCGAACGGGGCTGGCAGGTCGTGGCCCGCGCCGCCCGGGAAGACGAGGGCCGCGGCAGCGTCGGCCGCGAGTACAGCCAGACGGTGCTGCGCCAGGTGCTGGCGGAAAAGCAGACCTTCTACCAGGACCTGGCCCTGATGAAGTCGCAGGAGAGCCTCAAGAGCGTCGATGCCGTCGTCGTCTCGCCGATCTTCGCCCTGGAGGACGAGGTGGTCGGCGCCCTGTACGGCATGCGGCGGGGCGGCCGGGTCAAGGCCGGCAAGGTCCACTCGCTGGAGGCCCAGTTGGTGCAGCTGCTGGCCGCCGCCGTCGGCGCCAACCTGGCCCGCTCGGCGGCCACGCGCACGCGCACCCAGTTCGAGCAGTTCTTCTCCGCCGACCTGGTGCGCGAGCTGACGCGCGACCCGCGTATGCTCGAGGGCCGTGGCCAGGACGTGACCATCCTCGTCAGCGACCTGCGCGGCTTCTCGACCATCTCGGAAAAGCTCGGCCCCCAGGACACCTGCCGCCTGGTCCGCGACATCATGGAACGGCTGTCCGAGCGCGTCGCCGAGCACGCCGGCGTCATCGTGTCGTACCTCGGCGACGGGCTGCTGGCCATGTGGAACGCGCCGGCTTCGCAAGTGAACCACGCGGTGCTGGCCTGCCGCGCCGCCCTGGCGATCCTGGCCGAACTGCCGGCCCTGAACGCCGACTGGCAGCCGGTCCTCGGCTCGCCCTTGCGCTTCGGCCTCGGCCTCAACACCGGGGTCGCCCAGGTCGGCAACACCGGCAGCAGCCGCAAGTTCATGTACGGCCCGCTCGGCAACACGGTCAACGTGGCCAGCCGCGTCGAGGGGGCGACCAAGTATCTCAACGTCCCGGCACTCATCACCGGCTCGACGCGCGCCCAGGTCGGAGACGCCTTCGCCACTCGACGTCTCTGCCAGGTGCGCGTCTTCGGCATCCAGTCGCCCGTCGATCTGTACGAGCTGCATGGCCAAACGGCTTCCCCCGAGTGGTTGGCCTTCCGCGACACCTACGAAAAGGCCCTGGCCCTGTTCGAGAACCGGCAGTGGCTCGAAACCTGTCAGCTCGTCCTCCCCCTGCTGGAGCGGGCCAAACAGAGTGGTCAGTACGACCAGCCGACTCTAAAGCTCGCGAATCGCTCCCTGGCCTGCCTGGCGAGCCCGCCCGACCCCTTCGATCCCGTCGTGGACCTGTCCGGCAAATGAGGCACCGTGCAGCCGCACGATGAATCAACGCTCGCGGCTCGACTCTTCTGCCCCTAGTCCCAGGCCGAGATCGACCAGCACCGCCGCCAGCGCGTACCAGGGCGACAGGTCCGCGGCCGCGCCCCCCGTGTCGGGCAGGACCTCCTCCAGCGGGGCCACCGGCTCGGCCCCGTCGCCGTCCGCGGGATCGAGGACGAGCGGCGGGCCGCTGAAGACGGCATCGACGTCGGCGCGCCGCGCGGCATCGTTCTCGAAAAGGGCCCCCTGCTCCTCGGTGGGAGGTTTGGCCGGGGCCGGTTTGGGCGGCGGGGTTTCCTTCGGCGGCGTTGTCGTGCCCGGTTTGGCCCCCGCCGACTGCTGGCGCAGCAGCTTCATGGTGGCGACACCGCCGTACAGGACCAGCGCCTTGGGGCCGTCGCCGACCATGCCCAGCACGAACGAAACCCAGGTGGCGGCGTCGTCGCTGTTGGGGTCGCTCTCCCCCGCGGCCCCCGCCGCGTAAGGACTCAGGGTCAGGGCCGACTGGCTGGCGCTCACCTGGCCGATCTGCGACGGCACCAGGGTCAGCGTCAACGAACTGGTGCTCTGGAAGGTGACCGACGGCGCCGCACCAGCCGGCGCGTCTCCGATGAAGGAGGCGGCGTTGTTGGTCGCCAGCGGCTTCGAGGCCGCCGGCGGCGTGACGGTGGTCTGAGTCGCGGTCGCCGGGGCGCTGACCGCGACGGTGAAGACGGTCCCGCCCAGGCCGTTGACGCGCGGGTGGCTGGTGGAGTCGAGGAGCACAGAGAAGCTCCCGTCGGCTAACAGCAGCGGCGCCGCGCCGCCGCTGCCGCGCACCGGCACCCAGGCCAAGCCGTCGAAGAACAGGAGTTGCTTGCCCCCCGGCGGGGGGCCGAAGGTGGCCACGACCTCGTCGGCGGCGTTAGTGCCGGGAACCTGCACGTCGAAGAAGGCGGAGGCGTTTTGGTCCGCTCCCGGGACCAGGACCGGCAAGGGGTTGTCGAAGTAGTCGAGCACGGTCAGGTTGTTCGGCGGGCTGCCGGCGACGTTCGACGTCAGCTTAGCGGTCACGTCGGAGAGGCCCGCCACGCCCGACTGGGTCGGGACCGCCCCCGCGCTGCTCGCCCCCTCGATCGATCCCGACATCGTCACCGTGGCCGTGCTCGTGCCCCCCTGCCGGTCGCTGACCGTGTAGGTGAAGGTGTCCACGCCATCGAAACCGCGGTTGGGCGTGTAGACGATCGTGCCACCGCGCACGACGATCGTGCCGTGCGGATGCGGAGGCTGAGTGGTGCCGACGATGGTCAGGCCGCCGCCGTCGAAGTCGATGGCGTTGCTCAGCACCGGCACGACGGTCGATCGACCGGGCGTCAGCGGCGCCACGGAGTTTTGCGCCAGCGGCGGCTGGTGAACGCCCGCCAGTCGCTCGCTTCCCGGCAGGTGCAGGGCGGTCAGGTGATTGATGAAGACCCCCGAGTCGATTTGCCCGTCCCCCACCTTGAAAATCGACAGATACAGGTGATGCACGCCGGGGGTGATGGGGGTGCCGGCCTGCAAGAGCGGCGTGCCGCCGTTGTAGAGCGTCCCCGTCAGCGTCACCACCCGGGAGTCGTCGAAGAACGGGCCCGCGGTGCTGACCGGCTGATGGGTCGGGTCGGTCACCGCGTAGGCGAAGTTATTCGGGGCGCTGATGGCGTTGGTGGCGGGATCGACCGACCAGGTGTCCTCGTCCAATTCGGCGAGGAAGGTGCCGTTGAAGCCCCGGTCACGGAAGAGCGGGTACTCATTGCTGTCGAAGGAGAAGTCGAAGTTCAGGTAGTTGTCGCCCGCGGGGACGTCGATGGTCAGCTCCAAGATGGAGACGTCGAAGGCGCCGCGCAGCCGGGTGTGGTTATCGACGCCGGCGCTGGTGTTGTCGGTGGCCACGCTGACGTCGCCGTTGGTGAGCAGGGCGAACGGCCCCGCCGCGGTGAAGGGGGGCGTGCCCAGCGTGCCCTGGTAAACGCCCTCGGCGGTGGGCGAGCTGACCGCCACCCACTGCTCGCCGGTGACCAGCCCGCTGCCGTCGTCGATCGTCGGACCCAGGATCGGTGGGGCGAACACGTTGACCGTCACGGTGCCCGTCGCGCTGAGCAGGCCGTCGAAGACGGTGTAGGTGAAGTGGTCGGTGCCGGTGAAGTCGGCGTCGGGGGTGTAGGTCAGAGTGCCGTCGGCGTTGATCCGCACCCGGCCGTCGGCGCCCTGGGTGACGCGGATCACCCGGAGCGGGGAGGGACCGTTATCCGGGTCGAAGGCCCCGCCGTCCTGCCCGTGGGTGCCGCTGAGCACCGGGACGATGACCGGCGTGTCCGTGCTGGTGGCGGCCGTCTGATCGAGGGCCACCGGCGGCACGTCGTTGATGGGACTGCCGAGGAGCCGGACCACCAGGACGACGCTCTTTTGCGTGGTGAAGTTCGTCCGCGTCCCCGCCACGACGATGTTGCCGTCGGCCTGGACGGCGAGGGCGTTGGCCGACTCGGTGCTCGAGTTGCCGAAATCGAGGACCGTGGTGCCGCCCGTGCCGAAGGTGGGATCCAGTGTGCCGTCGATGCCGTAGCGGGCCACGGTAAACTGGACGAGGCCGTTGTCGCTGCTGGTCCCCGTGGCCACGATCTTACTCTGCGCCGGTGTGGCACCCGCTTGGATGGCCAGGGCGGTGATCCCGGCCAGGGCGGGGGAAAAGGCGGTGGTCACGGTGCCGTCCGGGCTAGTCAGGCTGGTACGGCCGATGAGGTCGCTGCCGAACGTGGTGTCCAGCGTGCCGTCCAGGTTGTAGCGCGCCAGTGCGAAGTCCTGCTGCGAGGCGTCGGCGTTGGCCGTGCTGCCGCCCACGACGATCTTCTGCGCCGTCCCGTCCGCGTTGAGCTGCAGGGCCATCGCCGTGGCCACCGCGTCACCGCCGTCGCCGAAGTCGGTCGTGACCGTCCCGGCGGGGCCGAAGTTCTGCAATTGGGTCGCGGAGCCGAAGGTCGTGTCGAGGCTGCCGTCGGGGTTGTACTGGGCCAGGGCAAAGACGTTCTCAGAGTTCATATTGACGGCGTAGCCGGCCACCACGATCCGGCTCAGCGTGCCGTCCGAGTTCAGCTCCAGGGCGATCGCGTTGCCGACCGCGTCGCCCAGGCCGAAGTCCGTCGTGACCGTCCCGGCGGGGCCGAAGTTCTGCGATTGGGTCGCGGCGCCGAAGGTCGTGTCGAGGCTGCCGTCGGCGTTGTAGCACGCCAGGGCGAAGTCCTCTTCGAGGGTCGAAGCGTTGTAGGCTTCGCCGGCCACGAAGATCCTGTCCACCGACCCGTCGGAATTCAGGAGAAGTGCGATCGCGTTGACTGTGGTGAAGGTGAACTGTCCGTCGCCGCTGCCGAAGTCGGTGGTGACGGTGCCGGCGGGGCCGAAGCTGCCGGTGCCCGCGCCGAAGGCGGGGTCGAGGGTGCCGTTGGCGATATATTCCGCCAGGGCGAAGTCCTCGTTGCCGGTAGTGGGGTTGAGGGCGTTGCCGGCGACGAGGACCTCGCCGTTGGGCAGCACGGCGAGGGCGTTGGCCGCCGCGGCGGTGGACGTGCCGAAGGGGGTGGTGACGCGGCCGCCCGTGCCAAAGGTGCTGTCAACGCCGCCGCGGGCGCCGTCGAGGCGCAGCAGGGCGAATTCGGTCCCGCCCGCCGTGCTGCCGGCCACCACAATGTTGCCGTCCGCTGGCTGAATGGCCACCGCGTTGGCCTCGTCGCCGCTGGGACCGAAGGTGTCCTGCACGGCGCCGACGGAGAGATTGGCGGCGAAGGTCAGGTCCGGGCTGCCGTCGCTGTTGTAGCGGCGCAGGGCAAACTCTGAGTCGCCGGTGACGTTGATGGTGCCCGCCACCAGGACCTTCCCGCCGGCCTGAAGGAGCAAGGCGTTGATTTGCTCCTCCGCGGCGTCGGGCGCGAAGACCTCGCCGTCCTGGCCGAAGGACGAGTCCGGCTGCCCGGCGCTCGTGTATCGGACCACGGCGAAGTCGGTGTTCAGCCCGGCGGTGCTGCCGTTGTCCTGCTGCGAGTAGCCCGCGGCCACGAGCTTCCCGTCCGGCAGGATGGCGAGGGCGTTGGCCTGGTCGTTGCCGGGGCCGAGGCTCGTGGTCACCAGGCCGCCGCTGCCGAAGGTGGGGTCGAGCAGGCCCCTGGGGCTGTAGCGGGCGAGGGCGAAGTCGAGGTTGGTGCCATTGGACGCACTGCCGGCCACGACCACGTCGCCGTTCCCCTGGAGGACGAGGGCGGTCGCCACCGCGTCCCCTTGGCCGAAATCGGTGGTGACGGTGCCGGTCCCGGCGCCGAAGGTGGGGTCGAGGGCGCCGTTGGCGTCGTAGCGCGCCAGGGCGAAGTCGAGGTTCTTGCCGTCGGAGGCGGAGCCGGCCACGACGATGTTGCCCTTCGCCTCAACCACGGCACGGGCAACGGCGTCCCCTTGGCCGAAGTCGGTGGTGACAGTGCCGGCGGGGCCGAAGCTGCCGGTGCCCGCGCCGAAGGAAGCAATGAGTTGGCCCGTGCCGTCGTATTCCGCGAGGGCGAAGTCGTCGCTGCCGGTGATCGGGTTGAGGGCCGCGCCGACCACGACGATGTCGCCGTCCGGCAGGAGGATCACGCCATAGGCGACGGCGTCGCTGCCGAAGTCGGTGGTGACGGTGCCGGCCGGGCCGAAACTGCCGGTGCCCGCGCCGAAGGTGGGGTCGAGGTTGCCGTGAGAGTCGTAGCGCGCCAGGGCCAACTCGCGGTGGCTGCCGTCGAAGGCTGAGCCGACCGCCACGATTTCGCCGTTGTGCTGGACGGCCACCGCGTTGATCGCGTCGTCGCCCTTGCCGAAGTCGGTGGTGACGAAGCCGTGCGTGCCGAACGATTGCACGGGGATCCCGTTGGGATTCGTCAGCAGCAGCGAGAAATCGTTGTCCTTGCTGGCGCTGCTCCGAAAGACGAAGGAGCTGCCGGCGACGACAACGTTGCCGTCCGGCCGGAGGGCGACGGCGTTGGCGATGTTATTGCCGGCCCCGCCGCCGAAAATGAGCAGGCCGGTGGCGCCGAAGGTCGGATCGAGGGTCCCCGCGGGCACCGTGCCGGGGCCGAGGACGACGACGGTGACGTTGGCCGGCGGCGAGGTCAGCCAGCCGTTGCCGTCGGTGTAGGTGAAGCGGTAGGTGCCGCTGAAACCGGCGGGGGGGATCCAGGTGATGGCCGTCCCGTCGGACTGAAAGGTCCCGTCCGGCGTCGAGTGGGGCTGGCCATCGACGGGCACGGAATCGCCGCCGGCGGTGGTGATGCCGTTGACGAAGATCGGGTCTCCGGGCTGTGGGTCGAAGTCGTTGGCCAGCACGTCGATCGTGATGCCGTTGAGGACGCCCGACTGGGCCGGCGCGGTCTTCACGTCGTCGGCGGCGATGGGCCGGATGTCCGCGTTGTAGCGGGCCAGGGCCAGCTCGGTCGTGCCGTTCTCGACGGCGAAGCCGGCCGCCACCAGTTTGCCGTTGCTCGTGGCGACCAGGGCGTTGGCGGCTTGGTCGTCCGCCCCCAGGTCGGTGGTCACCTGTCCGTTGATGCCGAAGGTCTGGTCCACCGAGCCGTCGGCGTTGTAGCGGGCCAGGCCGAAGTTGCGATCGGGTTGGCCGCTGGCGGAGATCTGCTGGAGGGAGAAGCCGGCGACGGTGATCCGGCCGATGGGGTCGATGACCATCGCGTTGGCGGCGTCGCTGCTGGGGCCGAGCGACGTGGTGATGGTGCCGGCTGGCCCCACCGAGACCGCAGTTACCCCGAACGTCGGGTCGAGGAGCCCATCCGGTTGGTAGCGGGCCAGGGCGACGTAATCGAAGGTGCCGTCACTCACCTGCCCCGCCACGACGACCGCGCCGCCAGGCTGCAGGGCGAGGCCGTTGATCGAATCGTCGCCGCGGCCGAAACTGGTTGTGACCGTCCCGCCGTTGAAGTCGGAGGCCAGTCTTCCCGTGCTGTCGAGTTCGGCCACCGCAAAGTCCAGCTTCGTCGCCGGCCCGTCGGGCACCGTGGCGCTCCCCGCGACCACGATGTTGCCACTGCTCGCGACGGCGACCGCCGTGGCGCTGTCGTCCCCGGTGCCATAGTCGATGAGGGTGCTGCCGTTCGTACCGAAGGACTGGTCGAGGGTGCCGAAGGAGGTGAAGCGCACCACAAGCATGTCCTGCTTGCCGCCGGAGCCGAGCGGGAAGCCGCCCTCCGACTGATTTCCCCCGGACCTCTGCGCTGTCCCGGCCACGACGATGGCCCCGTCCACCGGCTGGATGGCCACGGCGAGGGCGTCATCGCTGGTGGTCCCGGGGATTTGGCAGGTGACCAGGCCGTTCTCGTTGGGGCCGAAGTTGTCGTCGAGGGTGCCGTCGAGATTGAACTCCGCCAGTGCCAGGACCTCCTGACCATTCTGGACGGCGAACCCCGCGGCCAGGACCGCATCAATCGTCCCGCCGGGTCCGGGGACGCCTACCAGGGTGTTGGCCACGGCATTCGCCGGCCCGAAGTCGGCTGTGGCGACGCCGTTGCTGCCGAACAAGGTGTCGAGGCTGCCGTCGCCGTTGTAGCGCATCAGGGCGAACGACTGGTGGCCGCCGTTGCTGACTGTGCCGGCCACGATGAGGGAGTCGTCGGCGGTTCCGTTGCCGTCGCCGAGGCTCACGACGGCGTTGCCCTGGGCGGCGAGGCCAAGGTGGGTCAGCACCGTGCCGCCGCCGTTGAACTGCGGATCGAGGTTGCCGACGTTGAGCAGCACGCGCGGCTCGAGTTCTTCCACGGCCACCAGCCCGGACGGTCGGCGCAGCATTGGCGGAAGGAAGCGGAACGACGGAAATCGTGCCATGTCGAGCCCCAGGTGAGTCGCGCAAGGATGCACTGCGGCGAGGGGATTCCGAGGACGCTCGTCAGCCGTTGGCGCCGATGCCTCCGCGCCTGGCGCTGCCCTGCAACCTCGGGACCCGAGAGACGGCAGGGCGGATCCTCAGACAATGGGGACACCTTTGACGGACGCCCGGATGAGCCCGTTGACTTTGACGGCGTTCACGAACGCGCTTACCACTAACAGAATAACGCAGGCAATCCGGGAAAGGAAGAACAAATCGACGGGCCGCGCCGGTCATCCTTCGCCAACGGGACGGTCGCAGCGAGAGGCAAGTCTGCACGGAACATTAGCCGGACCAGCCCGGCCTGGTTCAAGAGCGCAGGCACCTGGGTAACCCTACCGTCGCACGTCGGCGTCGCCGGGTGTGCCCAGGGCCAATTCGTTTCACGGGCCGGTGAAACGAATCGCGTTTTCCGAAGTCCTTGTCCTCCCTCGTCTTGCGCCGCCGACAACTCATTCGTTTCACGCTTTTGCTAGACACACTTCGGGGGGGGCAATGAAACGATTCGGCAGGGAGGAAATTAGGCCGAAGTGACGCGGTGTGAAACTCCAGCTCAACCGGGGAGGGGCTCCGCCGACTGTTACCCGGTTTGAACCTGTCCACGAGCCTTCCTGTATCCGGTACTTAACATCATTGGCTTCAGGTGTTAACGTCGGTTAGCACGGCGCCGTCGGAACACCGTTGGCCTGCTTCCTTCGCGCCGCCATTTCTCCCCACCCGTCCCAGCCTCGTCCTTGTCATAATTCCTTCATGGAAAGCGGTTTGCGACCGGGCTTCTGTCTCGCCGCTGGTGGCGCGACGTCCCGCGGAGGATCTCGTCTTCCCCGGGCAGTCGATTTCTACCGAGTGGCGCAAGAAGTGCATTACTGGAGTCACCCCTTGCCCTCAAATCGGAGCGACGGCGTGCGAGGTGCGGGAAGAGATGGCTACCCTCCGCGGGGCTGGTCGGGAACTCCGCTGCTTCCGATGCCGCCACTTTCACGCACGCCGCCCGGCACCCTGGCTTGAACAAGGCCCTTCGCCGCACCCCTGAGAAGAATCCGGAGCAGAGACGCCAATGCGACACGGCAAATCGATCCTCCTGGCAGGCCTCGTTGCCCTGGCGTTGGCTGGGGCGGCCCCGGGCGCGACCATTAGCGGGGTGACAAGCCCCGGCAACACCTTCGGCACCGCCTTCCCCATCCTCGACAGTGCCTTCACCGCCAACTCGGACCCTCTCAACCTTAGCGCCAACCCGACGGTGACGATCAACGGGATGATCGCCGGCAACGAGGTGGACTACTACTCCTTTTCCGCCCCTGCGGGGCAGTTCTATGCCGATATCACCTCTCCCAACAACGCTCTCACGGCCGGGGGGGGCGTCAACCTGGCGCTGTTCGACGCCAATGGCAACCTATTGTTCTGGAACGACAGTTTGCCCCCTCCTCAGTTTTCCCCCCCCGACTTGAGTTCCCTCGACTCCTTCCTGGGGTCGGATCTGTCCACCATCCCTGCGGCGGCCACTTACGTCCTCGCCGTCGCCCTGGATGCCCCCCCACCAAATAGTAATAACAACAATTTTCCCGACGCGCTCAGTCCACCGCCGCCGCGTGGTGGACTCAACAATGCGACCTTAATAACCCGACCCGACGGCGGGCTTGGCGGCTACGTCCTCGACCCGACGCAAATCATCCTCAATGACACGGCATATGACCTGGCTGCCATGCCGCCGACCACATCCAGCACCTACACCCTGAACATCACCATCACCCCCTCGGGGGTCACGGTCCCCGAGCCCGGCGGCTTGGCCCTGCTCGGCGCCGGCCTGCTCGGCCTGGTGGGCTACCTCCGGCGATTTCGGTAGGTAGTATTTGTTTAGCGGCGGCTCGCAGAGCCGCGCGGCTCTGCGAGCCGCCGCTAAACGGATCAGGTCACGACGGGAATGCTGGTGACCGCGTCCCCCGTCTTCTTGTTGTAGACCCGGTCGATGTATTTCCCGGTGGTGGCGTCGAAGAACCAGTCGGCGCCCGTGTTGCTGTAGAGCCAGTCCACCGCCGCGGCGTGGTGGACGGTGGTCGCCGCCGTGAGCAGGAACAACCCGTTCAGCCCGCCCGAGATGCTGCCGTTCAGGTGGCCCATCCGCGTCGTGAACGGCACGACCGACGCCGATTGGCCCCACTCCGCCATCAGCGCCAGCAGCGCCGTCAGTTGGGTGTCGTAGTCGGTATAGCCGGCGATGAGGATGTCCTGTCCCGTGCCGGCCTGTTCCGTGGCCGCGCCCCGGCCGCCGATGAGGATGTCGTTGCCGAGGCCCCCCAGCAGCACATTCGTGCCGCCGCCGCCGACCAACGCGTTGCCCACGTTGCTGCCGCGCGCGTCCAGGCGGGCGTTGCCGGTCCCCGCGAAGAGCAGCGCCGGGACGCTCACGTAAGTCGTTGCGCCGCCGACCACGGCCGTCACCTCCTGGACCGTATGCACACCCGTCTCGCCGTAGACGATGATGTGCCCCGTTGGGGCGTAGATGCCCTGCGAGACTCCGTTGATGAGGACGTTGATCTGGTGACCCAGGCGGTCCACCGGAGTGAGGGTGATGGTGTCGGTCGCGCTCAGGCCGCCGACGAGCAGGGCCGAGGTCTGCCCCGAGGGGTCGCCCGGGTCGGCCTCCAGGTCCACGCCGGCGACCGTCACCGTCAAGTTGGTCGCCGCGCTGGTGGCCTTCGGCAGGGGGGTCAGGGTAACAGCCGCCGTCAACTGGACGTTGAAGGTGCCGTTAGTGGAGAAGACGTGTGTCACCGGCGTGCCCGGGATGCCCATCACGGTCTGGGTCGGACTGCCGTCGTTCCAGTTGATGGTCCAGCAGACCTGGGTCGTGGCCAGGATGCCGGCGCCGAGGGCCCCCAGGGTGTAGGTGACGGTCGCGCCGCGGGCGGCGCTGGCCGGCCCGGCGAGGGTGGCCTGCGGCACCACGGTCAGGACAATGTCGCGGCCGTCCGTTCCTCCCTTGTAGGTGATCTGGAAGACGGTGTTGTTGACGGTGAAGACCGCCCCCTCGGGCAGCTGCGCGAAAAGTCGGGTGCTCGGCACCGCCTGACCGGTCTGGTTGGATACGATGGTGAACTGCGTGCCGACCGCTGGGCTGTAGGTGGGGGAGAGGAGGATGTTGAGCGGGCCGCCGTTGGGATCGACGAGGCCCGCGAACTGGGAAGTAACGACCGTCTGGCTGTACTGCGTGCCGACGGTGGGGCCGTCGATTTCGACGTTGTACGAAGTGGTGGGGTTCAGCTGCAGCCACCCCGCGGTGAGGATGCCGGGGGTGCCGCCTGGCTGGACGCCGTCCAGGGGAGCCGGGTTGTCGTAGGTGAGGACGCCCTCGGCGGTGCCGATGCCGATGGGCACGCCGGGGGCCGCGCTCAGCTGCACCTGGAAATCGACGGGGTCGGCGAAGAAACCCTGGTTGGCCTTCACCGGCACCGAGAAGGTCTTGGTCAGCACCGTGGTCCCCGCGGGGAAGGTCAACCTGGCGGCGGTGCTCGTGTAGTTGCTGCCCGCTACCGCCTTGTTGATGTCGCTGCCGTCGCCGGTGCGGCCTACGACCACCACGGTCGTCGTCGGCGAGCTGGAGAGGGAAACGGTGAAGACGGCGGTGGTCGCCTTGGTGGCGCTGGCGAGGACGCTGTCGTTGCTGATTGAGACCAGCGGGCCGGTGCCGGCCGGGGCGATGAGTCCTTCGCCTTCTGCGGCGCCCGGCGCTAGCACCGCCCCGCCGGTCGGGTTGGCGAGGTCCACGAAGAACGTCTCGTTGGCGGCCAGGTTCGCGTTGGGGTTCACGATGACGGGGAGGATTTCCGTGGTGATGCCGGCCGGGAAGGTCAGGGTGCCGCTGGCCGCGATGAAGTCGCCCTGCGGGGCGCTGCCGGCCTGGTTGGTGCTGTAGTCCACCGTGACGGTCGAGTCGCTCGGGGCGGAGAGGGTGACGGTGAAGTTGAAGGTGGTCGGGGCGGCCGCGGCGACGGGCAGGGCGATGTTGTTGATGCTCAGGGCGGGGGGCGGCGGCGGGGCGACGTCCGAGGGGACGATCGGGGCGACCGAGCTGACCGGGCCGACGCTGCCGTGCCCCTCCAGCAGGCCGGTGCCGGTGACGAAGATCGGGCTGTTGGACAAATTGGTGTTGACCTCCAGGATGCCTTGCTGCACCGTCGTCACCCCGAAGAAGTTGGCGTCGTTGCCGGTCAGGATGAGCTTGCCGGGCCCGCTCTTGATCAGCGCACCGGTGCCGGTGATGGTGCCGGCGTCGGTGAAGGTGCTCCCCGGGATGGGGGTATCGATGGTGACGATGTTGCCGGCGGCCGCGGCGAGGTTGAAGGCCAGCAGGCCGTTGTTGACGTTGGTCAGCACAGTGGCCTGGTCCTCGGTGACGCTCGCCAGCGTCAGAGTGGCCGGGGCGGTGTTGGTGACGTCGAGGTTCGAGAGGAGCGTGATCGGCGCCGTGATGGACTGGGCGGCACCGCTGGTGCCCGGGGGGTTGCCGTCGGTGATGACGGCGTCGCCGGCGCCGGCGCTGACCTGGAAGTCGAGTTGGCCGATGTTCTCCTCGGTGCCCAGGGCCGTGATCATATACGAATTCGCCGAGCTGAAATCGATCTCACCGACCGTGATGGTCGTGCGCGCCGGTATCGTGACCGTTTGCGGCGGCAGATTGGGGAAGACAGCGACGTCGTCCGTGTGATTGGGGTAGTTCTCCGGCGGGGCCAAGGCGGCCTGGGCGAGGAGGGTCCAGTTGCCGGGGGTGGTCCACGACCCATCGCCGGCGTGGCCGGTCCAAACGAAAACGGAGCCGAGCTGCACGGCCGGAGCCGAGAAGGGGGAAGTGTCATCGACGATGTCAGTGGCCGTCGCCACGACCTGGGCCCCGAAGGGGAGGAAGGCACCGCCGAAGAGGAAGAAGGTCTGGGGGGAGCCCGCCGAGTTGTAGGTATCGGTGCCGAGGTAGGTCTTTCCGGCAATGGCGCTCAGGGAACTGCCCGGGTCGCGCAGGTAGAAATCGACGGTGAAGGTTTGATGGGCCTGGGCGCCGGGGACGGTGTAGGTGATGAACGGTCCCCCTTCGCCGATCGTGAGGCTGCTGATGACCGGGGCGGCCTGCCCGTTGTTTTGCAGGGAGTCGCCGAAGTTGATGCCCGGGCCGCCGTTGAGGAACATCGAGTTGCCGCGGATGCTGTCGTTGACGCTCGGGTTGCTGGCGAAGGGCTGGAGATTGACGGCGGAGCCGCCGTTGAACGCGATGACGTTGCCCGCCCCCGCGGCCACACCGCCGACCGTATCGACGCTGCTTCCGGCCAGTGTGATCCCATCGCCAGCATTGCCCAGGTCGTAGGTGCCGGTGGGATCGGTACCGATTGAGTTCCCACGAATCACGTCGCCCGAATTCTGGATGATGTCGATGCCGGCGCCGGTGCTGCCACCGATGACGTTGCCGGCGCTGGCCGCCGCACCCCCGATGGTGTCGTCGGCGACCCCGTTCTGGAACTCGATTCCGGCACCGGGCCCGCCGTTGCCGCCGTTGCCCAGGGCGATCGTCCCGCTGACGTCGGTGCCGATGTGGTTGCCCTGAACCACCTCGAAATCGCCGCCGAAGCCGATCACGCCGCCGCCGCCATTTCCCGAAATCAGGTTGCCGGTAATGGTCTCGGACTGCCCGGGGTTAAGCTCAATCCCATACCCGGAGTTGGGCAAGGTCGCGGTGCCGCTGGGATTGGTCCCGATGTAATTGCCCTCGAACAGGTCGAAGTCGGACAGATCGACCGAAATGCCGTCGCCGCCGCTGGAGGCCGGCAACGAGGAGGCGCCGTTGCCGGAGATGACGTTGCGATCCGCGGCCGTGGTGCCGCCGACGGTGTTGTGGTCGCCGTCGTTGACCCCCACGCCGACGAAGTTCGGTGCCGCCTGGCCGGTGATGGGATTGATGCCGACCCAGTTGCCGGCGATGAGGTTGCCGCTGGCGCTGTTGGCCTCGCTCGGGGCCTCGATGTCGATGCCGAAACCACCGGTGAAATTGCCGACGGCCAAGCCGCGGACGATGCTGTTCCCGCCGAACACGTCCAGTCCGTCGATGTTGTCACCGGCCCCGTTGCCGTCCACGAAGATCACGGGGGTACCTGCGTAGCTCGGCTGGGTGGTGCCGTCGAGGATCACCGGGTTGTTGAGGGCCGGCAGGCCTTGGAAATTGAAGGCGGCCACCTGGAGGTCGAAGACGCCTCCGGTGGCCATCGAGGCCGGGATGTTGAAGCGGATGATGCTGCTGTCGCCGGCGGGGGTGGCGTTGGCCTGCACGATGGCCTGCCGCAGGGAGCCCGGAGTCGGAGTCGCGTCGTTGCCGTTATCCGCCGTGGTGGTCACCACGAAGGAGATCGCCTCGAAGGCGCCGATGTCGGCAAGGAAGGTGCCGCGGTTGTAGCCGTCCTGGGGGCGGGCGACGCCGCGCTGGTCGGTGGCGGGGGCGGCGGCGTTGCTTCCCGCGTCGATGGCTGGGCTGTTCGGCAGCAGCGCCATCGTGTCGGTGGGGCCGCCGTTGTTCTGGAGCGGGCCGAGCCGCGGATTGATGTTCAGCAGGTCGTCGGTGCCGGTGAAGCCGGTGCCGCCGGTGGTGTCGCCGATCAGGTTGTGCCCCAGGTCGGTGAACGTCCCGCGCACGTCGGGCGGGGCGGAGGTAGCCGAACTGTTGCTGGCCACGATGGTGTTCAGGAGTTTGACCACACTGCTCGCCTTCTGGTAGATGCCCCCGCACCCCGAAAGCGGACCGTCGGTGCCGTTGCCGGCGACCGTGCAGTTCACGAGGGTCAGCGGCCCGGTGCTCCCCGAGGCGTAACCGAGACCGGCGGAGATGCCGCCGGCGAACTGGGCGTGGTTGCCGGTGATCGTGCAGTTGACGAGCGTGGCGGTGCCGTCATTTTCCAGGCCGCCCGAGTTATTACCGGAGACATTATCGGAAATGGTGCAGCCGGACATGTTGAGGGTGGCGAACGGGTCGTTGAAAACGCCGCTGCTAAACCCCCCCCCCTGCCCGCCGCTGACCGTGCAGTTGGTGAGCGTCAGGGTGCCGGCGTTCTCCACGTTTGCGAAGCCGGTAGCGCCGGAAATGGTGAGGCCGGAGATGCTGACCGTGTTGCCGGAGGTGAAGAACACGCCGCCGGAACTGGCCCCGCTGTGGCTCACCGTCAGCTTGTTGGCACCCAACCCCGTGATGGTGACGTTGGCGTCGATAGACAACACGCCGCTGGTCAGCGCAATGGTCTGCCCGATCAAGCTCGGGGAGAAGTTGATGGTGTCCCCGTTGCTGGCGTGCGCCAGGACGTAGCGCAACGACCCGGTGCTGCCGTCGTCGAGGTTGTTCGTGACCGTGGACGGCACGCAGCGCTCCTCGAGGACTTCCACGCCCGGCCGCGACCACCGTGCGCGCCCCTTAGCCCACTGACGCCCAGAGTTCCACCACATGCCGCAACTCCTTCATTGAGACCGTGAAGCAGGAGGACCTGCAGACTACACTGTCCGTCCGGCGCTGGTTGTTGGGCGGCAGGTCGCGGAGCCGTCGCGAACAATCCACCATCAGGATTACGAATCAACGATCAGGTCGGTTGGTCGTTCGCCGTACGATATCATAGGGAACGGCGAATGCCATGCCGACGTCGTGGATTCTTCGCGAACCGGGAGGTCGTTCCTCCCCGGTGACGACCTAAGGTCTGACGATCGTTGAACTTGCGCGGGGCGAGCAGTTCGCTGTCCGCGCCGGGACGATCGTGCGGGCCTCGACAAGAGTGCGCTAAGAATCGTTAACACCCCTGCAACGGATGGTTCCCGGGAGAAACATCAGCTCTTCAGGCGCTTCAGCAGCGAGCCGAGGCGCGCGGCCCGTGCCCGTGCCCGTGCCCGTGCCCGTGCCCGGTCTGGAATCGGGCACGGGCACGGGCACGGGCACGGTCTGGAATCGGGCACGGGCCCGTGCCCGTGCCCGGTCTGGAATCGGGCACGGGCACGGGCACGGGCACGGGCACGGACCCGCGCCACCTGAAACGGCCTGTTTTTGAACCAGGCCGGGCCTTGTTCGCGCGCCAGCCGGCCGGCGCGTCGGTCTCACCCAGCGCCGTGACGTAGCCCGGGCGGCCATCGACCATCCCCAGGCCGTTGAGGTGGCAGCGGTCGGTGGGCTCCAGCGCCGAGACAAACGGCGGCCGCCACTGCGGCGCGAAGCTGGCCGAGCCATCGAGCGTGCAGAGGCAGGAGAACCGGGTGTTGACGACCCAGAGCGCGCCGCCGGCGCCCCAGGCCATCTCATGGATCTGAATGTTGCCCGTGACGTGGCTGGCGCGGGGCAGAAAGCAGCCGTCGTGCCGGCCGGGCGGGTCGAGCTTGGCGGCGACGGCCGGGACGTTGACGTACTGCCAGACCTGGATGGTGGTGCCGACGGCCAGTCGGTCGCCGTCGAGGGCCATGCCCATCGGCGCCTGAAAGGCGCGGAAGTGGGTGTTGAGGTGGTCCCCCTCGTCGCG
>Ga0116217_10001124_pt1 | contig 26447 bp, 21 predicted proteins | sample Sb_taG_6_FD_89697 | JGI IMG/M metagenome (GOLD analysis project Ga0116217, IMG submission 89697) | Peat soil microbial communities from Weissenstadt, Germany - Sb_50d_4_PS metaG | ecosystem: Environmental > Terrestrial > Soil > Wetlands > Peat | place: Germany: Weissenstadt | collected 2010-09-21 | reverse complement strand
CCTGCGGACCTTCGGGAGCAGGCTCACCCGGGCCATCCCGATGGACGAGCTGCTCCTGCAACTGGCCGAGTCGCTCCGGAAGACGATGAGCCTGACCAGTGCCGAGGTCTACACGGGTACCGGTGAGGTCCTGGAGCGCACAGCCTCCGTGCCCGACATGGGCCCGGCATCCCTGGTCGTGTCACCCAGGGAGCGGCCAGTCGTCACCCGGGCCGGGGTGTCAGGGACCGCGTGGGCGTCCGTATGGCTTCCGGCCCTGCTCCAGGGCCGTGAGAACGAGCAGGTTCGGGTCGCCCCTGTGAGCCACGCGGGGGAGCTGCTCGGGTTGATCGTCGTCGAGCGGACGACGATGGCGAGCGCATTCTCCGAGGACGATGACCGCGTGCTCACCGACCTGGCGCGCCAGGTCGGGCTCGCCCTGCACAACTCGCAACTCGACACGGCGCTGCAGACCACGCTCGACGAGGTGCGCAAGCAGGCCGACGCCCTGCGCGAGTCACGGGCGAGGATCGTGGCGAGCGGAGACGCGGAGCGCCGCCGCGTCGAGCGCAACCTCCACGACGGAGCGCAGCAGCACCTCGTCGCGCTGGCGGTGAACCTGCGCCTGGCCAGGGACATCATCGTCGATGACCAGGAAGCCGGCCTGGAGATGCTCGAGCTGCTGGCGGGCGAGGTCCAAGAGACCATCCAAGAGCTCAGGGAGCTTGCGCACGGGATCTATCCGCCGCTGCTGGTCGACAGCGGACTGGTCGAGGCGCTGCGGGCCGCGGCGAACCGGAATCCTCTTCCCGTCGACATCGTGGCCGACGGGATCGGCCGCTACGCCTCCGAGACGGAGGCAGCCGTCTACTTCTGCTGTCTCGAGGCGCTGCAGAACGCCGCGAAGCACGCGCCCGACGCACGCGTCGAGGTCCGGCTCTGGGAGGAGTCCGGTGGATTGCTCTTCACCGTCACCGACGACGGGCCTGGGTTCGACCCGGAGAAGGCCCAGCGGGGGCACGGGTACGTCAACATGGCCGACCGGTTGGGTGCGATCGGCGGTACCGTGCGCTGGGACTCCGAAATCGGAAAGGGATCGCAGGTACGGGGCTCGGTCCCCCTGGTCTAGGGACAGACAGGTCAGACCGAGACGAACTCCTGCGCGTCGCGCCCCTCCCACAACCGGCGCAGGGTGTCAGCCCCGAGGTGCTCCTTGTTGAGGTAGGCGCGCGCACCGCTCGTGGCCACTTCGGGCGGCAGGTCGCTGGCGTCATAGGTCGAGCACAGGATCACCACGACGCCAGGATGGCGGGACACCAATGTGCGAGTGGCCTCGATCCCGTTCATCTCGGGCATGTTGATGTCCATCAGCACCAGGGCGGGGTTGAGCTCTTCTGCGAGGGAGACCGCCTCGTTCCCGTTCGCGGCCTCGCCCACCAGTTCGAACTCGCTGGCCCGCTTGAGCACGGCCTTCATGGCGGCCCGAAACGGCGCCTGGTCGTCGACGATGAGGACAGGGAGCCGCTCGCTCACCTGACCATTCTCGCACGGGGACGGTGGTGGCGACCGTGGTGGTGGCACGTATTTCCGGGTGGTGGTGTCACCCTCCCCCGGGGTCGCTCAGATAGACGAGGACCGCCTTGACACGCCGGTTGACGTCGCGCTCCTCGGTCAGGCCCAGCTTGGAGAAGATCGAGTTGGTGTGCTTCTCGACCGCCCGCTCGGACACCTGCAGGGAGGCTGCGATGGCCGCGTTGCTCTTCCCCTTCGCCATTTCGCCGAGGATCTCGGACTCCCTCGGGGTCAGCCACGAGAGGTCGGACTTCCGGCGCGACGACTTGGCCTCAATGAGCTCGTCAACGATCTGCGGGTCGATCACGGAGCCGCCCTGGGCGACGGTACGGATGGCTTGCGCGAGCTCGTCGGCTCCGGCTACCTGCTCCTTCAGCAGGTAGCCCCGCCCGGCTGACCCGGTTTCCAGGAGCGCCAGCGCGTAGGAGGGCGTCTTGTACTGGCTGAGGACCACGACGCCCACGTTGGGCTTGTGCTCCCGCAGCCACGAGGCGGCCTGGATCCCCTCGTCGGTCCCGGTGGGCGGCATGCGGATGTCGGTGACGACGACCTGCGGGGACGCTTCCTCTATGAGCTCCAGGAGCTGTGGCAGGTCGGCCGCGCGGCCGACCAGCTCGAAGTCCGACTCGCCGTCGATGATGCGCGAGATGCCCTCCCTGAGGAGAGCGTTGTCCTCCGCCAGTGCCACCCGGATGGTCGCCATGCCAAGCGTACGGTAGCGCGCTGGGCCGATGTGCCCTGGTCGCAGCTACGGGGGCCGTGGTGCTGGCACCCCTCGGAGTGGCGAGGTGGCACCCTTGGTGGGTCCCGGCCGGTTGTCCAGACTGCATACCGGTGAGGGAGGCCGTCGCGGGAGGATCGGAACCGTGATCGAGCAGCGGCTCGCCGTCGCGCGGTATCGCCTGAGGGTCACGTTCCGGCGCCGCTGGGGCGGGTACCTCTCCCTGGTCGTCCTCGTCGGCCTCGTCGCTGGCCTGGGCCTGGGCAGCCTGGCGGCGGCCCGGCGCACGCAGTCGTCCTTCTCCACGTTCCTCGCCTCCACGAACCCATCGGACCTCACTGTGTCCGTGTACGGCGGAAACCCCGGTTCGGCGAACCCCGACTACGACCCCGCCCTGACCGCCGCGATCGCCAAGCTTCCCGGCGTCCGCCATGTGGCGGCCGCGATCGAATTGACCGGTGCTCCGCTGACGTCCGACGGGTCGCCGAGACTCCGGGTCACGGGCGAGGCGTTTCCCGTGGCCAGCATCAACGGCCTGCTCTACACCCAGGATCGGGTCGCGGTCACCGAGGGCCACATGGCGTCGCCGGACCGGCCCGATGAGATCGTGATGGCGCCGCTAGTCGCCAAGCAGCTTGGGTTCCACGTGGGCCAGGTGATCCCGTACGGGTTCTACTCGGAGGCCCAGCAGAACCTGCCCGGCTTCGGAACCAGCGCCGTGCCGCCGGCGCTGCGCGCCAACCTGAAGCTGGTCGGGCTGGCGTCGTTGAACTCGGAGATCGTGGAGGACGACGTCGACACGCTCCCCACGCTCATCCCGCTGTCGCCGGCGTTCGCCCGGGAGGTGCTCGCTCAGAAGGGGCAGCAGTTCTCCGGCGCCCTCATCTTCGGGATCCAGACGAAGGGTGGTGCCGCCACGGTGCCGGCCGTTCAGCGCGAGGTCGCTGCGCTCATCCCGCCCGGGGTCATCTCAACGGACCATGCGTTGGCGCCGGTCGTGGACAAAGCGGATCGCTCGCTGAAGCCGATCTCCATCGCGCTCGGCGTGTTCGGCGCCGTGTCGCTCCTGGCGGCGCTTCTGATCGCCGCCCAGTTGATGGCGCGCAGGTTCCGGACGGATGGCGGAGACCTCCAGATCCTCCGGGCGCTCGGCGCCGGCCCCACCGACACCGTGCTCGATGGTCTCATCGGCATGGAGGCCTCGATCCTGATCGGATCGCTGCTGGCTGCGGTCGTTGCCGTCGCGCTGTCACCGCTGGCGCCGCTCGGACCCGTGCGCCCCGTGTATCCGTCCGGAGGGGTCTCCTTCGACTGGACGGTTCTCGGCTTCGGCGCGGTGGCCCTCATCGTGCTGCTGAGCAGCGTCGCGGCGCTGCTGGCGTATGCGACGGCACCGCACCGCACCGCACTCCGTCCCCGCATCCGGTCGACATCGGGTGCACGGGTCGTGGCGTCGCTGGCGCGGGCGGGGTTGCCGGCCCCCGGTGTCGTCGGGGTGCGCATGGCCCTGGAGCCGGGTGAGGGACGCAACGCCGTGCCGGTACGCTCGGCGCTGCTGGGCTCCGTGCTCGCCGTCGCACTCGTGGTGACGACGCTGACCTTCGGGAACAGCCTCCAGACCCTGGTGTCCAGCCCGGCGCTGTACGGGTGGAACTGGACGTACATCCTCAACCCGGTCGGAGTGGGCAGTGGCAACGTGCCGCACGTCGCCTTCTCCTTGCTGAAGCACGACCGGTACGTCGCCGCCTACAGCGGCGCCTCGTTCAACAACGTCGAGATCGACGGTCAGGACGTGCCCTTCCTCGTGGAAGACGTCGGCGCGGACGTCGCGCCGCCCATTCTGAGCGGCCATGGTGTCGACGCGGCGAAGCAGATCGTCCTGGGCGCAGCCACGATGGCGCAGCTGCACAAGCATCTGGGTCAGTACGTCACCGTGACCTATGGATCGCCGGCGGACGCGCCGATCTACGTTCCGCCCACGAGGCTGCTGATCGTCGGCACGGCGACGTTCCCCGCCATCGGGTTCGCCAGCACGATCTCTGACCACACTTCGATGGGGAGCGGTGTGTATTTCTCCTTCCAGATGTTCCCCAAGCAGTTCGACGCGGGCATCAACAGTGGCCCCGATCCCGCGCTGGACGGGCCGAATCTGGCGCTCGTCCGGATCCGGCAGGGTGCGCCACCGGTCGCGGCCCTGGCCAGCCTGCAGCACATCGCGGCGGCGGCCAACAAGGTCTACGCCGCGGCGGAGGGCGGGCCGGAGGGCAACCAGCTCGCGGTCCAGGGCGTGCAGCGCCCCGCCGAGATCGTCAACTACAAGACGATCGGGCTCACGCCGACCTACCTGGTCTCGGGCCTTGCGCTCGGGGCCATCGTGGCGCTCGCCCTCACCCTCCTTGCCTCGGTGCGCCAGCGCCGCCGCGACCTGGCCCTGCTGAAGACCGTTGGATTCGTCCGGCGGCAGTTGGCTGCTGCCGTGGCCTGGCAGGCGACCGTGGCCGCCGTCGTCGGGATCGTGGTGGGGATCCCGCTTGGCCTCGTCACGGGTCGGTGGCTGTGGGACCTCTTTGCCCGCCAGATCTACGCGGTGCCCTACCCCACGGTTTCCTTGCCATCCATCTTCCTTGTCGCGCTCGGCACGTTGGTTCTTGCCAACGTGATCGCGGCCGTACCCGCGCGCAACGCGGCGCGCACGCCGACGGCACTCATGTTGCGGGCGGAGTAGGTCCCATCCGGTACGGGTGCAGACTTACCGACTCGATGCCATCTTCGACGAAGGCGACGACCTCCCGTACCCACACCGCGACCCCGTCTGGGTTGCTCCGAATGACCCAGTGCCCGGCGTCCACGGGCCGGCGCCACATGAGCGACGTCCACTCCTCCAGTCCATCGAGCAGCGCCGGGGTCACGTACCGGTCCCGCATGGGGACGATCAGCTGTACCGGCACGTCGGTGTGTCCGGCCACCGGTCGGCGCCGGCCGTAGACGTTGGCCCGGTAGAGCTCCACGCCGTGCGAGAAGTCCGTGCCGAACGTCGGGGCCGGCCAGTGCCCGTCGGTCTGGGCGTGCTCGATCCTGTGCAACGCGGCGGCCCACAGGTTGGTGGCCCGGCTGCTGCGAGTCATCAGCTCGGGCAGCAGTGGAAGCCGGAAGTACGCGATGTACCAGGAGTGCAGGGCCTGGCTGAAGACCTGCCGGAGATCACGGGGACTGAGAGAGCGGTGACGCCGTACCCACAGAGCGGCGTGGTCCAGAGGGGGTCCCGAAATGGAGGTGAAGCTGGCGAAACGTTCCGCCAAGCCTTCCGTGGTGACGGCCTCCCATCCCTGAATCGAACCCCAGTCATGGGCGACGAGGTGGACGGGCGCGTCCGGGCTGGTCTGATCGACCACGGCGGCGAGATCTTCAATGAGGACGGGCAGCGCGTAGCCGGCCCTGCCCGTCGGAGTGTCGGACCGTCCGGCACCTCTCACGTCGTACGAGACGACGTGCAGGTCGGAGGCGAGGCGGTCGGCCAAGGGGCCCCAGACAGCGCTCGTATCGGGGAAGCCGTGGACGAGCACAATCGTGGGGCGACCACGCTCCCCGTGCTCGGTGACGGACAGGGACAGTCCGGCGCCGCGGACTCGCGCCTGGATCACCATGGAGCAGAGTCAACCATGGTGCGTTACACGCGTCGAACTTTCGCGACAGGATTGTCGCAGAGTGGTTCCGAAGCCACGGCTACGCTGCCAGGGCTACCGGTGCCCGCTACCGGGGCGGGGTGATCGCCGCCTTCAACTGCTCCAGCGCGGCGGCCAGTTCGGCGGCGCGGTTCCGGCGGGCCGCGTCGGCGGAGGCCAGTTGATCGCCCGTCGGGTGCTCGCCCCCGGAGCGCATGAGGTGGTCGGCCTCGACCGCGAACGCGAGGCCGCGCAGGCTCTCCGCGGCGCGCGTGGTCAGCCCGTTGCTCGCCTCGTCGGGGGCAGTCGCCGCGGCCCGCTCGAGGCCCGTGACGGCCTCGTCTACCTGCACGCCGACGCTGGCCCGGCGCTGCTGGTCGTCCGCGTCGGTCTGGGACAGGACGAGGTCACGGGCGAGCTCGGCGGCCGCCACGGCGGGCCCCACAGAACGCTGCCAGTCGGCCTCACGTCCCTGGCGGCGGGTGCGGGCGATCAGCAGGGCCACCAGGACCACCGCCAGCACGATGACCACGGCCAGGAGGACCCAGCCCCACGCCGTCGAGCTCGACGACGTCTTCGCCGCCGCTGTGGTGGTCGTCGACGGGTGCGTCGTGGTCGTCGACGGGCGTACCCGTGTCGTCGTCGTGGCCGGAACCGTGGTGGTCGTGGCCGGAACGGTCGTTGTCGTCGTCGGCGCCGTCGTCGTCGTGGCCGGAACGGTCGTGGTCGTGGTGGCGGGCACCGACGTCGTGGTCGTGGTGTCCTGCGCCGACGCGCTGGTCGCCAACAGGCCGAGCATGACCGGTGCCGAGGTGATCGCGACGACGAATACCGTGGCGAGCCTGTGAGTCTGCGGATGCATGGGGGCAGCCTAGGGACACCATTTGGCCCGGACGGGGACCATGACCCCTACCCCCGGGGACCCCTGCCTCGGAGCCGCGGAGAGGGAGGCGTTTGGCCGAAGAACCCCTGTTCGGGACTATCCCCCGGGCCTGGGCAGACGTAGATTGGCGGGGTGCGACAACTCGGGTTGGGGCGTGGCGGCCGGTTGCTGCGCTCCGTGAGGGGGGTCGCGTGACCGGCCCGTCCGACGCCACGGAGCGGCGCCAGTTGACAGTGATGTTCACGGACCTTGTCGGCTCGACCGACCTGGCGTCCACCCTGGACCCCGAAGACTGGCACGAGGTGCTGAACGGGTACCAGCACCTCGTGGCCGACATCGTGACGGCGAACGGCGGGGTGATCGCGCAGTTCCAGGGCGACGGCGCCATCGCCTACTTCGGCTATCCCGAGGCGCAGGAGTCGGCGAGCCGGGACGCTCTGTCGGCGGGGATCGCCATCGTGGAGCGGATCGTGCGGCTCGGCAGCGAGCTCCCGCCCGAGCTGGGGATCAGCGATCTGCAGGCGCGTGCGGGCGTCCACACCGGCGAGGTGCTGGTGGCGCCCGTGACAGCCGGCGGACAGGAGCGCCTTCCCGACGTCTGGGGCCAGGTTCCGAACATGGCGGCTCGTCTTCAGGCGGCGGGCGAGCCGGGTCACATCGTCGTGAGCGGCGACACGGCGAATCTCGTTGCCGGCTTCTTCGAGCTGGAATCACTCGGCTCCTTGACGCTGAAGGGCATCGGGCATCCCGTGCCGGCCTTCCGTGTCGTGCAACGGAGCGGCGCGCGCCACCGACTCGAGGCCCGGCCGCTGACGGCCTTCGTCCCCCGGCCCGAGGCCTCGGTCTGGTTGCTGGAGCATTGGGGTCACGTGGAGAGCGGGACCGGTCGGCTCGCTCTGGTGCTTGGAGAGCCCGGCATCGGAAAGTCGCGGTTCCTCCTCGAGTTCAGCTCCGAGCTGGCTGCGCAAGGGCACACCGTCGCCACCATCTACTGCAGCCGGCGCGGCTCGTTGAGCCCGCTGCAGCCCTTCGGCGAGGTCATGGGCGAGGTCCCCGCGACACCGAAGGAGGCCGCCGCGTGGGTTCAGGACCGGGCTCGCTCTGGGCCGCTGCTGCTCGTGGTGGAGGATGCGCACTGGGCGGACCCGAGCACCCTGGAAGCGGTGCACGTGATCGCGCGCGGGATCCCACGCGTCCTCGTGGTGATGAGCGCCCGGCCCGAGATCGCGGACGACCCGCACGTCCAGTCCGACGCGCAGCTGACCCTGGACAGGCTGAGCAGCGATGAGGCGTGGGGATTGCTCGAGCAGTTGCCCGAGGCGGCGCAGTTGCAGCCGGAGCTCCGTGAGGCGCTGGTGCAGCGCGCGGACGGGGTCCCGCTCTTCCTCGAAGAGCTCGCGCGCGGGCTCACCGACGGATCGGAGGTTGTCGGCGCCGCAATGCCGACGACGCTCTCCGAGGTGATCACGGCACGTCTGGATCGTGTGGGTGAGGCGAAGCGAGTGGCCCAGGCTGCTGCCGTCATCGGGCGATCCTTCGAACGGCCGGTGTTGGTGGCGGCGACGGGGCTCGAAGAAGAGGACCTCGATGCCGAACTGCGCCGATTGCTGGAGCACGCCATCATCGAGCCGGCGACGAGAGCGGACGAGATGCAGTTTCGTCACGCCCTCTTCCACGAGGCCTCCTACCGCTCGGTGTTGAGGGCCGATCGGGTCCGCGTGCACGGCGCCGTGGGCGAGATGCTGGTCACGTCGGGTCGCGCCGAGGTCCAGCCCGAGATCGCGGCCTACCACCTCGGGGCGGCAGGAAGGGCCGTCGAGGCGGTGCCCCTGTGGAAGCAGGCGGCGCACACGGCGCGGCAGAACGCCCGGTTCCGGGAGGCCGCGGGCCACGAGCGGGAGGTGCTCGCACTGGTGGCCCGACTGCCCGAGGAGGAGCGGGAGCCCACCGAGCTGAAATCGCGCAGCCGTCTCGTGATGTGCCTGACCGCGGTCGACCAGAGCGCACCGGAGGCTCTCGAGGAGTCTCGGCGGGTGGAGGAGCTGGCGCGCCGCCTGAATGACCGGGCGATACTGCTGCGCAACTACATGGTGCTCGTGCCGTGGTGGCAGGCCAACGCGGAGTACTCGACCATCAACAGGATCCTGGCCGAGGCGCGGAGCGAGGCGGAGGCCCTGGGCGACGAGTGGGCCCTTCAGCTGATCACGACCTATGAGGCCACGACGCGGATCTGGCAGGGCATGCTCCGCCAAGGCCTCGCGCAGCTCCGCGCGTCGTACGAATCGAGCGGTCTGCCGCTCGACGCCAGCCTGAGTGATCTTCCGCCCATGCGATCGGTTGAGCTGATGGCGCTGGCGGCGCCGCGGGTCGCCAGCGCCCTCGCGTGCTGGCTGTGCGGACACACGACGGAGGCATGGCTGATCGCCGACGACGTGCTCCGCAACACAACCGAGCGACAGGTACCGCAGGCGCAAGCGGTGGCTGCGGTGACATCGGCCATCATGGCGCAGCTCGACGGCGAGCGGGAGGTCGTGATCAAGTTGGCGGGAGAGGCGCTGCACGTGGCCGACGAGGTGAGCACGAGGCAGTGGCGGCAGTGGGCCCGGTCGCTCCAGTGGTGGGCGGGAGAGGGGATCGAGGAGCCCGAGTTGCCCGGCCCGCTCCTTCGGCCCTTCTTCCAAATGCTCCTGGCCGACGACCCACGGATGGACACGGGCCGGGCGCTCGCCCTTCTTGTGGAGGCACTCGAGACGTGCCGCGCCACCGGTGAGCGGTTCTGTGAGGCCGAGATCCTCCGCGTGAGAGCCGGCCGACTCAGCCGCGCCGGTCGAGTGGAACAGGCGGAGCGCGACTATCTGGAGGCGGTGACGATCGCCAGGCTTCAGGGAGCCAAGATGCTCGAGTTGCGCGCGCTGACGGACTGGGCGCGCCTCGAGGGCACGCCCGAGCGGATCCGGGCGGAGCTTGGTACGTGTGCTGCGCAGATCGCAGCCGGAGGCCCGAGCCGGAGCCTCGACGAAGCCCGAAAGGTCGTGGGAGCTACGTGAGCGTGACCGACTGGAGCGACGACTTCCTCGACAGCCTCCGCACGCAGGCTGATCCCGCTGCAGACGAGGTCGTGGCCGGCCTCTTCGCAGGGACCGCCGACGCCACGTCCGCCTTCCGAGCGCTGGTGGTCCAGCAGCACGAGGTGTCCGACCCCGCGCTGGCCGCCTTCTTGGCGGGCAAGGACGACCCGCCCGCGTGGGTTGCCCCCGAGCTCGTTGCCGCTGGCCAGGAGCGGTTCGCCCGCTGGGGGTCGCACGTGTTCACTGCCCTCTACGCGGCCGCACTCCCGTCGGCATATGCCTGCTGGCGAGGCGTCCAGGTCCTCGGTCTGACGGCCCGGCTCGAGACCGACGCCAAACGCAGGCTGAACGAGACGGCCCAGTTCCATCTCGACGTCATGGAGCCGGGTGGACTCGAGTTCGGCGCCCGCGGCTACTCGGACGTTCGTCACGTCCGGCTCATGCACGCCGCGGTCCGGTGGCTGATCCAGAACGACCCGCGGGTGCGTTGGGACCCCGCGTGGGGCACGCCCATCAACCAGGAGGATCTGCTCGAGACCCTCCTCACGTTCACCGAGATCGTGTTCGAGGTCTTCGACCGCACCGGGATCGTCTACACCGAGCAAGACGCGGACGCGTACCTCCACACCTGGTCGCTCATCGGTCACTACCTCGGCGTGCGGCCGGACCTGCTCCCTCTGACGCGGGCCCACACGTCCGTGTTGATGCCGATCGTGCGGCGGCGACAGTTCGCCCCGAGCGACGCCGGACGCGATCTCATGGCGGCTCTTTTGGAGCAGGTGACCCGGTTGACCCCGCCGGGCCTGCGCGGGCTGCCGGCGTCGACCGTGCGCTACTACGTCGGGGAGGATGCCGCCGACATCCTGGGTGTCCCCAAGGCGGACTGGACGCGGGTGCTCTTCGGGCCGCTGGCCGACGTGAGCCGGCGACTGTCCCTGGAGGAGTTGCACCGTCACCTGCTCCGGGGCCTCTCCGAGCGGATCGGGTTTGGGATGCTGTCGCTCGCGGTCAGGGCGGAGCGCTATGGCGGCCGACCGGCCTTCCAGGTGCCCACCTCGTTGGCGGCACGCTGGAACATCCCTCCCTACAGCGGCCCAGGTGGCAGCTGACCCTGCGCCAGGACGGCCAGCTGGGCGTCCGAGAACGGGGGGTTGAGCAGGCTGGCGTCGCGCTGGCGGGAGCGGAACAGGTTCACGATGAAATTCATCCGATCCTCCAGCACCGCCCAGTCACGCGCGCCCGAGGGCGTCCCGGTCCCTCGGGTCCGGTCCCATTGCGCCACCGCCGACTCGGCCGCCGTCCCTGAGAGGTCACTCAGCTCCGGGGGGAACATCCGGCCGGAGAGCGGGGGCACGTCCCGGCGGAGGTCGAGTGTCTCGCTCGCCGTCGCCAGCTGCATGATGGCCTCGGTGAGCGCCGTGTCCCAGGCCGTGTCGAGGATCTTGCACACGTCGCCGGTCAGGCCGTCGAGCATGTGCCGGACCTCAGCCGTCGGCAGGTGCCCGACGATGTCCGCCTCGATCACCTTCTTGAGGGTGTCGCTGATGGCGGCATCGAGCGCCGCCGAGATCGCGGGCTGCAGGCGCTGTTGCTCGTGCGCGACCGCCAGCGTGTTGGCCCGGAGGATCAGCGCGGGCCGAGCGGTCGGATCGAACAGTGCCTGCCCGTAGGCCTCGAACGAAGCGACGACGGCGACGCCATCCTGATCGGAGGCGAGCGGCGCCAGGGACGGGGCGAGGAGGGCCGCGAGCTCCTGTGGGGTGCCCGGCGCGGAGCGGTGCGCATCGATCAGCGCCGTGAAGAGAGGTGCGAGCTCGGCGAACACCAGGACGTTGCCATCGGCGATCTGCTCGGAGACATCGCCCGTGACGCCCTCGATCACCTGACCGATGTGGTCGTGGGTGAGGTGCTTCCAAGCCCAGCCGGTCACGCCGTGGTTGAACCGCCGCAGCACCTCCTGGGCGGCGCCGTTGTCGGTCATGAGCTGCTTAGCCTTCCCGGGGAGGACGTCGCCCCGTATGGTCGCGCCAGCCGTCTTCGAGGCCCATACGGCGAACGCGCACCATGTGGCATCCTCCCCGGCCCCGGCATCTCGGAGCTGCACGGCGAACTCGTGGTAGCGCTGCGTGATCCAAAGGTTTCGCAGCACGGGGTCCGACATCCCAGCGATCTCCTGCACCGACATGTCCATCCGGTGAATCGTAGGTTGCAGCACCGGGCCGCCGCTGGGTGTCGCGGACCTACTTGGGCGGTGGCGGCACCTTGACGCGGCGGCCAGGCGCCAGCAGTTGCCCGACGCGGCCCTGCATGACCTTCTCGAACTGGTCCCGGCGGTGCGTCACCGAGATGCCGTCCCAGTACCGTCCGCCGTAATAGAACTGATCGCGGATGCGCCCCTCCACGGTGAAGTAGCCGGCCTCTTCGCCCCTGGCGAAATTCTCGAAGGCGATGCCCACCGTCTCCATGATGATCATCCGGAAGTCCCAGCCGTAGTAGACGTAGCGGGCCAGCCCCATGAAGGCCTCGATGCCGAGGCCGCGGCGATGCAGGCGCGGGTGCATGACGACGGCGGCATGGCAGAAGCGGTGCCGGAAGTCGGCGTTGTAGGCGACGACGAGCCCAAGGACCTCCTGGGAGCCGTGCGGGCTCACGACGAACTGGCAGAGCACGCCCGGATACAGCTGCTTGAGGAATTCGTCGTAGCTCGGTGTGGTGCCCCGGAAGCGCCACTGGAACGTGACGTCGGGGTCACTGGAGAGCCGATACAGCGGCGCGTGGTCCTCGTTGGTCAGCATGCGCAGATGAAGCCGCCGCGTCTGGAGGCTGGGGGACAGCCGGGCCTCGTCGTGCCCGGTGATCGGCCCGCTCACCGGGGGACGTCGCTCTCGTAGGGCAGGTGGGCGAGCGCGCAGTACTGGAGGTAGGCATCGCGCACGGTGGTGATCTGGAGGAGCAGCTCTATCGGCATGATCACGTCGCCCCCCACGGCCTCCTCGATCGCCGCCATGAGGTCGACCGCGCCCACAGAGTCCATCCCCAGGTCTTCGACGAGGTCGCTGTCCTCCGTGATCTCCGCGGGACTCCATTCGATCTCGGCGGCGAACCACACTTTGAACTCGTCGAGCGACATCACGTCGGTGCGAGTGTTCCCGGTCGGCATCTCTCCCCGCATTCAACTTCCGGCGGCACTTACCCCCGATGCGGTCGACAGTATCAGGGCGACATCGGCGGTGATCCGGAGTTTCGTCCCCGAGCGATGGGTACGCGTCCCCAGCGACAGAAGGTGTCGACACGGCTGCGCGTGCTGCTCTCGTCAGCCCGAGGCGACCTGCTGCAGCCTGCCCTCGGCCCACAGCGCGCCTAGGTGGTTCCGGCGCACCTTGCCACTCGGTGTCTTCGAAAGCGTGCCGCGCTCAATGAAGACGACGGCCGACGGGCTGGCTGCGAACCGGCGTGCGAGTGCGACGCGGATCTCCCGTGCTCCGGAGCGGAGTTCGGCCGGCGCCATCCCTGACGTACGGGGCTCGGCCACGACGACGTAGCGCCCCGACCCGTCCGAGACGCAGGCGACGTTGCCGGGTCGGCATGCCGGGTGCGCGCCCACCGCCTCATCGAGAGCTCGGGCATCGATGTTGCGGCCGGCCACGATCAGGACGTCGTCCGTTCGCCCCGCGATGAAGACCTCCCCGTTGCGCACGTAGCCCAGGTCGGCGGTGCAGAGCCAGCCGTCGCCGGTCAGCGGCGACGATGCACCGACATACCTGCTGAGCAACGAGGGGCTCCGGATCTCGAGCTCACCCAAGGGCGTGTCACCGGTTGTGCGTACCTCGGTGTGCAGGACGGGCGGGCCGCACGAGACGAGCTCCGTCCCGGCCTCGGTGACTTCCTTCCACTCCCGGGCCGCCAAGGCCTCGGGGTCGAGCCGCACCGACGACCATGGCGAGTTAGTCGGGTCGATGGCGACGGCCAGCGCCGTCTCCGCCATGCCGTACCCCGGGCAAAGCGCGTGCGGCGACAGCCCACATTCCTTCGCCATGGCCTCGAACTCGCGCAGGCCGTCTGCCGGTACGGGCTCGCTCCCAACGACGAAGCTGCGCAGGGGCGAGAGGTCGAACCCGCCGGGCGATCGCAGGGTCCGCGCGGCCAGACGCAACGCGAATGGGGGTGAGGTGGTCGAGGTGGCCTTGTACTCGGTGCAGGCCCGCATCCAGCTGGCGGGGTCGGCCAGGAACGACTCGGGGGACATGAGCACGAGATCGGTCGGCGCGGACCAGGGTGGGTTCACCGAGCAGATGGCGTACAGGGCCAAGCCGAACAGACCCATGTCGTGGGACAGCGGCAACCAGCTGCAGACGACCGCGCCCTCGCGAGGCTCCAGCCAGTCGTACATCGACGTCAGGTTGGCGTCCACTGCATCAAGGGAGAGGGCGATGCCTCTCGGTGTCCCTGTGCTACCCGACGTGAACTGCACGAAGTTCCCGGGTGTCTCGGCGGGGGCGGGAAGCGCGGCGGAGTTCCACTGGCTGAACGCATGCACGGGTACGGGCGCAGCGGACAGCAGCGTGATCAGGCCGGAATCACACAGGAGGTGAGTGGCGTCGGTAAGCGCGCACATCCTGCCGATCTGGGCCACGTACTCCGCCGCGTCCATGCCCCGACCCGGGTGTGGCAACGACACGAGCGTCATTCCGGAGCGCAGGGCGCCGAAGAGCGTGGCGAGGCAGTCATGGGACGCCGTGAGGAGCGCGGCCACCGTACCGGTACGCCCGACCAGATCCTCCAGCCAGGCACCCGCCCGCCGGGAGTGACGTCCGAGCTCGGTGAGCGTGAGCGGCTGGGAGCCGTCGGAGAGGCAATGGACTCGGGCCTGGGACGCGCCAGGCGCGTCGAGCGCGTTCATGACGAGACTCATGCCCGGCCGACAGTACCGTCTCCACTCAGGCCAGCGGCCCGATGGCGCTGCGCACCGTGCGGGGTACCCTCGCCAGGAGCGATCGGGAGGACAGACATGCAACTCGACATCCATGTGCCGCGCTTCACCTGGCCTGGGGGCCCCGAGGCAATCGGGCCCACGTTCGCATCGTTGGCGCGGACGGCGGAGGCAATCGGGGTGCGCACGCTGTCGGTAATGGACCACTGGTTCCAGATGGACATGCTGTGGCCGGCGGAGGAACCGATGCTCGAGGGGTACACCGCACTTTCCTTCGCTGCCGCCAAGACGGAGCGCCTGCGCTTCCGGCTTCTCGTGGGTGGGGTGACCTACCGCCACCCGGGGCTGCTCGCCAAGACGGTCACCACACTGGACGTGCTCTCGGGGGGGCGGGCCGAACTGGGGCTCGGTGCAGCGTGGTACGAGCGGGAGCACCGGGGGCTGGGAGTCCCCTTCCCGCCGCTCAGTGAGCGGTACGAGAGGCTCGAGGAGACGCTCCAGATCTGTTTCCAGATGTGGAGCGACGACAACGGCGCCTACGAGGGCACGCACTACCAGTTGGCCGAGACCCTGTGCTCACCCCAACCGGTCAGCACGCCGCGACCGCGGCTGCTCATCGGCGGCGGCGGGGAGCGCAAGACTCTTCGACTCGTCGCGAAATACGCCGATGCCTGCAATATCATCGGCGACTCGGCCACGGTCGCCCACAAGGTGGACGTGCTCCGGCGCCACTGTGACGAGGTCGGACGAGACCCGGGGGAGATCGAGGTAACGGCGCTCATCGGCGTGCCCGAGGACGCCGACCGCGACACCATCCTGCGCGAGGTGGAGGCGCTGGCCACCGCGGGTGCGCAGGCCATCGTGGTGCGGTCGACGGGGCCCGAGCCGTCGAAGTGGCTCGAAGAGACGTGGGGGCCGGTCATACCGGCGCTCGCCGGAATCGGCTGAGCGGCCCGATCGCCATCGGGCTCTGCTGGGAGCCCCATCAGACGTCGAGGGATTCGGTGTCCGACGTTGCGGGCTCGATCTCGGAATCGACTGCATCGAGGTTCGCCGGGGAATGGACCAGAGCTGTTCGACGCCGGGAAGTGCCCGCCGCCGGCCTCAGCCAGTTGGCATTTGTCCGAAGAGGCTGCCGAATGGGTCGGCTGTTAGAGGAAGCCTGGGGACCCGAGGCGAGGCCGAGCCCGGTCGCATCGAAGAGCCGTCCCCGGACAGCTCCCATTGTTGGTTGGTCCCCGGGCTTTTCTCTCGCGTTCCCTCGTAAGTTATCTTGCAGCCCCGGGCCGCTAGCTCATCCGGAAGAGCAGGGGACTTTTAATCCCAAGGTGCCGGGATCGAGACCCGGGCGGCCCACCGCAAATCACCGACATAATCCCAACCTTGCCCCGCCGAACGCCTGGTGGAAGTCCCCTATGAGGGGGAAGGGTATGATGGGACCAGTTCACAGCCACTATCTCGTGGCCCCTCGGCGTTCCGGCTTCCATCTCTTGAACGGTTGGGAAGGGGCTCTCACACGGGGCCAAACGCCTGAGGCCGCTGTTCTCGTCCGGCGCAGTCCTGGGGCCGAAACAGGGAGAGTCAGGTGAGGCTTCCGACCGATGGCCCTATTGCCGGCGGCCTCCAACGGCAACGCTGACATAATGGCCGTTGCCACTCGCCCTCCGTCCGAGGAGCTGGATCTCGTCGGAGCCGCGGCGCTGTCGCCGGACGAGGTCCTTTCGGCCCTTGGGAGCCGCCCTGAAGGGCTCACATCCGACGAGGTGGAGGAGCGATTTCTCCGCTTCGGGTCAAATGCGCTCGGCGTTCATCGGGTGCGTGCCACGACGGTCCTCCTTCGCCAGATTCGGAACCCGATCCTCCTCCTCCTTCTTGGAGCGGCACTGATCTCGGGGCTCACAGGAGGCGGCACCAACGCCGTGATCATCGCCGTGATCGTCTTCCTCAGCGTTGGCCTGGGATTCTTCAACGAGTACCGGGCGGAGATAGCCATGGCCGCCCTCCGGGCCCAGATCCGACAAGAGGCCGAAGTCCGGAGGAATGGCCAGATGTGTCGGGTACCCGTGACGAACCTTGTACCGGGTGACGTGGTGGCGCTCCGCATTGGGGCCCTCGTACCGGCCGACCTGCGCTTGCTCAACGTCGACGAGTGCGAGTGCGACGAAGGCATCCTGACCGGGGAGTCGATGCCGGTGATCAAAGCCGTGGCGGCCGTCACCGGGCGCGTGCCGCAGGACCAGCCGGGATGTGCCTTCATGGGAACGATCGTTCACGAGGGATCGGCCACCGGCGTCGTCGTCCAGACAGGTGCTCGCACCGCCTTCGGACAGATCGCGGCCGGTTTGTCCGAACGTCAAGGCCAGACGGCCTTCGAGGTGGGTCTGTCACGTTTCTCGCGTTTCCTGTTCGGGGTGGCAGCGGTACTGACCGCGTTCATCTTCATCGTCAACGTGGCGCTCTCCCGGCCACTCATAGAGGCACTGCTCTTCTCCCTGGCAATCGCCGTGGGCATCGCACCCGAGATGATGCCGGCCATCGTCACGGTCAGTCTCTCGTCGGGATCGAAGGCGCTGGCAGCGAAGAAGGTGCTCGTCAAGCGGCTGGTGGCCATCGAGGACCTCGGCAACATCGAGATCCTCTTCACCGACAAGACGGGCACCCTTACCGAGGGTCTGATCACGTACCAACGGGGTCTCGATCCGGCCGGCCAGGAGAGCAATCGCCCCCTGTTGCTCGGGCTCGTCTGCAACGAAGCAGCGGTCACAGAACATGGCCCGGTCGGAGGGAATGCGCTGGACCAGGCCCTCTGGTCGGCTCCCGGAGCCGCACTGGGAGGGGACATCGCCGTCGAGTCCTCCCGCTACGTTCGAAGGAGCGTCCTCCCGTTCGACCACGAGCGGCAATTGGCCTCGGTGCTCGTCGATGGACCGGATGGGAAGCCCCTCGTGATCACGAAGGGCGCTCCAGAGGTGGTCCTCGACCGGTGTGTCGGTGTCCCCGACAACGCCCGGTCGGCGTTGGAGGCGCTCTTCTCCGAAGGGGCTCGGGTGGTGGCAGTCGCCAGCCGCCCGGTCGAGGGCCCGAGTGCGCTGACGGCAACAGACGAGCAGGGACTGCAGTTGGCGGGCTTCTTGACGTTCGCCGACCGGCCGAAGCCCGACGCCGGCGCATCCATCGCCCAGCTCGAGCGACTCGGGGTGGACGTCAAGATCATCACCGGGGACAACGGTATGGTCGCGGCCAAGGTGTGCTCGGACATCGGCGTCGAGTGCGCCGGAGTGCTGACCGGCGAGGAGGTCGAGGCACTCGATGACGACCATCTCGAGACCGCGATCCTGACCACGACCATCTTCGCCCGGATCGGCCCTGATCAGAAGTCTCGGATCATCAAGGTGGCGCGTCGCACCGGAAAGGACGTGGCGTTCCTCGGAGACGGGGTCAATGACGCGGTGGCCTTGCATCACGCCGATGTCGGCATCTCGGTGGACTCCGGAACCGACGTGGCCAAGGACGCTGCCGACGTCGTGCTGCTCGACAAGGACCTCGGCGTGCTGGCCGAGGGCGTCATGGAGGGCCGCCGTATCTTCAACAACACCATGAAGTACGTCCTCATGGCCACGTCATCGAACTTCGGCAACATGTTCAGTGCGGCTGGCGCGTCCGTCTTTCTGACGTTTCTCCCCATGCTGCCCTCACAGATCCTCCTGAACAATCTGCTCTACAACACAGGGCAGCTGGTGATCCCGACCGACAGGGTTGATCCCGAGGCGCTGGCCCGCCCAGCGGCGTGGGACATGAAGTTCATCCGTCGCTTCATGTCTGTCTTCGGTCCCGTCAGCTCCATCTTCGACTTCCTGACCTTCTGGGTGATGCTCTCAGTACTCCATGCCGGTCACGTCGAGTTCAGAACGGGCTGGTTCGTGGAGTCGATCGCAACGCAGACCTTGGTCATCTATGTGATCCGGACCCGAAGGGTCCCGTTCTTCAAGAGCCGGCCCAGCTGGCCGATGCTGGTCGTGCCAACCGGCGCGGCCCTGGTCGGAGCCGTGCTGCCCTACACTGGACTCGCTCATCTGCTGGGATTCACGCCGCTGCCGACGACCTTCTTCCTGTTGCTGTTCGGAATGGTCGTGGTCTACCTGCTGCTCGTCGAGCTGGCGAAGACTCGCTTCTACCGGACCCCGCACGCGCAAACGCCGCGGAGACCTTCTACCCATGTCGAACGGTTGGAGCGGCGGATGCGGCGCCGAGTCTCGCGTTTCGTGCACTTTGCCGACCCCCGTGTGCACCCCCAGAAGGCGGAGCCGTCCCCGACACCGCACGTCGACCAACGGACACACAGGTAAGACGCCGGTCACCCAACGCTCCCCCTGGGCGTGTTCCCGTCACCGAGGCGAGGCGGCTAAGAGGGGTCGCGGCGGCTCCGCTCCCCTGTTGGGGTCTTTGGACCCTGGCTGATCTCCGCCTCACCCTGCAGCCTGGACAGGGTCGGAGAAACAGGTCACGCCCGAGCACGCCGGGACTTGTTGGAATGGAGATGAAATCCCATGTCGATCAAGAGCGCTGAGTTGGAGGCTGGGGGATCATCGCCCGCCGGATTGCCGCCACTGTCGCAGCGGAACAAGGAGAAAGTCCATGCGCTGGGGCTGACGTCGGCTACCGGGCTCGTCATCGGCAGCATCGTCGGGACGGGCGTGTTCACCATGCCCGCCGTGATCGCCGGTGCGGGAACCATGGGCGTCATCGTGTTGGGTGTCATCGCCGTGGGTGCGATGTTGCTCGCCGTGCTGTTCGGACAGCTCACCAAGCGCGTGCCCAACAGCGACGGCGGGTTGTACGCCTACTCACGCCATGAGTTCGGGGACTTCGCCGGATACCTGGTGGGGTGGTGCTACTGGATCCAATCCTGGGCCGGCAACGCCGCCATCGTCTCGTCCTGGGTGTTCTACGTCGACGCCCTGTTCGGATTCACCCACCCATCGGGCATGGAGAACTTCGGCATCGCCATGGTGGGGTTGTGGGTGCCCGCCATCATCAACCTGGTCGGTATCCGCCAAATGGCGTGGTTCCAGAACATCACCGTTGTCCTGAAGTTCCTTCCCCTGCTGTTCGTCGGCATCGTCGGCTGGTTCTTCGTCGAGAGTGCCCATTTCGGTCCCTTCAACGCCTCGGGTGGGAGCCTCTACTCGGGCATCGGCATCGCTGCTGGTGTGGCGCTCTTCTCCTTCATCGGAGTCGAGGCGGCAGCGGTCACGGCCAAGCGGGTGAAGAATCCCCGGATCAACGTCATGCGCGCCTCAATGATCGGCACAGCGCTGAGCGCCGTCCTCTACGTGTTGGTCACCGCGGCGGTCATGGGGTTGGTGTCCCACCACACATTGGTGAACACCGGCTCGCCGTTCGTCAACGCCTTCCAGTCGATCTTCCCCCATGAAGCCTGGGCCGGGAAGTTCATCGCCGCCATCGCAGTGATCTCGGGCATCGGAGCCCTCAACGGCTGGACACTGATCGTCACCGAGACGTCCCGTGCCATTGCCCAGGACGACATGTTCCCGCGACCCTTCGCTTGGACCGACCGCAAGGGCACCGCCTGGTTCGGCATCCTGGTCGGTACCGCGCTGCCGTCGTTGCTCATGCTTTGGCGCTACACCACGACCTCGGGGCTGACCGTCTTCACGTATCTGGTGGACCTCACGGTCGTCACCGTGGCCATTCCGTACTTCATGTCGGCCATTGCCCAGCTCACCTACCTGGTCTCCCGCCGTCGGCGGGTGAACGGCTGGGCGCTGGCCCGTGACCTGCTCGTGGCGGGCGCCAGCGTCCTCTTCTCCATGTGGGTGACGTTCGCCTCGGGCTACCAGGTCGTCTACCAAGCTCTGGTGGTGATCCTGGCCGGTCTCATCCTCTACGCCTTCTTGAACGCCCGCCGGCAACGCCTGGGTGAGGCGAGTGAGCCGACGGACCTCCCGCCGGAGGAAGCCACCGTCGAGCCGGCCAAGGTCAACCTGACGACCCAGCCGCAGTCATGACACCACCCATGGGAGACCACGTAGTGACGTTCCACGTCGACTCAGAGATCGGCCAGCTCCACCAGGCCGTCGTCCATCGACCCGGGCTCGAGCTGTCCCGGTTGACCCCCGACAACATCGGCGAGCTGCTCTTCGACGACGTCATGTGGGCCGCCAAGGCGAAGGAGCAGCACGACGCCTTCGCGGAGGCCCTGCGGGACAAAGGGGTCCAGGTGCACTACTACGGCCAGCTCCTGAGCGAGACGCTCGAGCTTCCCGAGGGACGGGAGTTTGTCCTCGACCGGGTCTGCACCCCCGAGATCCTCGGCCCCTCCCTCGTCGATCCGGTCCGGGGGCTCTTCGAGGACCTTGACGGCACGGCATTGGCGGAGTTCCTCATCGGCGGGATCCTCAAGGCCGACTTGCATCCGCTCCGGGTCCACAGCCTCAAGTGGGACATGCTCAAGGCCGACGACTTCATCCTCACCCCGCTGCCCAACCACTTGTTCCAGCGGGACAACTCATGCTGGATGTACGGCGGAGTGACCATCAACCCGATGGCCAAGCCGGCCCGTCAGCGCGAGACGCTGCACACGCGGGCCATCTACCGCTTCCACCCGCTCTTCGCCTCCGCCGATTTCGTCACCTACTACGGCGACGAGGACCGCAACTACCAGCCGGCCACCATCGAGGGGGGCGACGTCCATGTGATCGGCCACGGGGCCGTCCTCATCGGCATGGGTGAGCGCACCACGCCCATGGCCGTCGAGACGGTCGCCCACGCGCTCTTCAATGCGGGGCAGGCCACCACGGTGGTCGCCATCGAGTTGCCCCATAGCCATGCCTTCATGCATCTCGACACCGTGATGTCAATGGTCGACACCGGCACTTTCGTGCTCTACCCCTACTTCGACCGGCACCTGCGCAGTTGGACCATTTCGGAGGGCGAGCAGCCGGGCCACCTGACGATCTCACGGAATCACAGCCTCTGGGACACCCTGGCCGAGATCCTCGAAGTCCCGGAGATCACGGTGCTGACCACCGACGAGGACATCAGGGCCGCCGAGCGCGAGCAGTGGGACGACGGAACCAACTACCTGGCCGTCGCTCCAGGGGTCGTCTTCGGTTACGACCGCAACGTGGCGACCAACACCATGCTGCGCAAGCACGGAATTGAGGTGGTCACCATCGCCGGGGGCGAGCTCGGCCGCGGCCGCGGTGGCCCGCGCTGCATGACCTGTCCCGTTGAGCGCAGTGCATAGGTTGGGGGAACGGATATGACAGTGGACCTACGGGGTCGCAGCTTCCTCAAGGAGATGGACTTCACCAAGGAGGAGTTCACCTACCTCCTCGACCTTGCCGCCACACTGCGCGTGGACAAACGTGCCGGGACCGAGGTGCAGCGCTTGTTCGGCCGCAACATCGCCCTCATCTTCGAGAAGACCTCCACGCGCACCCGATCGGCCTTTGAGGTCGGCGCGCACGATCAGGGTGCGCACGTCACGTACTTGGGGCCCGAGGAGTCCCATATCGGCCACAAGGAGTCGATGAAGGACACGGCCCGAGTGCTCGGGCGGATGTTCGACGGGATCGAGTACCGGGGCTCCGCACACGAGAACGTCGAGATCCTCGCCCGCTTCGCCGGCGTTCCGGTCTGGAATGGGCTTACCGATCAGTGGCACCCGACTCAGATGCTGGCCGACGTGCTCACGATGCGGGACCACTCGACGCGCCCGCTCGAAGAGCTCGCGTACTGCTACGCCGGTGACGCGCGGAACAACACGGCGAACTCTTTGCTCGTGACCGGCGCACTGCTGGGGATGGACGTCCGATTGGCGGCTCCCGAGGCACTGTGGCCAGCGACGGAAATTCGTGACATCGCGGAGCAGCTCGCGGCGACCTCGGGGGCACGCCTCATGGTCACCGACGATGTGCACAAGGCCGTCTTGGGAGTGGACTTCCTCTATACCGACGTCTGGCTCTCCATGGGGGAGCCGGAGGAGGCATGGGGAGAGCGGATCAAAGAGCTCCTCCCGTACCAGGTCAACAGCGAGCTTGTATCGGCGACCAGAAACCCGGACGCGAAGTTCCTGCACTGTCTTCCCGCGTTGCACAACCGCCAGACCGAGGTGGGCGAGACCATCTTCGAGAAGTGGGGTCTTTCGGCGCTGGAAGTGACCGAGGAGGTCTTCGAGTCCGCGGCCTCGATCGTCTTCGACCAGGCCGAAAATCGCCTGCACACGATCAAGGCTGCCATGGTGGCCACGGCCGGCGACTGACATGCGCCTGGTGATCGCCGTGGGCGGCAACGCCCTGCTCGAGCGGGGAGAGACGCCGATGGCCGAGATCCAGGAGAAGCACGTGAAGGTTGCTGTCGATTCCTTGGCCCCCCTGGCCCGTGACCATGACCTGGTGATCACTCATGGGAACGGGCCGCAGGTGGGCCTGCTGGCCAACGAGAGCGCCCTCGATCCCGACCTCCCGTCTCCCTACCCACTTGACGTGCTCGGTGCGCAGACACAGGGAATGATCGGTTACTTCTTCTTGCAGGCGATCAAGAACGCCCTTCCTGGTCGCGAGGCCGTCAGCCTGATCTGCCAAACCGAGGTGGCGGCCGATGATCCGGCCTTCGCGCTTCCGACCAAGTTCGTCGGCCCGGTCTATTCCGAAGCGGAGGCCCACCGGCTGGCGGCGTTGCGGGGCTGGCAGGTGAGGCCCGATGGGACCTCCTGGCGGAGGGTGGTGGCCTCGCCGGAACCGCTGAAGTTGCTCGAGCTCCCGGCCATCCGCCTGCTGCTCGCGGCCAGCGCCATCGTCATCTGCGCCGGTGGCGGAGGCATCCCGGTGATCCGAGCGGACAACGGCGATCTGCGGGGCACCGAGGCCGTCATCGACAAGGACCTGGGCGCGTCGTTGCTGGCCCAGGACCTCCATGCTGATGCGCTGGTGATCCTGACCGACGTGGCCAACGTCGAGACAGGATTCGGCACGGAGGCGGTCCGGCCCATCGGTCACACGACCACCGCGGCCCTGCGCTCCCTTTCCTTCCCCGAAGGGTCGATGGGGCCGAAGATCGAAGCGGCATGCCGGTTCGTGGATGCCACGGGGAATCCGGCAATGATCGGTCGCCTCGACCAAGCGGCCGAGCTTGTGCGGGGGACGTGCGGGACGGTCATCGAGCCGGCGGACACGACCGGCAGTTCCCCGGCGCTCGCCCACTCGCCGACCACTTGACCAGAAGGCACCGACAGGAAGACCACTCTGAGCAACTCTCCCACTCCCGAGGGGCGGCGGTCCCGGCTGTCCCATCCTTGGCATGATCACGGAAGTGATCACGATGTCGGTCGAGCAGTTCGAGGAACTCGTGGCCGATGCGCTCGACGAGATACCGGCGGAGCTCCGGGGAGCCATGGAGAACGTGGCGGTCCTCGTCGACGACACCAGCCCGCCCGGAGGGTTGTTCGGTCTGTACGAGGGGGTCCCCCTCACCAGTCGAGGGAACTACTCGGCCTCAATGCCGGACCGGATCACGATCTTCATGGCGACGATCTGCAACGCGTCACACAACAGCCAGGACGTGGTGGCGCTGGTGCGCAAGACGGTGATCCACGAGGTCGGTCATCACTTCGGCATCGGCGAGAAGCGACTGAGGGATCTGGGCTGGGGGTAGGCAGCGGCGCGCGCCTGCCCTGCCGGTAACGTCGACACCGGATGAGCGGTGAGCAGGCACCGGCAGTGGAAGTGGAAGAGGCCCGGGCGATCCTCGACGCGCGGCGAGAGCTCTACGGAGATTCGGATCCGTCGACGCTCCGGGCCATGACGCAGCTGGCGAACGCCTTGCGTGACCTCGGCGAGTACCGCGAGTCGGAATCCATCCTGAGGGCCTCGATCTCCGTCCTGAATCGCTCCGACGACACGGACCAGGCCCGTCTCACCCACACCGAGTTCAGTTTGGCCATCGTTCTCGATCGTCTCGGTGAGAACGATGCGGCGAGGCGGCTTTGGGAGGACGTCCTCGAAGCCTCGGACCGGCAGAACGGGCCCGAGAGCGATCTCTCGGTACGGGCGGCGATCAATCTCGCCATCAGCCTCCGAAAGCTCGGTCGCTACGGGGACGAGTTCCCCCTCCGGGTGCGCATCCTCGAATCGACGAGGAGGGTCAAGGGACCCGAGAACGTCGACACCTACCGGGCCCTGGTCGACCTGGCCCAGACGCATCGCAACCTCGGCAACCACGAGATGGCCCTCAGCGTGTTCACCGAAGCGCTGGCCGGCCTGGAGCGCAACGGGCTGGACCAGCGGACACTCCTATACCAGAGGTGGGCCATCGCGTCGGAATTGGTGGCGCTCAAGCGGCCAAAGGAGGCCTCGAGGATGTTCGACGAGGTCGTCGCCGGTGCGATCGAGCACCTGGACCCGGACGATCCGCTCCGGAGGAGTGCCGTTCGCCAGAAGCGCGCCTACCGGTTCATCGGCAAGTTCTCCCGACAGAAGTTGCCGAAGGGGAAGGAGGGCCCGGACACGCCGTGACGTGAGCACGCCGCGCCGCGATGCCTTCGTGGTGCCGGCTCTCGTTCCCCGGGCCGCGCCGGCGGGACATCGTCCCCCCTCTTACTCGTCGAAAGGCTGGTCGATCGGCACCGCTCGAACGTGGAAGCCCGTGCGGACCTCCGGGAAGGGATCCGCCGGCCGATCGGGAGGCTCGTGCTCCACGGGGTCCGGCTTGTCCGCAGCGGCTTGGTCCTCGAGGACCCTGACGTGAGTCTTGTCCGTTCCGGGCGTGATCTCCCGATCGGATTCGTCTGCAAGATGCTCCAGCTGGCGCTTCTCCCGACGCCGTCGCAGCGGTCCGCCCCGTGACGTCGGTATGTCGCCCTGCCCCATGGTCCGAGCCTAGTGACAGCGGACCCGTCCCCAAGGGAGCCTGTGGAGTGGATCCGCCGCGCCGGGGACGTCGATGCCGAGCGGGTCGAGCAGGTGGAACGGGACCCCGACGCGGGCGGTAGCGTACGCAGCGCGTCGTCGCGTCACACCCTGGGAGGGACCGTGGAAACCGAAGCCGCCATCTTGTGGCAACCCCACACCGACTGGAGCGTCGAGCCGATCGAGCTCGACCCGCCCAAAGAGGGCGAGGTGCTCGTGAAGCTCGCCGCGTCGGGCATGTGCCACTCCGACGAGCACCTCGTCACCGGCGACCTCATCGCCCCCCTGCCTATCGTCGGGGGCCACGAGGGAGCCGGTGTCGTGGAGGAGGTCGGCCCGGGAGTCACCGGCCTGGCGCCGGGCGACCACGTGGTCTTCGGCTTCATCGCCGCCTGTGGACAGTGTCCCCCGTGCGCCACGGGGCACTCCAACCTCTGCGACACCGGCGCCGAGCTCATGTCGGGCCACCAGATGGACGGCACCGTCCGCCACCACGCCCGGGGCCAGGACGTCGCCACCCTTTTGTGTCTGGGCACGTTCGCCCCCTACACGGTGGTCAACCAGGCGTCGTGCGTGAAGATCCTCGATGACATCCCGCTCGACAAGGCCTGCCTGGTGGGCTGCGGTGTCACCACCGGCTGGGGCTCCTCCGTGTACGCCGCGGACGTGCGCCCCGGCGACAACGTGGCCGTGATCGGCAT
>Ga0116217_10001120_pt1 | contig 26493 bp, 22 predicted proteins | sample Sb_taG_6_FD_89697 | JGI IMG/M metagenome (GOLD analysis project Ga0116217, IMG submission 89697) | Peat soil microbial communities from Weissenstadt, Germany - Sb_50d_4_PS metaG | ecosystem: Environmental > Terrestrial > Soil > Wetlands > Peat | place: Germany: Weissenstadt | collected 2010-09-21 | reverse complement strand
TCGCCGGTGGCGAGCGCCGCGGCGTTCACGTGCGTTTGCACGACCGCCAGCGTGTCGTTGCTCCCGACGGTCTTGGCGATCGGGCTCGAATGGTGCTGGGCGTCGGTCATCAGCTCCGACAGCTGGTCCGAGAGCAGGCGCGTCTGCAGACCCGGGGCGACGTACACGTACAGCGCGGCCAGCGCGAGGAACGAGATCGCCGCGAACACGAGCGCCAGGCGATTGCGGAGCGACAGCGTCAAGCGGGTCCGCGGTCGTGACCGCCGCGACCGGTCGCCACCCCGGTCGCCGACCAGAGGCGCGGCCCGATCGCTGACTGCCCCGCTTCCCGTGGTCACGAGCGAGCTACTCCTCTGTGTCGCGGAAGCGGTAGCCCACGCCGCGGACGGTGAACAGGTACTCCGGCTCCTTGGGGTCGTGCTCGAGCTTCTCGCGCAGGTGCCGGATGTGGACGTCGATCGTCCGCGGATCGCGGTAGGCGGAGTCTCCCCAGATGCGCGCAAGCAGCATGTCCCGAGTGAATACCCGCCCCGGGGCCCGCGCCAGCGCGGACAGGATCTCGAACTCGACGAACGTCAGCTGCGCTTCACCTCCCCGCACGCGAACTGATCGCTTTGAGAAGTCGATCCGCATCTCGCGCGTCTCGAGCGGGGCTTCGTCGGGAGCGGTCTCCGCGGGCCGGACCATCTCTGCCCGCCGCAGCGCCGCCTTGATCCGGCTCGAGAACTCGCGCAGCGAGAACGGTTTGGTGATGTAGTCGTCGGCCCCGAGCTCGAGCCCCACCACCTTGTCGATCTCCTCGGACTTCGCCGTGAGGATGATGATCGGCACCGAGCTGCGGCTGCGCAGGCGCCGACACACCTCGAGCCCATCGACCTTGGGGAGCATCAGATCCAGCACCACGAGGTCGAACGTCTGCTCGTCGAACCGGTCGAGAGCCTGGCGACCGTCAGTCGCCTGCACGACGTCGTAGCCCTCCTTGCGCAGCGGATAAGAGAGCAGCGTCTGTATCGACTGCTCATCGTCCACGAGCAGGATGCGCGCCGAGCGATCTGCCACTGAGTCCTTCCTGTTTGCAGCAAAAGAGTAGTGGCCGCGAGTGTCCGCGCTCGAACTTCGCGGGGGTGGGCGGTTACCCTCAGGGGTCGCATGCTGGACCCGCGGATCTACAGGACCGGCCTGATCGTGGTCGCTGTCGCGGTGATCGTGGTGGCGTTCTCGCTCGACAACCAGGCGGGCCCGCTGAACGCGACGCTCACGCCTGACGCGTTCAACGGGGGCACCGCTTACGCCACGATGGCGAGCCTCGCGAAGCAATATCCCGACCGCCGCCCGGGCTCCGAGGCCGACACGAGCATCGCCAATTACGTCCAGCAGTCCTTCAAGCAGGCCGGGCTCCAGGTCCAGCACACCGTGTTCAACGCGCAGACCGTCGATGGCCCCCGCGAGATCGAAACCGTCACCGGAACGCTCGCGGGCCTCACCCCCGGTTCGATCGTAATCGTCGCCCACCGCGACTCGACCCACATTGGCGCGGTCGCGGACATGTCCGGGACCGCGGTGCTGCTCGAGCTGGCGCAGCTGCTCTCCTCGCAGACCCAACAGCGCTCGGTCGTGCTGGCGTCGACGAGCGCCTCGATTGGCGCCGCCGGCGCGGCCGAGCTCGCGCGGACCCTGCCGCAGCCCGTCGACGCGGTGATCGTGCTCGGCGACATGGCCGGCACCGATGTCCGGACCCCGATCGTCGTGCCGTGGTCGGACTCGACGCTCGTGGCGCCGCCGCTGCTGCTCAACACGGTCGCGCAGGCGCTCCAGCAGCAGACGGGCCTGGCCGCCGGCGATGAGAGCCTCGGCGGCCAGTTCCTGCACCTCGCGTTCCCGCTGGCGGCCTCCGAGCAACGGCCGTTCGCTGCCAGCGGCGAGCCGGCCGTGCTCCTCTCCGCGTCCGGGTCGCGGGTGCCCGCGGCCGAGGAGAAGACGAGTCAGGGGCAGATCAGCGGGTTCGGGCGCGCCGTCCTGCAGACCGTCAGCGCGCTCGAGGCGGGAGGAACGGTGCCGGCGCCGTCCTCGTACCTGCGCTGGCAGGGGAAGCTGATCCCGGAGTGGGCGGTCCGCCTGCTCGTGCTGGCGCTGATCGCCCCGGTCCTCGTCGCGACGGTCGATGGCGTCGCACGGGCGCGCCGGCGCGGCCACCGGGTCGGGCGCTGGGTGCTGTGGGTCCTGTCGGCCTGCATTCCGTTCGCGCTCGCCGTGCTGGCGGTGGTGGGGCTGCGGCTGGTCGGGTTGATCAACATCGCGCCGCCTGGCCCGATCGGAGGCGGGGCGCTCACGCTCGGAGGCCGCGCGGTCGCGATCCTGATCGGCCTCGGATGCCTGATCGTGCTGTCCTCGGTCGCTGTCTGGTGGTTCGGGCGCCGGATGTGGTCGGGGAGCACCGCCACCGAGCCGGCCAACGGCCGCCATCGGCGCCGGCCCGACGTCCGGGACGACGCCGCCTCCCCCGGCGCGGCCGCGGCGTTGATGCTGGTCCTGTGCGTGGTGACGCTGGCGATCTGGCTCGAGAATCCGTTCGCGGCGGCGTTGATGGTCGTGGCCCTTCATGCCTGGTTGTGGATCGTCGGCCCCGAGCAGCGGCTCTGCGCGCCGTGGGCGATCCTGCTGTTGCTGGCAGGACTCGTACCGGGCATGCTCGCCGCTCTCTATTACGCGATGGTGATGGGCCTTGGCCCGGCGGCGGCCGCCTGGAATGCTGTGTTGATGCTCGCGGGCGGTGACTTCAGCGTGATGGCCGCGCTCGAATGGAGCATCGTCCTCGGCTGCGTGGTCAGCCTCGCGCTGATGATCGCGCGGATCGCTCAGCATCGCCCGGCCGAGGTGCCGGTCACGCTTCGCGGCCCGATCAGCTACGCCGGTCCGGGCTCGCTCGGCGGGACCAAGTCGGCGATCCGGCGATGAGGACGAGGGTGCTGAGCGCCCCCGCGGTCGCGCACCGGCGGGTCGGCGGCCTGCCGCTCAGACGCCTCGTTCGCGACATCTCCTCGGTCCTGATCATCTCGGGCCTGCTGCTCGTGCTCGACGCGGCGGTGACGCTCGTCTGGCAGGAGCCGGTGACCGCGGTCATCGGCGCGATCCAGCAGTCGAGGATCGACAAGCAGTACCTCAGCTTCAACACGGCCCCGCTGACCCCGATCCAGAAGCACGTCCTCGTCGCGCTCCCGAGCCCCGACCAGCGGATCGCCTACCTCGCCCGGCGTGAGCAGCACCAGGTCGCCACCGGCGACGCGATCGGCCACATCTCGATACCGAAGATCGGCGCGAGCTACACGGTCGTCCAGGGGACCGACACGGCCAGCCTCGAGAAGGGACCCGGGCATTACCCGGCCACCGCGTTCCCCGGCCTCGGCCAGACCGTCGCGATCGCCGGCCACCGGACCACGTACCTGGCTCCGTTCCGCCACATCGACGCGCTCAAGCCCGGCGACAAGATCACGCTGAAGATGCCCTACGGGCTGTTCACGTACGCGGTCCAGTTCCACCGGATCGTGCTGCCGACGGCGCTGTGGGTCACCCACAACGTGGGCTACGAGCGTCTCGTGCTGTCCGCGTGCAACCCGCTGTACAGCGCCGCCCAGCGGATCATCATCTTCGCGAAGCTGCAGTCGGTGAAGCCGCTCGGTCCGGCCCGCCACGCTTGAGGTCTTTTGGGGCCGCCTGCGGCGGCGTCCGTCGGATGTGGCGCGGCAGGCCCCGTCTGCGAGGCATGGATGCCGAGCGGGGCCGTCGCCGCGACCGCCGTTCCGCTGGGCGTCCATGCCCGGCGGCGCGCCACCTGGACGCTCGAAAAAAACGAAGATTGGGGTCCAGACCCGATGCGGCTGGCCGTCTTCTCGGCCGATCCACTGGAGTACAGTGCGAGCAATGGACCCGGCAACGCTCAAGGAACGAATCGCGAACGGCGACTACGAGGTCGACCCGGTGGCAGTCGCGGACGCGATGCTCCGCCGGCTGCGCGGCCTGACCGACGAGGCGGCTCAGAAAGAGTGCTCGTATCCGGACAGCTCGACGTCGCCGTCGGTAAAGACCACGCCCGGCGTTCCCTCGACCACCAAGCCAACCCACGTGAGCCCCTCGAGGCGTCGCGGCCCGCGGGCCTTCGCGAGCTTCTCAGCGCTCCGAGCGGGCACGCAGGCGCACAACTCGTAGTCCTCGCCGGCGGTCGCTGCGAACGACCGCGCGTCGACGCCGAGCTCGCGCGCTACCTCGGCTACGCCCTCGGCCACCGGCAGCGACGACAGCGACAGCTCGATCCGGACGCCGCTGCGACGGGCGAGATGGCCGGCGTCGGTGGCCAGGCCGTCGGACAAGTCGATCATCGCGCGGGCGCCCTGCTCGGACAGCGCACGTCCGGCCTCGAGGCGCGGCAGCGGTCGTGCGTATCGCTCGCGCAGCGCGCCGGCCACGCCGGGATCGAGGCCGGCGCCGGCAAGCCCGTCGAGCACGGCGAGCCCCGCGCCCGCCGCCCCGAGCGCGCCCGTGACCGCCACCCGGTCGCCCGGCCGCGCGCCATCGCGCGCCACGAGCTCCCCGGGGTCATCCGCCCAGCCCACGACCGTGAACGACACGGTCAGCGCCGGGGCGCGCGTGACGTCGCCGCCGGCGATCGTGATCCCGAGCTGCGCGGCCAGGCCGAGGGCGCCGCCGACGAGCGCCAGCGCTCGATCGGCGTCGAACCCGGTCGGCATCCCGAGCGCAAGGTAGGCCTCGCCGGGGCGGGCGGCCATCGCCGCCAGGTCCGACGCCGCCGCGGCCAGCGCGCGGTGCCCGACCTCCTCGAGCGCGAGCTGGTCGCTGCGGAAGTGCACGCCATCGATCATCGCGTCGACCGAGGTCACGGCGTAGCCGCCGGCCCGCACGACCGCGGCGTCGTCGCCGAGCGAGCGCACCACGCGCGGGCCGGCGCCGGCCAGCTCGCGCTCGAGCGCCTCGATCAGCTCGAGCTCGCGCATCGCAGCGTAATGTCAGCGATGCCGATAGACGATGCGCGCACGATCCAGGTCGTACGGCGAGAGCTCGACCCGGACTCGGTCGCCGGGCAGGATGCGAATCCGGAAACGGCGCATCTTTCCCGCGACGTGACCGAGCACGACGCGGTCCATGTTGTCGAGCTTGACGCGGAACATCGCGTTCGGCAGTGCCTCGACAACTTCGCCTTCGAGCTCGACTTTCTCTTCCTTGGGCATGCGTGAAATCCTCTGAATTGGGCGCCCGCCCGCCCCGCGCGCGGCGGTCGCAGCGGGCCCCCGGGTTACCGTAAGAGTAGTGGGTATCCTTCGCCGCTGGCCGATCCAAGCCGCCTGCCGTAAGAAAGCAATTCCTCCTGGAGGCCCCGTTGTCCGCACTCAAAGACGCGATGAAGAACGAGTACACGAAGCAGATCCTGCGCGCCACCGGCGTCCGAAAGGCGTCGCTCGAGCAGAAAAAGACGCCGCACTACCGGATGCCGGTTCTCGAGCAGGCCGGCGGCTGGATGCGGCTCGACAAGTACAAGGGCCCCGAGATCCCCGCGTCGGAGTGGGAGGACCTGACGTACACGACCTACTCGAGCGATCCGACCACGTACTTCGCGCCGATCACCTCCGCCACCGGTGAGATCGAGCTCAAGGGTTTCTGGGAGTACGGCAAGGCCGACCTCGACGGCGTGTGGACTCCGAACGCCGAGAAGTGCCCGTCGATCGTCAAGTGGGTCGAGTCGATCGGCGCCCGCTTCGGCCGGGTCCAGCTGCTGCGCATGTCGGCCAACACGATGCGCGAGTGCCGCTGGGGACTGCATCTGGACAACAACAACCAGGGCAACCCCGAGAATCAGGGCTGGGTCGTGCGGGTCTGGCTCGAGCTGACCGACGACGCCTCGAGCGCGCTGGTCGTCCGTCCGACCGAGTTCGACCGCAAGGGCGAGGTCAAGATCGCGCTGCCGAAGTACCAGCAGGCGGTGGTCGACTCGGAGTACCTGTGGCACGGCGGGCACCACGCCTCCAATCACGTGCGCTACGCGGTGATCGCGAGCGTCGAGAGCGGTCCGGCGCTCGAGGCCTGGATCGAGACCCAGCGCCCGAGCTAACTAGCCTGCCCCGACGGGCCCGCCGTCCCGGCGAGCGGTTGCGCGCCGCTCGCCGACTCAGCCGTGGTGATGACCGTGGCCGCCACCGTGGCCACCGCCGTTTCCGCCGCCACCGCCCGTTAGCCCTCCGCCCGGGACGGTCGCGCCACCGGTCTGCGTGGTGGTCGTCGGCGTGGTTGGCTGGGCGAAGAGCGTCGGGTTGTTCAACTGGGCCTGTCCGGGCTGGGTCTTGGGCGGCGCCGGCTCCTTGGCGGATGAATGCGGGCCGGTGAACGCCGTGCCGACGAACGGGTCGGTCGGCTGCGGGAAGTCGCCGCAGTAACCGTCGGAGGCCTTCAGCATGAAGTCGTGCCAGATGGGAGCGGCCAGCGTGCCGCCGAATCCGTTTGACATCCCGATGTTGCCCTGCGGATATCCGACCCATACCGCGGTCGACAGCTTGGGCGTGTAGCCGACGAACCAGGCGTTGTCCAGGTTGTTGGCGGTGCCGGTCTTGCCCGCGGCCGGACAGCCGTAGTTGGCGGCGGTTCCGGTCCCGTCCTGGATCACGGTCTTCAGGACCTGTGTGCCCTCGTACGCCTCGCCGTCGCTGAACACGCGGTTATGCGGCGGGTTGCCGAGGTCGAGGACCTTGCCGTCCGGGTACACGACCTTGCTGATAACCGTGGTCGGGACGTGGGTGCCCCCGTTGGCCAGCGTGGCGTAGGCGTCGGCCATCTCGAGCATCGTGCAGCAGTCCTTGAGGCCGCCGATCACCTCGGACGGGAAGCCGTCGAGCGGTGAGGTGATGCCCATCGCGTGCGCGGTCGCGTCGAGCTTTCCATATCCGAGGTCCTCCGCGAGCTGGGCGAACACGGTGTTGTCAGACACCGTCGTCGCCTTCGTGATGTTGATCACGCCCTGGTAGGTCTCCTCGGCGGTGTGCACCGACCAGGTCGGATCGAGCGGATTCCATCCGGCCGGCAGGAACTTCGACGTGTAGTAGGTCTGGTTCGGGTCGCCGTCGTAATCGTGGATCAGCGTCATCAGCGCGAACGGCTTGAATGCCGATCCGGTCTGCCGCTCGGCCTGGACCGGAAAGTCGAAATTGGTCTGCTGATACGTGGCCGATGAGGCGATCGCCAGCACGTTGCCGTTGGCCGGGTTGACCGCCGCCAGCGCGGCCGCGGGCTGCGCGTCGAGGTTCGGCCCGCCCTCGTGGTCGATGACCGCGGTCAGCGCATCCTGCTCGAGCCGCGGGTCGATCGTCGTGTAGACCTTGAGCCCGCCGTTCGCGGCCTCGTTCGCGCCGACCTTCTGGATCAGCTGCTGCTCGACGTAATCGAAGATGTAGGGCTGGCTGTGCTGGATGTAATGGTCGTTGGGGTGAACCTGGAGCGGTTGCTTCTCGACCGCGGTCGCCAGCCCCTGGCTGATGTAGTCCGACTTGACCAACGCCTGCAGGACGTTGTTGCGGCGGGCCTTGGCGAGCTTTGGGTAGACGAGCGGGTCGTACTGAGTCGGCGACTGCGGCAATCCGGCCAGCAGCGACATCTGCGCCAGGTTGAGCTTCGACACCGGCCGGTTGAAGAACATCAGCGCGGCCGCGCCGACGCCGATCGCTTCCTCGCCGTTCGACGTGCCGTACGGGACCGCGTTCAGGTAGGAGCCCAGGATCCACGACTTCGAGTGCTTCGCCTCGAGCTGCTCGGCCAGCTTCGCCTGAACGATCTTGTACTTGAGGTCGCGATGCGCGCGGTAGCTCTCGGGGATGAACATGTTGTTGACGAGCTGCATCGTCAGCGTGGAAGCGCCCTGCAGCGCGCCGCTGTCGCCGAGCAGGTCCTTCACTCCGGCTCGCACGATTCCCTGGTAGTCGAGCGCCCCGTGCTGGTAGAAGCGCCGGTCCTCGATCGCCACGGTCGCCTGCCGGAGCCGCGTGGGGATCTGGTTCGGGGCTGCGTACTCGAACACCGTGTTGGTGTGTACGTAGCCGAGCGGTGTCCCGTCGGCCGCGAAGATCTCGGTCGGAGGATTGGCGTGCCTGGGGCTCAGCTGGCTCAGGTTCGGGGCCGAGTCCGCGGTCGCGACCACCCACCCGACCGCGAGCAGCGCCGCGATCGCGACGGCGGATACCGACAGCACGGCAATCATCACCACGACTCGCCCGACGGGGTGTCCGTGGTTCCTCCGGCGGCGCTGTCGATCGCGTCGTCTCATCGTGGAAGGCTACGGGGCCGCGCGTTGCCGGCGCGCAGGGGCTGTCTCGGCACCGGAAGCGGCAAACCCAGTGTAGCTGGGAGGCTTTTTCGGGCTTGCACTACGGCCTCCTTCACGTGGCCTTGCGTTCCGATGCGAGACTCGGCGGCCATGCACGCGACCGCTCCCAAGCCGGCGGCGATCCTCCTCGACGCGCTCGGCACGCTCGTCGCGCTCGAGCCGCCGGCCCCGCGCCTGAGAGCCGAGCTGTCGCAGCGCTTCGGGCTCGAGGTCAGCGAGGAACAGGCGGCGGCAGCGATCGCCGCCGAGATCGCGTACTACCGCGCCCACCTCGACGAGGGGCGCGACGAATCTGGCCTCCAAGCGCTCCGTCGCCGCTGTGCCGACGTGCTCCGACAGGCGCTGCCGGCCGCCGAGCTCGAGCTCAATCCGCTCGTCGAAACGCTGCTCGCCTCGCTTCGGTTCACAACGTTCGCGGACGTCCGGCCGGCGCTCGTGGCGGCTCGTTCGCGCGGGCAGCGGCTGGTGGTGATCAGCAACTGGGACGTGTCGCTGCACGGCGTGTTGCGGGCGCTCGAGCTCGAGCCGTTGCTTGACGGGATCCTCACTTCGGCGGGCGCGGGCGCGCGCAAACCGGCGCCGGCAATCTTCGAGCAGGCGCTGGCCCTCGCCGGCGCAGGTCCTGAAGAGACGGTCCACGTCGGCGACAGCCTCGACGAGGATGTGGCGGGCGCTCGCAACGCCGGAATCGAACCCGTGCTCATCCGCCGGCAATCCGGACCGGTGGTGCGCGGGGTGAGGACGATCTCGAGTCTGGCCGAGTTGGCCGGGGTCGCGCTCCCGGTGGGCCCTAAGCTGATCTGAGCATGTCGAGCGGCCCTCCCTCCAGCGTCCCTCCGCCGCAGGTGACTCAGACGCCGGCGTCGTCGCCGGTCTCGCCGGCGCCCGCGCGACGCGACGATCGCTCCGACGAACCCCCGTGGCCGATCTGGACTGCGCCGGCGGCGGTCCTCGTCGGGCTCGTGGTGGGCGTGCTCGGGAGCGTCGTGGTCGCCGGCATCGGCGCGGCCGCCGGCTCGACCCATACCACGCCCGCGGTGAGCCTGATCAGCGACGTGGTGTTCGACCTCGGCTTCGTGGCCACCGCGCTGTACTTCGCGTTGAACACCGGGCCGCGGGCGCGGCCGGCGGACTTCGGCTACCGCCGGATCTCCGTGTGGCTCGGCATCGGCGCGTTCTTCGCGGCCGGTGCCGGCTATTTGTTGGTGACCGCGGTCTACCAGTCGATCGTGAAGCTGCACGGCACCGACAAGCTGCCGACGGACCTCGGGATCAGCACGAGCACGGCCGCGCTGGTCGCGGCGGCCCTGTTCGTCTGCGTGATCGCGCCGATCTGCGAGGAGTTCTTCTTCCGGGGATTCATCTTCGGCGCGCTTCGCAAGTGGCACATCAAGGTCCACGGCCATCAGATCGGAACGTGGCTGGCCGCGATCGAGACCGGGATCCTGTTCGGCCTCGCCCACACCGGCTCCGCCGCTACGCAGTACCTGATTCCGCTGGGCTTCCTCGGCTTCGTGCTGTGCATCGTGCGATGGAAGACCCGCTCCCTGTACCCATGCATGGCGCTGCACTCGGTCAACAACTCGATCGCACTCGGCTACAACGAGCTGCACTGGACCGGGGGCGAGATCCTCGGCCTGATCGCGGGCTCGATCGCGGTGATCGCGGCCGTGACCCTGCCGCTCTCGAACCGATCGTTCGCCCGGACCTCCTGATCGGCCCGCTGGCGGGCGTGACATTCCATGCAGGTCGCGGACTCGCGACTCGGCGCCACCGCTTCCCTCAGGTGCCCGCCGTTCGGCGGCCAACTCGCCATCACCCTCGCCACGCCAGCGCCACCACCCCCCCGCGATCCGACGCAGATTCCGTGAGCCGCCTCACATGATTTACTTTCGACCATGTTGGGGGTGCTTGCTGGCCGGCTAACCGCCGCCGTCGCGATCGTGTCGGCGATCGTTGCTTTGGTCGCCGCGCCCGCCTGGGCCGCCGGCGCCCCGCCGTCGACGGGCCCGGTCTCGTCGACGGCCCCGGTCTTCGCCAAGCTGACCCTGACCGTCCCCGACGCGTTCCTGGTCAGCCACCATCTCGTCACCGTGCCGGGGCGGACCGTACACATCCACGGGGTGCTGCGGCCATACGTCCCCGGTCAGTGGGTCCAGGTGCAGTCGTCAGTCGACGGCAAGGTGTTCAAGACCGACCATCTGCGCATCCAGCCGGCGCCGGGCGGACGCAACGGTCAGTTCACGGCCTCTGTCTCGAGCCCGAAAGCCGGGCGGGTGACCGTGCGGGTCGGGCACACCCGTAACGCGGCGCTCGGCGGCCTGCTCGCCCGCCGCACGTTCGTCGCGCTCGACCCGAACGCCTCGTTCGGCTCTACCGGCCTGTTCGTGCAGCTGATCCAGCAGCGGCTCGCCGCGCTCCATTTCTACATCCCCCAGACCGGCGTGTTCGACTCGGGCACGGGGTGGGCGCTCGACGCGTATCACCGGATCCTGCACTGGGGCACCTACCAGACGCTCGACGGCCGCACGGTCAGCTACCTGCTCGACGGATTCGGCAAGTTCCCGATCCGCTTCCCCGAGAACGGGAGGCACGCCGAAGGCAACCTGTCGCTTCAATTGCTCGCTCTCGCCGACGGCTCACACGTCGTCGCGATCTATCCGATCAGCTCGGGCAAGCCATCCACGCCGACGATCCTCGGCAACTTCCACGTCTATTCGAAGGTGCCGGGCTACCTGCCCGACGGGATGTACTTCTCGAACTTCTTCATCAGCGGCTACGCGATCCACGGCTACAACCCGGCCCCCGACTATCCGGCGAGCCACGGTTGCATGCGCGTGCCCATCCAGGACGCGATCTCGATCTACAACTGGCTCGCGTTCGGCAACTGGGTCGATACGTACTACTGATGGCTAGTGGACGCGGACGCTGGCGAAGCGCGCCAGGTACCCGAGTCCGACCCCGTACGCGATCAGCGCGAGGATCGTCGGCAATCCGTGGTCGACCCACGGATTGCTCGACTTGACGACCGCCGAGAACGGTGATGTGAGCGTCTTTGCCACGCCGTCGATGAACCGGCGGGGCTGCGAATGCATGTGCGTGATCGCCGTCGATGCTGTAGTCGTGTTCGCTCCCGCAACCAGCTCAGTCTGCTGATGCTCGGACGCGCCGGCCATCTGGTCGCGCGCGAACATCGCGAACGACATCACGACCAGTGCGCAGCACACGAGTGAAGCCAGTCTGATGGTGCGGGAGATCACGCTGCCGGTTTCGGTCGGGAGCGCGACTAGGATGAGCTTCCACGATGGCTCTCGACGCACAGACGACCGCCCGCGAGCGTCTGCTCGGCGAGCTCCGCGACCACGCGCTTGTGATCGGCGAGGTCGTGCTCACCAGCGGCCGGACCGCCCAGTACCTCGTGGACGCCAAGCGCGCGATCCTCCGGCCCGCCGGGTTCCACGCGCTGTCCGCGCTCGTCGCCGAGCAGGCTCGGGTCTGGGACGCGACCGCGGTAGGCGGGATGACGATGGGCGCGGACCCGATCGCCTGCGCCGCGCTCGCCGGCGGCGCCGACGTCAAGGCGTTCTTCGTGCGCAAGGAGGTCAAGGCCCACGGTCTTTCGCGCCGGATCGAAGGCCCCACGCTCGATGCCGACGAGCGCTGCATGCTGGTCGAGGACGTGGTCACCACGGGCGGGTCGACGCTCCGCGCGCTCGAGGCGCTGCGCGACGAGGGTCACCGCGTCTGCGGCGTGCTCGCGATCTGCGACCGGCTGGCGGGCGGCGCCGAGGCGATCGAGCAGGCGGCCGGCGCGCCGTTCGTGGCGCTCACGACGATCGACGAGATCTACCCGGACCGCCCAGACCGCTGAGGAGCAGCTGGGGGCAGTGCGGTCCGTCTTGGCGCGATCGTCGGCAGGCGATTCGCTCTGGCGGAGGCTGCGGCGTCCGAGCCGCGGCACTCGCGTTCGACACGCGTGGTCCGTTGTCAACGAACCGGACAGCGCGGGGCCGCCGGATCGGACGAGTAGCCGGAGCTCAGGGCAACGACGTACAGCCGGGCAGCCGCTGATGCATGGCCTGCACCAGCCACCCGCCCTGGGCCAGCGGCGTGAACAGCACGATCGGACGGTGGCTGGCGACCGCCGGCCCGTACTTGTAGCCCACCTTCGCCACGTTCACGTGCAGGTTCCAAGCCAGGATCGTCTGGTACTCGAGGCGCGTCAGCGGCTCACCGCACGGCTTGAGTCGGGACGGACCGCCCAGCCGGGAGATCACGCCGGTCAGCTTGCCGATCTCGGCCGTCCGCGCGCGCTGGTCGCGGATGTCGCGGTGCTCGCTCCGCGCCCGCGACAGCGCCGGCGGCAACAGCGCGAGCACGATCACGGCCACGAGCGCGACGCCGCCCCACGCCGCCATCCGAGAGATCCGCGGCGGCTCTACCAGCAGGTAGCCGACCCCCACGCCGGCGATCGCGATCAGGACGGCGGCGGGCTCGAACATGTAGCGCCCGAGCCCCGGCCAGCCATGCAGCGAGAACGCGACCTCGACGATCACCCACGCGCACACCCCCGCCGCCAGCGCGAGCGTCACCCGATCCCGCCGGACCAGCGCGATCGCCACCGCCAGCAACGCGGTCAGCTCGATCACCGCCGGGTTGAGGTCGAGGAACCGGCCGATCGTGCCGAACACCCGATCGCTCCGGAGCCGGCGCCCTGACCCGAGCGCGTTCGACGCGGCCACGAACGGGCTGCGCGACGTCAGCGCCGGGATCCCGAACCACAGCAGGACCAGCAGCACGATTCCGACGCCGATCAGCCATCGCATCGACGGCACGCGAAGCCATGCCCAGATCGAGTAGACGCCGAGGAACAGCCACACCTCGGGCCGGCCCAGGGCAGCGAGCCCCCCGAGCACCCACGCCCACCGGTAGCGCCCGCGCAGATGGCAGTCGATCGCGGCCAGGCACAGCGCGACGATCATCGGGTCCGACTGCGCGCTCAGCATGTAGTGCCAGTAGGAGCTGATCCCGAAGTAGCCTGCGGCTGCGAACGCCGCCGCGGCGTACGCGCCGTAGCGGCGCTCGGAGTCGCGCGGGGTCAGCCGGTAGGCGATCCTCCCGGCGAACACCGCGCCGGCGAGCGACACCGCCAGCGAGGTGACCATCCACAGCCACAGCTGGTAGTGGCCGAACAGCCCGTACGGCGCCGTGAACAGGTACGGCAGCGGCTTCCACGAGGGGGCGGCGTTCGTGTTGAGGTTCCCGGCCACGGTCTGGCGACCCCACACCAACCATCCGTATGGATCGAACCCGGGCCTGGTCTTCGCCCACAGCAGGAGCAGCAGCGAGATGACGAGCAGCCCCACCGCGGTCGCGACCGCGGCCACGAGCGGCGTGCGCCGCCCAAAGATCTCGCCGCGTTCACCCCCTCCGGCCTCGGCCGGCGCCGGACTCAGCCGTTGCTCGGTCGTGGCCACGGCGACGAGCCTACCGGCGGATCAGCTGGCCGCTGCTGGTGTAGGTGGCGTGGAGCCCCGCGCAGCGGACGACCTGGAACGACCGCGTGTGCCAGGGCTCGACGTTCCACCCGCCCTGGGACAGCGGCTTTAGCAGCACCTTCGCAATCGCCGGGTTAGCGAGCTGCGCCGCCTCGACGTGCTGCTGAAGGCCTCCGACCGACCCGACGTCGATGCGGTAGAGCCAGGCGAGCGTGCTCACGTATCCGACGTCGGTGACGGGCTGGCCGCAGTTGAGGATGTGGCGCGAGCCGCCCAGCGCATTGGTCGTGCTTGCCAGCAGCGTTATCTCGTGGGTGCGGGCCTGCTCGTGAACGAGGTCCGTGTGCTCGGTCCGCAGGCGGTCGCGCGCGCCCGGGAGGACGCTGATGACGAGCACCCCGACGACGACCGCGCCCGCCCAGCGCGGGACGCCGTGGCCGACCCGCGACCCTTCGAGCAGCAGCCACCCGACGGCCACTCCCGCCAGCACCGCGGCCACGGCCGCAGCTTCGAACATGTAGCGGGGAAGCGCCGGCCACCCGTGGTAGGCGAACGCGATCTCCACGACGACCCATCCCACCGCGCCGACGGCCAATGCGAGCACGACCCAGTTCCGGCGGATCAGCGCGAGCAACGCCGCGAACGCCGCCGCGATCCACACCGGCAGGTATTGAAGCTCGTGGTAGCGGCCGATCGTCCCGAACAAGCGGTTGCTGTGAAGCTCGCGCGGAGACTCCTGCGCGAGCTGCCCCGCGATGTCGGGCCGGCCGTTGGTGATGGTCGGGATCCCGAACCACATGAACACGATCACGGCCCCGCCGGCGACCAGCATCCAGCGCATCTTCGGCACCTTGAACCAGGCCCAGAGCATGAACAGGCCCAGGAACGGGAACACCTCGGGCCGCCCCAGGGCGGCGAGCACGCCGAGCACGAGCGTCCAGCGGTAGCGACCGATCAGGAACATGTCGATCGCGGCCAGGACGAACGTGACCAGCATCGGGTCCGACTGCGAGCTCAGGATGTAGTGGAAGTAGTCCTCGAGCCCCAGCACCGCCGCCCCGGCGAACACCGCGGCGGCCCACGGCGCGTAGCGCCGGATCGCCTGCGGGTCGTTGCGGAGCTCGCTCGGGCCGGTGAGCCGGAACGCGATCCGGCCGGCAAACACCGGACCGGCGAGCGCAACCGACGTCGCGGTGATCATCCACAGCCACAACTGGTAGTGGCCGAACAGCGCGTACGGCACCGTGAACAGGAACGGCAGCGGCTTCCACGACGGCGCGCCGCCGAGGTCGAGGCTCAGGTGCAGCGTCTGGTAGCCCCACACGAGCCAGCCGTACGCGTCGTAGCTCGGCCTGGTTCGAGCCCACAGGGTCAGGACGGTCGAGATCACGACGACCACCGCGGCGGTCGACAGCCACGGGTGCTCGCTCACGAACGCGCGCAGCGTCCAGGGAGCGGGCTCGCGCGGGAGGGATTGATCCGCGGTGGCCGGCTCCGGGACCGTCGGTGCTTCTAGCGTGCTCTCGGCCACGGAGTGGCCGGACGGTAGCACGGGGCACGGTGAGCAACTTCTTACCCGGACCGGGCTCTGACAAGGATTTGATGCCCCCGGCAGGAATCGAACCTGCATCCCGCGCTTAGGAGGCGCGTGCTCTATCCATTGAGCTACGAGGGCGTTGGTGGGCAGAGGTCGCCGCGGCGGCGAAACGCCCGCGTCTCGAGCGGCCACCTCGGCCAAGGCTCAGATTTAGGATTCGTTAACAGTGCGTGCAACGGCCGAGCCGGTGTGATATTCACGAGCCGTGGAGGAGGCAAATCGGATCTGATGCGCGAGCGATCCTCGGGCACGAAGGCTAAGCCGAGTCGCAAGCCCACGTCGGAACGATCGGTCCCCCACTCAGTATGTTCGATGGTATCTTGCGCGCGAGAGCGTAGGAACGCACAACGGTAACTACACCGATGCAAAGCATTGCTCGGCCCGTCAAGTCGCAGACGGGACCGAGCAGACGCCGTGCCAGGCACTCGCCTGGCAGGGATAACTAGCCCTGGGAGGGGCGCTCAGCTAATGGGGATCTTAGGAGGTCGATCGATGGGTAGGTTCACGCGCAGCACGCTGGCTACGGTCGGCGTAGCGTTAGTCGTGCTTTTTGCCGCCGCGTGCGGCTCGAGCAGCAGCAGCAAGAGCAGCAGCGGCGGCACCAGCAGCAGCAGTTCTTCCACGCCGACCGGGGTTGCGACCAGCGGAGCGGGGCTGACGCAGCCCACGACCGGGAGCGGGAGCAAGACCTCCGGCGGGACCGTGTACTTCACCGAGGGCTCGGACGCACCGCCGAACTACATCTTCCCGATGTACAGCTTCCAGGTCTGCAGCACGACCAATGCCAACCAGTTGATGAACATGCTGTACTACCCGCTTTACACGTACGGCGAGAACTACCGGCCGACCGTCGACTACAGCCACTCGATCGGCCAAGCGCCGGTCACGTCCAACGGCGGCAAGACGTTCACGATCAAGCTGAACCCGTACAAGTGGTCCGACGGCGAGTCCGTGACCGCGCGCGATCTCGTCTTCTGGATGAACGTCATGAAGGCCAGTCCTTCCACGGAGTGGTGCGGCTACGCGCCCGGCTACTTCCCCGACAACGTAATCAGCTATTCGGCCCCCAATCCATCCACGTTCGTGATCACCTTCAACAAGGTGTACGACCCCGAGTGGGTGCTCTACAGCGAGCTGTCGCAGATCTTCCCAATGCCGCTGGCTTGGGACCGGACGTCGCTGTCGCAGCCGGCGCCGACGAGCGATAACGGGCATCTGCCAGACACGACGAAGTCCAGCGCGGCGGCCGTCTACAAGTTCCTCGACACCCAGTCGAAGGACCTCGGCAGCTGGGCCACCTCGCCCCTGTGGAGCGTGGTGGACGGGCCGATGAAGCTCACGAGCTTCAACTCCGACGGAAACGTGACGCTGGTGCCCAACCCGGACTGGTCGGGCACACCGAAGCCCTCGATCGCCAAGCTCGTCGAGCTCCCGTATACGAGCGAGGCGGCGATCTACAACACGGTCCGTTCGGGAGGCCCGAGCACGGCCACGATCGCGAACATCCCGTCGCAGTACGCCCCGCAGCTGTCCTCGCTCGCCGCCGAGGGCTACGACGTCAACAAGGCGGCGAGCTACTCGTTCAACTACTTCCCGCTGAACCTCAACTCGAACGCAACCACGTCGCCCGGCGGCGAGCCGGTTAGGTACATCTTCCGGCAGACGTACTTCCGGAGTGCGCTCCAGCACCTGGTCGACCAGCAGGGCTGGATCCACGCCTTCCTATACAACACAGCAGACCCCACCTGCGGCCCGATTCCGTTGTCGCCGCCAAGCCCGCTCGTCGACACTGCCAGCATCTCGTTCAGTCCGTGTGCGTTCGCGCCCTCGACGGCGCAGCAGCTGCTGACGAGCCACGGTTGGAAGGTGGTCCCGGGTGGGACGACCACCTGCCAGAACGCCAGCCTGTGCGGGGCCGGGATCAAGACCGGCGAGGGAATCTCGTTCAACATCGACTATCAGTCCGGCGTGGTGGCGGTGCAGGACGAGATGAACGACCTGGCCTCGCAGGCCAAGAAGCTGGGGATCACCATCAACCTGACCACGCACCCGTTCAGCACCGTGGTTGCCACGGGCTCGCCGTGCATGCCCAGCGCGGCGGCGTGCAAGTGGACGGCTCAGAACTGGGGCGCCGGCTGGATCTACGGACCGTCCTACCTGCCGACGGGCGAGCCGCTGTATAACCCGGGCTCGGCAGCTAACGCCGGAAGCTACGTCGACGCCCAGATGACGAATCTGATCACCCAGACGATCACCGGCCCGCTCTCCACGGAGAGCCAGGCGCTGACCACGTACGCCAAGTACGTCTCGGAGCAGGACCCGGTGATCTTCGGACCGACCTCGGTCGGTACCTACGGAGGTTACGCGGCGACCCTGGTCGACAAGCACCTGGCCGGCTACTCGGCCAACGCCTTGGGATTCCTCCAGCCGCAGTACTGGTACTTCACCAAGTAATGAACGCGAGCTTGACCCGCGGTGGGATGATGTATTCGGCAGCATGACCGGATTCATCATCCGCCGCCTGGGTCAAGCGATCATCGTGGTCCTCGGGGTCACGCTGATCACGTTCATCCTGCTGCACCTGTTGCCGGGGAGTCTCGCCCGGGACATCCTCGGCAACAGGGCGACGCCGCAGGCGATCGCGCAATTCAACCACCAGAACCACCTCGACAGGTCGTTCCTCGTCCAGTACTGGTACTTCCTCGACCAGCTCGCGCACGGCAACCTCGGCTACTCCTACCAGTTCAACCGCTCGGTCGACTCGCTGCTGGCGGCCGAGTTGCCCCGAGATCTGGTGCTCGGCGGGCTGTCCTTGATCTTCTCGCTGATGATCGCGATCCCGACCGGGATCGCCCAGGCCGTGAAGCGCAACAAGGCGATCGACTATGCCGGCACCGGCGTCAGTTTCATTCTGTACTCGATGCCCCAGTACGCGATCGCGCTCCTGCTGATCCAGTTCTTGTCGATCAGCTTCCACGTGTTTCCAGCCGAGGCGCCGCAATCGACCTCGGCGATCGGGATGCTCGAGCATCCGGCCGGACTGGTTCTTCCGGTACTGTCGCTCACCCTGGTGACCTACGCCGCGTTCAGCCGGTACATGCGCTCCTCGGCCATCGATACCCTGGCCCAGGATTACATCCGCACCGCGCGCGCCAAGGGGCTGTCGGAGCGGCTCGTTCTCATGCGACACCTTTTACGGAACTCGCTGATCTCGGTGGTGACCCTCGTCGGTCTGTCGATCCCGCTGGTCCTGACCGGGACGCTGATCATCGAGCAGGTCTTCAACTACCCCGGAGCGGGACTCGAGTACTTCCAGGCCGCGCTGCGCAACGACTACGAGGTCATGCTCGGGATCACCGTGCTCGTGGGTGTGATCACGGTCGTAGGCAACCTCTTAGCTGACATCGGTTATGCCATTCTGGACCCGCGGATCAGGTACTGAAGCGCACGCGCCCGACGGGACGGGCGCAGGGACGGCGCCGGCTACGGACGCCACCGCCCGAGAGGTCGACGTACTCGCACTGCCAGAAGGAGGCGAGGTCGCCTCCAGCGGCAGTCCGTGGGCGCTGGTTGGACGCACGTTCGCGCAGAACAAGCTCGCAATGATCGGCGTGGCCGTCGTGATCATCGTCATCCTCTTCAGCTTCATCGGCCCGCTCGTCTACCACACCGATCAGGTCAATCCGAACCTGATCGCTGTCAACCTCGGGCCCGGCGGCGGCCACCCGCTCGGGACCGACTCCAGCGGTTTCGACATCCTCGGCCGGCTCATGGAGGGAGGCCAGAGCTCGATCGAGGTCGGGATCGCCGTCGGGCTGGTCTCGACCGTGGCCGGCTTGATCTATGGAGCCATTGCTGGGTACTTCGGCGGAGCTCTCGACGGCGTCCTCATGCGCCTGGTCGACATCGGACTTGCCATTCCGGTGGTCTTCCTGTTCATCTTCGTGGCCCAGATCTACAAGCCCAACCTGACGCTCCTGATCGTGCTGCTCACGATCGTCTCCTGGCTGATTCCTGCCCGCCTCGTTCGCGGCGAGACGCTGAGTCTGCGAACGCGCGAATACGTGCAGGCCGTTCAGGTCATGGGTGGGCGCTCGTGGCGCATCATCACTCGGCACATCATCCCGAACACGATCGGCATCATCATGGTCACGGTCACCTTCCAGATCGCCAATGCGATCCTGATACTGGCGGTGCTCCAGTACCTCGGCTTCGGTCTGCCGCCAACGACGCCCACCTGGGGCTCGATGCTCTCCGACGGCACCACGTACCTGCAGGACGGATACTGGTGGGAGGTCTACCCGGCGCTGATCATAATCGTGATCACGGTCGTCGCGTTCAACTTCATCGGAGACGCCCTGCAGGACGCGTACGACGTCCGCCTACAGGAGCGATAGCCCCGCATGACGCGACTCCTCGAGGTGGAAGACCTCAAGACTCAGATCAGGCTCCGCCGCGGAACGGTCCACGCCGTCGACGGCCTGAGCTTCGAGGTCGAGTCGGGCGAGACGCTGGGCATCGTCGGCGAGTCCGGGTGCGGCAAGACGATGGCCGCGATGTCGATTATCCGGCTGCTGCCCAGGGGCGGGTTCATCGCGGGTGGCGAGATCCGGCTCGAAGGCCGGGATCTCGCGAAGCTCAGCGACGCGGAGCTGCGCGCCGTCAGGGGCAACCAGGTCGGCATGGTCTTCCAGGACCCGATGAACTCGCTGAACCCCACGATGATGATCGGAAAGCAGATCGCCGAGGTCGTGACGACCCATCGCGACGTCTCCAAGGCGGCGGCGATGGACCGCGCCGCCGAGGTACTCGAACTTGTCGGCCTGCCCCGGCCGAAGGAACGGCTCCGTGACTACCCGCACCAGCTGTCAGGGGGTCTGCGCCAGCGCGTGATGATCGCGATGGCGCTCGCCTGCGATCCGAAGCTGCTGATCGCCGACGAGCCGACGACCGCGCTCGACGTCACGATTCAGGAGCAGATCCTGAGCCTGCTCGACCGGATCAAGCGAGAGCTCGGGATGGGAATCATGCTGATTACGCACGACATGGGGGTCATAGCGGGAAGGGCCGACCGCGTTCTCGTGATGTACGCCGGCCGCAAGGTCGAGACCGCCGAGACGCTCGAGCTGTTCAAGAACGTCCGTCACCCCTACACCGAGGCGCTGCTCGCCTCGATCCCTCAGCTCGATCAGGACAGGAGCCAGGAGCTCTACTCGATTCCCGGCCTTCCGCCGGATCTGCGCAGGCCGCCGCTGGCCTGTCGTTTCGCGGCACGGTGCGCGTTCGCGACCGAGCAATGCCGGAACCATGATCCGCCGCTGGGTGGCGAAGACTCCAACCATCCGTACGCCTGCTTTCACCCCCGCAGCTCATCGGTAATCGACATGAGCGACCTTGGAGCCGAGCTGATCGCCAAGGCCGAGCAGAACAAGGCCCTGATGGCGTCGTTCGGCAAGGAGCTCGAGCTGCTCGGGACGGCCGAGGAGCCGGTGGTGGCCGCGACTGCCGAGACGAACGGCGGGCCGGAGTTCATCCTGGAATTCCGGGACGTGACCAAGGAGTTCCCGGTCACCGCCGGCGCGATCCTACGCCGCAAGATCGGCGCGCTGCACGCGGTCACCGAGGTACAGCTGGGGATCCGGCCACGCGAGACGTTCGGTTTGGTGGGCGAGTCGGGCTGTGGCAAGACCACGCTCGGCCGCATGGGGGTCGGACTCGAGGTCCCGACCAGTGGTCAGGTGCTGTTCAACGGCACCGACCTCGCCTCCGTCAAGGGCGCGAAGTTTCGCGAGCTGCGGCGCGACCTGCAGTTCATGTTCCAGGACCCTTACGCCTCACTCGATCCGCGCATGCGGGTCAAGGAGATCATCTCCGAACCGCTGGATATCGCCGGCATCGGCACGCCGAAGGAGCGGGCCGACAAGGTGCGCAGCGCCCTCGACGAGGTCGGCTTGGGCTACGACAGCGCGGACCGCTACCCGCACGAGTTCTCCGGAGGCCAGCGCCAGCGCCTCGGCCTGGCCCGAGCGCTGACGCTCAGTCCGAAGGTAATCATCGCCGACGAGCCCGTGTCGGCCCTCGACGTCTCGATCAGGTCCCAGATCCTCAATTTGATGAAGCGGCTACAGGCCACTCATGGCGTGACCTATGTGGTGATCTCCCATGACCTTTCGGTCGTCAAGTACCTCGCCGACCGCATCGGCGTCATGTACCTCGGCAAGCTCGTCGAGCTCGGTCCTGGGAACGATATCTACGACAGGCCGGCCCACCCCTACACGGCCGGCCTGCTCGATGCCATTCCGGTGCCGAATCCGGAGCTGGCAAGGGAAAAGGAGCGCAACGTGGGCGTCCGCGGCGAGCTCCCCTCACCGCTGTTCCCCCCGTCGGGTTGTCGCTTCCGCACCCGCTGCCCGCGGGCGCAGGACAGGTGCGCCGAGGTCGTGCCGGAACTGCGCCTGTTCGGCCCCGACCATTTTGCCGCGTGCCATTTCCCGCTCCAGACGCCCATGAACGGTGACGGCGCTGGCCAGCAGCCCCAGGCGACTCCCGCGGCGGCATCCGAGCCGGCGGCTGGGTCGCCAACCGGGCCGGCGCCCGGATCACCGGCCCAGTCGTAGCCACGACCGTCGGGGCGCCGCCGCCGGCTACTCGACCCCATTCTCGTCATCGTCTTCGTCTTCCTCGACGTAGAGCGACTCGCGGGCGAGCTCGTCGCCGCCCTTGCTCCACAGCTTGATCTCGAGGAAATCCGAGCGATAGTTGTCGGGCGCGATCAGCGTGAAGCGGTCCTCGACCAGGTCCGTCTGGTCGACCGCGAGGTCCGCGAGCTCGGCGGTCACGACCGCGCCACCGGGAACCAGCGGCACCCCCCACACGAGCGTGATCTCGGCCTTGTTGCCCTTTTCGCCCCGCCAGGTTCCGATCACGTCGTCGTTGAGGTCGAGCTTCCAGTCGGGGTTCTCCTCCGCCAGCTCAGCCGTGAAATCGGCAGCGGCAGTGAAGTCGTTCGGTCCCTGCTCGCCCTCGCGGAACGAGACGTAACCGAACAGCTCATAGCCGCCGGCGGTTCGCGCCACCGCAGGGATGTACGTGCGTCCGCCGTAGGTCCGGTCCGGGAACCACGAGATCTCGGTGTCGATTTCGCCGATGTCCTCGCCCTCCGTGTCGATCTCGCGGACCGCGCTGCGGAAGTGGCCGGCGAGCGTGTCGCCCCAACGGCCGTACGGCAGCGGCTCCTGCGGGGGCTCGGCGGCGAAGGTGACGACGAATCGATCGGTGGGCGGCATGGACGCTTGACAGCCTACCCGGGACCGCCGGCGCGGGCGCCCAGCCGGGTCAGAACGCGCCGCGGCGGGTGAGCACCGCGGGGATCGTCTTCAGCAGGATCGACAGGTCGAGCATGATCGACCATCGCTCGAGGTACAAGAAGTCGAGCCGCACGAGGTCGTCGAAGTCGAGCTCGGCCCGGCCCGAGACCTGCCACAGCCCGGTGATGCCGGGCAGCACGAGGTAGCGCTTCTTGTGCCACTCCTCCAGCCGGTCGAAGTCGCGCATCGGCAGCGGGCGCGGGCCCACCAGCGACATCTCGCCCCGTACGACGTTGACGAGCTGGGGCAGCTCGTCCAGCGAGAAGCGGCGCAAGAACCGCCCGACCTTCGTCAGGCGCGGATCGTCGCGGATCTTGAACAGCGCGCCCGAGAGCTCGTTGAGCGGCTCGAGCTCGTCCTGAGTCTCTTCCGCGTGCTCGCGCATCGTGCGGAACTTGAAGCAGCGAAACGGCTTGCCGGCCATGCCCGGGCGGATCGAGCGGTAGATGACCGGACCCCGCGAGCTCAACTTGACCGCCACCGCGATCGCGAGCAGGAACGGGGAGAGCAAGATCAGGCTGACGCACGAGACGACCAGGTCGAACGTCCGCTTGACCGCGTAGTCGACGCCCTCGAACACGGGCGGCCGCAGCGTGAACAGCGGCACGGTGTGGCCGGGAGCGAACTCGGCCCGGTCGATCAGGATCTCCATCGTCGACGGCGCCACCTGGACGGTCACCCCGCGCTGGTGGCACATGTCGACGAGCTCGACCGCCTTGTCCTGGGGGAAGTCGGGGTCGGCGATGATCACCTCCTGCACAGCCTCGATCTCGAGCACGGTCGGCAGATCCGGCAGCGCGCCGAGTGAGCGCAGTCCGTTGCGCGGGCGAGGCGTCAAAGAGATGTAGCCGACGATGTCGACCCGCGTGCGCGAGCGGTCGGCCAGCGCCCGCGCGACCTCGTCGATGTGCTTCCCGGATCCGACCAGAACCGCGCGCCGCGCGTAGCCGGCTTGGTCGAGCAGCCACCCGCTCACGCGCAGGTGCAACTCACGAAGCGCGGCGATGTAGATCGTCGCGAAGAACAGCGTGCCGTAGAAGATGAAATAGCTCGAGAAGTGCTGGCCGTCGGCGAGCGCGAATACGAGCGCGATCACCGTCGCCTGGAACAGAGCGGTGGCGATCCGGGCCAGGCCGGGCCGGCGCGTGCGGTCGGCGTATAGATCGACCCGCGCGAACGCGAGCACGGTCACCAGGTACGCGAACGGGATCCAGTGCTTGATGTCCTGCCACGCCACCGAAGCATCGAGCTGGTCGTGCACGGCCAGCTTGAGCATCAGCGCGGTGAACAGCGCGCCGACGACGCCGATGAAGTCCAGCACCAGCAGCGAGATAACCCGCGCCACCCGGCGCAGCGTCTCCAGCCGCAACACGAACGAGAGGAACGGCGGACGCTTTCGCCTGATGTCGCGATCAGGCAGGGGCACACGCCTGGCGGCTTGCGGACCGCCTTCGGAGTGGATGTTCGCGACCTCTTTCTGCTCGACCGTCACGTTGCGACTCGCACCGTCATGGACCCCTCGCGATGGCTATAACGGTAGCTGGACCGTGAAGTAGCGGGGTAGCGGGCAAGCATTCCTGCGTCGCGGCGCCCGCGCTCAGGCGGCGCCGACGAGGGCGTCGCGGCCCGCCCGCTCGATCGTCCGCGTCAGCCCTTCGCGCAGGCTGATGGACGGCTCCCAGCCGAGGATCTCCCGCGCGAGCGTGATGTCGGGCTGGCGTACCTGCGGGTCGTCGGTCGGGAGCGCCTCGTACACGATCTCCGAGCGCGATCCGGTCACCTCGATCACGGTCTTCGCGAGCTCGAGCAGCGTGAACTCGTCCGGATTGCCGATGTTGACCGGGGTGTGGTAGCCGGACTCCGCGAGCGCGATCAGCCCGCGGATCTCGTCCTCGACGTAACAGAACGAGCGCGTCTGGGACCCGTCGCCGAACACGGTGATCGGGCGGTCCTGGAGCGCCTGGCGCAGAAACGTCGGGATCGCGCGCCCGTCGTGCGGTCGCATCCGGGGACCGTAGGTGTTGAAGATCCGCACGATCGCGGTGTCGACGCCCTGCTGACGGTGGTAAGCCATCGTCAGCGCCTCGGCGTAGCGCTTGGCCTCGTCGTAGACGCCGCGAGGTCCGATCGGGTTGACGTGGCCCCAGTAGGTCTCCGGCTGGGGGTGCACCTGCGGGTCGCCGTACACCTCGCTGGTCGATGCGATCAGGAACCGAGCCCGGTGGAGCTTCGCGAGCCCGAGCGTGTGGTGCGTCCCGTACGAGCCGACCTTGAGCGTGGCCAGCGGCAGGCGCAGGTAGTCGATCGGCGAGGCCGGCGAGGCCAGGTGGTAGACGAAGTCGATCGGCTCGTCCACGAAGTACGGCTCGATGATGTCCAAGTTCCGATGCACGAACGCGTCGTCGCGGATGTGCTCGATGTTGGCGAGCGAGCCGGTCTCCAGGTTGTCGATGCAGATCACGCGATGGCCGCGTCGAAGCAGTTCCTCGCACAGGTGGGATCCGAGGAATCCCGCTCCTCCGGTTACTAGGCTCGTCGGCATGGCCGCCAATCTACGCACTCGCTCCCCCGAGTGCGTGCCGGTCATTACGATGCGCTGGCCAACAGGCTCCCCTACGAGAGGAGGAACGATGGCCGCAGCCAGGTTCGTCGAACGCCTGAATCATCAGATCGCATACGAGTTCGCGGCGTCGCAGCAGTACATCGCGAACGCCGTCTACTACGAGTCCGAGACGCTTCCCCGGCTGGCCGCGTTCTTCTACGCGCAGGCGGTCGAGGAGCGCAACCACGCGATGATGATGGTCGAGTACCTGCTCGACGCCGATGTGCAGGTGACGATCCCCGGCGTGGCCGCGCCCGAGACGGGGTTCAGCGACATCGTCGCGCCGGTCGCGCTCTCGCTCGAGCAGGAGCGTCGCGTCAGCGATCAGATCGGCGAGCTGATGGGCGTCGCTCGCGAGGAGAACGATTACCTCAGCGAGCAGTTCACCCAATGGTTCCTCAAGGAGCAGGTCGAGGAGGTCTCGGCGATGTCCTCGCTGCTGGCGGTGGTCGAGCGCTCCGCCGATTCGCCGATGCTGATCGAGGAGTACCTGGCGCGCGAGCACTCGCAGTCGGAGGCGTCCGATCCGACCGCGCCGGCCGCGGCCGGCGGCGCGCTCTAGAGGGGGCGTCAGCCCGACCGTCGGCGCAGCACGTGCTCGTCGCCGCGCCTGATCGTGACCTTCTCGGAGTCGAAGTGCTCGAGCAGCGCCTGGGCGAACTTGCGCGAGGTCGAGAGCTCGTCGCGTAGCTGCGCGAGCGTCACCGCGCCACCGTTCCGTTTCGCGAGCTCGACCAGCCGCGCCCGGATCTCCACAAGCGCGTCTACCTGATAGTGGAGGTTCTTGGTGACCCGGACGGCGCGGCCGGCGTCCCTGAGCGCCGCGAGATCGCCGGCGTCGAGCTCGGAGTCGAGCGGCGGCTCGACGCCGGCGTCTCGTAGGCGCTGCTCGAGCGCGAGCGCGGAGCTCGACAGTTTGATTTGGGACTCGCCCACCCTCGCTTCGCTCGGCGTCCGTGGGGCGGCGGGGGTGGATGCGTGGGATCCAATCACCCGTTCGGTCGGTTCCGGCGCTTCCCCGCGCGCCAGCCGCTCGAGCCGGACCAGCAGGT
>Ga0116217_10001118_pt1 | contig 26535 bp, 12 predicted proteins | sample Sb_taG_6_FD_89697 | JGI IMG/M metagenome (GOLD analysis project Ga0116217, IMG submission 89697) | Peat soil microbial communities from Weissenstadt, Germany - Sb_50d_4_PS metaG | ecosystem: Environmental > Terrestrial > Soil > Wetlands > Peat | place: Germany: Weissenstadt | collected 2010-09-21 | reverse complement strand
GCACGAGACCGCGCCGAGGGCAACCAACGAGTCGCCGCAACCGGAAAAGAACGCGGGAGAGCCCAAGGCCGGGGAAATGCTACTGTTCAAGTGGACACAAGCAGCGCTCAGCGGGAATTGCTGCTCGTCGAGCAGCCCCCTTGGTTCCGGACACGATCGGACGGACCACCAGAGACGACCTTCACCCCGCGTCGTGGTGAGGGCCCGAACAAATTGTCATCTCTTCGGCGAAAGGAGCCGGGTATGTGGAAGCGTGTGTTCGCCTTGCTCGCCCTGGGCAGCCTGGCGCTGCTGTTGGGCTTCGCGACCAGGTCGGAGCCCGCCAACCCGCCCACGGACGTGGAGCGGCCGGCGGAAAAGCAGGCCCCCAAGGAGGCGGTTCCGGCGGCCCCGCCGGCGGTGAAGGTCGCGCCCAGCCGGGTCGCCGCCGTCACCGTCTACCCGAACAGCGCCCTGGTGACGCGCGAGGTGGACGTGGCCGACGGCGCAGGCACGTTCGAGCTGACCGTCACGCCGCTACCGCCGAACACGATCAACAGCTCGCTGTACACCGAAGGGTCGGAAGGCATCCGCGTGCTGACGACGCGCTTCCGCAGCCGGGCGGTCCTCGAAGACACCCGCGAGGACGTCCGCAAGCTGCAAGACGACCTGAAGCAGCTCCAGTTGGCCCGCGAAAAACTGGAGGCGGAGATGAAGGCCGTTCAGGAGAACGCGCAGACGCTGAGCAAGATGGAAAACTTCATGTCCATCACCACTGTGCAGTCGGCGGAGAAGGGGGCGCTGAACAGCGACTCGGCCATCGCCCTGTCCAAGCACGTCCGTGAGTCGCGGCTCGACTCGGCCCGGGAACTGGTCGGCCTCAAGCAGCAGATCCAGGCCAACCAGGAGAAGGCCGAGTTCGCCCAGCGCCGCCTGAACGAGCTGGCCACCGGCACCGCCCGGACCGAGCGCGACGCGGTGATCGTGGTGGAGAAGGCTAACGGCGCCGCCGGCAAGGTGCGGCTGAATTACCTGGTGGACGCGGCCTCGTGGCACCCGCAGTACAAGGTGCGCGCGGGCAAGGCGGCCAACGACGCGGTGCAGGTGGAGTACCTGGCCGCCGTCATGCAGCACACCGGCGAGGACTGGTCGGGCGTCAAGCTGGCGCTGTCCACGGCGCAGCCGGCGCTGAACGCGGCGCCGCCGGAATTGCAGCTCTTGCAGGTGACGGCGGTGCCGACGGCGAACGCCCCGGCCGCCGTCCACCACGCCGACGCGATGGAGGTGGAGGACCAGGTGCGGAGCCTGCGCAGCAAGGCCCAGAAGAACTTCAACGAGAAGAAGCAGTCGAGCGGCGTCGGCCTGGTCAACACGGCGGCGGCGCTGGACCAGTCGTGGGAGCTGTTCAACCCGGAGGCGGCGATCAAGCGCGGCTGCGCCCTGGCCGTCCGCGAAGGGCCGACCGTGACCTATCACCTCAGCTCGAAGCTGACGGTGCCGTCGCGCCACGACGAGCAGGTCCTGGAGGTGGCGCGCCTCGACCTGCAGCCGGACTACTACTACAAGGCGGTGCCGCTGCTGTCGTCGCAGGTCTACCGCCTGGCCGACCTGACCAACAAGAGCCAGTACGTGTTGTTGCCCGGCGAGGCGACGATGTACATCGGCAGCGATTTCGTGGGCCAGATGGCCCTGCCGCTGGTGGCCGTCGGCGAGCAGTTCACGGCCGGCTTCGGCGTCGATCCGCAGTTGCAGGTGCAGCGGCAGATGACCGACAAGTCGCGGGCCACGCAGGGCGCCAACCAGGCGCTGCGCTACGAATACCGTATCCTGCTGAGCAGTTTCAAGGCGGAGGCGGTCAAGCTGCAGGTGTGGGACCGGCTGCCGCACCCGGAGAACGAGGCGGTGACCGTGAGCCTGCTCAAGGCGGCGCCGGACCTCAGCAAGGACGCCGTCTACCTGCGCGAGCAGCGGCCCAACAACCTGCTGCGCTGGGACGTGACGGTGGCGCCCAACACCTCCGGGGAGAAGGCCGTGGCGATCAACTACGAGTTTAAGCTGGAGCTGGATCGCCAGTTGACCATCAGCAGCTTCCAGACGGCGGGCGTGCTCGCCTCGGTGCCGGCGCCGGCGAACGCGGCCCCGGTAGCGATGGCGGCGCTGAGCGCCGAGGAGCAGGGGCGGATCAAGGTGGCGATGGCCAAACTCAGCCCCGAGGACCGGCGCCTGGCGGAGGCGCAGGTGTTCTGCGCCGTCGATCAGGACAGCCCGCTGGGGTCGATGGGCCCGATCTTCAAGGAGATCGTCAAGGGGCAACCGGTGTTCCTGTGCTGCAAGGGCTGCGTGGCCGAGGCCCGCGCCCACCCGGACGAGACGCTGGCCCAGTTCCAGAAGCTGATGGCCCGCATGACGCCGAAGAAATGACGGCACGCGCGTCGCCCGGGCCGGGACCGACACCAAGGGGGACATTCGTCATCGGGAGATGAGGAATGTCCCCTTATTCTTCCCTTCCCCGTATTCTTCCCTTGCAGAGAGAGGTCGCTTGACAGGTCACGCTCGCGTGACCACAATAATGGTCATGGCCAAGAAGCAACCCTTTGCCCTGATCTACGACCCGGAGGTCAGTGGGCATCTGGACGCCATCGAGCCGAAGTATCATTCGCTGATCCGTACCGGCATCGAGGAACAGTTGCGGTTCGAGCCGGAGACGGCGACCCGCAACCGAAAACAGCTGGAGCGCCCGATCGATTTGGAAGCGCGGTGGGAACTCCGGTTGGGGCCGGACAACCGCTTTCGCGTCTTCTATCGAGTGGATGCCGAGCAGCGGCAGGTTCGCATTTTGGCCATTGCCGTGAAAGAGCGGAATCGGATATTTCTCGCAGGCGAAGAGGTGGAGTTATGAAGATTGCATCTGTGGCCGAGGTCAAAGCCCGGCTCAGTTCGTACCTGAAGGCGAGTGCCACAGGTCCGGTTGTGGTCACACGCAACGGCAAAGCTGTGGCCGTGCTGCTCGGGGTTGAGGACGACGAGGAGTTGGAGCGACTGCTCCTCGCTCATTCCCGGAAACTCCGCGCCATCCTTGACGCCGCGGACCGCCGCATCGATGAAGGGGCTGGAATTGGTCATGACGAGTTCTGGCAGCAAGTCGAGTCAGCCAACCGCTCTGGTGAACCCAACGGGAGCGGGAAAAAACGCCGAACAAAGCGTCCCACCTGACCGCGATCGCTAAGAGCCTGTTGCGGAATCCGCTAAGCCGCAAGCGGCTTCCGGAACGGGCTCTTACTGCGAGGAGGCCGCTGGAAGGTCGGCGACCCCTTGCCACATTTCTCCCACTGTGCGTGGGGTTGATGATCCTCTGCCCCTGCCGTCGCCTCTCGTCGCAAGCGTCACAACCGGCACCGCCCTTCCCATTATTTCCTTGCGTGTCCCATCGACTGTTGCAAACGCCCTGAGAACAGCGCCAAGATAGCGTTCGCAAAGCGATGTCACCTTCGCCCTTGAATACAATGCTCGAAGTGGCCGAGCCGCGCCGCTTTCACCGCAATTCCACACCGCACGGGATCGCGCGCGGCCCTTCGACATGATTCACGGGTGTCTGGAATGAGCGCCAACGGCAGCGGAGACCTCGACCCTGGCCTGCTGAACCTGTTCCTCGAAGAGGTCCGCGGCAACCTCGGGCTGCTGAACGATGGCCTGGTCGCCCTCGAAGATCTTCCGGACGACCTGCGCCGCATCGAGCCGCTGATGCGTGCCGCCCATTCCGTGAAGGGAGCGATGCGGATCGCGGGCCTCGACTCCGCGGTGCAGGTGGCGCACGGCCTGGAGGAGTGCCTGGTGCTGGCCCAGAACGGCCGGCTGACGCTGACCAGCGCCGACCTCGACGTGATGCTCGAAGCCGTCGATGCGCTCGGGCGCCTGGCGGAATCGATCGGCCCCGACGCAGCAACCCCGTCCGCGGAAGACGGCGACGAGGTGACCCGTTTGCAGCAGCGACTGCGTGTACTCGCCCAGGGGACGCACGCCGAATTGCAGATTGCAGATTGCAGATTGCAGATTAAGGATGCGTTGCCCGGGGCGTCTTCGCAATCTGCAATCTGCAATCTGCAATCTGCAATTCCCCTTGCGCCGGACGACGAATCGCGGCAACCGCTGCTCGAGTTGTTCCGCGCGGAGCTTGCCACGCACGGACGGACACTGCGCGAAGGACTGGAGAAGGAACCTGGGACCGGCGCGTCCCTGGAACTGCTGGTGAAAGCGGCGGTGTGGGCGCGCAGCGCCGCCCGCGTGGTCCACATTGACGGCGCGGCCCGACTAGCCCAGGCCGTGGAGGATCGCTTGTTGGCGATCCAAAATAGCCGGCACCCGCCGTCGGGTTCCGACCTCGCGGCGCTGCGCCGGGCTGCCGACCTCCTTCCCCTCCTTGGCGAAGCCGCCACCGGGCCGGAGTTGGCGTCGTGGCTGGCCGAACACGAAGAGGAACTCGGGGCGCTGGTGGAACAGCTGCGATCGCCCATCCCGAACGAGGCCCGCCGGGACGCCCCGCCCGCCCCCGCCGTCCGCGACCCCGAGCTGGTCCCCGCGCCGGCGCCGGAGAGCCGGGCCGAGCCGCGCGCTGTCCCGGCGCGCCCCTCTCCCCCGTCCTTTGCCGCGCCGGCGGGCGAGGCGGAGCAAGTCGTTCGCGTGACGGCCCAGAGCTTGACGCGACTGATGGGCCTGGCGGGTGAGGCCCTGGTCCAGGCCCGCTGGTTGCAGCCGTTCACGCGCTTGCTCCTCCGCCTCAAGCGGCGCCAGGCCGCCGCCATCGAGGCGCTCGAGGCGCTCACCCAAGCCCGAAGCGCCAGCGAGGGGGCGTCCTCTCGCTCGCGCTTCGGGCTTGTGTCCGATGCGGATCGGGCCCTGCTGGCCGAGGTGCGCGAGGGGTTGACGGCCTGCCACGGAGAGCTGGACGACCGCATCGGCGAGTTCGAGGACCACGCCCGCGAGGCCGACAACCTCAACAGCCGACTCTACCGCGAGGTCATCGCCAGCCGCATGCGCCCGTTCGGGGACGGCACCCACGGCTTCGCCCGGCTGCTGCGCGACCTGGGGCGACAGCTCGGCAAGAAGGTCCGCTTCGAGGTCGTCGGCGAAAGCACCGAGGTCGATCGCGACATCCTCGATAAGCTGCAAGCGCCGCTGAACCACCTGCTCCGCAACGCCATCGACCACGGCCTGGAGGCGCCGGAGGAACGGCTGGCCGCCGGGAAGTCCGAGACCGGCTCGCTCCGCCTCGAGGCCCGCCACAGTGCCGGCATGCTGACCATCCAGGTCCGCGACGACGGCCGCGGCATCTCGCCGGAGCGCATCCGCCGCCAGGTGATCGAGCGGGCGCTGGCGCCGCCCGAAATGGCGGCTGGCCTGCGCGACGACGAACTGCTGGAGTTCCTGTTCCTGCCCGGCTTCTCGACGGCGGGAAAGGTCACCGAGGTTTCCGGGCGCGGCGTCGGCCTCGACGTGGTCCACAGCATGGTCCACGCCGTCGGCGGGACGGTCCGCATCGCCACGCAGCCGGGGCTGGGCACGACCTTCCACCTGCACCTGCCGATCACGCTGTCGGTGATTCGGGCGGTGCTGGCCGAGGTCGCCGGCGAGCCGTATGCCTTTCCGCACAACCGCATCAACCGGCTGCTGCGGTTGCCGCGGGCGGGGCTGGGCTCGTTGCAAGACCGCCAGTTCTTCGAGGTGGACGGCCGCACCGTGGGCCTCGTCCTGGCCCGGCAGCTCTTCGAGTTGGGCGGCGACCTGCCCGCCGGCGACGACCTGTGCGTGGTCCTCTTCGGCGAGGCGGCGGAGGAGTACGGCCTGGTGGTGGACCGCTTCGTCGGCGAGCAGGACCTGGTGGTACGGCCGCTCGACCCCCGGCTGGGCAAGGTACACGACGTGAGCGCCGCCGCCATCCTCGAGGACGGCGCCCCGGTCCTGATCGTGGACCTGGACGACCTGGGCCGCTCCATCAGCAAACTGCTGCAGGGCGGCCGGCTTCAAAGGGCCGACCGGACGGCCCGGCAAGCTGGGCCGGCGCGGCGGCGGGTGCTGGTCGTCGATGATTCGATCACCGTGCGCGAGGTGCAGCGGCAGTTGCTGGCCGGGCGCGGCTACGAGGTGGAGGTGGCCGTGGACGGCATGGACGGTTGGAACATGGTCCGCCGCGGCGGCTTCGACCTGGTCATCAGCGACGTGGACATGCCGCGGTTGGACGGCCTCGGCCTGGTGCGCCTCATCAAGGCCGACCCGCAGTTGCAAGCCACCCCCGTCGTCATCGTCTCCTACAAGGACCAGGCGGACCACCGCCTGGCGGGGCTGGAGGCCGGCGCTAATTACTACCTGACCAAGAGCAGCTTCCACGACGACACGTTCCTGGAGGCGATGCAGGACCTGATCGGAGGCCCCGGCCCATGAGGGTGGCCATCGTCAACGATTCGGCCCTGGCGACCGAGGCGCTGCGGCGCGTCATCGCCGCCGACCCGCGGCACACCATCGCCTGGGCGGCGCGCGACGGCGACGAGGCGGTGCGCCGCTGCGCGGTGGACCGGCCCGACGTGGTGCTCATGGACCTGGTAATGCCGGTCCTCGACGGGGCGGAGGCGACGCGCCTGATCATGCAGCGCTGCCCCTGCGCCGTGCTGGTGGTGACATCGACCGTGGCGGGCCACTTCGACCTCGTCTGTCAGGCGCTGAGCTACGGGGCCTACGACGCGGTCACCACACCGGTCCTGGGCGGCCTCCCCGCCGTCCGGGCGGGGGCCGAACTGCTGGCCAAGCTGGAGCGGGTGGACCGGGTCAACCGTCACCTCGGGGCGGGCGCGGCGGTCGCCGCGGCCGCGGCGGCTTTGCCGGCCGAGGAAGCGCCGTCGCCGGCGGCCGCGCCGGCCCCCGTGCCGCTGGTGGCGGTGGGCGCTTCCACCGGCGGCCCGGCGGCCCTGAAGGCCATCCTGGCCCACTGGCCGGCCACGTTCCCCGCCGCCGTCGTCATCGCGCAGCACATCGCCCCGGACTTCGCCGGCTCCCTGGCCGACTGGCTCGACGAGCATTCCGCGCTGGCGGTGCGCCTCGCCCTGCCCGGCGACCGGCCCGAGGCGGGGGTCGCCCTGATTGCCAACGGGGCCGAGCACCTGGTGCTGGCCGCCAACCGTTGCTGGACTTATTCGGCCGAGCCGCGCGAGTGTCCCTTTCAGCCCTCGGTCGATGCCCTGTTCCGTAGCCTGGCCGCTCACTGGCCCTGGCCGGCCGTGGCGGTGCTCCTGACCGGCATCGGCCGCGACGGGGCGGAGGGCCTGCTGGAGCTGCGCCACAAGGGCTGGCACACCGTCGCCCAGGACGAGGCGACCTCCGTCGTCTATGGGATGCCGCAGGCGGCCCGCCAACTCGGCGCCGCCCGCCACGTGCTGCCCCTGGACTCGATCAGCGCCCACGTCGCGGAGCGAGTGTAGCGGCCGCCGTCGATTTATCGATTCGCGAAACGATGAATCTGCACTCCCGGAGCCGTCCGATGACCCCGTCCGACCACCCGGTGACCGTCCTGCTGGTCGATGACCAGGCCATCGTCGGCGAGGCGGTGCGGCGCATGCTCGCCGGGGAGGACGACGTCCGCTTCCATTTCTGCTCCGACCCGGCGCAGGCCATCCCCCGGGCCAACGAGATCGGCCCCACCGTCATCCTCCAGGACCTGGTCATGCCGGATATCGACGGCCTGGTGCTGGTGAAATTCTTCCGGGCCAACCCCAGGACGCGCGAGGTGCCGCTCATCGTGCTGTCGAGCAAGGAGGAGCCGGTCGTCAAGGCGCAGGCGTTCGCCGTCGGGGCCAACGACTACCTCGTCAAGCTGCCGGACAAGGTGGAGCTGATCGCCCGCGTGCGCCATCACTCGCGCGGCTACATCGCGCTGCTGGAGCGCAACGAGGCCTTCCGCAGCTTGGCCGAGAGTCAGCGCGAGTTGGCCCAGGAGGTGGCCCAGGCGGCGAAGTACGTCCGTTCGCTCCTGCCGGCGCCGCTGATCCGCGGACCGGCACGCATCGACTGGCGCTTCATCCCCTCGACCACACTGGGCGGGGACTCGTTCGGCTACCACTGGCTCGACGACGACCACCTGGCGGTCTACCTGCTCGACGTCAGCGGCCATGGCGTCGGCTCGTCGCTCATGTCGGTGTCGGCCATGAACGTCATCAGCGCCCGCAGCTTGCCCGACACCGACTTCCGCGATCCCGGTCAGGTCCTCCGACGCCTGAGCAGCGCCTTCCCGATGGAGAAGCACAACGGCCTGTACTTCACCATCTGGTACGGCGTCTATCAGAAGGGGGTGCGGCGGCTGTCTTACGCCGGTGCCGGTCATCCGCCGGCCTTGCTCATCAGCGGCCCCGACCGCGCGGGCGCCACGCTGAGCCGGCTGCCGTCGCAGGGGCCAATGATCGGCCTGATGGAGGACCTCCCGTACGACACGGACGTGGTCCAACTCGGGGCGCACGCACGGCTGTACGTTTACAGCGACGGGGTGTTCGAGATCGCGCAGGCGGGCGGGAAGATGTGGACGATTGACGAATTCATCGACTACTTTGGGGCGCTGCCGCCCGGGGCGGAATCGCCGATCGACCGGTTGCTGGCCCACGCCCGCCGCTTGCAGGGGTCCGACGTGCTGGCCGACGATTTCTCGATGGTGGAAATCGAGTTCGCCGGAGGAGCCGGGTGAGGGGAAAACAAGAGACGACGGGGCGTTCCGGCAAGGTTCCAGAGCGCGGGCCGCTGGGTAACACTGCCGTGGCCCTGCCGCACCGCCCGGCGCCCCCCCGGTCGCGCCGGGCGTACCTTGGCCTCGCCGACTGTCACCCGTTTTGAACCCGACCGGCGTTCCTTGCCGCCGGGTGGGTGACGTAACGAAGAGCTTGAGAAGACCGACTTCAATCGATCCGCAGCATGCTGCGGGACGCCATCGAGCGGTTCCCCGAAGCAAGGCGGCGGCAGTACCTCAAGGGAGAAGTCTCGCCGCCCTGATGGAGGCCATGCTGGCTTGAACGGGGGAAAGGGCCGGTCCAGAGTTGAAACGGAAAACGCTTGCTTTGGCCAATAGAGGAGGGCTATCATTACACTTCCATTGGCTGCCCCCGAGTCGTGGCCAACGTGAGCGCCACAGCCCTGGCGAGGGATCGGGATCGGTGGCCGGCTTGCGATGAATGCTGGAGGATCGCGACGATTTGTAACGCGACCGCCGACGCGGGCGGATTCCCACTCTCTGCCATTCCTCCCTGTGACGCCCCACGATGGCTGAACTGAGCACCTCCAGTTTGCACGATCTGATCGCCCGTTTTCAAGCAGGTGAGAACGGCGCCCTCGACGTGTTGATCCGCCGGACCGAGGAGCGGCTGGCGCTCTTCACCCGACGGATGCTCGGCGACTTTCCTGCCGTGCGCGCCAGGGAGCAGACCGACGACGTCCTTCAAAATGCCCTGATCCGGCTGACACGGGCGCTCCGGCAGGAGACGCCCCGGTCGGTCCAGGAATTCTTCAACCTGGCCGCGGTGCAAATCCGCCGGGAGTTGCTCGACCTGGCCCGCAGCCACGCGCGCCGGCCGACCGTCGCCCTGACCGGGGATCCGCCGGCCCCGGCCGACGATTCGAGGGAGCTGGACCGTTGGACCGCCCTCCATGAGGCGATCGAACGCTTGCCGCCGGAGCTGCGTGAGGTCTTTTCGTACACGTTCTATCACGGCTGGACGCAGGCCCAAATCGCCGAGCTGCTCGGCGTCAGCGACCGCCAGGTGCGGCGGCTGTGGATCGACGCCTGCCTGCGCCTGAAGGAGGCCGTCGGCGAACTTCCGGCGCCGTGACGAGATTCTTGTCCGGTTGGCCGTCTCGCGAACGCTTCTATTGGCGCCCCTCGTCATTGGGAGATGGCCGTGCTGACCGACGACCGTTTGCTGGGGTTGCTGGAGCGCTGGGTGGCCGAAAGCGACGCCGGTCGCAGCCTGTCTGTCGCCGAGCTGTGCCGCGACTGTCCCGAGCTGCTCCCCGAGGCCGAACGACAGGTCGCCGTCCTGCGACAGTTTCACGCACTATCCCAGCCGCCGGCGACCACCTCCGTCGAAGTACGGGACCAGGCGGAAACATCGACGAATCCTGCGTCGGGCGCTCCGCCCGTCGGTACGCTGCCCGTTCCCGGGGCCCGGTTCGGCCGCTACCGGATCGTCGCTGAGCTCGGACACGGCGGGATGGGGATCGTGTACAGCGCCCGCGACACGCAGCTTGACCGGGAGGTCGCCCTGAAGGTCGTGAGGCCGGACCGCCCCGGGACGACGGACCGCTTTCTCCGTGAGGCCCGGGCGATGGCGGCCGTTCGCCACGATCACGTGGTCGAGATCTACGACTACGGCGAACAAAACGGCGTGCGTTTCGTCGCCATGCCCCTGCTGGCCGGGGAAACGCTGGCCACGCGACGCCAGCGGCAATCCCCGTTGCCCGTGGCCGAGGTCATCCGGATCGGCACGGAGCTGGCCGAAGGGTTGGCCGCGGTTCACGAAAAGAGGCTGATCCACCGCGATTTGAAGCCCTCGAACGTGTGGCTGGAGACCCCGCGGGGGCGCGTCAAGCTGCTCGACTTCGGTCTGGCCCGCGACCCCGGCGCCGACGATGGCGTCACGTCTCCGGGGACGCTCGTCGGGACGCTGCCGTACATGTCGCCCGAGCAGGTGAACGGCCTCGCCCTCGACGCACGGAGCGACCTGTTTAGCCTGGGGAGCGTGCTGTACGAGGCGGCGACGGGGCAGGCGGCCTTCGCCGCGCCGACGCAGACCGCATTGCTGCACGCCGTCGGCGAGAAGCAGCCGCCGCCGGCTCGAATTGTCAACCCGGCCGTGCCGGCGGCCTTGTCGGACCTGATCGAGCGCTTGCACCAGAAGAGGCCAGCAGATCGCCCGGCGTCGGCCGCCGAGGTGGCGAAGGAGCTGGGAAGGCTTGCGGCCGACCCCGAGACGCCAACGACCGAATGGCAAGCCGTCCGGCCCGATGGGATGCGCCGGCACAAGTGGTTCAGCCGCGGCCACATCGCCGTGGCGGGCGCACTCGGTATGGTTCTGATCCTCGCGGCGATCGTGTATCACTCCGTGACGAATCGCCCCCGAGAAACCGGTGTCGTCGAGCCTCCGCCTACAGAACCGACAAGACCATCCGAGCTAATCCGGGTGCGGAGCCTGGATGTACTTCACAACGAAGGCATCGACGCCAACCAGACCAGGTTGCTGGGACCGTTCGGAAAGGAGACGTTCGCGGCGTCGCCACAAGATGACATCAAGGTGACGGCCCGCCTGTCCCGACCGGCGTACTGCTACCTGATCGTGTTCCGCCCGGACGGTGTGGACGAGGTCCTGTATCCCCAGGGGGCGGACCTTACGCCGGGGCGAACCGACGAGCCGCACTACCCCTCGAAGGACCGGAGCAAGGTGTACGGCCTGACGGATGGCACGGGGCTGTGGCTGGTGGCCCTCGTAGCCTCCGATCAGCCGCTGCCGTCGTTCGCCGACTGGCGCCGGCAACATGCGGGCGGCCCGTGGGGCGAAACTCTTCTGGCTCTAGGTGCGAGCAGCGTGGGTTTGCTTGGCTCGCCGCACGGACAAGGGCCGTATCTTGCGGCGTCCGCACTTTTCCCCGGAAGAATCGCCGGGGAGGCCAACGTGATCTGGCTGGACGACGGCAACTGGCTGGAGGCGCTGACACCACATGGGGCGCGGAATCGCGGAACTCGGGGAGAGAAAACAGCTACTGGACTGTCACCTGTGGTAAAAGTGGTGGACTGGCTGAAGACGGAGACGGGCGGGGTGGTGTCGGCCGTGGGGTTCACGGTCGAGGGGAAGCGGTAAGACTCATTACCCCGAAGGGGTTGCATCTCAAAGCCCAGGGTCGCGCAGCGCACCCTGGGTCAACGGCAATCCCAACCTCGTCCTACCCCGAAGGGGTTGCATCACTCGACATGGCGCTGATGGAACCCCTTCGGGGTACGGGGCCAGGGCGCGTTTGGCAACCCAGGGTGCGCTGCGCGACCCTGGGCTTTGAGATGCAACCCCTTCGGGGTAAAGACCGGCCGGCTATCGCCGAGTACGGGGGCGAAGAGCTTCCGGAACCGACTCTAACTCAACACGCGCGAGCGCGGAGGATGTCATGCTGCGGATGCTGCTGGTGACGCTGCTGGGGCTGTCCCTGGCCGTTGTGGCGTGGGCCGACGACCCGAAGCCGAAGGCCGATCCTAAGCCGCAATGGCAACGCCTGATGACCGGCGACGATGCCCGTAAGGCGGACGACCTGGAGAAGCGGACCGGCGAGCTGGAGAACGCAGACAAGCATGCCGAGGCGGTCGTGGCTGCGGAGGGGCTGCTCGCCCTGCGGACAAGAGTGCAAGGGGCCGATCACTGGGAGACAGTGAATCAGAAGTGGCGGCTGGTGGCGCTGAGGAAGGTCGCCGCCTTGCCCCAAGAGAAACGGCAAGGCTGGCGCAAGGCGGCCCAGGGCGATGCCGAGGCCCAAGATCTGGAGCAGAAAATCCAGCATGCCAAGGCTCTGCCTTTGAGACAGCAACGACTGAAGTGGTGCCGGGAAGTGCTGGGCGAGGACCACCCGCACACGGCGGCCAGCTACCACAACGTCGGCTTCAACCTGGCCGCCCAGGGGAAGTACACTGAGGCTGCGCCGCTGTGCGAGAAGGCCCTGGCCATCCGCCTCAAGGCCCTGGGCGAGGAACACCCCGACACGGCCCAAAGCTACACGCGCCTCGCGGGCAACCTGAAGGAACAGGCGAAGTACGGGCAAGCCGCCCCGCTCTACCAGAAGGCCCTGGACATCACGCGCCAGACCCTGGGCGAGGACCACGAGCACACGGCCGGATGCTACAACGACGTCGCGATCACCCTGAGCCTCCAGGGGAACTACGGGCAAGCCGCCCCGCTGTTGCAGAAGAGCCTGGACATCCACCGCAAGGTCCACGACGAAGACCACCCGGACACGGCCACGGCTTACAACAACCTCGCGTTCAACCTGCACGCCCAGGGCAAGTACGGGCAAGCCGCGCCGCTATTCCAAATGGCCCTGGACATCTACCGCAAGGCCTCGGGCGAAGACCACCCCAGCACGGCCGCGGCTTACAACAACTGCGCGGTCAACCTGGAAGTCCAGGGGAAGTATGCGGAGGCCAGGATCCGCTACCAGAAGGCCCTGGACATCTGGCGCAGGGCCTTCGGCGAGGAGCACCCCCAAACGGCCCTAGGCTACTACAGCGTCGCGAGCAACCTGACCACCCAGGGGAGGAACACGGAGGCCAGAGCGCTGTATCAGAAAGCGCTGGACATCTGGCGCAGGTCCCTGGGTGAGGACCACATCACCACGGCCGAAGGCTACAGCGGCGTCGCGGGCAGCTTGAAGGACCAGGGAAAGTATGCGGAGGCCGCGCCGCTGTTCCAGAAAGCGCTGGACATCAGCCGCAAGTCCCTGGGTGAAGACCACACAACCACAGCCGAAGGGTACAATCGCGTCGCCGGCAACCTCAAGGACCAGGGGAAGTACGAGGCCGCCGGGCCGCTATTCCAGAAGGCCCTGGACATCCGCCGCAAGGCCCTGGGCGAGAACCACCCGAGCACGGCCGTATGCTACAACAACGTCGCGTTGAATCTAAACTACCAGCGGAGGTACGCGGAGGCTGAGCTGCTGTTCCAGAAGGCCCTGGACATCCGGCGCCAGACCCTGGGCGAGGACAACCCCGACACGGCCTACAGCTATTACAGGGTCGCGCACAACCAGTACGTCCAGGGGAACTATGCCGACGCGCTGGCGTCCCTTGTCAAGGGCACGCGGTCCTATGAGGCCGCCCGCCTGGCCGTGGCCACCGGAGGACTTGACCGTGCCGCCTACGGGGCCAGCAGCTCTCCCCACGCCTTCCTGGCCGCTGCCCAGATCCGAGCGGGACAAGCGGCCGAGGCATGGACGGCACTGGAAACCGACCTGGGCCGAGGCTTGCTCGATGAGATGGCCCTACGGCGCGGCCTTCGCCTGACCGCGGACGAGTCGGTACGGCGGGACGAAATGAGCACTTCGCGGTCCGCGCTGGAAGCGCGCGTCCTGGCCCTTGTCACCGCACCCCGGCGAACGGCCGCCGAGGCCGCCGAGCTGGAGCGATTGATCGAGAATCGCCAGCAGTTGGAACAGTCACTGGGTGAACTAGCGGTCGCCGTAAACCGCCGCGAGGTGGCTTCCCTGAAAGCACTCCATTCGGCCCTCCCCGCCGATGCGGCCTTCCTCGCCTGGGTCGATGTTTTCGATCAGCCCGGCCAACTGCAGGAGCACTGGGGCTGTATCGTTCTTTCCGAGGGTGAGCCCCGGTGGGAGCGCCTCACCGGTTCCGGGCCTGGCGGGGAGTGGAGCAGCGAGGATACCAACCTGCCGTTGCAATTCCGCGCCGCCCTGGCCCGATCGGCCCCGGCCGCGGAGATCGAGGCCCTGGCCCGGAAACTCCACGAGCAGCGGCTAGCGCCGCTGGCCAAGCACCTCGCCGGCGTCAAACGCCTGTTCGTTGCCCCGGTGAATCAGATGGCCGGCATTCCCGTCGAGGCGTTGACGGACCAGTACACCATCAGCTACACCCCCTCGGGGACCTACCTCGCCCGTTTGAAGGATCGCGAACGGCCGCGCGGCGCCGGGCTGCTGGCCGTCGGCGATCCCCTGTTCCCGCCCGTGAAGGAAGCGAAGCAGCCCACTGCCCTGCCACCGGGGGGGCTGCTCATCACGCAGGTGGTCCCCGACAGCGCGGCCGCCAAGGCCCGATTGCAAGGCGGCGACGTGCTGGTCGCCTACGCCGGCGAGGACCTCACGTCGGTCGAACAGCTCGGCAAGCTCATCGCGGCCAAGGCCGGCGAGAAGTCCGTCCTCGCCAAGGTGTGGCGCGAGGGCCAGGAGAAACCGGCCGAGCGCGAGCTGCCGCCCGGCCGGCTCGGCGTCCTGCTGGACAGGGACCCGGCCCGCGACGCGATCGTGGCGCGGCGGCGGACCGACCAGATGCTCGCCAAGCTCACGCGCGGCGACGACTACGCCGAGTTGCCCGGCACCCAGGTGGAAATCGCCCGCCTGGCTGCGCTCTTCGACGCCAGATTGGTCACGAAGCTAACCCGCCAGGACGCCAGCGAGGAGCGCCTCGACGAGCTGCGCAAGGCCGACAAGCTGAAGCAGTTCCGCTACCTGCACCTGGCCACGCACGGCCAGGCCAACAACGTCCGCGACTTCGAGTCGGCCCTGATCCTGACCAAGCCGACGAAGCCGCCGGAGGAGCGCCCGGGCGAGCCGTACCTGGACGGTCGGCTCACGGCCGCCGAGGTGCGGGACTACTGGAAGCTGGACGCGGAATTGGTGACGCTGTCGGCGTGCGAGAGCGGCCTGGGGCGCCAAGGCGGCGGCGACGGCCTGCTGGGCTTCGCGCAGGCCTTCCTGCTGGTCGGCAGCCGCTCGGTGTGCCTGACCCTGTGGCAGGTGGACGACACCGCCACGGCCCTCTTGATGGACCGCTTCTATCGCAACCTGCTGGGCAAGCGCGAGGATGGCGGCAAGCCGATGCCCAAGGCCGAGGCCCTGCGCGAGGCGAAGCAGTGGCTGCGGGCGCTGACCGCCACCGAGGCGCTGGACCGCCTGGGCGTGATTACGAAGGGCGTGGTGCGGGGCGAACGGCCGGCACGGGAGGAGATGCGCGCGGTGCCGAAGCCGAAGGACGCCGCGAAGGACTACAAGCCCTATGCGCACCCGCGGTACTGGGCCGCGTTCATCCTCATCGGCGACCCGGAGTGATTCCAGGTTGTCCGTTTAGCCGCGACCCGCAGGGGTGCGCTCGACAGCGCTCCCCTGCGGGTCGCGGCTAAACGGGAGTTTTCTTGACACGTAGCATCAGCGGTGAGGAAGATCGACCCCTGCCGGCTTGCCCGGCAGGTGAAGAAGGTCGCCGGCTAACCGGCCGACGAGATCATCGTCCCGCGACCCCTGCCGGCTTGCCCGGCAGGTGAAGCAGGTCGCCGGCTAGAACGGGAGGAAGAAAAGGCTTTTCCGCGTCCCCCTTTAGCCGGCGACCTGCTTCACCTGCCGGGCAAGCCGGCAGGGGTCGAGGGCAATCCCAAGACTTGGCCGTGCTAGCCGGCGACCTGCTTCACCTGCCGGGCAAGCCGGCAGGGGTCGGATTCCCTCACCGCTGATGCTACAGTCTCGTTTTCTTCTGGATTAGTTCTTACTCAACACGCGCGAGCGCGGAGGAATTCATGCTGCGGATGCTGCTGGTGGCCCTGCTGGGGCTGTCCCTAACCGTCGTCGTGCGGGCCGACGACCCCAAGCCGAAGACCGACCCGAAGCCGCAATGGCAACGGCTGTTGACAGGGGACGACGCCAGGAAGGCGGCCGACCTGGAAAAGCGGGCCGAGGAACTGGAGAAAGCGGATCGGTATGCCGAAGCGATCATGACTGCGGAGGAGTTGCTCGCGCTGCGAACGAAAGTCCAAGGGGCGGATCACTGGGAAACGGTGGATCAGAAATGGGAGTTGGCAGCGCTGAAGCAGGTCGCCGCCTTGTCCGAGGAGAAACGGCTCGGCTGGTGGAAGGCGGACCAGGGGGCTGCGAAGGCCGAAGGCCTCGAGCAGAAAGCTCAGTACGCCAGGGCCCTGCCATTGCGACAGAACCGACTGAAGTGGTGCCGGGAGATTCTGGGCGAGGACCACCCGGACACGGCCACCTGCTACGACAACGTCGCGGACAACCTGGACGACCAGGGGAAGTACGGGGAGGCCGGGCCGCTGTACCAGAAGGCCCTGGACATACGCCGCAAGGTCCTGGGCGAGGACCACCCGGACACGGCCCAAAGCTACAACAACGTCGCGGACAACCTGAACGACGAGGGGAAGTACGTGGAGACCGGGCCGTTGTACCAGAGGGCCCTGGACATACGCCGCAAGGTCCTGGGCGAAGACCACCTGGACACGGCCTTCAGCTACAACAACGTCGCGGAAAACCTGCGAGCGCAGGGGAAGTACAGGGAGGCCGGGCCGCTGTACCAGAAGGCCCTGGACATCCGCCGCAAGGCCCTGGGCGGGGACCACCCGGACACGGCCCAAAGCTACAACAACGTCGCTCTCAACCTGCACGTACAAGGGAAGTACGTGGAGGCCGCGCCGCTGTACCAGAAGGCCCTGGACATCTTCCGCAAGGTCCTGGGCGAGGACCACCGAGACACAGCCATCTGCTACAACAACGTCGCGGAAAACCTGAACGCACAGGGGAAGTACGTGGAGGCCGCGCCGCTGTACCAGAAGGCCCTGGATATCTGCCGCCAGGTTCTGGGCGAGGACCACGGGGACACGGCCAACAGCTACAACGGGGTCGCGACAAATCTGCGAGCGCAGGGAAAGTACGTGGAGGCCGGACCGCTGTACCAGAAGGCCCTGGACATCCACCGCAAGGTCCTGAGCGAAGACCACCCGGACACGGCTCATAGTTACAACAACGTCGCGGAAAACCTGCGAGCGCAGGGGAAGTACGTGGAGGCCGGACCGCTGTACCAGAGGGCCCTGGACATACGCCGCAAAGTCCTGGGCGAGGACCACCCGGACACGGCCCAAAGCTACAACAACGTCGCTCTCAACCTGCACGCGCAAGGGAAGTACGTGGAGGCCGGACCGCTGTACCAGAAGGCCCTGGACATCTGGCGCAAGATCCTGGGCGAGGACCACCGGGAAACGGCCATCACCTACGACAACGTCGCGGAAAACCTGCGCGCCCAGGGGAAGTACGTGGAAGCCGGGCCGCTGTACCAGAAGGCCCTGGACATCCGCCGCAAGGTCCTGGGCGAAGACCACCCGCACACGGCCTCCAGCTACAACAACGTCGCTCTCAACCTGCACGCGCAAGGGAAGTACGGGGAGGCCGGGCCGCTGTACCAGAAGGCCCTGGACACCTGGCGCAAGGTCCTGGGCGAGGACCAGCCGCACACGGCCTTGGTGGGCTACAACAACGTCGCGTTCAATCTGCAAGTGCAGGGGATGTATCCGGAAGCGCTGGCGTCTCTGGAAACGGCGGCCCGCTCCTACGAGGCCGCCCGCCTGAGCGTCGCCGCCGGCGGCCTCGAACGCGCCGCTTTCGGGGCCGAACATTCTCCTTACCCCTTCCTGGCAGCCGCACGAGGTCGTGCGGGGCGAGCGGCCGACGCCTGGGCGGCCCTCAAAGCTGACCTGGCCCGCGGCTTCCTCGACCAGATGGCACTCCGCCGCGGCCGCGGCCTCACCCCGGCGGAGCAGCGCCAACGCGACGAACTGCGGGCCAGACGGGCTCCGCTGGACGCCCGCATCCTCGCCCTCGCCAGCCGGGCCCAACGGACCGACGCCGAAAGCGCCGAGCTGGAGCAGCTCGTCGCACAGCGCCAGCAGCTGGACAAGTCCCTCGCGGAGCTGGCCGTGCTCGCGAGCCAGCGCGAGGTGGTCCCGCTGGCTCAATTCCAGGCAGCCTTGCCGGCCGACGCGGCCTTCGTCGCCTGGGTCGATGCTGCCGATGGGGAAGTGCAGGAGCACTGGGGCTGCGTGGTCCGTTCCAAGGGGGAGCCAACGTGGGAACGTCTCACCGGCTCCGGTCCCGACAAGAAGTGGACCAAGGATGACCACAACTTGCCGTTTGAATTCCGTGCTGCTCTGGCCCGATCGGCCGCGGCCGCGGAGATTGAGGCCCTGGCCAGGAGAGTCTACGACCAGCGCCTCGCCCCCCTGGACAAACACCTCAGCGGCGTCAAGCGGCTCTTCGTCGCCCCGGCGAACTGGATGGCTGGCATTCCGATCGAGGCGTTGACCGACCAGTACACCGTCAGTTACACCCCCTCGTGTACCTACCTCGCCCGCCTCAAGGACCGCGAACGGCCGCGCAGTTCCGGCGTGCTGGCCGTCGGCGATCCGCTGTTCCCGCCGGTGAAAGAAGCGAAGCAACCCGTGGTGCTGCCCCCCGGCGGGCTGCTCATTACGCAGGTGGTCCCGGAAGGGGCTGCCGCCAAGGCACGCCTGCAGGCCGGCGACGTGCTCGTCGCCTACGCCGGCGAGGACCTCGCCTCGACCGAGCAACTCGGCAAGCTTATCGCCGCCAAGGCCGGCGAGAAGGCTGTCGTCGTCGAGGTCTGGCGCGAGGGCCAGAAGAATCTGGCCGTGAAGGACCTCCCGCCCGGCCGCCTCGGTGTCCTGCTGGCGAAAGAGCCGGCTCGCGACGCTATCACGGCGCGCCGGCAGGCCGACCAGATGCTCGCCAAAATCACGCGCGGCGACGACTACGTCGAGCTGCCCGGCACCGGGGTGGAAATCGCCCGCCTGGCCGCGCTCTTCGACGCCAAATCGGTCACCACGCTGACCCGCAAGGACGCCACCGAGGAACGCCTGGACCAGCTGCGCAAGGCCGACACGCTGAAGCAGTATCGCTACCTGCACCTGGCCACGCACGGCAAGGCCAATGATGTCAGCGCCTTCGAGTCGGCCCTGATCCTGACGAAGCCGGCCAAGCCGCCGGAGGTGCGCCCCGGCGAGCCGTACCTGGACGGCCGACTGACGGCGGCGGAGGTGCGGGACTACTGGAAGCTGGACGCGGAGCTGGTGACGCTGTCGGCGTGCGAGAGCGGCCTGGGGCGCCAAGGCGGCGGCGACGGCCTGCTGGGCTTCGCGCAGGCGTTCCTGCTGGCGGGCAGCCGCTCGGTGTGCCTGACCTTGTGGCAGGTGGACGACACGGCCACGGCCCTCTTGATGGACCGCTTTTATCGCAACCTGCTGGGCAAGCGCGAGGACGGGGCCAAGCCGATGCCCAAGGCCGAGGCCCTGCGCGAGGCCAAGCAGTGGCTGCGGACGCTGACGGACACCGAGGCGCTGGACCGCCTGGGCGTGATCACGAAGGGGGTGGTGCGGGGCGAGCGGCCGGCGCGGGAGGAGATGCGCGCGCTGCCCAAGCCGAAGGACGCTGCGAAGGATTACAAGCCGTATGCGCACCCGCGTTACTGGGCCGCATTCATCCTCATCGGCGATCCGGAGTGAGGTTGTTTAGCGGCGGGTCGCAGACCCGCGCGGCTCTACGAGCCGCCGCTCAACGAATGAACCATACGCGACACTCAACACGCGCGAGCGCGGAGGACGTCATGCTGCGAATGCTGCTGGTGGCCTTGCTGGGACTGTCCCTGGCCGTTGTGGCGCAGGCCGACGACCCGAAGCCGCAACGGCAACGCCTCCTGACTGAGGACGACGCTCGGAAGGCGGCCGACCTGGGAAAGCGGAGCGCGGAACTCGAGAATGCGGACCGGTATGCCGAGGTGATCGTGGCTGCGGAGGAGTTGCTGGCGCTGCGGACGAAAGTGCAAGGGGCGGATCACTGGGAGACGGTGAGTCAGAAGTGGCGGCTGGGGGCGCTGAAAAAGGTCGCCGCCTTGCCCGATGAGAAGCGGCTCGGCTGGCGTAAAGGGCAGCTGGGCGCTGAGGGGGCCAGACGTCTGGAGCAAAACGCTCAGTACGCCAAGGCCCTGCCTTTGCAGCAGGAACGACTGAAGTGGTGCCGCGAGATCCTGGGCGAGGACCACCCGCACACGGCCACCGGCTACAACAACGTCGCCTTCAACCTGAACAGCCAGGGGCAGTACGGGGAGGCCGGGCCGCTGTACCAGAAGGCCCTGGACATCAACCGCAAGGTCCTGGGCGAGGACCACCCCAACACGGCCTCCAGCTACCACAACCGCGCGTACAACCTGTACGCGCAGGGGCAGTACGCGGAGGCCGGGCCGCTGTTCCAGAAGGCCCTGGACATCCAACGCAAGGTCCTGGGCGAGGACCACCCCGACACGGCCTCCAGTTACAATATCGTCGCGGCCAACCTGGCCTCGCAGGGGAAGTACGCGGAGGCCGGGCCAATGTTGCAGAAGGCCCTGGACAGCTGCCGCAAGGTCCTGGGCGAGGACCACCCGCACACGGCCGCCAGCTACAACAACGTCGCGCACAACCTGGACGACCAGGGGAAGTACGCCGAGGCCGGCCCGCTGGTCCAGAAGGCCCTGGACATCTTCCGCAAGGTCCTGGGTGAGGACCACCCGCACACGGCCCTCCTCTACAACAACGTCGCTCTCAACCTGAACGCGCAGCGAAAGTACGGGGAGGCCGGGCCGCTGTTCCAGAAGGCCCTGGACATCCAACGCAAGGTCCTGGGCGAGGATCACCCCGACACGGCCACCAGCTACAACAGCGTCGCGCACAACCTGCAGGCGCAGGGGAAGTACGCAGAGGCCGGGCTGCTGTTCCAGAAGGCCCTGGACATCCGCCGCAAGGTCCTGGGCGAGGACCATCCGCACACGGCCATCAGCTACAACAACGTCGCCCTCAACCTGCACGCGCAGGGGAAGTACGCGGAGGCCGCGCCCCTGTTGCAGAAGGCCCTGGACATCCGCCGCAAGGTCCTGGGCGAGAACCACCCGGACACGGCCACCAGCTACCAGGGAGTCGCGTACAACCTGAACGCGCAGGAGCAGTATCCGGACGCGCTGGCGTCTGGGGAAACGGCGGCCCGTTCCTACGAGGCCGCCCGTCTGAGCGTGGCCGCCGGCGGCCTCGAACGCGCCGCTTTCGGGGCCGAACAGTCTCCCTACCCCTTCCTGGCTGCCGCGCGAGGCCGTGCGGGGCTGGCGGCCGACGCCTGGGCAGCCCTCGAAGCCGACCTGGCCCGCGGCTTGCTCGAGGAGATGGCGCTGCGCCGCGGCCTCGGCCTCACCCAGGCGGAACAACGCCAACGCGACGAAATGCGTACCCGGCGGACCGCGCTAGAAGCGCGCGTCCTGGCCCTGGTCAGCCGACCCGGCCGAACGGACGCGGAAGCCGCCGAGCTGGAGCGACTGATCGGCGAGCGACAACGGCTGGAAAAGTCCCTCGCCGAACTGGCGGTGGCTGTCAGTCGTCGCGAGGTGGCCACCCTGGAGCAACTCCAGGCGGCCCTCCCCGCCGATGCGGCCTTCGTCGCCTGGGTCGATGTTGCCGACACCTTCGGCACGGTGCAAGAACACTGGGGCTGCGTCGTCCGTCCCGAGGGGCAGCCGCGATGGCAACGCCTCCCCGGCTCCGGCCCCGACAAGAAGTGGACCCAAGATGACGGCAATTTGCCGTTTCAATTCCGCGACGCCCTTGCCAATGCGGCCCCGGCCGCGGAGGTCGAGGCCCTGGCCCGAAAACTCCACGGGCAGCGCCTGGCCCCCCTAGGCAACCACCTCACTGGCGTCAAGCGGCTCTTCGTCGCCTCGGTGAACCGGATGGCTGGCGTTCCCATCGAGGCGCTGACGGACCAGTACACCGTCAGCTACACCCCTTCGGGCACTTACCTCGCCCGGCTCAAGGACCGCGAACGGCCGCGCAGCGCCGGCGTGCTGGCCGTCGGCGATCCGCTCTTCCCGCCCGTGAAAGAGGCGACGCCATCCGTGGCGCTGCCACCCGGGGGATTGCTGTTCACGCAGGTATTCCCGGACGGGGCTGCGGCCAAGGCGCGTCTGCTGCCCGGCGACGTGCTCGTCGCTTACGCCGGCACGGCCCTCACCTCGGACGACCAGCTCGGTAAGCTCATCACGGCGAAGGCCGGCGAGAAGTCCGTCGTCGTCAAGGTGTGGCGCGAGGGCCAGGAGAAGCTGGCCGAGCGCGAGGTGCCGCCTGGCCGGCTCGGCGTCGTGCTGGCGAAGGAACCAGCCCGCGAGGCCATCACGGCGCGCCGCCAGACCGACCAGATGCTGGCCAAACTCACGCGCGGCGAGGACTACGCCGAGTTGCCCGGCACCCAGGTGGAAATCGCCCGCCTCGCCGCGCTGTTCGACGCCAAGTCCGTCACCAAGCTGACCCGCGCCGAGGCTAGCGAGGAGCGCCTCGACGAGCTGCGCAAGGCCGACAAGCTGAAGACGTTCCGCTACCTGCACCTGGCCACGCACGGCCAGGCCAACAACGTCCACTTCTTAGAGTCGGCGCTGATCCTGACGAGGCCGGCCAAGCCGCCGGAGGTACGCCCGGGCGAGCCGTACCTGGACGGGCGGCTGACGGCGGCCGAGGTGCGGGAGTACTGGAGGCTCGACGCGGAGCTGGTGACGCTGTCGGCCTGCGAGAGCGGCCTGGGACGGGAAGGGGGCGGCGACGGAATATTGGGCTTCGCGCAGTCGTTCTTGCTGGCGGGCAGCCGCTCGGTGTGCCTGACCTTGTGGCAGGTGGACGACACCGCCACCGCGATCTTGATGGACCGCTTTTATCGCAACCTGCTGGGCAAGCAGAAGGGCGGCGGCAAGCCGATGCCCAAGGCGGAGGCCCTGCGCGAGGCGAAGCAGTGGCTGCGCACACTGACGGCCACGGAGGCGCTGGACCGCCTGGGCACGATCACGGAGGGGGTGGTGCGGGGCGAACGGCCGGCACGGGAGGAGATGCACGCGGTGCCGAAGCCGAAGGACGCCGCGAAGGACTCCAAGCCGTACGCGCACCCGCGCTACTGGGCCGCGTTCATCCTCATCGGCGATCCGGAGTGAGGTCGATGCTCAGGCCGTCTCGTCCTCGTTCGGTTCGGGAGCACACTCGACCCCGTCATATACCTCCGCCAGGGGCAGTTCAATGTCGATTTCGCGAAGCGGGATCACGGCCTCGAGCCCGTGGTGGATTTCGCGGACAAAGCCGTGCTCCGTCCGGCGAAAGACGACCACGGTGGCTGTTTCCTGCTCGACCAGGACATAGACGCAGAGGGAGGGAATGGTCAAATAGGCGTCCTTCTTCTCTCCCTCATCGATGCGGCGGGTTCGGTTCGAGAGGACCTCGACGAGCACGGCGGGCTCGTCCTGAAACGAGTCGCTTGGCGGATTGGGCCGGCAGATGACCGACACGTCGGGATAATAGAAGCGAACCTGATGGGGAAGGCGGAGGCGTATCTTGGTGTCCGAGTTGTACGGCCGACAACGCTTGCCGCGCAAACGGCTGCCCAGGGCTCCGAGCGTGTTGCTGGCGATCAGGTTATGCGCGTTGCGTGCCCCCGGCATCGCGTAGACCACGCCGCCCAGGTATTCATGCTTGATGGGCGAAACCAACTCGCCCGCGAGATAGTCCTCAACGGAAACCAGATGCCATTTGGGTACGGCACGCATGGTGTTTGAACTCGGAACAGTGCGGGGAAAACCTACCCGATTGTCTCACCCCACGCGGAGCAGGTCAACGGTGGTATGCCGACGCGATCATGGCTGCGGAGGAACTGCTGACTCTGCACACGAGAGTGCAAGGGGCCGATCACTGGGAGACGGTGAATCAGAAGTGGGACCTGGCGGCGCTGAAAAAGGTCGCCGCCTTGCCCGAAGAGAAGCGGCTCGGCTGGCGCGCGGCCTGGGGACGGTTCACGAGCGGCTCGGCTGGCGCGCGGCCTGATGGCGCGGCCTGCGCGGCCTGGGGACGGTTCACGCAAGTTCTTGCCCCGGCGCGGCCTGGGGACGGTTCACGCAAGTTCTTGCCCCGCATGGGATTGTGGGATAATCCGGCGATATGTGCTCTCATCACTGCGACTTGGCCGTAAGCTGAACGAACGCCCGCGGCTCTTGACGAGGTGCGTCGCGGGGGCCAGGGGCCGGTTGGCGCATGTCAAGCTGCGAAACGGGGCCATCCGGCGCCCCGCGACTCACCCCCCGGGCCTACCCCGCTTCGGCCCGCGCTGGGCCGCTGCCGCCAGCGGGTCGTCCGGCCAGGCGTGCTTCGGGTAGCGCGCCCGCAATTCTTTCCGCACCAGAGGATAGGTATTCTCCCAGAAGCTCGCCAGGTCGTCGGTCACCTGCTGCGGGCGGTAGTTCGGCGCTAGCAGGTGCAGTAGCACGCGCACCCGACCGCCGGCGACGCGCGGCGTGTCGCGCAGGCCGAACACCTCCTGGATGCGCACCGCCAGCACCGGCGGCCGGCCCGGCTCGTATGCCAGGGCGATGCGGCTGCCGCTCGGCACCAGAAACCGCTCCGGCGCCTCGCGCTCCACCGCCTGCGCCTGCTGATGCGTCAGCCGCCCTTGCAGCGCCGCCAGCCAGTCGGCCCGGCGCAGCTCCTCGAACGAGCGCTTGCCGGGACAGAGCCACGGCAGCAGGTCGCGCAGCTCGGCGTCGTCGAACGCCGGCAGACCCAACTCGGGCATCCACTCACGCAGGCAGCGGGCGCGCCGCCGGAACAGCCCGGCGGCCGAGTCGTCCGGCGGCAGCACGCGGCCCAGCCGTCCCGAAGCCGCGGCGCACAGGACGCGGGCCGTCTCCTCGGCGTCGGGGCGCGCGGCGGGCGTCTCCTCTAGCACCAGGTCCTCGTAGCGCAGCCGCCGCCGTGCCGTCACGCGCTCCGTTTCCTCGTCGAAGGCGACCTCGGTGGCGACCGTGACCTGCTCGGGCGGCAGCCAGTCGCGCTGCACCGCCGACGCCTGGCGCACCAGCGTCTCGGTGCGGCTGGCATCGACGTCGAGGCACACGAACAGTTCCGGCTCGGTGACGCCGCTCGACGGGGCCAGGTAGACGCCGCGGCCGCCGACCATGACGCCGCGCCGCCCGCCCGGCTCGCGCCGCCGGGCCACACGGTCGGGGAACGCGGCCAGCAGGGAGCGCAGAACCGCTTCGTCGGGGGGTAGGTCAGGCTTTCCAGCCTGACGTTCGGCCGAGTCAGGCTGGAAAGCCTGACGTTCGGCCGAGTCAGGCTGGAAAGCCTGACGTTCGGCCGAGTCAGGCTGGAAAGCCTGACCTACGCGCAGCGAGCGCACCAGTTGGTCGCGGGCGTGCAGGACGAAGCGCGCCGCCCCCCGGTTCAGCGTGCCGTGGGCCGTCGCCGTGCGGCCGTCGCGCTCGTACTCCTCCAGCGCCTCGACGCGCTCCAGCACGTCGGACGACGTCCGGTGCCGGCCCGCATCGTTGGCCGGCTCCAGGCCCCGCACGAACGGGTCACGCTCCGACAGCAGCGCCGCCGCCAGGGCCGCGCGCTCCGGCTCGCCGCGGCGCTGGCCCTCGATCAGCAGCCGGCCGAGGCGCGGGTGGACCGGCAGCTTCACCAGCGCGCGGCCGAGTTCGGTCAGCGCGTTGCCGGCGACGGCGCCGAGCCGGCGCAGTAGGGTCATCGCCTGGGCGACCGTCGCCTCGCGCGGCGGCTCCAGCCAGGGGAAGCGCAGCACGTCCTTCTCGCCGATGGCCAACAGCTGCAACACCGCCCCGGCGAGGTCTACGCGGCGGATTTCCGGCTCGCTCTGCTCCGCGCGGGCGCGGTGCGACACCTCGCTCCACAGCCGCACGCACACGCCGGGCCCCGTCCGTCCCGCCCGGCCGGCGCGCTGCTCGGCGGAGGCGCGGGAGATGGGCATCAGCTTCAGCCGGTCGAGTCCGACGGCCGGGTCGTACAGCAGCACCCGCGCCAACCCCGAATCGACCACGGCGGTCACGCCCTCCACCGTCACCGACGTCTCCGCCACGTTCGTCGCCAGGACCACCTTGCGCCGCGGCAGCGGCAGCAGGGCCGCGTCCTG
>Ga0116217_10001117_pt1 | contig 26536 bp, 24 predicted proteins | sample Sb_taG_6_FD_89697 | JGI IMG/M metagenome (GOLD analysis project Ga0116217, IMG submission 89697) | Peat soil microbial communities from Weissenstadt, Germany - Sb_50d_4_PS metaG | ecosystem: Environmental > Terrestrial > Soil > Wetlands > Peat | place: Germany: Weissenstadt | collected 2010-09-21 | reverse complement strand
GGGGGCGGCGGCCGTAGCGCGGCAGCTGCCTGAAGATCGTGGTCGTAACACCAAGAGGTCTTTTTATTTGCCCCGTCACAAAAACACTCACCCAAGTGAGAATCTTTCGCCAGAATGCGGGCCGTGTCACCCGCATTCTGGCGAATGCGGCTACGAAGTTATTCTTCCTTGGCCGCTTAGCGACCGGCCCTGCCCCCCCACCCGCACCCCGGCCGTCCCGGCTCCCGGTTGCCACTTCCGCCAGCCGGGCGGCCGTCCCTGTCGTGCCTGGGAAAATACTGATGAACCACCGCAGGAAGTTGCGCCCCTGGCGTGGGCATCCACCCCGAACTTCCACTGGCTGGTGAGCAGGAAGGGAACGGAACGCGCAAAGCGGGCTTCACGGACGGCGGACGGCGCAGTAGGGTGGGGTGCGGGTTCGCCCAGCGCGGAGGAAGGATGCCGTCATGAAATCACCGTTCCCGGGCATGGACCCGTACATCGAGGCGTGCGGCCTGTGGGAAGGCTTCCACGGCCATCTCATCGAGGCGATTTACCAGGCCGTTGCCAAGGTGCTGCCCAGGGGTTACATCGTCGATACCGCCGTCCGGAGCTACGTTGTCCTGATGGGATCCGAGGGCAAGGACGAGTCCCTTGCCAAGCCGGACGTGGCTGTCACGCAAGCGGCGGCCGGGAAGAAGCCCCGAAAGAAGAAGGGCGGGGTGGCCGTGGCCGAGGATGCCGAGTCGGTGCCGATGCAGGCGTTCATCGCCGAGAAATTCGAGGAGACGTTCGTCGAGCTTTACGCCGAACTCGAGGAACGCATCCTGGTGACGTGCATCGAGGTGCTGTCGCCGTCCAACAAGCGGCGAGGCACAGAAGGCTGGCTGGAGTATCAGCGCAAGCGCCAGGCCATGCTCCTGGGAAAGGCCAACTTCCTCGAGATCGACCTGCTCCGCGGCGGGAGCAAGATGCCCATGCTTACCGCCTGGCCGGACAGCCCGTACGCGCTCCTCGTCTGCCGGGCCTTCAACGCGCCCCGCAGCCGCGCCTGGAAGGCCCACTTCGAGCGCCCCCTGCCGCCGATCCCGGTGCCGCTGCTCGACTCAGATCCGGACCTCACCCTCGACCTGCAGCCACTCCTCGACAGCATCTATTCGCTCGGCCGTTACGATGAGCGGATCGATTACGCCCGGCCGCTGACCCCGCCCCTGTCGGCTGCCGAGGCCGCGGTGGTGCGGACATTACTGAAAGGCCCACCGGCTCGGTCCCCGGACGGCCGTCGAGAGGAGCCGCGTTAACCGGCTCCACCGTGCCAAGTTGGCCCGACTCGATCTTGCCGCGCAGGGAGTTGCCGCGGGGGCGAAACTGCACCGTCTCGACCGGAAACCGCGCGGGGTTAAGGACCGACGAACGGGTTGACGAGGGCGAGGCTGTCGATGGTGCATGGGGCGCCCATGCCTTCCGTGTCCTGCTTCAGCGGGTCGCGCGTGTCGTGGCGGTAGATCAAGATGTTTGTATCAACGGCGTTCATGAAGCTCGTCGCGCGTTGGGTAGGGGCCGACTGAGCGGAAGCGGGAAGCATCCGCGCGAGCCTGGAAGCGCTCCAGCGCCTCTTGACGCCGCTTCTCTGCCTCCCTCGTGTCGTCGGTGCCCGGTTGCGAGGCGGGCTTGTCGAAGAGAAGCACGATGGCCTCCACACGATCTCCCTTGCGGCACGGCAACTGGGTCAGGTGAAGCTCGCCGTCGCTCTGAATCGTTGTCTCAATTTTGATGGCATTCATAGCGGACTCTCCTCTGTTGGTTGCACCCGCATTCTACAGCATCGTCAGATACCGCTCCACCTCCCACGCCGTCACCTGCCGGTGGTAGTCGTTCCACTCCTTCCGCTTCAGTTGCAGGAACTCCGGGTAGATCGGCCCGAGTCCGCCCTGGATCACCTCGTCGCGCTCCATCTCGTCGAGTGCCTCGTTGAGGCTCTGCGGCAGCGTGCGGATGCCGCGCCGCGTCATCTCCTCCGGAGAAAGGGCGTACATGTTCTCCCGGTTCGGCTCGCCGGGGTCGAGCTTGCGCCGGATGCCGTCCAGGCCGGCGTACAGGTAGGCGGCGAAGGCGAGGTACGGGTTGAACGCGGCCGACACCGTGCGATCCTCGACGTGGCCGGCGTCCGGGGTGCGGATCATCTGCGTGCGGTTGTTGTCGCCGTAGGTGATGAACGCCGGGGTCCAGGTGTAGCCGGAGTGCGTGCTATACAATCCCTGCCCCAATTGGAGGCGCTTGTAGCAGTTGACGGTCGGCGAGGTGACGGCGCACAGGGCGCGGGCGTGGGCCAGGACGCCGCCGAGGAAGTGGTAGGCCAACTCCGACAACCCCAGGCCGCGCGGCTCGTCCTCGGCGGCGAACAGGTTGCGGCCGGTCTCGACGTTAGCCAAATGGTAGTGCATGTGGGCGCCGGAGCCGGTGCGGTCGGCGAACGGCTTGGCCATGAAGGTCGCGATGGCGCCGTACTTGCGTGCCGTCTCGGCGGCCAGCATCTTGAAGAAGACGAAGCGATCCGCGGTGGTCAGGGCGTCGGCGTACTTGAAGTTGATCTCGAATTGTCCGTTGGCGTCCTCGTGGTCCGACTGGTAGACGCCCCAGCCGAGCTTCTTCAGGGCGTCGTTCATGTCGCGCAGGTAGTCGCAGGCCTGGGCCAGCCCCTTGTAGTCGTAGCACGGCTTGGCCAGGGAATCGACGCCGGCGGGGTCCCAGGGCACGACGCGGCCGTCGGCGGTGCGGCTGACCAGGAAGTGTTCCGGCTCGACGCCGACGTTGAAGACGTAGCCGGCCGCGCGCAATTCGCCCAGGACGCGCTTGAGGTTGACGCGCGGGCAGTAAGGGTGCGGCCGGCCGTCCACGTACAGGTCGGCGGCGAAGCGTGCCAGGCCGGGCTTCCACGGCAGCGGCGCGTAACTGGCCGGGTCGATCCGCGCCATCATGTCGTGCGACGCCGCGTTCTGCCCCAGGCCCCAGACGGCCCCGCCCGCGAAACCGGCCCCCACGTCGGCGACGTCGTCGAGGGCGCCCGCCGGCACCATTTTCACCTTCGGCGCCCCATGAATGTCCACGAACTGGACCAGCAGGTATTCGGTGCCGTCTTCTTGCAGTTGCGCCTTGAGCGTGCTGCGGTTCACGGTTATTCTCCCAGGGTCACGGTTGCAGGCGTCGTCGGGTACGGAAGTTGTGTATAATCGCTGGACCGACTGACTGCAAGCGCCCGCCCGGAGCAGAAGAGGAAACCATGTGCGGCATCGTTGGCTTCCTGGACAAGCGCGGTGGCACGGAGCGCCCGGTAGGGCGGACGCTTCTGGGCATGCTCGAGGCCCTGGGCTGCCGCGGGCCGGACTCGGCGGGCATCGCCCTGTTCGGGCCGCCGCGCGGCGGCCTCGCCCACGTCAAACTCCCCGAGGACGTCGGGCCTTCCGCGGCGGCGACGGCCGTCCTGGAGGCCGTGCGCGACGTGGAACTGGTCGTCCGCCATGAGATCCTGGGCGCCTACTTGCGCCTGGAGCTGGACGGCTCGGGTGACGCGACGGTGCTGGAGCGCACCCTCCGGGAGCGCGTCCCCGGCGCGGAAGTCGTCAGCCTCGGCAAGCGGTTGCTGATCGTGAAGCAAGTCGGCTCGCCGCGGCAGCTCGAACAGACCTACGGCATCTCGCGGCTGACCGGCAGCCACGGTATCGGCCACACCCGGCTGTCCACCGAGAGCCGGGTGGACCTGAGCCATTCGCAGCCGTTCTGGGCGCACGGCGTGCCGGACCTGGCGACGGTCCACAACGGCCACATCACCAACTACCACAAGCTGCGCCGCCGGTACGAGGAGCGCGGCTATCGCTTTTTCACCGAGAACGACTCGGAAGTGATCGGCGTGTACCTGCGCGACCGGCTGGCGGCCGGCCTCTCCCTGGAAGACGCGCTGCGCTCGTCGCTGGACGACTTCGACGGCTCGTTCAGCTACCTCGCGGCCAGTGCCGACCGCCTGGCCTACGTCAAGGACCGTTACGGCTTCAAACCGCTGGTGGTCGCGGAAACCGACGACTTCGTGGCCATCGCCACCGAGGAGATTGCCCTGCGCCAGGCGCTAGGGCACGACTTCGTGGCCCGCGAGCCGGCGCCAGGGACGATGCGCGTTTGGTCGGTGGCCTCAAGTGTGGGTGCGCGGACATGAGTGTCGGCGGCGGCTGGCCGACCAGGTATCCGTGGCGACTGCTGCCGCGCGGCGGGCGCCACCCGTATGTTCCTCCCTTGCGCGGTAACTGGCTAAAGCACCCGCCGCGTGGCCCGCAGCGCGGCTACCTGGACGATGCGGGCAACGAGTGGGTGCCGCACCCGCATCCGAGTGGTCGCGAGGAGGATTTCCACTGGGACGTTCAGCATCACGACGGGCGGCACACCAACGTGCGGCCTGACGGAGAGGTCCACCACGGCGACGATAACTTTGCCTGAGGGACAGAAAGATGAGCGTTATCTTGGAATCCCAGTCCGGGGACGAGTTGGTCGTGATCGAGGCGTTCCACGCCTCCCCGGAGGGCGAAGGCTTTGCCTGGGAGACGAGCCGGCACTTTCGCGTCGGCGAGCGCGTGCGCTACCTTGGTTTCCTCCAGGACCAGTACTATAGGGATCATCCGGGCCTGGGGTGGGTGGTTCGTTTCGAGGCGGCTGACGCCAAAACGTACCTCGCGACGCAGACCTATTTCGTGACTGAGGAGTGCTGGCAGGGGGTGAAGAAATTCTTCGCCCGCCGGCTGCTCCGCGAGCCCAAGTCCCGGAAGACCACGCGGCCCTGATTCGAGGACTCACCTTTGCCATCCACCATCGACGGCCGTGGCAAGACCACGCGCGACATCAACCGAGAGCTGCGCGAAGCCATCGCCCGCAGCGAGACCGACATCCGCGTGCTGAACCCCGACGCCCGCCACAACCTCGGCGTCGCCCTGCTGCAGCCGGTGCGGGTCGTCTTCGAGGGGAGCGTCGGCTACTACTGCGCCGGGATGATGGACGGCGCCCGCGTCGAAGTGCGCGGCAGCGCCGGCTGGGGCGCCGCCGAGTCGATGATGGGCGGCACCGTGGTCATCGACGGCAGCGCCGGGAGCGGCGTGGCGGCGTCGATCCGGGGTGGGACCGTTGTCGTCCGCGGCGACGCGGCGGCCCGGGCCGGCGTTTCCATGAAGGGCGGCACGCTGCTCATCGGCGGTAGTTGCGGTTACATGGCCGGCTTCATGATGCAGAAGGGGTGCATCGTCGTCTGTGGCGACGCCGGCGACGCGGTCGCCGATTCCATGTACGAAGGGGTGGTGTACGTCGGCGGCAAGATCGCCTCGCTCGGCAACGACGCCGTCGTCGAGGAGGCGTCCCCCGACGACCGCGCCACCCTGGTGCAGCTCCTCTCCTCCTACGACGTGCCGGCGCCGGCGTCGTTCCGCAAGGTCGTGTCCGGCCGCAAGCTGTGGAACTTCGACAAGAAGGACCTCGAAGTCTGGAAGGCGGCGCTGTGAAGGACAGAGCGACAATGCATCCGCTGACGATTGGCAGAACGTATCACTTGCTCATGTCGGACGGCCGCGCCCTGGGCCACGTCCGCATCCAGCGGATCGAGGACTCCTGGGCCGAAGGCCCCTTTATCCCCGCGCCGGCCTTCGCCGAGTTTCGCGAGCTCTTCGAGCGTGCGGACGAGTTGGCGCGCGACCAGATCATCCCGCTCTGGGAGCAGGCGGCCGACGCCATCGAGGCACTGCACATTCAGGTCGCCGAGGAAGAAGGCGGGGCCCGCCACGGCGGCTTGCGCGTCTTTGTGGCCGGCGACGAAGCGTCTATTGGGACTCCCCTTTGCGTGTCATGAGTCGTGATCGCAGGCGTTTCGACATCAGGAAGGCAGCGCTGTGAACCCCGAGCCCGCACACCCGCCGCAGGCCAGCGGCACCTACACCCCCGCCGTCATCGAGGACATCCAGGTCAAGGCGGAGCTGGGCCGCTACCGCATCCGCGGCTTCGGCATCCTGCGGCCGCGCACCTGGGCCACCTTCGACGACCTCACCTTCATCCCCTGCGGCCTGACGCGCATCCCCCTGGAGGGCTACCGCGAGAGCTGCTCCACGAAGACAGTCCTCGGCACGCGCTACGCCAAAAAGCCGGTCGAGTTGGATTTGCCGGTGATGATTACCGGGATGAGCTTCGGCGCCCTGTCGTACAACGCCAAGGTCGCCCTGTCCCGCGCGGCGCGGGCGGCCGGCACCTCGACGACCACCGGCGACGGCGGCATGCTGCCGGCCGAGCGCGAGAACTCAAAGACGCTCATCTACGAGGTGCTGCCCAGCCGCTACGGTATCAACGTCCACCACCTCCGCCAGGCCGACGCCATCGAATTGACCATCGGCCAGGGCGCCAAGCCGGGGACGGGCGGACTGCTGCTCGGCTCGAAGGTGTCGCCGCAGATCGCCGAAATGCGCGACCTGCCGCCGGGCGTCGATCAGCGCAGCCCGTGCCGGCACCCCGACATGCTCGGCCCCGACGACATGATTATCAAGATCGAGGAACTCCGCGAAGCGACCGACTGGCAGGTGCCGATTTTCGTCAAGCTCGGCGCCAGCCGGGTCTACGACGACGTGAAGCTGGCCGCCAAGGCCGGCGCCGACGTGGTCGTGGTGGACGGCATGGAGGGCGGCACCGGCGCCTCGCCCGAATTGCTCCAGGAGCACACCGGCATCCCGACCCTGGCCGCCGTGTGCGAGGCGCGGGCGGCGCTGGAGGAGATGGGCCTTTACGGTACCGTGCAGCTCATCATCGCGGGCGGCCTGCGCCACGGCAGTGACATGGCCAAGGCGCTGGCGCTCGGCGCCGACGCCGTTTACGTCGGCACCGCGGCGCTGATCGCCCTGAACTGCAACGCGCCACTCTACGTCGAGGACTACCACGCCATCGGCGCGGCCCCGTACCACTGCCACCACTGCCACACCGGCCGCTGCCCCGTCGGCATCACCACGCAGGATCCGGAACTGGTCAAGCGGCTGGACATTGACGCGGGGGCCGAGCGCGTGGCCCACTGGCTGCGGGCGGTGACGTCGGAGATTCAGATCCTGGCCCGGGCCTGCGGCAAGCGCGACGTCCACGACCTGGAGCCGGAGGACCTGCGCGCCCTGACGCTGGAGGCGTCGATGATTACGGGGGTGCCCCTGGCCGGGACCAACGTGGTGTTCGGAGGCGGACCCGGTTGGAAGCGATCCACGCACGGGAGCTGATTTAGCGTTTCGCGCTCGCAGCGCGAAACGAGAAATCAACAAGCGCTGCACGGGGAGATGCGCGATGGGCGATAAAGCGGACCTCGACGCCATCGTCACCGAGGTGGTCGTCGAGGGCCACGTCAGTCCGGACGAGCTGCGGCCGGAGGAGCGCGCCTACCTTAAGGAGCACGCGCTGAAGAAGCCGCTGCGCGTGCTGGACGTCTGGGCGCTGGGCGTCGGCGTCGTCATCACGGGCGCTTACTTCGGCTGGAACCTCGGGCTCAAGGACAACGGCGCCATCGCGATGCTGGTCGCCTCGCTGCTGGTTTGCCTGCTCTACCTGGCGTGGGTGCTGGCCCTGGCCGAGTTGTCGGTGGCCATGCCGTTCGCCGGGGGCCCGCTGGGGTACGGCCGGCGCGCCGCGGGGCCGCTGCTCGGCTTCGTCATGGGCTGGTCGATGCTGCTGGAGTGCCTGTTCGCCACCATCGCCACCGCCATCGCCACAGGGGGCTACGTCGCCTATCTGCTTCAGCCGGTGGTCGATATCCCGGAGCCGGTGCTGCGCATCGTCGTCGGGCTGGCCACCGTCCTGATCTTCTTCCTGCTCCAGGCGTGGGGCGTCAAGGAGCAGTCGTGGGTGATGATGGTGATGACCTACGGGGCCATCCTGGGACTGGTCATCTTTTGGGTTGTCGCCGCCACGAACTTCTCCTGGGAGCGCGTCTGGACGAAGCCGGCCCTGCCCGCGGCGCTGGGTTGGCAGGCGGTGCTCAAGGCGGTGCCCTACGCCCTGTGGTGGCTGGTCATGATCGAGACCGTGGCCCTGGCCGCCGAGGAGGCCCACGAGCCACACCGCACCATCCCGCGCGGCCTGGTGTGGGGCCAGCTTACCCTGATCGGGCTGGTCGTGCTGACCTGGCTGTTCGCCTGCGCGGCGGTGGACTCGCAGGAAATAGCCGCCGTCGATTATCCGCTGCTGAAGGTCATCGACCTCATCCCGGCGGGAGAGGCGCGCCTGCTCTTCTTCGGCTTCGGGGCCGTCGCCCTTTTCGGCATGATCGCCAGCTATCACGGCATGGTCTACGGCACCAGCCGTCAGGGGTTCGCCCTGGGGCGGGCCGGCTATCTGCCGCTGATCCTGGGGCAGGTCCACGCCAGGCGGCGGACGCCGGTGCCGGCCCTGCTGGCATGCAGTCTCATCACCGCGGGCTTCGTGGTCGCCAATTACTGGTACAAGGAGGCCATCGACGTCGCCGTCCTCGTCTCCACGCTGACGGCCCTCATCTGGTATATCCTCGCCATGGTTTGTCTCTTCATGCTGCGGCGCCGCGAGCCGGCCCTGTTCCACAAGTACCGCACGCCGCTCTACCAGGTGCTGCCGCTGTTGGTGGTGTTGCTGTCCCTTTTCGCGGTCTGCATGTACAGCATGGCGAACGAAGCGGTGATCCCGTTGACAGTCGCGCTTTATGCGGCCGGGCTGGGATACTTCTGCTTCTGGGCCCGCAAGCGACTGCAGCACGCCGCCCCCGAGGAACTGGCCGCCCGCCACGCCCAGCCGGTGAAAGACGGAGTACGATGAGCACGGACAAACCGCCGCCCGATGGGACCGCGCAGGTCGGCCCCCGATACCCCCTGCTCGAGCGCGCCACCGCGGCGGTCTTGCTGCTGGTGCTGCTGGCGCTGGGATGGATGGCGCTGGCGGCGTGGACCCCGGAATGGGATTGGCAGGTGTCGCTGGACGTCCAGGTCGGGCTCGTCCTGGCGCTGCTGACGACGGCCCTCATCCTGGTGAGTATCGTGGCCCTGCTGCACACGCACTCGTAGCAGCGCGAACTCATTTGGCGGCCCTCCCCACCTTGACACGTGGGACCTGAAGCCGCACGCCCCCGAGGACATCAAGCAAGTGCCGGGGCGCATGTCGAAAGTCCGGGTCATCAGGTAACCCCCGAACCAAAGCCCGTCGCCTGAGCCCCGGAGTATTTTCACGGCAGACTTTCAGTCCTCGGCCCGGAAGGCGAGGGCGTGCGGCGACCCCTTCTCGAGTGCCGCCCTGGCCCACGCTTCCCTGGCGTGGGCCAGGCAGTCGAGGACGGCCCGGCCGCGCACCACTTGCAGCCGATGCTTCATCAACTCCAGCGCCGTCTCCGTCCGGGGGCTGACCGCCAGCAGCGCCCGGGCCGCTTCCTCGAACTGCGGCGGGCCGACCTTGCGGGCGTCCTCGTCGTCCAGGGCCAGATAATCGCGGCACAGTTGCTCCGTCGCCGGCCCCGGACACTTCTCCAGGGCCGGCCAGGCCACCATCTTGACGCGGAAGTCGGTCCAGGATCGGGGGTTCTTCCAGCGCGGGTCAATGACCGGCTCCAGGACCGGGTCGTCGCGCCACAGGGCAAAGCGGGCCACCTCGACGGCGTTCGGTGTACGCAGCAGGATCAGCGAACGCAGCGCCATCGCGCCGTCGAAGCCGTGATACATCCAGTCCTTGTGCAAGCTCCGTTTGCGGACGCGTTCCTCCAGTGCCGCGAAGGCTTCTTTCGACGACGCCCTGGCGGCCAGCAGTTGCTCCGCCGCGCGGGCGCGGGCGCGGATGTGCTCCCCCGAAGCCGCCTGGTCCGACGCGGTTTCGGCCACGCGGTCCCAGTCGTCGGCCTTGCGGAGAGTCGCGATCAGTTCCGCCTCGCCGGGCCGTTTCGCGTCGTCCGCAGGCGGCGCCACCCGTCGCGGCGACACGGGTTCCCCGGACAGCTTGCCGAGCTTGCGGCCGAGGGCGACGGCCACGCCGCGCGGGTCATCGACGATGACGCCGTCGCCGGGCTTCTTCAGCGCCGCGGCGATGGGTTCGGGGAAGATCTCGCTGCGGTCGTGGTACAGGCCGGGGCCCTTGTAGCGGCGCACCTTGAAGCGGGGGTCGCGCAGGATGACCCCGCCGGTGTCCGTGTTGCAGTAGCCGACGTGCTCCCACATGTCCATGCGCGTGAGCAGGTCGGCGATGGCTTCGTCGAGTCCGGACCGCTTGATGTCCAGGTGCATCAGCCCGCCGTATTTGCGGTGCAGGTCGAAGACCTCGACGAGCGTGGGGATGCGGCACTGCTCGCCGAACCGGCCGGGGTTGCGGAACCGGAAGCGCTGCAATTGCTCCCACGAGTAATCGCCGACGTCGCCGTAAGCCTCCAGCAGGTGGTCCAGCATGTCGTCGTGGAAGACGACGAGCACGCCGTCTTTCGTCGCGCGGATGTCGAACTCGTTGCCGTCGCCGCCCAGCTCGAAGGTGGCGCGGAACGCCTCCAGCGTGTTCTCGTGGGCGTGCTCCGAGGCGCCGCGATGGCAGATGATATCGACGCCCTTGCGGCGCTCGGCGACGCGCTCCTTGCGGCGGGCCGCCTGCTCCGGCGTCTCCGCGGGGACGTCGGCGCGAAACTCGAACCCGTACAGGAAGGCGCGCTTCAGATAGAACTTCGCCTGCCGTGCCGCCGCGGGGGCCGCCTCGCCCCCCTTCCAGCGCACGGCCAAGGCCGCGTGATCGCCCTTCAGAGGCGGGCAGTCGTCGCGCGCGAATCCGGGCAGAGGCTTGCCCGCCTCGTCGAGCAATTCCACCTGAAGGATTCCCTCGTCCAGGCCCGCCGCGCTGGCTTTCTTCGCCGGCCGCGTCAGCAGGTTGACGAACAGCTTCGTGCTGCCCAGCGGCCGCGACTGGGTGACGGCGATACCCAGCGTCGGGCCGCCCGCCGACGAGGCCAGGGCGTACAGGCGGTCGGCGCGCCACGACGCCCGGCACAGCGCCGCGTTGAACGGCAGGAAGTGTCCGCCGTGGTCGATCACCTTTTCCTCGTAGCCCACGTCCTTCGACGGGGCACGCGTGTCGGAGATCTGCCGGTGCGGGCCTTCCGTGGCGCCGTAGTAGACGTGCAGCTTGCCGTCCTCGACGGTCAGGTACTGGCTCTGCCAGATCATGCCGCCGCCGTAGTCGCCCAGCGGGGCGTTGTCCAGGCACGGCCGGCGGTCGGGGAACCACCACCGGCGGCCGTCCCGCGAGGCGGCCAGGCGCAGGTTCAGCGTCTGCGTCAACGGCAGGTACATCGTCACCAGGGCGACGTAGCCGCCGGGGACTCGCAGAGGCACGCACTCTTGATACTGGGTGTCCCGGTGGTCGCGCTCGTCCGCGGTCAGGAGCATCAGCGGATCCTTGAGCCACTTGTTGCCGTCGCGGCTGATCGCACGGTAGCAACTGCGCCGCGGGAAGTCCTCGTAGGCCGGCAGGTGATCGGTCGGCTTGTGCGGGCCGCCTAGCCGGTAATAGGCGACGTAGCCTTCCTCCGGGTCGCGGTAGAAGAAGCACAGGTCGCCCTTCATCGGGTCGTTGACGAACTCGCCGGTGCCCTCCCACTTCTTGCCGTCCTTCGACCGGTAGCGGTAGTAGCCGTTGCCCTTCGGCGCCTTGCCCTTGACCGCGCCCCAGCTCTCGCGCAGCACGAACATCTCGTAAGGCCACTCCCTGTTGCCCGGATCGACCAGGACGGAGGAGTACGCCGAGACGCCCTCGCCGACGTCGAAGAGGATGTTTGTCGTTTTGTGGGCCCCGAAGGAGATGTTGTCCAGCCGGGGCCGCGCCCATTTGACGCCGTCGTCGCTCTCGAACAGGCAGACGCGGCGGTGGGAATGGTTCTCGGACTCCCACGGCTTGCCCTGGTTCTCCGGCTGCTTCTCCGGCAGTTCCTCCGCGGGGGTACAGACCAGGTACGCCTTCCAACGATTGTCGATGGGATCCTGGAAGACCGACCCGTGGATGCCGACGCCGCCGCGGTCCCAGGGCATCTCGCCCTCGATGAGCGGGTTTTGCGGGTCCGGCGTCGCCGGCTCGACGCGCCAGCCGCACAGGCGCAGCTCGGCGAAGTCGTCAGGCATCAGCAGCCGCATGCGCGGGCTGGCGTCGCCGGCCAAAACCGGCGACCCGGCGAGGCCCGCGAGCAGGAACAGGGATACGGCGGGAAGATGAGGTTTCGTCGTCATGTCCATCGACTCCGCGGAGGCTCGAAGCGGCGACTCCGTCGAGTGTACGCCGAGGGCGCGCCGTTGACACTCTCCGTGTGATAGATTATGTTAATGTGACGATAGACCCGACCAGGCGAGTTTGCTTCGGTCCCCCCCACCAAAGCTCGCCGCGCAGACCTACCTCAGAAGCCCCCCGCCATCGCCCTTTTGTCCGCGCCTGGTCGCCGACCGCTGATTGACGACGTCCGCCCCGGTGGCCCCATTTGATGGGCCGCCCCGGGCATCCGTCGCCGTTTCCGCCCCCGGGCCGCGCCCGTCCGGGCCGCGGGGATGGTCCGCACCGCCCGCCGTGTTGCCGGGGACCGAACGCGCCCCCGGCTCTCCCACCCGCCGCGCGGGTCTTCGCCGCCTGTCGGCACCCCGTGCCTCACCTTCCGACCGGAGGTCATCGCATGGACCCCTCGATCCGCTTCCGCTGCCCGGGCTGCCGGGCGCGCATTAAAGCCCCCGCGCAGCTCATCGGCCAGACACGCAGCTGTCCGGGGTGCGGCCGGCGCCTGCTCGTTCAGATGAGTCCGCCGGAAGACCTGGGCCCCGTGCTGCTCTCGGACGATACCCCGGCCCCCGTCCCACGGAGGTTCTCCTCGGCGTTCTGACCCACGAGGGGGATCCCTGATACCTGAGATTCAGGTAAGGCGGCGTCCAGGAATAACTTCCGTTTAGCGGCGGGTCGCAGACCCGCGCGGGTCTGCGACCCGCCGCTAAACACTGGAACTGAATGATGGACGCCGCCTCAGCTTTTTCCCGCCGGCCGCCTTGTCGTCAGCTGAGCAGTCGCCGAGCGGCGTCGCTGATGGCCGGCTGGCCGCGCTCCCACTCGCGCCGCACCTGGTTCAGGCCGTAGGCACACAGCTCGAAATCTTCGCTGAGGCGGCGCAGCACCGCCGCCTCCTCGCGGTAGGCCTCGCCCTCGAAGGTGCTGGCGATGTAGTACGACCGCTTGCCCTGCTCGCAGTAGTCGATGAAGAAGTCCTTGGACAGCACCGAGCGCAGGCGGCTGACCGCCTCGGGGTAGACGCCGGTCCAGAACAGGGTGAAGTCGCCGATGTGGCGGTAGACCTCGCGGCGGGTGCGGCCCTCCGGCGGCAGCCCCTCGGCCTCGATGACCATCTCGGCCACCTCCTCCAGGCGCCGGCCCTGGGCGTTGCCCAGCCGGTAGACGGCGTCCAGGTGGATGAAGCGCAAGAGCATCTCCGACAGGTAATCGATCAGGCGCGGGTCGCCCACGCCCAGGTGGTTAATGAACGTGTGCTCGGTATAGCCGGCGAAGAGCCGACGGAGCGGGTGGTCCGCGCGCACAGAGGACATGACTCTCCCTCTCTCTCCCGTTGACGGCGTCGGGCCGGCCGTCCCTGGCTCAGCCCCATCTGCCATTCTAGTCCCGGCTGCCGTTCCGTCAAACCCAACTGGGACCCGGGGCCCCTGACAAGTGAGCCAGGCGCGCGCCCCTGGGGAACGCAAAGAGCCCGCGGGCCGAGGGGCCCGCGGGCTCTTTGCGCCGGTTGGGGGAGGTCGTCTTACTTGCCGGGCACCTCCGGCCTGCCATCGGTCTCGGCCACGCGCCGGCTGTACGACTCCTCGCGCTCCTTGCGCTCCTGGTCGTCCTCGTCCTGGGCGCTGGAGTGGGCCACCAGCTTCCCTTCCGGGGTGAGGAACACCAGCTCGCTCGCGGCGGCCTGTTTCACTTCACTCACGGGAGTCGCCTTGGAGCTGGGGGAGGTTTCGGCCGGGGCGGCGCCGTCCGGCGTGGTGCCTTCGTCGCCCTTCGGCGGCGGGGGAGCGCCGCCGCGATGGTAGCTCGCCGTGCCCCCCTCGAAATCCAGCAAGATCGGCGCCTTCCGGATGTCGAGGAAACTCATCTCCTCCGTCGGTCTCATGTCGCGGCTCAGGGTCCTCGGCTGTCGGCCCGCCAGGTAGAACGTGCTCTGCTCCGGCGACCAGACCGGCACGTGGACGTGTACTTTCTTCAGGCCGACGTACTCGCCCCGGAAGGCGAACAGCCGCTCGCCCACAATCCAATCGCCGACCGGGAACATCACCGTCTGGGACCCGCGCGTCAGTTCGAATTGGTCCTTCCAGACGTGGAGCTGCACGACCGCCTGGCGGTCGGGGAAGGGGACGCGCGGCACGTTCCAGTTCATCCCCCTCCATTCCCGAGCTTCCTTTTGGCTCTTCGCCGCGAGCATCGTGAGTTCATCGACCGCATAGTAATGCAGGTCGTCGGGCACCCGGACGCGCAGCGCCTGGCCGTCAGGCCCCTTCACGGGGTACCAGTCCGAGCGCAACTCTTTCCACTTGGCGAGGGCGGGGTTGGCAACTTCGGTCTCGGGCTTGTTGTAATTGGGGTTCGCCATCTTTACCAGGACGCGGTACTCGTAGGTCCGGCCGGGCTGGATGGTGACGTCGAGGAAGCGCAGCACGCTATAGCTGGGGGGCGTCCATTCCTGGGCCTGCCCGCTCGCCGGGGCCGCGCGCTCGGGGCCCTCGGGGGGAGTCTCCTGGGGGCCGAAGGCGTTGAAGTCGCCGCTTCCCATGTCGAACTTCGTGCGGGCCACTACCGGGGGCGGCTCCTTGGCAGCCACCTCGGTCAGCGTCTGCTGGATTTTCGGCAACTCTTTCTCGACGTCGGGGTAGGGCTTGGAGCCGGACGCCCTGAGGGGGATCTGGACGGGGCGCGGCATGTACAGGCCGGGCCAGAGCAGCTGGGCCAGTTCCGGGTTTTCCGGCGAGTCCTCGAACAGGACGTGGGTCCGCAGGGCCCGGTATTCGCTGTCGGGGCTCTCAAAATCGATGGCCTGCCACTCCGAGCCGGAGGGGCCGAGGACCACCTGGCCGTCGGGGCCGATGGTCTTCCGCTGGACCTCGAAGCCGACGAAGCGGAACCCGGCGAGCGTGACGTCCTGACCCTTCTTGTTGTCCTTCTCGGTGAGAGTTTCCTGGACCACCTGCGAAGCGTTCTCCAGGCGGAGGGCCCGTTGGAACAACTCGACCTGTTTGCGGAACGGGAAACTGCCGGCGACGATGACCATGCGCTTCGGCAACAGGTCGCGGGCGAAGGTGGCGTCTGGGGGCACCTCATCTTTGCGGACCCAGTTCACTTCGAGGTTCTTCTTGTCACCGTCGCCGAAGACGCCGCCGCTGCCGGGTTTCTCGCCCGAGGGGGGCGCAAAGCCGTTGGGGGTGCCGCGGTTGTTGGGGTTGAACCCCGGCGGCATGCCCCCGCCGGGACCGGGCTTGCCGCCCTTGTTGAAGATGTCACCGATCCTGAAGGGGTCATTTTTGCCCCTCTTGACATGCTTGCCGCTGCCCCTCAGGATGCCGACAAAGACCTCGCCACGATCGTTCTTGACCATGTAATTGCTGATCTGGGCGGCCCAGACGCTGGCCGCGAACTCCTCCGGGCCGAGGATGCTCGGGTTCTGGCGCTTGTTCGACGGGATGTCGCGCGGGGCGAACAGCGCGAAGAGCATGCGGAAGGCGTTCGGATCCTGGGCGACGCTGCCGGCCTGCTTCTGCAGCTGCGGATCGACCTCGCGCAGGTTCTTCTTCTCGGCGTCGCTCGGGGCCAGCGTGCCGGGGCCCGCCGTCCCAGCCTGGTCCTTCTTGTCCTTGGCGACCTTGGTGATCGCCTCCGCGCTTGCCTTGGGGCTGTCGCTGAGCAGGCCCTTGTGCGGCCAGAACAGACTGAGGACGATCATCAGCAGGGCGATGCCGCCCGCCGCGTACAGGCCGACGCGCTCCCCTTTTTCGAGGAGGAATTGCTTGAAGTTGAAATCTTTCATCGCCATGTGCTGGCTCCTCCGCTGGGGCGTTCGTGCGTCGCGCAGCCTTCGGGGCCGCGCGACGGAGGCCATTCTCGGGGTCGATCCTCACTTCGGCGGTTGCGGGGCGGGCTGCTCCGCCGCGCCGCCGGCTGCAGGCTGAGCCGGCTTCGGCGGCCCGGACTCGGCGTAGCTCATGACCAGGGTCCCGAACCGCTGCATCTCGTCCTTGTCGAGGACCTTGGCGAGTTCCTTCACGAACTCGTCTCTCTTGGACTCCTTATCCTTCTTCAAGGCGGTCAGCTTCGTGCGCATTGCGTCGGGCATTCCCGCGTCGCGCAGAGAATTCATTGAGGCGTCCGTGACCTTGAACCATTCGTGGTAGCGCTCGTAGAGCGCCGCGATGCCGTAGACCGCCACCTCTACGAGGTTGGGGTCGGTGTCGTCAACCGGGGTCGTCGAGGAGGTCCCCCCGCGGGGGGTGCCGTAGCCTGGCCCTGCCGGCACGCCGGGGCCGGGCGACTTCGGGCCAGCGCCACTCGTCCTCCCCGGTGTGCTGCCGGGGCCGGGCGACGCCGGACCCGAGCCACTCGTCCTCCCCCCACCCGGCGGGCTCATGATTCCCCCCCCAGGGCGCCCGCCGCTGGGAGGCCCGGGGATGCTTCCGGGGCCGCCAGGTTTGCCGGGAGGCCCGGGAATGCTGCCGGGGCCCTCCGGTCCGCCGGATCCGCTGGCGACCATGGGGCCGATCTTGATCCCCTCGGCGCGCTTCCATTGCACCTGGGTGATCTGGATGCGGAGCCGCGAGTTGGTCACCGCTGTCAGCAGATCCTGCATGTGGGCCTGCTCGACGACCAGCGACAGGGCGACGGGCATGTGCCGCACCTGTTCGGTCACGGAAATGTAGCGGTTGCGGACCAGGCCGTTGTGCGTCTTGCTGGTGTCGGAGGCCGACCCGCCTGGCCCACCCGGTCCCGGGATCCCGCCGGGCGCCGACCCCAGGGCGCCGGGCCCCGCAGGACCACCCGGAGTCATACCGGGCTGACCGCCCGGGGGGGGGGCGGCCTCCTTGGGCGGCTCGACGAACTGGGTCGCCGACTTCGCCACCAGGTTGGCCGTCCGGTGCGAGTTGCACTTCTCCCAGCCGGCGCCGCCGGGGAACTGGATCGCGTTGAGGTACTTGATCGGGGACGTGTACGGGGTAAAGACCTCATCCACCTCGATCGGGTTGGCATCCACGTCGAGGACCGGGAAAGACTGCTGAAGCGGGGCGAAGTTCTCCCACGCCAGCCATTCGCCGAGCATGTTGATTCTGAAACTGCGATCCCCCTGGCGAACGAGGAACTGCGCCGCCGCCAGCGACTGCGTGCGCCGGGTGGCGTTGACGTTCGTTAGCTTGCTCTCGGGACTGATGACGGTCTGCCCTTGCTCTGTCTTTTGAATCAGGAATTCCAACTCCCAATTCGGGTTGCGGAAGCGCTGGCGGACGGTGCCGGCCTTGAGCGCCGGTTCGGACTTGTCGGCGGTCACCTTGACGAGGAGGGGGAGGTCATCGAGGTTGGCGGCGAAACCGGTCAGCGGCACGGCCTTCTGCAAGCGTACCTTCTCCCCGACCTTGGCGGCCGCCGCGAAGGCGAGAACTTGCGGCACCGGCGGCTTGGCGGCGCTCTTCTGCCCCACCTGGAGGTCGAGGCCGGGGACTGCCAACTTGGCGTCGAGGCTCGTCAGCGTGGTCTGGGTGGTGGCCGTCAACTCCTTCTTGTCGTTCTGCTCCAGCACCAGGTCGAGTTGCCAGTTGGGAGTGCGGAAGCGCTGGCGGACGATGACCGATTTCTTCTTCTCCTCGTCCGCGCCGGGGGTCTCGGGGGACACCGCGGCCGGCGGGGAGCCAGGGGTAGCGACGACGGGCGCGGGAGGCGCCGCCTCAGGCGCCTGCTGGTCGAGTTCCGTCGGCGGGATGTCGATGCGCTTGAATTGGGCGACGTTATCGAAGTGGGCCGCGGACTCCAGGGCCTTCTTGACGATGTTGAACAGTTCGTCCTGCACCCAGATGTCTTCCTGGGACAGCCAGACTTCCTCGTTGGTGAGATCCCTGCTATCCTCCTTGAAGGCGGTGTGGTGGATGAGGGTGTCCCACGGGTCATTGTTCGGCCGCAGGATGGGCTTCAGCCGATCCGCCAACTCCTCCGCTTTGAGTTGCGAGTCGTACTTGCCCGTGCGCTGGAATTCCCGGCGCAGGTCGGAGGAGAGTTCCATGCCGAAGTATCCGGCGCGTTCGAGATGCTCCTTGCCGGTGATCTCGGGCCACGTCATCAGGTCGGTCTGACCCTTCCACGCCTGAGCCCAAACCTTGTCCTTTTGCTTCTCCAGATCCTTCTGTTTGTCGGCGAGGAGGTGGGTGAAGTTCTCGTTTTTGATGTCCTTGAGGGCGGTCACATCCTGCTTGGCCTTGGCAACTTTCCCCTTGTTGCTCGCCGCCGTATCGCCGCAGTTGACGAGGGCGACGATCAGGATGATGAGCCACAGCGGCCCGAAGGCGATCAGCCCGACCCAGAAGCGGTTCTTCAGGAGCGTTTCTTTATCCATCTTCATGGGTTGCTACCCGTGTTGGAGTCAGGGAATGCCGGGAGACACCGGGCGGCGGGCCAGATCCCGCCGCCGTTCGGCCGCTACTTCGGGGGGCCCGCCCCAAGGCCCGTCGGCATCGCGGGGGCGCCGCCCATGCCAGGGCCCATCATGCCGGGGCCGCCGGCGGGGGCTGCCGTGTCGCCGCCGGCAACGGTCGTGGACCGCAGGGCGTCGGACGGCGTGTTCTCCTTCCAGATGAAGAGAACCACAAACTCGGTGCGATTGAGCACCTGCTTATCGATGGGCGGGGTCTTGGCGCCGCCGGTGCCCGGGGGAGGTACCCCGCCCAGGCCCCCGGTCCCAGGCCCGCCACCGCCCGATTTCCCCGATCCGGTCTCCCCCGCGCGGGAAGTGACGAGCGGCGACCAGCTGCTGCGGCCGGCCGGGGCCTTGCCGGCCCCGCCGGGCAGGCCGCTGCCCTCGCTACCGCTGGGCGATGCGGGACCACTGCCTGACACCAGCCCGCCCGCGGCTGGTCCGCCCGGTCCCTGACCGGTGCCGCCCGAGGAGGTGCCGACCAGGCCGGCCACGTAGCCGGTGTGGCGGAGATCAGCCTTGTTCTTGTCATCCACCTGATAGAGGACGACATGGCTGAGGAGGCCGACGACCGGGTCGGTGGAGGCGGGCTTGGCGGCGTCGGCTGCCGCGGCCGCAGGTTTGACGCCGGGGGCGCCAGGGGCGGCGGGAGCCGGCGCGTCACGCGCGCCCGCATCGGCCAGCGCTTGCACAAGAACCTTGAGCGTGAAGTTGACCCCGTCCTCGTGGTTGGTGTAGCCGCGCAACTCGACGACCCAGCCGGTCTCTTTCTCCTTGGGCATCAGATCCCAGTGGCTCAAGGGGCGGACCTTGTCCTTCTCATCGGTCAGGTTCGTCTTCATCTTCGCCCAGTAGGCCGCCAGGTCGTCGCAGAAGCGGGCGTCGAGCGACTCGATGTTGAACTGGATCAGGTCGTTGTCGAGGCCCGTCGTGTCGATGCGCTGGCCCCCCGTGGGATTCTGCAGCCGCTTGAGGTACTCCTTGTAGGCATTCCCCGCCCGGGTTCTGTCGTAGCGCTCCCACGCCTTGGCCGGCACGTTGGTGAGGTCGGGTTGCGGTAGGGCGTCGGCGACGAAGCGGTTCAGCGCCAGCCAGTTCAGCTTCTCGTCCTGGCCGGCGATGATGCTGCGGACGGCCCGCTCCTCCTTCTCGGTTTCCTTCTTCTGATCGCTGAAGGCGTCGTTTTTCTTTTTGACGATACTGACGGCCCCTTCGGCCTCGGTGAGGGCCGCCTTGAGCGGCTCGTTCTTGATATTGACGGCCCGGTTTTCCCAGTAGTAGCTCCAGACGTAGCCGCCGGTGCCCAGCAACAGGGCCGCCGCCGCGGCGGCCGCCCACGGCTTCTTGGCGCGGACCAGGCGCTCGGTGCGGATTTCCGGCGGCAGCAGGTTGGTCTGCAGGCGGGCGACCTTCAGCCCCTGGATCGCCAGGCCGTAGGCCACCGCGAAGCTGAGGACGTTCTCGGTGAAGGCCGGAGCGCTGATGACGCCCTCGCCACCCAGCCGCTCCAGCTTCTGCAGTTTGCGCACGTCGAGCTGCAGCTTCTCGGCCAGGAAGCGCTGCAAGCCAGGCAGGCGGAAGGCACTGCCGAGGCCCATCATGTATTCGATCTGGGCGTCGCGGTGCGTGTTGGTGAAGTAGCCGAGCGAGCGCTGCACCTCGCCGGCGAAGTCGTTGAGCACCGGCTTGAGGGCGGTGAGGATTTTCTTCAACTCCGGTCCCGACTTGGTGGCGTTGCGCTTCAGGTGCTCGGCCTTGGCGAAGGTGAGCTTGAGGTCCTTGGTCAGGGCGCGGGTGAAGTGGTTGCCGCCCAGCGGGATGGGCCGCTGCCAGATGATGCGGTGGCCGTCGGTGACGATCAGATTGCACGAGTCGGCCCCGATGTCGAGAGCGACGACGCACTGCCTCTTGCCGCCCGCCTCGGCCGCCTCGCTGCTGGCATCGACGTTGAGCAGGTCGTAGGCGACGTAGTTGCACAGGCACAACGGCGCCATCTGCACCAGGTGGACCTCGACGTTGACGTCCTTGAAGTGCTGCAGGTAGCGGGTGACCATGTCGCGCTTCATGGCGAACAGGCCGATTTCGGTCTCCAGGGCGAAGCCGTCGGTGACGATGCCGGAGGAGACCTTCTGGTAGTCCCAGACGACCTCGTCGAGGTTGAAGGGGATCTGCTGCTTGGCCTCGAACTTGACGATGTCGCCGATCTTCTTCTCTTCGACGGGGGGCAGCTTGACGAAGCGGGCCAGGCCGCTCTGGCCGGGGACGCTGATGGCGACGAGGTCGCCCCGGAGGGTATTGCGCGAGAGGAACTTCTCGAGCGCCTCGCGGGTGAGCTGGTCGGGGTCGGCGTCGGGTTGGCTGAGGATCTTGTGGTGCTCGACGTAGTCGAAGGCGGTGGCCTGGACCTGGCCGTCCTGCACTTCCAGGCGGAGGGCCTTGAGGGCACACTGGCCAAGATCGACGCCCCAGACGCCGGGTTGGACTGCTGCCATTGGCAAGAATCTCCGGTGCGCCGCCGCGGCCGGTCGGGGCCGCGGCGGTCACTCATAGGATTGCGCTCACGTGCGAGAAAAGCCGGGAAGCGCGAAACTGCCCTATCGTAACCTGTGACGGCGGGTTGCGTCAACGGGGTCGGTTTCGGCGTCGCCCTACAGATAGACAACGGGCGCGGCACGGGATTCGTTGGCGGGCCGGAAGAATTTCGGGCCGTGGTGCGAGCGGCCCGCACGATGGCTCAGTCCTTGGGGCGTTCTTTGCCGAAGACCTGGGTGTAGTAGGTCTCGCCCTTGTCGTCGGTGGCCAGGCCGATACCGATCTCGTCGTACTTGGGGCTGAGGATGTTGTCGTGGTGGACTTTTGAATCCATCCACCCCTTGAAGAGGGCCGCGACGGTGGCGCCCTTCTCGCCGGCGCCGATGTTCTCGGCGACGCTGCGATAGTTGTAGCCGGCCTTATCGACGCGCTGGGCGGGGTTCAGTTCGTCGAGGACGTGCTCCATCCGGTGCTGCTTGGCCATGTTCGCCGAGTGGGCCCGTGCCACCTTGAGGAGGGTGGCGTTGACTTTCAGGGCCGGCAGTTTCTCCTTGGCGCGCGCCTCGTTGGTCAGTTCGAGGATTTGCTGTTCTTCCTTGGAGAGCTTGGTTTCCTCGGTCTTGGGGTCGGCGGAGCACGCCAGGCCGGCGCCGACGAGCACGGCCGCGAGCAGCCAAGGGCCCGAACGGGTCATGAGGATTCCTCCCGCAAGGTGATGGGGCAACTCCCCCGTATTGTAGCCGAACGCCGGCGACTTTGCGGCTTGCGCCGCCACGTCCGGGGGACGAACGTCCCCGGCCCCCTCCCTTCGCCCGGTTTGATGAAGAAAAGCGTTTTCCTGCGGACGATCGTTGACGGGACGGCCCGCGCGGCAATAAAATCATGCCATGATGGGATAAACTCTCCGTGCCCGTACTCGCAGGAGACCTGTATGTCTCTCCGCCGGATTCGCACGTGGGCGCTGGCCGGGCTGGTGTTGTCCGCCGCGCTGTTATTGACGCCCGCGCAGGCACAAATGGGGCGGCCCGGCGGCATCGGCGGCCGGCCGGGCGGCATCGGCGGCATCCCCGCTCCGCCTCGTCCGCCGGGGTTCCAGCCACCGGGCGGCATCGGTGGTGGGATCGGTGGCGGCATCGGTGGCGGCAGGCCGGGCGGTTTTCCTCAGCAGGACGTGTGGGTGTGCGGCCGCTGCGGCGCCGTCCTCGGCCGTGGGCCGATCAAGCCGATGATGCCCAATTGCCCGTCGTGCGGCGCCAAGTTCGGCGACGGACCCGGCATGGAGTTCGCTCCCCCCGGTGGCGGCGCTCCCCCCGACGCGGGTCCGCCCGTCGGCGGCATCCCGCCGACCGGGCCAAACAAGGATCCGGACCCCCCGGCCAACAATAGAGAGAACAACGCCGCTCCCGCCGGCGCAAACTCGGAGCCGGCGGGCAACAGTTCGATTTCCGGCAAGACCGTACTGATCGTGGCGGCCATCGGCGGCGGTGTCCTGCTGCTGTTCGCCGCCCTCGGAACCTTCCTGTACATCAGCGCCACGCGCGCCGCCAGGAACGACAAACCGCAGCGGCGCAACAAGCGCGTCTACCACGACGACGACGATGAGGATTGAGGCCGTTCCCCACGCGGAAAAACCCCCGCGGCTCGCCGGATGATCCGGCGAGCCGCGGGGGTTTCTCGTTGAGCGAGCGCTAAAGCTTGGGCGTGGTCCCCACCGGGACGACCACGCGGCGGACGTTGCCCACCTTGCCGGTGTCGCGCGGCGCCTTGCCCGCGCCGGGCTTGCGGACGCCCAGGCGCAGCAGCGCCCAGCCGCCGAGCAGGCCGCAGACCAGTAACGCCAAGGCGAGCGCCAGCAGCGCCCCTTCGCCCGTCAAGAACATGCCGACCTCCTTTCCTGACCCGGTCCTGTACACGACGGAGGCGGCGCGGCGCGGACGCTTGACGGCGGGCGCCTGCGATCCTCGATCCATCCGGGCCGATGGTGTGAGTGTCAGACGGAAAATGGTCCCGACGCGCGCCTGATAGCCGATGGGCGGCGGCGCGTCAAGCCGGGAGCGGCTACTCCTGGACGAGTTCGTAGACGCCGCGGCCGGCGGGCTTGAGCTTGCCCTGCTTGACAAGGGCGTCCCAGACGGCCTGCGGGAATCCGGCCGGCGGCGAGATGGCGACGATGTCGGAGCGACGGCCGCCGCTGAGCGGCCCGCCGGCGATGGACGACTCGGCGTCGAGGCGCGTCACCTTGAGGCGCTTCTTGAAGGCCTTGAACGCCTTCTTGAGTTCCTCGGCGGTCGGTGGCGGCGTGTCGGCGGTGGACATGGCATGCTCCCGGACAACGGGGCGGGCGCCGCTGAGGCACGCGCCTCTGTCGTCAAACCTCTGCAAACTGCACGTTATCACCGTGCCGCCGTCCGAGCAAGAGGACGCGCTCCTCCGCCGCCATCATCGCGTTGCGCGGCCGTTTGAACGGCCCGAGTCGCTCCGTCTGGTCGTGCCATTCCGGCGACCCGTCCGGCGGCGCGGGCTCGTCGCGCAGCCGATACGACACCAGCGCCCACCACGCCCCCTTGTCGTAGCGCACGACGCTGCTGCCCGAGCGATACTCGTTCGGCCCCAACTTGCTCCAGCGCTCATGTCGTGGCGTGTGGCGGGACATGGCTGCCTCTCTTTGCGAAGCCGCAAGCGGCTCGTCGAGCCACGCTCCCGGCTCGAAGTCCACCGGCTCGCGCCCCTTGCGAAAGACCCGCGCCGGCGCCCCGAGCAACCGCACGCGCCCGTCCTCAATCCGCAGCAATCCCGCCTCCCACAAGCCCACCACCGGCGTCTCGTTCATCTCGTGGAACTCGCGGAGGCGGTCGTCGCGCGTTTCGCCGTAATGCTCGTGGAAGCCGTCCTCGCGCTTCACCCACGTCTGGCCGGTGAAATAGTGCGGGTTGACCTGGAATGGGACAAGGTCGAGGGCGGCGAGGTTCGGCGGCTGCGTGATGGGCATGTCGTTGGTCGTCTTGATCGTCGGGCCGGCCACGTTGCAGCCGGCGCTGATGCCGAGGTACGGCACGCCGGCACGGACGCGCTCGCGGATCGGCTCCAGCAGGCCGTTGTCGTAGAGCACCGCGAGGAGGCGAAACGTGTTGCCGCCGCCGACGAAGAGCGCCGGCGCCTCGCGCACCGCGCGCACCGGGTCGGCGTGACGGTGGATGCCGTCGAGCGGGTAGCCGGCGCCGATGCCCTTGTCCGTCATGGTGCGGACGTAGCCGTCGTGATCGGCGAGGGCGTAGGGGAGGAAGAGCAGCCGTTCGACGGGGCCGAAGAAACTCCGCATTTCCGCCGACAGAAGGGCGACGCGCTCCGGTGTGCGAAACCCGCCGCTGCCAAGAAGGATGCGCATGACGACTTGTCCCCTCGCTTCACGGCGCTGCGCCGCCGGAGTGCTGGGCCTGGGAGAGGCGCAGCCGCTCCTCGTTGCGGCGAAAGAGGGTCTCTGAGGGATCCAGTTCGACCGCCTTGCGGAACTGCTCGGCGGCGCCGCGCCGGTCCCCCTGCCGTTCGAGAACGACGCCCAGGTCGTTGACCGCCACCGCCAGCCCCGGTTGCAGTTGCAGGGCCTCGACGAACTGCTCCCGGGCCTCGTCCAGTTTCCCCTGGCGAAGGAAGGCCCCCCCCAGGTGGACGTGCCAGTCCGCTTTGTCCGGCCGCAGCCGCACCGCCTCGGCCAGGTTGTCCGCGGCTTCACCGACCCGGCCCGTGTTGAGGTAGTGGACCCCCAGGTTGTGGTAGGCCCGATGGTTGTCCCGCGTGACCGCCAGGGCGTGCTCCCAGAGCGCCACGGGGTCGTGCCAGTGCGGCAGCTGGGAGCGGGACCCGAGCACGCACGCGATCAACACCGCCGCGCTGACAGGGAGCGCCAGGGTGCGGAGGCGCAGCGCGGCCAGCAGGTCGGTCGTGCCCCAGACCAGGATCAGGCAGACGCCGATCATCGGCAGGTAGACGTAGCGGTCCGCCAGGGAATGCCCCCCGACCGGGACCAGACCGGCCACAGGCAGGAGCACCCCCAGGTACCACAGCCACCCCACCGGCAGGTAAGGCCGGCGCCGTCCCCACCACAGGGCCAGGAGGGTGAGGCCCCCCAGGGCCACGGCCGAAGCGACGACTTCCGGCGCGAGCAGGGTGCGCTGCTCGTAAGGGTAGAAGACGGCCAGGTCGGACGGCCAGGTCAGCTTGCGGAGGTAGCTGAACGGATTGACCAGGGTGTTGGCGACGCGGCTGACGAGGGGACGTTGGTCCACGGACCGCAGCGCGCCGGCGTCGCGCTGGGCGAGCGGCGCTAGCACGCTGAATCCCAGCGACAGGGCCAGCAGCGGCACCTTCTCCAGCAGGAGGCGCCGCCAGGAGGCCGGCTCGCGGTCGGCGCGTTCCCCGGGGAGCGGCGCGGGAGTCAGCGGGGTGCGGCGCAGCGGCCAGAAATCGAGCAGCAGCAGCGCGGCGGGCAGCGTGACCGTGACCGCCTTGGCCATCAGGCTGAGGGCAAAGAACACGATCACGGCCAGGTAGGCGAGCCGGCCGCCGCGCGCCGCCCAGCGGGCGTAGGCGACCAGGGCGAGCAGAGCGAAGAACGCGGCGAGGAGGCCCTTGCGCTCCGCCACCCAGGCCACGGCCTCGACGTTGAGAGGGTGGACGGCGAACAGCGCCGCCACCAGGGCACTCCGCCAGGGCGCGCCGGTCATCCGCAGCAGGGCGACGAACAGCAGCAGGACGTTGGCCAGGTGCAGGAGCAGGTTCGTGAGGTGAAAGCCGCCCGGGTTGTTGGGCCCCCAGAGTTCGGCGTCGAGCATCAGCGACAGCCAGGTCACGGGGTGCCAGTTGCCCATCTCAGTCGTGGTCAGGGCCCAGTGGACGTTGGCCCCGCTCAACCCGCCGAGGACGTGAGAGTTGTCGTTGACGTAGGCGAGGTCATCGAATTCCACGAAGCCGTTCGCGGTCGCCGGCCAGAGGGTGACGAGCGTCAGCCCGATGAGGAAAAGGCCCAGGTACAGCCCCGTGAAGCGACGACGGGCGGGGGCGGGCAGAATCATCAGTGCGAGTCTCCGGGGATCCCAATCGTGGAATCACTACTTGCGGTGTCTCAGGGAACTGTCCTCGACGTTAGCAGCCGAAACCGCCGCCGCCAACCGATCCCCGGCCCCTCGTGCATGAACAAGGAACCTGTTGTTCGACCCCTGCCGGCTTGGAGATCGTCCAGCTTATGGAGCGTTTCGTGCCAACGGTTTACGTCGATCCGGGGTGGACAAAGATGGGGGGAGC
>Ga0116217_10001110_pt1 | contig 26610 bp, 24 predicted proteins | sample Sb_taG_6_FD_89697 | JGI IMG/M metagenome (GOLD analysis project Ga0116217, IMG submission 89697) | Peat soil microbial communities from Weissenstadt, Germany - Sb_50d_4_PS metaG | ecosystem: Environmental > Terrestrial > Soil > Wetlands > Peat | place: Germany: Weissenstadt | collected 2010-09-21 | reverse complement strand
GTCGAGAACTTGGTTTCTTGTCGGTCAATTTTGACCTGATTTACGGCTTGCCGTTTCAGACAGTGGAAAGCATGGCGGAGACCCTCCAGACGACGGCGACGCTGGCCCCCGACCGAATCGCGTTTTATCGCCTGGCCGTGATCCCGGAGATTTTCCGCTGGCAGAACGTCTTCCGCCCGGCCGACCTTCCCTCCGGCGACCTGCCGCTCGAGCTGAACTTGCTTGGAATCAACCGCTTCCTCGCGGCCGGCTACGAGTTCATCGGCCTGGACCACTTCGCGAAGCCCGACGAGGAGTTGGCGCAGGCACGGCGGCACGGCTCGCTGCGACGCACCTTCCAGGGGATGACGACGGGCAAAGGGTTGGACGTGATTGGTCTCGGCCCGTCGGCGATCAGCCAGCTCGACGGGGCCTATGCCCAGAACCACAAGGCGACCGCTGACTGGCAACAGGCCGCCGCCGAGGACTTCGCCACCGAGCGCGGCCTGCGGCTGTCCGACGACGACCGGCTGCGGCGCGAATTGATGCAGCAGCTTTACGGCCACGGCGCCATTGACAAGCGCTCGCTGGAGGATCGCTTCGGCATCGCCTTCGATGACTACTTCGCGGATGAACTGAGAAGGCTTCACGAATTGATCGACGAAGGGATCGCCGTGTACGACGACGAGGCCGTGAGGCTGACCGAGCCGCTGGGGCGGTTGCTGGTGCGCGTTGCCGCCGCGGTGTTCGACCGCTACCTGCCGCCGACTGCCTTCCGCGAGGGCCTGGCGCCGGATCAATCGTCAAAGGTCGGCTGAGGCGCTCGCCGGCGGGTGTGCGGTTTTGGGCGCCGGCGACAGATACCGCACACCCCCCGCCCCCGGTGATTCGCCTGCCTGTCCCCCATCTCGGCACCGGCCGCCCCCGAAACGCGGCATTCTTCACGCCGCTCTTGTCGCCGCCCCCATTCCTCGTCGGCGGCATCAGGTTTGCTTCGAAACCACGCGGCGAATCTCCCCGACCTTTGCAAGAGATGGGTCCGCTCGCGTGCGCGCCCACCTCATCGGCGTGACCTTCGCCTGTAATGCTGTCCCCTGCGGAGACACTCCCATGAAAAGTGCGCCGCTGCTAGAAGCCACGCCCCGCTTGGTCCTGGAACAGTGGAAGGCCGCCGACTTGATGACACCGAGCCCGGTTTCGATCCGGGAGAGTGCCACCGTCCGCGAGGCCATCGAGCTGCTGACGCATCGTGGCATCAGCGGCGCCCCCGTCATCGACGAGGCCGGCCGGCCCGTCGGCGTCGTCAGCCGCGCCGACATCCTCGTCCACGACCGCGAGGCCATTGACTACGTCGTGCCGGCCGACGACGAGGAGGGGCCCGGCGCCGACTGTGTACGCGACATCATGACCCCGGCGGTCTTCTGCGTCTCACCCGACGCCCCGGCCAGCCGCGTCGTGCGCGAAATGACCGAGTTGAAGGTTCACCGCCTGTTCGTGGTGGACGATTGTGGCACCCTCGTTGGCGTCATCAGCGTCCTCGACGTGCTGCGCCGACTGACGAACCCTTGAAGGCAAGCGGCGGCCTTATCCCGCCCGCCGTTCCAGGGACCTTGCCTCAGTGAGGAGGCCATGAACGCAGACATCCCCACCCCGACACTCGAGCCGCGGCCCGCGCCGCCGCGCCTGCTGATCGTCGATGACGACGAGGAGCTGCGCGACACCCTGGCGCGGCGCTTTGCCCGCGCCGGTATCCCCGTGACCATGGCCGAGAGCGGCGAGGAAGCCCTTGCCAAGATCGGCCGAAGCGGCTTCGACCTGGCGCTGTTCGACCTGCACCTGCCGGGGATGAGCGGGTTGGACCTGCTGGCGAAGTTCAAGGAGGCGCAGCCCGACGCCGAGGTGCTGCTGCTGACCGCCCACGGCAGCATCGGGACCGCCATCGAGGCCATGCGCCGCGGCGCCTACGATTACTTCACCAAGCCCTTCCAACTCACCGACCTCGAGGTCCATCTGCAAAAGGCCTACGAGAAGGTCAGGCTGTCCCGGCGGCAGCGCCAGTGGCAGGAGCAGGTGCGCTTCGAGTCTCCCCGCTACCGCCTCGTCGGCTCCGGCCCGGCGATGAAGTGCGTCGTGACGATGATCGAGAAGGTGAGCGCGACCGAGGCCACGGTGCTCGTCTACGGCCCGAGCGGCAGCGGCAAGGAACTGGTGGCGCGGGCGATCCACTCCAACAGCGAGCGCCGCGATCAGCCGCTGGTCACCATCAATTGCGCCGCACTCCAGGAGACCCTCCTCGAGAGCGAATTGTTCGGCCACGAGAGGGGTGCCTTTACCGGGGCCGTGCATACCAAGCCGGGGCTGATCGAGGTAGCCGAGGGCGGCACGCTTTTCATCGACGAGGTCGGCGAGATGGCGCCCGGCCTTCAGGCCAAGCTGCTCCGGGTCCTGGAGGACGGCCATTTCCGCCGCGTCGGCGGCACGGAGGAGCTGCAGGCGGACGTGCGAGTGGTCGCCGCAACCAACCGGCCGCTGGGGGAGGAACAACAGGCCGGTCGCTTCCGCGAGGACCTGTACTACCGCCTCAACGTCATCGCCATCGCGCTGCCGCCGCTGCGCGAGCGCCGCGAGGACATCCCCGAGTTGGTGGCGCACTTCCTGACAACGCGGCCGGTTGGCGGCGGGCGCTGCCGCATCGCCCCGGAGGCACTGGAGGCGCTGAAGCGCTACGACTGGCCGGGCAACGTGCGCGAGTTGGCCAACGTCCTGGAGCGCGCCCAGATCCTCGCCGAGAACCACCTCATCACCCCCGACGACCTGCCCGAGAACCTCGTCGAGGCGGTGCCCGCGGCCGGCGCGCCCGGCGACCCGCGCCGGCTGCGCGACGTGGAGCGCCGCCACGTCCACGAAATTCTTCGGCAGGAGAAGGGGAACAAGGTGCAGGCGGCAAAGTCGCTGGGCATCAGTCGCCGCGCCCTCTACCGCCTCATCGCCAAGTATCACCTGGAAACACCCGGGAGGTGACGCGAGCCGAGCGGCAGCGATGGGTCCGGCTCGGCTCGCCGGGCCTACTCGGGTCGCTGCGCCGCTGGCCGTTCGTCGAGGGCTGGGTTCGCCGCCGCCGGTCTGGCAGCAAGGGGAGCGTCGATGTCGGCATTGTCGCGCTGCTGGCCATCATCGGCCTGACCCCGTAGGAAGCGCTCGTCGAACACTGACGGCCTCGGGAGGATGCCATGACGATTCAAGAGAGTCTGCGCCGGGTGCTGGAGGACCGCGACGGGGTCGCCGCGGTGTTTTACGAACTGTTGTTCGAGCGCCACCCGGAGGCGAAGCCCTACTTCAATGATGTGAACCTGAAGCACCAGACCCTGCTGCTGACGATGTCCCTGATGGTGGTCGAGCGGCATTACAAGAACGCCTACCTCGCAACGGAATTATACCTCAAGTACCTCGGCCACAAGCACCACATGCGCGCCGTGCCCCCGGAGCTGTACCCGAAGTGGATCGAGTCGCTGCTGGCGGCCCTTGAGAAGTTTCACGGCGAGGACTGGGACGCGGAGGCCGCGAGCGAGTGGCGCGCGGCCCTTGACCGTGCCAGCGAGGTGATGCTGGTTGGCTACCACAACCCGGTCTCCGTGTGAGATTCGTTTCACCCTCGTCGGTGCCCCGAACCCGGGAGGCGTCGCTTTGCGCGGCCACCCCTCCATGCTCTCCAGCGGATCCGGAAAGGATAAGATAATGTCCGCGACTCCCCCCAAGCTGTCGCCCGCCCACGCGCCGCCCCCGCCCATCGCCGTGCATAGCTTCGGCGACACCGACCGCGGCAAGGTCCGGGACGCCAACGAGGACCACTTCCTGATCGCCGAACTGGCGCGCACGCTCTGGGTGCGCCAGACCAGCCTGCCGCAGCCGCCGACGCAGTACGGCCGCAACCGGGGACACATTTTCCTCGTCGCCGACGGCATGGGCGGGCACCGGGCGGGAGAGGTGGCCAGCGCCCTGACCGTGACGACCATCGAGACGTTCGTCCTGCACCTGATGAAGAGGTTCTCCAACCTCCAGGCGACGGACGAGCAGACGGTCCTGAAGGACTTCCAGGCGGCGCTGCGGCAGGCCGACGCCCGCCTGGCGGAGGAGTCGGCCCACCACCCGGAGTTCGCCGGCATGGGCACGACCCTGACGATGGCCTTCGTCAGCGGCTGGAAGCTGTTCGTGTTTCACGCGGGGGACAGCCGCTGTTACCTGTACCGCGGTGGGGAACTCCGCCAACTGACGGCCGACCACACAGTGGCGGGGGAACTGGCTCGCCAGGGAGTCATCAAACCCGAGGAGGTGAGTCACAACCGCTTCCGTCACGTCGTCACCAACGTGCTGGGTGGCAATGAGGCCGGGGTGCGGATCGACGTGCAGAAGGTCGATCTGGAGACCGGGGACGTGATGCTGCTCTGCTCCGACGGGTTGACGGACATGCTGGCGGACGACCGGATTACGGCCGTCCTGAAGTCGGAGGCCGACCCGCAGGCGGCGTGTGAGCGGCTTGTGGCGGAGGCCAACGAGGCGGGCGGGCAGGACAACGTCACGGCCATCGTCGCCCGCTTCGAGGCGGTGTAATCCACGGGGCCGCTTTCCCCGAGGAGCAGCGGTCAGGTGGTGGCCAGTTCGCGATCCCGTTTCAAGCCCCGGGCACGTTCGGATGGTTCGTTTTCCCGAAAAGCCCTGTCGCCGGAGTCCGTCTCGCCGGTATAATTCCAGCATGAAATCCGCGAATACTACTCCCGTTCTCGACCGCCTTGTGGGCCCGTTGGGCGAATGTCTTACCCCAGAGTCTGCCCGGCGGCTGCTTGCCTTGAAGGCCGATCGTAAACTGCAAGCCCGCGTGGAGTATCTGGCCAGGCGCTGCAACGAAGGGTTGCTCACCCCGGAAGAACGGGCCGAGTACGGCAACTACGTTTCCTACGGAACCTTCATCGCCATCCTCAAGTCCAAAGCCCGCCAGTTGCTTGCCAATTCCCAAGGTGAATGATGGATGCCGCTCCCCGGGCCTTCGTCCGGGCGCGTGCGGGCCGTCGTTGCGAATACTGCCGACTGCACGAGGACGACGCCGATTTCCTTTCTTTCCACAGCGAGCACGTCATCGCGAAGCAGCACGGCGGGAGGGACCATCCCGAGCACCTGTGCTTTGCCTGCGCGGAATGCAACTGGGCCAAAGGCCCTAACCTGTCGGGACTTTTCGGCGGTAAGCTCTACCCACTGTTCAATCCGCGAACACAACGTTGGAAACGGCACTTCCGATGGGAGCAGACGACCCTCGTGGGCAAGACGTTCACCGGTAAGGTGACGGTCCAAGTCTTGAACATCAATGAACCGTCGCGGGTGATGCTGCGAGAGAACCTTCTGTTTGAAGGCCGATTCCCCCCTGATGAGTAACGATCAATTGCGTGCCCGGCGCGCACTATGGGCAGGTGGACCGCGCACCATCAGCGCCAGCCGCAGGAATAGGCCGCCTGGTGGAACCCGGTGTTGAAAGCATTGCATGCCGCATGGCGTGTGTGTGCTTTCGGGCCGAGGTGTGCGGATCCGCATACCGCGGCGGGGTCCGACGTCGCGGCGAACCGCCTATTATTCCGATGAGCCAGGGTCGCCCGCATTGACCACGGTGCCGGCATGGGGTTTGCCTGGGTAGTCTGGCGGCGCCGGTCTCCGGCCCATCACTCAGTTTAAGGAGACCTATCATGTCCCCGATGACGAACGTCGCTGCCCCGCCGCGGCTGACCCTATGGGCGGAAACGGCGGCCGATTTGATGATGCCGAACCCGATGTCGATCCGCGGCGATGCCACGGTGCGCGAGGCGATTGCGGCCCTAACGGACCACGGCTACAGCGCGGCCCCAGTCATCGACGAGGCGGGCCGGCCACTGGGGGTCCTCAGCCGCGCCGACATCCTCGTCCACGACCGCGAGAAGGGGGCGAAGCAGGGCGCGGCGGCCTACTACGAGCGGGCCGACCTGACGCTCGGGTCGGGCGAGCACCTGGGGGCCGGGTTCCACGTCGAGGCCGTGGACACGACGCTGGCGCGCGACATCATGACGCCGGCGGTGTTCTCGGTCGCGCCGTGTACACCGGCGCCCAAGGTAGTGGAGCAGATGCTGGCGCTGACGGTCCACCGGTTGTACGTGGTCGAGGAGGATGGAACCCTGGTGGGCGTCATCACTGCACTCGACGTTCTGCGGCACCTGCGGCCGGAGGTCTAGCGAAGGGCTTGCCGTTTCGCGCTCGCGCTATCCCACGAACCGTTTCGTGGGATAGCGCGAGCGCGAAACGGCAAGCGTTAGCGGAACAACCCCACGACCGTGTCATACGTCAGCAGCGCCGCCATGAAGAGGGCGCACGTCACCCAGATAGCAAAGGCAATGCGGTCGCCGAAATGCGGGCACAATGGGTCGAGCGCGGCGGCGTCGGGGGCTGCTCGCGGCTCGGCGGGAGCGGGCGTGGCGGGAGTCGCGGACGGCGGCAGGGGCTTGTGCGGCCTGGTGACGGTGGCCATGTTCAACCTCCGGGTTGGGATCGTTCCAGGGAACGACCCCGTCGTCAGCAACTGCGGTGCCGCGGCCGCTCGGGTTCGGCCCCCGGCCGATGGGCCGGCGTTTTTCGCCCGCGCGGACCGCCCGCCGCCCTGCTCGGCGTGCGGGAACGGCACACGCCGTGGGCGGATTCGGCACAGCGACATCGCCTTACTTTTCGGAGGGAGTCTCAATGAGAAGAGCGACATTCGTGCTGGTCGTCCTGGCCCTGCTGCTGGGCATTCCGAGCCTGAGCGGGCACGGCGAGGAGCCGAAGAAAGGCGACAAGCTCGGCGAGTTGATGCACAAGAAGCTGGTGGCGTCGCAGAACGTGCTCGAAGGGCTCGCGCTGAACGACTTCGCGAAGATCGGCAAGCAGGCCGACGAGTTGATGTCGATCAGCAAACAGGCCGAGTGGAATGTACTCAAGACGCCGAAGTACGAGTTGTACAGCAACGACTTCCAGCGCGTCGCGGGCGATCTGGCCAAGAGCGCCAAGGACAAGAACATCGACTCGGCCGCCCTCAACTACGTCGAGCTGACGCTAACCTGCGTGAAGTGCCACAAGTACATCCGCGAGACGCGCGACACGAGCATCGACCGCCCAGCGTACTGACCGACTCACCCAACCCAGCACCGCGGGCCCGTGGGGAATCTCCCGCGGGCTCGCCGGGCTTTTCGGATGAGCGCGGCAGCGCCAGGCACAACTACGGACACTGCCGAAATCGCACACCGCGCTACGATTGCTCCTCGACCTTTCCCGATGGCCGCGCCATGCCCCTCCCGTCGCTGGCCCGGCAAAATCCGATATCCGCATGCGAATTACGATTTTCCTCGGCGTGCCGCCTGACGCCGGCACTCCACTTGCAACGCAGCAGCGGGTAATGGCCCGGCCGTGTGGACCGGCGTCTCGCTCTCACACGCGGGGAGAAAATCCATGAGATGGATACGCCGTCGCCCGCTGCTTCTCGTCCTGCTGTTGGTACCGCTCTTGGCATTCGCCGCCGTCCTTTACGTCGTCTTGCACGGCCCGCCGCGGCCCGCGCCGCCCCCAGGCCCGGAGGCGACGCCCGAGGAACTGCGGCTGACCCGCGGGCGCAACCTGTACGAGATGTACTGCATCGCCTGTCACGGCGACAAGGGGGACGGCAACGGCCCGGCGGCCCGCTACCTCTACCCCAGGCCACGCAATTTCGGCGAGCGGAAGTTCCGTATCGTCAGCACCGCCAACCGCTACCCCTCCGACGCCGACCTGATGCAGGTGATTACCCGGGGGATGCCCGGCTCCGCGATGTTCCCCTTCGGCCACCTGAGTGAGGAAGACCGCGGGGCACTGGTGGCCCAGGTCCGCGCCCTGATCCGCACCAGCACCGAGGAGCGGCTCCGTCAAGCGGCCGAGGAACAGGGCCAGACCGACCCGGGCTGGGTCGCCGAGCGGTTGGAGCGCCTGACGACGGTCGGCGAACCGATCGACATTCTCACGCCGTGGCCGGAGGCAGACGCCGGGTCGCTCGCGCAAGGGGCCGCGGTGTATCGGGAGCTCTGCGCCACCTGCCACGGTGAGAAGGGCACGGGAGACGTCCCGCAACAGATGCGGAACGACGACGGGATGCCGGCGAAGGCCAGGGATTTCACGCGCGGCATCTTCAAGGGGGGTCGCGACCCGCGCCAGCTCTACGCTCGGATGACGCTCAGCATGCCCGGGTCGCCGATGACGGCCTTCCCCGTGCTGACCCCGGAGCGCCGTGCCGACGCGATCAACTTCGTGCTCTCCCTGTCGGAGCCGGCCAGCCAGGAACGCGTCGAGCACCGCCGGCGCGCCGTGACGGCGAAGCGCGCGCCGGCCGAGTTGCCCGCCGACGTCCCTGACGATGCCTGGCAGAACGCCGAATCCGTCCCCATCGTGGTCACCCCGCTGTGGTGGCGCAACTACGCCGAGCCGGCGCTGCGCGTGGCGGCGTTACACGACGGCAAGTCGCTAGCCATCCGCCTGATCTGGCAGGATGCCACGAAGAATGACCATGCCGTGCGGCCGCAGGACTTCGAGGACATGGCGGCCGTGCAGCTCTACAAGGGCAGCCCGGAGCCGTTCCTGGGCATGGGCGGGGCAGACCGGGCGCTGGACGTGTGGCTGTGGCGTGCCGGCTGGGCGGCGAAGCCCGGCGAGGCCGCCGACGTGGACAACGTTTATCCGAACATGGCGGTCGATTCGTACCCCTTCGAGAAGGGCGGTGACGGCCCGCGCCCGCACGCGGCTGATCAGCAGGACAAGGACTTCCTGACGGCGCACGCGGCCGGTAACCAGCTCGCCGATCCGTCGCACCCGCTCACGGCCGGCAGCCTGGAGGCCAAGGGCTTCGGCACGCTGACCATGCGGCCGCGGGCGTCGCAGGCGGTCACGGCCAGTTCCTCGTGGCAGGACGGGCGCTGGACTGTGGTACTGCGCCGGCCGCTCGACGTCGGCGCGGGCGGGGTCGGCCTGGCGCCGGGGGACCGAGTTTCCGTCGCCTTCGCCCTCTGGGACGGCGAGGCGCGTGACCGCAACGGGCAGAAGCTGGTGTCGATCTGGCAGGACCTGCAGTTGGAGAAGTAAGGCGGGGTGGACCCATGAACCGACGTGATTTCCTGAAATCGGCCCTGGCCGCGGGCGGCGCCGGGCTGCTGTCCCCGGCGCTGCGCTCCTTCGATGGGGTCAGCGTCGAGAACCCGCTGGGCGTCTACCCGGCGCGCGACTGGGAGAAGGTCTACCGCGACCAGTACCGCTGCGACTCGACCTTTACCTGGGTCTGCGCCCCCAACGACACGCACATGTGCCGGCTGCGGGCGTTCGTGCGCAACGGCGTCATGCTTCGCAGCGAGCAGAACTACGACCACGACCGCTGCGGCGACCTGTACGGCAACCGGGCAACGAAGGCCTGGAACCCGCGCGGCTGCCCCAAGGGCTACACCATGCACCGCCGCGTCTACGGGCCGTACCGCCTCAAGGGGCCGGTGCTGCGCAAGGGCTGGAAGGAGTGGGCCGACGCCGGTTTCCCGTCCCTCTCGGACAAACCGGAGCTGCGGAAGCAGTATCGGTTCGACGACCGCGGCAACGACACCTTCGTGCGCGTCTCCTGGGACGACGCTTACAAGTACGTCGCCGGCGCCTTGGAGGCGATTGCCCGCACCTACAGCGGCGACGACGGCCGCGCCCGCCTCGTCAAGGACGGCTACGACGAGATCATGATCGACCAGGTGCAGGGGGCCGGCACGCGCACCGTCAAGGTCGGCTCCAACCTGCCCATCCACGGCGTCGTCGGCAAGTTCGGCATCTACCGCCTCGCCAACCTGCTCGGCCTGCTCGATTACCACGTCCGCAAGCTCGACGACCCGAAGAAGGCCCGCGGCGGCCGCGACTGGAACGAATACACCTGGCGCGGCGACCAGGCGCCGGGGCAGCCGTTCGTCCACGGCCTACAGACGTCCGACATGGACATGAACGACCTGCGATTCAGCAAGCTCGTCATCCAGGTCGGCAAGAACCTGATCGAGAACAAGATGCCCGAATCCCACTGGCTCAACGAGTGCATGGAGCGCGGCGGCAAGCTGGTGGACGTCGCCCCCGAGTACAACTGCCCGGCGACAAAGTCGAACTACTGGATCGGCGTCCGCCCCGGCCTGTCGGATACCGCGGTGTTTCTCGGCGTCACGAAAATCCTGATGGACGAGGGTTGGTATGACGCCGACTTCGTGCGCCGTTTCACCGACTTCCCGCTGCTGGTCCGCACCGATACCCTGCGCCGCCTGCGCCCGGAGGAGGTCATCAAGGAGTACAAGCCGAAGGACCTCAAGGGTGGGCCATCGTACAGCCTGCACGGCCTGACCGACGAGCAGCGGGCGAAGGTCGGCGACTTCACCGTCTGGGACGCGAAGGAGAAACAGGTCGTCGCCATCTCGCGCGACGAGGTCGGCAAGAACATGGCGGTCGAGGCGGCGCTCACGGGCACGTTCGAGGTGGCGCTGCTGGACGGCAAGAAGGCCGAGGTGATGCCGGTCTTCGAGATGTACAAACGGCACCTCGCCGACTACGACCTGAAGACGGTCGAGGAGATCTCGGGAGCGAAGGCCGAGTTGGTGCGGCGGTTGGCCGAGGACATCTGGGAGACGACGAAGGCCGGCCATCCGGTGGCGATCCACATCGGCGAGGGGATCAACCACTATTTCCACGCCACCCTGCACAACCGCGCCACCTACCTGCCGATGATCCTAACGGGCAACATCGGAAAACACGGGGCGGGCGTCCACACCTGGGCCGGCAACTACAAGGGGGCGCTGTTGCAGGCGTCGCCGTGGAGCGGGCCGGGCGTCGGCTCCTACACCCACGAGGACCCGTTCCAGCCGGTCCTGGACGACAAGGCGCGCATCACCCACGAGCACCTGCGCCACCTCAGCGACGGCGAGGACCCGTCTTACTGGGCCTGCGGCGAGAAGGTGCTGGCGGTGCCGACGGCGGACGGCCGCAAGGTGTTCACCGGCAAGAGCCACCTGCCGACGCCGACGAAGGCCATCTGGTACAACAACGCCAACTTCCTCAACCAGGCGAAGTGGGTTTACAACATCATCGTCAACGGGCTGCCGCGCGTGGACCTGATCGTCGATCAGCAGATCGAGTGGACCGGCTCGGCCGAGTACGCCGACGTGGTGCTGCCGGTCAACTCGTGGGTCGAGTTCGAGGACTACGAGGCCGGCGCCTCCTGCTCCAACCCGTTCCTGCAAGTCTGGAAAGGCGGCATCAAGCCGCTCCACGACAGCCGCGACGACGGCGAGGTGTTCGCCGGCGTGGCGCGGGCGCTGGCCGAGAAGATGAAGGACCAGCGCTTCGGCGACTACTTCCAGTTCATCACCGCCAAGCGCGCCTCGGTGTACCTGCAGCGCGTCTTCGACAACTCGACGACGACGCGCGGCAAGGACGGCGCGTACAAGGTCGAGGACCTCCTGGCGGGCAAGTACGGCGGCGAGCCGGGCGCGGCGCTGATGCTGTTCCGCACCTACCCGCGCGTGCCGTTCTGGGAGCAGGTCCACGACTCGGTGCCGTTTTACACCGACTGCGGGCGGCTGTGCGGCTACTGCGACCTGCCCGAGGCCATCGAGTACGGCGAGAACCTCGTCGTCCACCGCGAGGCGGTCGAGGCCACGCGCTACCTGCCCAACGTCATCGTCTCGTCGTCTCCCTTCGTGCGCCCCAAGGACTACAAGATCGCGCTGGACACCATCGACCCGGACCTGCGGCAGGTGCGCAACGTCAAGATGCCGTGGGCCGCGGTGAAGAAGACGGACAACCCGCTGTGGAAGCAGGGCTTCCAGTTCTTCTGCTCGACGCCCAAGAGCCGGCACTCGACGCATTCGTCGTGGTCCACGGTCGATTGGCACTGGATCTGGAGCGACAACTTCGGCGACCCGTACCGGGCCGACAAGCGCGCCCCCGGCGTGGCCGACCGGCAGATCCAGATGAACCCGCAGGCGGCGGCCGACCGAGGGATCAAGGAGGGCGATTACGTCTACGTCGATGCCAACCCGGTCGATCGGCCCTACGTGGGCTGGGACAAGGACGAGGGCAGCTTCCGCCACAAGGCGTTCCGCTGCCTGGTGCGCGTGAAGTTCAACCCGGGCCTGCCGTACAACTTCACGATCATGAAGCACACCGGTCAGATCGCCACCGAGCGCAGCGTCAAGGCTCACGAGACGCGGGCCGACGGCCGGGCGCTGGCCGCGGACACCGGTTACCAGGCGAGCTACCGCTACGGCTCGCACCAGAGCATCACGCGCGGCTGGATGCCGCCGATGCACCAGACCGACACGCTGTTCCACAAGCGCACCGGCGGTATGGGCTTCGTGTTCGGGGCCGACGTGGACAACCACGCCATCAACACGGTGCCGAAGGAGACGTTGATCCGCATCACCAAGGCGGAGGACGGCGGCCTCGGCGGCAAGGGCGCCTGGGAGCCGGGCACGCGCGGCTACGGCCCCGCCGCCGACACGCCGCAGAACCAGCAATACCTCGCGGGCGGCTATGTCGAGGTGCAGGGGAAGAAGTAAGCCGCTTGCGGCTTCGCATGGTCTGCGAAGCCGCAAGCGGCAGATGCGAGGGGAACTGTTCATGGATTCGTCCTCCGAACGCTTGATTCCGAAGGTCCACCCGGCCACGCGCCCCGTGGAGGCGGACGACCCGTTCACGCTGCACGCCACGGCGGTCGCCGGCGACCCGGAAGTGATGCTGGAGTGCGTCGTGCAGGAGTACGCCTGGATGGGGTGGGACGGCGAACAGGTTCTTGGCCTGTTCCACAGCCCGTTCTATCCCGCGCTGAACGCGTTGTTGCATCACTATGGCGAGGACGGCGTGCGCCGCCGCGTGGCGGCAGTGCTGGGCCGGATGGGCGTGTTCCGTTTCTCGGGGACGGTGCGAGACGAACCAGACCGGGACGACGAAGAGCCGGAGTTGATTCAGGTGGGCCTCGCGGGTTCGCTGAAGTCGAAAGGGGATAGCCATGCCCAAGGTGTTTAACTGGCAGGTCGGCCGAGCGATGGACTACCCCTTCGAGGAGAAGCACCCTCGCTGGCAGTTCGCCTTCGTCTTCAACACCAACCGCTGCATCGGTTGCCAGACCTGTACGATGGCCTGCAAGAGCACCTGGACCTTCTCCAAGGGCCAGGAATACATGTGGTGGAACAACGTCGAGTCCAAGCCCTACGGCGGCTACCCGCAGAACTGGGACTCGAAACTGCTCGCCATGCTCGAGGCGGCCAACCCGCGCGGCCAGGTCTGGGATGCGTCGGCGGCCGGCGGCGTCGCCAAGCCCTACGGCACCTTCAAGGGCCAGACCGTCTTCGAGGCCGCGGCGCACAACGTGGGGCCGGAGCCGCAGGTCGCCCTCGGCTACCTGCCCACCGACGCCGAGTGGCGCCACCCGAACATCCACGAGGACACGGCGACGGGCGCCAAGGGCCGCCCTGACCAGTACGGCGGTACGGCCCAGCTGCCCGAGCACCGCGTCTGGTTCTTCCACCTGGCGCGCCTCTGCAACCACTGCACCTACCCCGGTTGTCTCGCCTCCTGCCCGCGCCAGGCCATTTACAAGCGGCCGGAGGACGGCATCGTCCTCATCGACCAGGAGCGCTGCCGCGGCTACCGCAAGTGCGTCGAGGGCTGCCCCTACAAGAAGGCGATGTACCGCGGCACCACGCACACCAGCGAGAAGTGCGTCGGCTGCTTCCCGCGCCTCGAGGGCAAGGACGACACCCTCGGCCCCAACGGCGTGCCCATCGAGACGCGCTGCATGTCGGCCTGCGTCGGCAAGATTCGGCTGCAAGGGCTGGTCGAGGTTGGCCCCGACGGCATGTGGAAGGACGACCCGACCAACCCGCTTTACTTCCTGATCCGCGAGCGCCAGGTGGCCCTGCCGCTCTACCCCCAGTTCGGCACCGAGCCGAACGGCTTCTACATCCCGCCGCGCTGGGTGCCGCGCAACTACCTCGTGCAGATGTTTGGCCCCGGCGTCGATCACGCCATCGAGGAGTACTCGTGCCCCGACCGCAAGCTGCTGGCGGTGTTGCAGCTGTTCCGCGCCCAGCGGCAAATCCTCTTCCGCTTCGAGATCAAGGAGGGGCCGAAGGTCGCCGAAGTGCCGGTGCGGATGCCGGACGGCAAGATGAAGGTGCAGGAGATCTTCAACGATACGGTGATCGGCTACAACAAGCGCGACGAGGAGGTCGTTCGGCTCACCATCGAGGAGCCGACCTTCGAGCGGCCGCGCGAGCAGCACGTCAACTCGATCTGACGGAAGGAGCAACGATGCCGGCCGCGGAACACGCCGCCGACCTGGCGGCCATCGACCTGGCGCGCGAGTGCCTGTACCGCTTCCTGGCTGTGGCGCTGACGGACCCGGCGGCGGACGCCTGGCCCCTGCTGCTCGACGCCGACAGCCAGCGGCTCGCTGCGGAGGCGGCCGGCCTGCTGCGTGACGAGGCCGCTGCCGCGCCGGCCGCACTCGGCTTCGGCGAGCTGCCCCCGGACGGCCTCGACCTGGCGCCGCTCCTCGCCGAGTCGCGGCGGCCGCGCGCGGAGCTGACCGCCGAGTATGACCGCGTCTTCGGGCTGGTGCCGTCGCCCGAGTGCTTGCCCTACGAGACGGAGTATCACGCCACCGCGGAGCCGTTCTTCCGCGCCCAACAACTCGCCGACGTGGCCGGCTTCTACCGCGCCTTCGGGCTGGAGCCGTCGCGCGGCTGGCCGGAGCGGCCGGACCATCTGGCGCTTGAGCTGGAGTTCCTGGCCTTGCTGCTGGCGAAGAAGAGGCTGGCCTCGGCCGGCGCGGAGGACGACAATGAGGCCGCCGCCCGGGCGCGCGTGTGTGCCGAGGCGGAAGATGCCTTCTTCCGGGACCACCTCGCCTGGTGGGTTCCCTCATTCGCCACGGGTTTGCGCCGCAAGGCGGGCCAGGGGTTTTACGCCGCCTTGGGGCAAGCCCTGGCGGCGCTGATGCCGGCCGAGCGCGCCCGCTTCGGCGTCGCTCCGCCGCGGGTGCCGCTCCAGGCCGTGCTCATCGAGCGGCCGGAGGAGCAGGCCGGGTGTGCCGGCTGCTGAGCATCCCTTCCCCTAGTGCGTATCCGCACACTCCGGTGTGCGGACGCGCACCAACCGCGACCCCCTTGACGCGGCCCGTCGCTCGCGCGAAAAATAAGATAACGACATGCGGTTTACGCGGAGGGGGGGGGCCATGATCACGAAGACGGGGCTGCACGCGGTGCGGGCGATGGTCGCCCTGGCGCGGTTGCCGGACGGCGCCTACGCCGGGGCGGCGGGTATCGCCAAGGAGATCGGCGCGCCGCCGAACTACCTGAGCAAGCTGCTCCAGAACTTGGCCCACGAGGGGCTGGTGCGCTCGCAAAAGGGCCTGGGGGGCGGCTTTCGGTTGGCGCGCGACCCGCGCGCGATCTCGCTGCTCGACGTGGTCGAGCCCATCGAACGGGTCAGTCGCTGGTCCGGCTGCGTGCTCGGCCATCAGGACTGTTCGGACGAAATCCCGTGTGCCATCCACCAGCGCTGGAAGCAGGTCCGCACCGCCTACCTCCGTATGCTCGCGCAAACTACCCTCGCCGACTTGCTGGCGAAGGGCGAGCCCGTCCTGGATGTGGTATGAAAGTTGCTTCATGATGATTAGTTCGCCGGAAATCGGATAACCGTGTGCGATTAGTGCAGATCGAGAAGAGGGCGTGACATGAAGGCGACCGGCGAATGGATCGACGGACAGGTGTTGATCCCCGACCTGCTGCGGGCGGTGCCGCAGGCGCGGCCGGTCCTGGATCGCTACGGCCTGCGGGGCTGCGGCGGCGAACTGGGGCCGGTGGAGTCGCTGGGCTTCTTCGCGCACGCTCACGACGTGCCGCTGCCGGGACTTCTGCGGGAGTTGCGCGAAGTGTGCGAACGACCCGCCGAACTCCCGCCGACGCCTCCCGTCGCGCAGATCGGCGACGCCATCTACCGCCCGTTTTTCAAGGCGGGCATCGTCCTCGTCCTGACCCTCGGGGCGGTCTGGGGGGCGTACCTGCTGCTCCGCATCGCCTTCAGCGGCGAGGGTTTCAAGGCGGTCGGGCTGCACGAGGTCAACGCCCACGGGCACGCGCAGATCTTCGGGTGGGTCGGGCTGTTCGTCATGGGGTTCGCCTACCAGGCGTTCCCGCGCTTCAAGCACACGACCCTGTCGCACCCGCGGCTGGCGCTGGCCACCCTCGGCCTCATGCTCACCGGGGTCGTCGGCCGTTCGGTGTGCGAGCCGCTCGCCGTCGCCTGGCCCGGGCTGGCCACGCCGGCCGTCGCCGCGTCGGCGCTGGAGGTCGCGGCCATCGCCCTCTTCGTCGGCATCATCCTGGCGACCTGGCGCGCCTCGGGCAAACCGCTGGCCTTCTACGACTGGTACGTCCTCAGCGCGTTCGTCTGGTTCCTGGCCCAGGCGGTGTACGAGGCGGCCTACCTTGCCGCGACCTTTGCCGCCGGGCCCGGCGAGCTGGTGCCGCTGGTCGCGCGCTGGCAGGGGGCGCTGCGCGAGATGCAAATCCACGGCTTCGCCCTGCTCATCATCCTCGGCGTCAGCCAGCGGCTGTTCGCCCACTTCTACGGCTTCGCCGCCCCGAGCCGGCGCCTGAGCCTGGTCGGGCTGGCCTGCCTCAACGCGGCCGTGGTCGGCGAGGTCGTCGGGCTGATCTTCCTGCGTGACGGCCCCGGTTGGGTGGCGCTGTGGTACGGCTCGGTGCTGCTGCTGGCCGGGACGATCGTGGTGCTGGTGCGCGACTGGCACATCTTCCGCACGCCGCCGGAGAGCGACCGGGGGCTTAAGTTCCTCAGGGCCGCTTACGTCTGGCTGTTCGCGTCGCTGGCGATGCTGGTCCTGATGCCGGTGTATCAGCACGCCCTGCTGCCGTGGCTGGCCGCGGACGGTGCCGCGACCCAACTCGGCTTCTCGCACGCCTACTACGGAGCCGTGCGGCACGCCATCACGGTCGGGTTCGTCAGCCTGATGATCGTCGGCGTGGCGTCCAAGGTGGTGCCGACGCTCAACGGGGTGGACGTGCGCCGCCTGTCGCCGCTGTGGGGGCCGTTCCTGCTCATCAACGCCGGCTGCACAATGCGGGTCGTCGCCCAGACGCTGACGGACGTGACCGCGAGTTCGTTCCCGTTCGCCGGGCTCAGCGGCGTGCTGGAGGTGATGGGCCTGGCGCTCTGGGGCGCTCATCTGTGGGCGGTCATGGCAGGGCGCGCTCGGGTCCGTGCGGCGGCGCCGGCGGCTCCGGTCGTTGCCGGCGAGCCGATCGCCGCCGCCCACCGGGTCGGCGAGGTTCTCGACCGCTATCCGGAGCTGCTCAACACCTTCGTCACCTTCGGCTTCACGCCGCTGACCAACCCGCTTCTCCGCAAGACCGTCGCCCGCCTGGTCACGATCGAACGAGCCTGTCGCGCGCAACAGGTCGATGTGGACGAACTGCTCACCGCGCTGAACATCGCCCGCGCCCGCCTCGATGGCCAGCGGCTGTCGCTGAACGTGTTGTCAGCGGGCGCGCCGAGCCCAACCGAGGAGCCGGAGGAAGGCCCGGGCTGCCCGCACGGCGCCGGGCGCATGCACTGAGGAAGTGATCGATCCCCCCGAGGTCGGGTCGGGCCGCACGCCGGGCCTGGCCCGACCTTCATCCCACCCCTAGCGACGAGGAGGCCGACGCCATGTCTGCCACCGTCACGCTGAAAGTCACCCAGGGCCCCCTGGACGGGGCGGAGTTCGTCTACCGGCTGCCGACCCTTTGCAGTGTGGGCCGCGCCCGCGACTGCTCGCTGCAGCTGCCCAACGACGACTGGCACCGCACCGTCTCGCGGCACCACTGCCTGCTGGAGATCGACCCGCCGGAGGTGCGGGTGTGCGACCTCGGCAGCATGAACGGCACCTTCGTCAACGGCGAGGCCATCGGGAAGCGCGAGCCCCGGAACCGCCTCGATGCGTTCTGCACGCCCAGCGCGCCGGACCGCCCGCTGGGGGACGGGGACGAGCTGCGCGTCGGCGACACCGTGTTCCGCGTCAGCGTGTGTGTGGAGAAGGGAGACGACGAACGAGCGCCGTGCCTTTCTTCGTCTGAGGAGGTATGCTGACTTTGGCGGCGATCCAGGCGGAGGAGCAACGGCGCCTCGTGGTCGCGCCGCCCCGAGTGGAGAGCCTCTCATGATTCCACCCCAAGAATCGCCCCCCAAGGAGGTCTCCGCGCCCCCGCTCCCCGCGACCCGCACCGACCTCCGGGCTCAACTCCGCCCGCTGCTCCTCGGCGTTCCGCTCCTGACCCTGCTCACCGGCGCCGTTTTCCCGCTCGTCCTGGCCGCCTTCGCTCGCCCACTATTCCCCGACCGGGCCGATGGCAGCCTGATCGTGCGCGACGGCGTCGTGGTCGGCTCCGAACTCATCGCTCAGAACTTCTCCCGACCCGGCTACTTCCACCCCCGCCCCTCGTCGGCCGGCGACGGCTACGACGCCGCGGCCTCGAACGGCAGCAACCTCGGCCCCGCCAACCCGAAGCTCCGGGAAGCGGTGCGCGACCTGGCGGAGGCGTACCGTCACACTAACGGCCTCCCGCCCGACGCCGCCGTCCCCATCGACGCAGTCACGCGCTCCGGCAGCGGACTCGACCCCCACATCAGCCCCGCCAACGCCGCCTTGCAAACGGCGCGCGTGGCCCGCGAGCGCCGCCTTGCTGAGGAGGACGTTCGCCGCCTCGTGGCCGAGCACACCCTCGGCCCGCAACTCGGTTTCCTCGGCGCGCCGCACGTCAACGTCCTGGCGCTGAACCTCGCCCTGGATCGTGCGGCCCCACTCTCCGCGGCCCGATGAATCCACAGAGACCCCAAGTATGCGGTGGCTCGAATACGCCGTCTTCCTCGGCCTCGTCGTCGCGCTGGCCCGGCCGGTCGGCCTCTACCTCGCCCGCGTCTTCGAGGGGCAACCCACCTTCCCCGACCGGATCCTGCGCCCCGCGGAGCGGCTGCTGTACCGCCTGCTGGGGGTGAGTCCGGAGCGGGAGATGACCCCCGGCATCTATTTACTCTCTTTCTTGGCGTTCGGCGCCCTGTGTACGCTCCTGCTGTTCGTACTGCTCCTGGTGCAGCAGTGGTTGCCAGGCGGCCCCGACGATCGCCACCTGAGTACGCCAATGACGCCCGACCTGGCCGCCAACACCGCGGTCAGCTTCTCGACGACCACCACCTGGCAGGCCTACGGCGGCGAATCGACGCTGCGCTACCTGACGCAACTCGTCGGCCTGGTGGCGCAGAACTTCCTCGGCGGCGCCGCCGGCCTGGCGGTGGGCATGGCCTTCATCCGCGGCTTCGCCCGCGAGAAGGCGACGACGCTCGGCAATTTCTGGGTGGACCTCGTGCGCGGACTGCTCTGGGTGCTGCTCCCGCTGTCGCTCGTCGGCAGCCTGCTTCTCGTGTGGCAGGGGGTGCCGCTCAACCTCTCTCCGTACGCCGAGGCTCAAACGTTGGAGGGATCGCCCCAGACCATCGCCCAGGGGCCCGTCGCCGCGCTGGAGTTCATCAAGAACTTCGGCACCAACGGTGGGGGCTTCTTCAACGCCAACGGCGCCCACCCCTACGCGAACCCGACACCGCTGGCCAACTTCCTCGGCCTGCTGGCCATCGCCATCGTGCCCGCGTCGCTGCCAATTACCTTCGGCCACATGGTCCGCCGGCCGCGCGCCGGTTGGCTGTTGCTGGCCGTGATGGTCGTGCTCTTCGTGGCGGGCCTGGTGGTGTGCGACCGCGCCGAGTCGGCCGTCCCGCAGCGCCTGGCCGACCTCGGCGTGGACGGCGGGAACATGGAGGGCAAGGAGGTGCGCTTCGGCGTCGGCGACTCGGTCCTCACCGCCGTGGTCACGTCGAACGGCGCCACCGGCTCGTACAACTCGATGTACGACTCCTACCAGCCCCTCGGCGCCCTCGTACCGCTGCTGAACATGCTCCTCGGCGAGGTGGTATTCGGCGGTCTGGGCAGCGGGCTTTATAGCATGGTGATGGTGGCGCTGGTGGGCGTGTTCATGGGCGGGCTGATGGTCGGCCGCACCCCGGAGTACCTGGGTAAGACGATCGGCGCCGCGGAGGCCAAACTGGTGGCCCTGTTCGCCCTGCTCACGCCGCTGGTGGTGCTGCCACTGACCGGCCTCGCTGCCGCCACGGAAGCGGGCCGCGCCGGCCTGGTGACCAACGACGGGCCGCGCGGCTTCACGGAGATCCTCTTTGCGTATGCCTCCTGCATGGCGAACAACGGCCAGACGATGGCCGGCCTCAACGCCAACAGCGTCTTCTATAACCTGACGACGCTCCTCGCGATGGCGGCGGGGCGCTTCGCCCTGGCGACCCTGGCCCTGATGCTCGCCGGCCGCTTCGCCGCCCAGGGCCGCAAGGAGCCGACCATCGGCACCCTCCCCTGCGACACGGTCACGTTCGGCGTGCTGGTCCTCGGCACCGTCGTGCTGGTGGGGGCGCTGTGCTTCTTGCCCGCGCTGGCGCTGGGGCCGATCGCCGAGCACTTCCAGCCGTAGGTCCGACCCTATTGGAAAGAAAAGGCAGCAAGAAAGGGGGAGATTGATGGCGATGACTTCGCCGCTTGCGGCTTCGCAATCTTTTCTGCGAAGCCGCAAGCGGCAAGAGGGTTAATGATACAGTTTCTAAGCCGCAAGCGGCTATCGCAACAGACTCTTACGTGCCCAAGGGCTGTTGAGCAGGCAGCCCGGCGAAGCACCGGACCAGCTCCGGGTCGAGCCTGCCACTGGCGGCCTCGGCCCGCAGCAACCCCAGGCACTCGGCGTGTCGGAGGGCCGGCCGGTACGGCCGCGCGCTGGCCACGGCGTCGTAGACGTCGGCCACGGACAGGACGCGGGTCAAGAGCGGGATGGCGGCGCCGGACAACCCGTCCGGGTAGCCGGTGCCGTCGAGGCGCTCGTGGTGCCAGCGGATCAAGGGTATTCCATCACGAATGGAGCGGAGCGGCTCCACGATGCGGACCCCCTGGACGGGGTGCTGCTTGACGACCTCGTACTCCTCCGTCGTTAGCCGCCCCGGTTTGTTCAGGATGGCGTCGGGGATGCTGATCTTGCCGATATCGTGCAACAGGCTACCGCGCCGCAACACTTCCCGCTCGGCTTCGGGCACGCCGAGGCGCGAGGCCAGGGCCAGGGTCAGGGCGGTCACCCGCTCGGCGTGCCCCTGGGTATACGGGCTCTTGGCCTCCACCGCCCGAGCGAAGGCGAACACCACCGCCTCGGCCGAGTCGAGTTCATCGACCAGCCGCTTGACGCGCAACAGGGACCGGCAGCGGGCCAACAGCTCCACGACCTGGAATGGCTTGGAAAGGAAGTCGTCAGCCCCCAGTTCCCAGGCGTGCAGGCGGGCCTCGGAGGCGCTTTGGCCTGTGAGGATCAGGATCGGCAGCAGGCGCGTGGCCGGGTCGTGCTTGAGTCGGTCGCAGACTTCAAAGCCGCCCAGGTGGGGCATGTCCAGGTCGAGCAAGACGAGGTCGGGCTGGCGCTCGGCAACTCGGTCGAGCGCCTCCTGGCCGTCCCGGGCGAGGGTAACTTGCTGGCCGTCGCCGGTAAGCAACGCCTGGAGCAACGACGCAATGCCCGGTTCATCATCGACCACCAGGATCTCGGCGCCAGTCCTCTCGTTCATGGCTGTCGATCCGCGCTTTCTGAAGGGGACCGCGGGTGCGCTGCGCGACCCACGGCTGCGATATCCAATCCCTTCGGCGGAAAGACAAGCTCGCAACACGTGTGCCGAACACTATCGCTGTACCCGGGGAGGGGAGAACAATTGCTGCCGCTCGCCTTGGGCAACTGCCGCCGGTAGGCAGCGAGGATGTTCGGGCCGTCATCGACGCCAAGCAGGTTCCCGTTCATGGCTCGTCACCCTCGCGGCCGGCGGCGTCCCGCAACTCGCGCCAGGCCGGCAGCCGGTCAGCCAAGCCCAGCCGGGCCAGATACGCCGCATCGAGTTGGGACGCCGTTTCCTCGCCGTCCTCGACCCGGAGCTCGTACACCAGGGCGTCGGCGACGTGGACCGCGGTCAGGGGGGTGAAGGTGCTGGCCGGGCAGTCGCAGGGGCGGTGGTGCCAGGCGACCGCTTCCACCAGGGGGTCGGGCAGGCCCCACAGGCCGAGCAGGTACGCGCCGACTTCGGCATGAGTCGCCCCGAAGACCTGCCGCTCGGCCTCGGCCGGGGGAACCTGCCCGCCCCGCGCGAGGAGCAGAGATTGGCCGTAGCGGTCGGGGAGGTAGCCGGCGAGGACCAGCTTGCCCGTGTCGTGCAGCAGTCCGGCCATGCACGCCTCTTCGATCACTCTTCGCTCGCACCACTGCGACTTGGCGACCTCGCCCGCGAGGCGGCCGACGACCTGGCTGTGCGCCCAGATGGCGTCAACGGCGAACGACTTCAAGGCCCCGGCGTCGAACTTGGAGAAGATATTGGCCGCCAGCACCAGGGCCTTCGTGGTCTCTGCGCCGAGGAAGAGTACGGCCTGCGCGGGGCTGGCGACATGGAAGCGCACGCCGAAAAACGCCGAGTGGACCATGTGCAGGATCTTGGCCGTCATGCCCGTGTCCCGGCCGATGATCTCGCCGACCTTTTGCATCGACGGCTCCGCCGACTCCAGTTCCTTCACCACCTCCTGATACAACGCCGGCGGACTCGGCACCGACTCGAGCCGCGACAGGAGCGTGCGCAGCGTGCTGTCCGCCAGCAGGTCGCGCAGGGCGCAGGCCCTCTGGATCGTCGTCCGCAACTCGTCCGAGTCGCACGGCTTGTTGAGTTGCCGATGGGCCACGCGCACCGCCCGCAGAACCGCCTCGCGGCTGGACTGTCCGGTCAGGACGATGCGCACCAGGTTGGGGTGGCGGCCGCGCACCTGCGCCAACAGCTGCGCCCCGTCCATGCCCGGCATGCGCATGTCGGTAACGACCACGTCGAACGCGGCGCGGTCGAGCAACTCCAGCGCCTCCGGGCCGCCGGAGGCGAACGCCATCTCCCACTCGTGGCGCAGGGGGCGCAGCATGCGCCGCAGCCCCTCCAGCACGTTGGGCTCGTCATCGACGAAAAGGACTCGTCTCACCATTAAAGAACCTTACCTTCCGAAGGCCCGAGCGGCTGGTCGAGCGCCTCGCGTGGGCGAGATAATCGAGGTGAGTCCGCACGAGCTCCTGGTCCACCCGGTCGAGCGGCTCCCGGGAGGGGGACGCCCCGAAATGAGCGGAAGTTTGCGTATCCATCGGGCTCCCTGGTGCGGCGTCCGGGTGGTGGTGGTGTCCCGTGCGCACAGTTTCTGAAATGCCGGACGAATCAGGACGTCTTCCGGGCTAGCCGCTTGCGGCTTCGCAGGAAGGATTGCGAAGCCGCAAGCGGCCAATTGGCTCACTTGGGGTCCAGGAGGTCACGGAGGTTGCTCAGTGCCTCGCGCTCGATCTGACGCACACGTTCCCGCGTCAGTCCCAGCCGGACGCCGATCTCTTGCAGCGTTCTCGGCGGGGCGCCGTCCAGGCCGAAGCGAAGGCGCAGCACCTTCCGGGCACGCTCGTCTAACTCTTCGAGCATCGCGAAGACCCGGCGCAGCTCGTCGGACTGAATCACGTCCGCCTCGGGCGACGGCGTCGCGGCGTCCGCCACCCGGTCAAGCGGCGACGTCCCGGCTTCTTCGCTCGAGGTCTCTGACAGCGTGTAGCCGATCTGGAGCGCCTGCTGGACGATCCGCATCTTCCCGCGGGAGAGTTTGAGGCGCCCCGCCACTTCCTCGGAAGTCGGCAAGCGGCCCAGCTCCTCACGAAGGTACGCGCTGGCCCGGCGCCACTTCGTCATCAGGTCGTTGGTGTACGCCGGAAGGCGGATGGTCTTGGCGGTGTTCAACAGGCCGCGCTTCATCGACTGCTTGATCCAGTAGCTGGCGTAGGTGCTGAAGCGCGTGTTCATGTCGGGGTCGAAGCTCTCGATGGCCCGCAGCAGCCCCAGGTTGCCCTCCGCGATCAGGTCGGCGAGGTCCATGCCCTTGCCGACGTAGTTCCGGGCAAGGTTCACCACCAGGCGGAGGTTGGCCCGCGCCAGGTGATCGCGCGCCTCGGGGTCTCCTTCCTGGATCCGATAACAGACTTCCTTCTCTTCCTCGGCACTGAGGAGCGGCGTGTCGTTGATCTCGGCGTAGTACAGATCGGCGGCGGTTCGGCCGGCGCTATTCCAGGACGTCGGGGGGGGAGTGTCAACCTGCATGGCGGTCTCCGGGTCTGAGGGGATGGGGTAGGTCGTGTGCCGCCATGTCCGGGGCAAGGGCGGAGGTCGCGGTACGGGATCACCCGACCTCGGCGGCCGCCTGACTGCCGGGCGGCCCCACTCGTCTGTTCCGCGGAGGAGCGGACTTCTTTGCTGTCTCGGCGCTACTCTATTCTGCCTCACGCTCGTGCCGGCGCCTGTCGGGCAATACCTGAAATGGTCCTCAGGTCTTTCCCTGAGGGAAGTAAAGGGGGCACGGCTCGCCGTCTGCCCTCACCACCCCCTCGCGGATGGCGTAGCGCACCAGCCCGGCGATCTCGTGAATGCCGAGCCGCCCCATCAACTGCGTGCGGTGCGTCTCGACCGTCTTGACGCTGAGGCCCAGCAGTCGCGCGATCTGCTTCGTCGTGTGGCCCTCGGCGATCAGGCGCAGCACCTCGCGCTGCCGCGGCGTCAGCAAGGCCGGCGCGGCCCCCCCGCCGGTGCGGCGGACGTAGTCGGCGACCAGGTGCCGCGACACGGCCGGGCTGAGGTAAGTTTCGCCGCGGGCGACCGACTGCAGCGCCAGTTCGAGTTCGGCGGCGCCCGCGTCCTTGAGCAGGTAGCCGGCGGCCCCGGCTCGCAGGGCGTGGCACACGTACTCCTCGCTGTGATGCATCGACAGGATGACGACGCGCACGTCGGGGAACTGTTCCGCCGCCCGCGCCGTCGCCTCCAGGCCGTTCATCCCGCCCATCGAGATGTCCATGAAGACGATGTCGGGCCGGCTGGCCTCGATCAAGGCGAGGGCGTCCGCGCCGTTCGACGCCTCGGCGATCACCTCGACGCCCGGGAGGTCGGTCAGCAGGGCGCGGATACCGGCCCGGACCAGCGCGTGATCGTCGGCGAGCAGCACGCGAATCGGCTTCATAAGGCCCCCCTCCCATTCCGCCTGCGCTCGACGAAGGGCGAGGTCAGCGGCCAGCGGGCGCGGACCTCCGTCCCTTGCCCCGAGTCGGACACGATGTCGATCTCGCCGCCGGTGAGCAAGACACGCTCCTGCATTCCCAGCAGACCCAGGCTCCCGCCGCGAGTAGCGCGGGTTCGGGCGGCCGCCACGTCGAAGCCGGCCCCGTCGTCGCGAATCACAAGGCACACCTCCGCGCTTTGCCGGCGCAGGGCGACGCTCACCCAGCGGGCGCGCGCGTGCCGCACCACGTTGGTCAGCGCCTCCTGGGCCACCCGGAAGCAGGCGGTCTCCAGCTCTGGGGACAGGCGCAGGTCCGGTGGGTCGGCGGCGAATTCCTCCGCGAGCCCGGCCCGCTGCGACTGGCGGTCCAGGTACCAGCGCAGCGCCGCCACCAGCCCCAGGTCGTCCAGCACGGCGGGGCGCAAATCGAGTGACAGGTCACGCACCTGCTGGAGGGCGCGTTCCACGATGCGGATGCCCTCCGTCAGTCCGGGCAGCGCGGCCGCGCCTGCCGCGCGGCGCACGTTGAACAGGTTGAGCTTCACGGCCGTCAGGGCTTGGCCCAACTCGTCGTGCAGCTCCCGTGCCAGGTGGCGGCGCTCGACCTCCTGGGCTTCCAGCAGACGCCGCGCGAGCGCCTGTAGCCGTTCGCGGCCGGCGCAGACCTGTTCGAGGAGGCGCGCGCGCTCCGCCTCCCCCTGCTTCGTCTCGTCGCGGAGTCGTTTCTGCTCCAGCGCGTGCTGCACCGCCTGGCCCAGGCGTGCCAACCGGTCCTTGAGGAGGTAGTCGGCCGCCCCTTGCTTCACGACCGCCACGGCCAGGTCCTCGCCGACGCTGCCCGACACGACCAGGAAGGGGATATCGAGTCCGCGCTGCTGGACGCACTGCAACGCCCGCGGCGCGTCGAACTGGGGCAGGGAGTAGTCCGCGAGGATGACGTCGGGGGCCGTGCCAAGGGCGGCGACAAACTCCGCCTCCGTCTCCGCCTGCCGCCAGTCCGGGGCAAAGCCGCCCTGGCGCAGCTCGTGGACCAGCAGCGCCGCGTCCGCCGCCCGGTCTTCCAGAATGAGCACGCGCAAGGGCACCGGCATGAATAGTCCTCCGCAGCGCCGTTCGCACACCTGACACACCACCCCCTGGGCGCCCGATGTGGGTGCCACGCGAGGGAGTTGTGTGCCACGGCTTGGCAGGCATGGTTCAGAAACGGGCCGTTTCAGGTGGCGCGGGTCCGTGCCCGTGCCCGTGCCCGTGCCCGTGCCCGATTCCAGACCGGGCACGGGCACGGGCACGGGCAGAGCGCGACCCGCGTT